>ERZ1694689.3-NODE-3-length-219847-cov-83.517321_pt1 | contig 219847 bp, 222 predicted proteins | sample MGYA00581724_ERZ1694689 | MGnify/ENA primary metagenome ERZ1694689 (study PRJEB42213, sample SAMN07424469) | human gut metagenome | biome: ENVO:00009003; feature: ENVO:2100002; material: ENVO:00002003 | host: Homo sapiens | place: USA | collected 2014 ...
TTTTCTTTGTTTTGCTTGTTTTCTTGGGGTCAGCAGATTTTTAGTGGGGATTATTCTTATACTTGTGAAGTGTTTTTTCTTTCTTTCTTAGTTTTTAGGATATTATATCGTATCGTCTAAAAGAATGCTATCTCTCCTAAATCCCCCTTAGTACAGAGAATTTACTGTACAGCCAGAACAACCCCCCGAACTACATCCCCCTCTCTTTACGTTCTTTTGTTCTTCTGTCTAAAAAATAATATAAAAATAATGTCACAAAAAATGATAGTGTCACCAGACAAACAATCAATTTACCGATAAGTTTATTCTTACTTCTCTTCTTCCTCGTTTTGGAAAACCGGGTTGTTTTTCGTATATTTGTCAGCGAACTGATTTTTTAATTAATATTTAAAGCAAATTGAAGTATGAAAACTAAAGTTTTATTCGCTGCTGTGGCAGTAGCATTTTCTTTCGCTGTAACATCATGTGGTAACAAAAAAGCTGCTGATGCCAATGCTGCCGGAGCAGACTCTTGTTGCGCTGCACAAACAGAACAGGTATGTGACTCTGCAAAGGCTTGCTGCCAGGCTGATTCTGCCGTTTGTCCGAAAGCCGGTTGCGCGAAAGCTGATTGTCCGAAGGCCGCTTGCGACAGCGCCAAGTGTGACAAACCTTGTGAAAAGAAGTAATTCAGGACTTGTATCGAACTGAAACATAAAGGAAAGGCGTGCCTGTTTGGTACGCCTTTCTTGTGATATATTGGTGCGATAAATGAATATAATCTTATAAAATGATATTATTTCAGATGAAAAAGTTACTGATTTATTTGCATGCTACAAAATAATCTATACCTTTGCATCATTAAACAAAAAAACAAGATGATTCAGAACTTTACATATATTCTACTGTGTGGTATTATTATTCTACTGGCAAAGTTTAGTGGAAGTGAGTGCTGTGCATAAATATATGTAAGATATAACAATATACGAAAGCCTTTCTCACTTCCCTGTGTGAAAGGCTTTTTTTTATGGAATATGAATTTATAAATACAATGAAGCGATGAGTGATAAATTATTTATTTTCGACACAACGCTCCGCGATGGCGAGCAGGTTCCGGGATGCCAGTTGAATACAGTGGAAAAAATTCAGGTGGCAAGGCAACTGGAAGCGCTGGGCGTGGATGTGATTGAGGCGGGATTCCCCATTTCGAGTCCGGGTGACTTTAACTCGGTGATTGAGATTTCCAAAGCTGTGACGTGGCCTACGATTTGCGCCTTGACACGTGCCGTACAGAAAGATATTGACGTGGCGGCGGAAGCTCTGCAATTTGCCAAGCATAAACGTATTCATACCGGTATCGGTACTTCCGACTCGCACATCAGATATAAATTCAATTCCAACCGCGAGGAGATTATCGAACGTGCCGTAGCGGCAGTGAAGTATGCCCGCCGCTATGTAGAGGATGTCGAATTCTATGCCGAAGATGCCGGACGCACGGATAACGAATACCTGGCGCGTGTGGTGGAAGCCGTTATCAAAGCGGGCGCTACGGTGGTGAATATTCCCGATACCACCGGTTACTGCCTTCCCGGTGAGTATGGTGCGAAGATAAAATATCTGATGGAGCATGTGGACGGCATTCATAACGCTGTCATCTCCACGCATTGCCACAACGACCTGGGAATGGCTACTGCCAATACAATGGCAGGTGTGCTGAACGGAGCCCGCCAGGTGGAAGTTACTATCAACGGTATCGGCGAACGTGCCGGAAATACTTCGCTCGAAGAGGTGGCTATGATTATCAGATGTCATAAGGATATTGATATTGAAACCAATATCAACACGCAGAAGATTTACCCTACCAGCCGTATGGTATCCAGCCTGATGAATATGCCGGTGCAGCCTAACAAGGCAATCGTAGGCCGTAATGCCTTTGCGCACTCGTCGGGCATTCATCAGGACGGCGTATTGAAGAATGTGCAGACTTATGAGATTATCGACCCGCACGATGTGGGCATCGATGACAACTCTATCGTACTGACCGCCCGTAGCGGACGCGCTGCCTTGAAGAACCGCCTGCAGGTGTTGGGCGTGTCTCTGGATCAGCAGAAACTGGATAAGATTTACGAAGATTTCCTGAAACTTGCCGATAAGAAGAAAGATATTAACGACGATGATATTCTGGTATTGGCAGGTGCGGACCGCTCGCAGAATCATCGTATCAAACTGGAATACTTGCAGGTGACGAGCGGCGTAGGTGTCCGTTCGGTAGCCAGCATCGGGCTGAACATTTCGGGTGAGAAGTTCGAGGCCGCCGCCAGCGGAAACGGTCCGGTAGATGCCGCAATCAAAGCCCTGAAGAAGATAATAGACCGCCACATGACGTTGAAGGAGTTTACCATTCAGGCTATCAGCAAGGGGAGTGATGATATGGGTAAGGTGCACATGCAGGTGGAATATGATAACCGTATCTACTATGGCTTCGGCGCCAATACGGATATTATAGCTGCGTCGGTGGAAGCGTATATAGACTGTATTAATAAATTTTAGCGGTTAGTGATTAACGATTAGTGATTGATAATTTGTAATTAATACTTATTCTGATGAATACATTATTTGATAAAATTTGGGATGCCCACGTTGTACAGAAGGTGGAAGACGGCCCTACACAACTTTACATAGACAGGCTTTATTGCCATGAAGTGACCAGTCCGCAGGCTTTTGCCGGATTGCGTGCCAGGGGAATCAAGTGTTTCCGTCCGGAAAAGATATTCTGTATGCCCGACCATAATACGCCGACGCACGACCAGGATAAACCTATCGAAGACCCCGTGTCAAAGACGCAGGTGGATACGCTTGCCAAGAATGCGGAAGATTTCGGACTGGAGCATTTCGGCATGATGGACAAGAAGAACGGCATTATCCATGTGGTGGGTCCGGAACGCGGGCTGACCTTGCCGGGCATGACGATTGTATGCGGTGACTCGCATACGTCCACTCACGGCGCAATGGGGGCGGTGGCTTTCGGCATCGGTACGAGCGAAGTGGAAATGGTGATGGCTTCGCAGTGTATTCTGCAAACCCGCCCCAAGACGATGCGCATTACCGTAGACGGCAAATTGGGTAAAGGGGTGACCGCCAAAGATGTGGCGCTCTATATGATGTCCAAGATGACTACCAGCGGCGCTACGGGCTACTTTGTGGAGTATGCCGGAGAGGCGGTGCGCAGCCTGTCTATGGAAGGACGCCTTACGCTGTGCAACCTCAGCATAGAAATGGGTGCGCGCGGCGGTATGGTTGCTCCGGACGAAACGACCTTCGAGTACATTAAGGGACGCGAATATGCTCCGAAAGGCGAAGCGTGGGACAAGGCGCTGGCATACTGGAAAACATTGAAAAGCGATGAGGATGCCGTGTTCGATAAGGAAGTACGCTTCGACGCCGCCGACATCGAGCCGATGATTACCTACGGAACCAATCCGGGTATGGGCATGGGCATCACGCAGCACATCCCCGCTACCGAGGGCATGGGCGAGGCCGCCAAGGCGTCTTTTATGAAGTCGATGGAGTATATGGGCTTCCGGCCGGGTGAACCGTTGTTGGGCAAGAAGATTGATTACGTGTTCTTGGGTGCTTGTACCAACGGCCGTATCGAGGATTTCCGTGCATTTGCCTCTATCGTGAAAGGCCGTAAGAAAGCGGCGGATGTAGTGGCATGGCTGGTTCCCGGTTCGTGGATGGTAGATGCGCAGATACGTGAGGAAGGCTTGGACAAAGTGCTGGAAGAGGCGGGATTCGCTATCCGCCAGCCGGGATGTTCGGCTTGTCTGGCGATGAATGATGACAAAGTGCCTGCCGGGAAGTATGCGGTGTCCACCAGTAACCGTAACTTTGAGGGACGTCAGGGACCGGGTGCACGCACATTGCTTGCCAGTCCGCTGGTGGCTGCGGCAGCGGCGGTGACGGGGGGGATTACAGACCCGAGGGAGTTTATCTAAATCAAGGTTCACTACAGAGGGAGAAACTGAGGGCCTATGTCCTCTGCAGTGAAGAAAGAACAATCAAATAACAGCAACAATGAAACAGAAATTCAATATCATCAACAGCACTTGTGTACCTCTTCCGTTGGAGAATGTGGATACCGACCAGATAATCCCTGCACGTTTCCTGAAAGCCACCACGAAAGAAGGCTTTGGCGAGAACTTGTTTCGCGACTGGCGGTATGACAAGCAAGGCAACAAAATAGAATCTTTCGTACTGAACGACCCTACCTACGGCGGACAAATCCTTGTGGCCGGCAAGAACTTCGGTTCGGGAAGCAGCCGCGAGCATGCGGCATGGGCCATTGCCGACTATGGTTTCCGCGTGGTGGTGAGCAGCTTCTTTGCGGATATCCATAAGAACAACGAACTGAATAATTTCGTGCTTCCCGTGGTGGTGAGCGAACCGTTCCTGAAAGAACTTTTCGACTCGGTTTTCGCCAATCCCAAAACGGAAGTGGAAGTGAACCTGCCCGAACAGACCATTACCAACAAGGCCACGGGCAAGAGCGAGCATTTTGAAATCAATGCCTACAAGAAACACTGCCTGATGAACGGATTGGACGATATAGATTTCCTTGTAGAGAATAAAGACAAAATAGAATCCTGGGAGAAGAAACATGAAGCATAATCATCCGAAGATAGAAATCATGGACACCACGCTCCGCGACGGCGAACAGACCAGCGGGGTGTCTTTCGTGCCCCATGAGAAGCTGATGATAGCCCGTTTGCTGCTTGAAGACTTGAAGGCGGACCGGGTGGAAGTGGCTTCCGCGCGGGTGTCTGAAGGGGAGTTCGATGCGGTGAAAATGATATGCGACTGGGCCGCCCGCCGCAATATGCTGCCGAGGGTGGAAGTGCTCGGTTTCGTAGACGGGCATACGTCGGTGGACTGGATACACGCTACCGGCTGCCGCGTCATTAACCTGCTGTGCAAAGGCTCGCTGAAGCATTGCTCCTGCCAGTTGAAGAAGTTGCCCGAAGAACATATCGAGGACATTCTGGCAGTGGTGGACTACGCAAACGTGCAGGACATGGAGGTGAACGTCTACCTGGAAGACTGGAGCAACGGCATGAAAGATTCGCCCGAATATGTGTTCCAATTGATGGACGCATTGATTCGGACCAACATAAAGCGGTATATGCTGCCCGATACGCTGGGGGTGCTGAACCCGTTGCAGGTCATTGAATTCATGCGGAAAATGGTGAAACGCTATCCGCACGCGCATTTCGACTTCCATGCGCACAATGATTACGACCTTGCGGTGAGCAATGTGCTGGCAGCCGTGTTGAGCGGTTGCAAGGGGTTGCACACCACCATTAACGGTCTGGGCGAGCGTGCCGGGAATGCGCCTCTTGCCAGCGTGCAGGCCATCCTGAAAGACCATTTCAGCGCTGTTACCAATATCGACGAGAGCCGCCTCAATGATGTGAGCCGTGTGGTGGAGTCTTATTCGGGCATCGTAATTCCCGCCAACAAACCGATTGTGGGTGAGAATGTGTTTACGCAGGTGGCGGGCGTGCATGCCGACGGAGATAATAAAAGCAACCTGTACTGCAACGACCTCTTGCCCGAACGTTTCGGTCGTAAGCGGGAGTATGCGCTGGGCAAGAACAGCGGCAAGGCGAATATCCGCAAGAACCTGGAAGACCTGGGGCTGGAGCTGGACGAGGATGCCATGCGCAAGGTTACCGAACGTATCATCGAGCTGGGCGATAAAAAGGAACTGGTGACGCAGGAAGATTTGCCGTACATCGTTTCCGATGTTTTGAAACACGGCATGATGGACGAGCGGGTGAACCTGAAAAGCTACATCGTGAACCTTGCCTACGGACTGAAACCGATGGCTACGTTGAAAATAGAAATCAACGGCAAGGAGTATGAGGAGAGTTCCAGCGGCGACGGTCAGTACGATGCCTTTGTGCGTGCGTTGCGCAAGATATACAAGGTGACTCTGGGGCGTAAGTTCCCGATGCTGACGAACTATGCGGTGACCATCCCGCCCGGCGGACGTACCGATGCCTTTGTGCAGACGGTTATCACCTGGAGTTTTGAAGACAAGGTGTTCCGTACCCGCGGGCTGGATGCCGACCAGACGGAAGCGGCCATTAAGGCTACGGTAAAGATGTTGAATATAATAGAAGCTGAATACGATAAATAAGATGCCCAACCATGATTTATAAGACAATAAAGGATTATTTCGAAAGAAAACCCAATGCAAGCTATCTGTTTTTTGCTTGCATGATATTTTTGTTTCGTGTTTTCTTGAATTGGTGTGAAAATAAGCTGCAGCTCGTCACTCTTAGGGATGTGATATGGGCGCTTGTGCTGACTGCGGGATTTGTGGTAGGTGAGCGTGTTGACCGTGCTCGCCGCAAGAAAAAAGCAATGAAAGATAAGATAGAAAATGAATTGAAAAAGAAATAATAATTATGGACTTTAAAATTGCAGTATTGGCCGGTGACGGTATCGGCCCCGAAATATCCGCCGTAGGTGTGGACGTAATGACCGCCGTTTGCGAGAAATTCGGTCACAAAGTAAGTTATGAGTATGCCGTGTGCGGTGCGGACGCCATCGACAAAGTGGGCGACCCTTTCCCCGAAGCTACCTATCAGGCTTGTAAGAATGCCGATGCAGTGCTCTTTTCGGCAGTAGGCGACCCGAAATTCGACAATGACCCCACCGCCAAGGTGCGTCCCGAACAAGGATTGCTGGCTATGCGCAAGAAGTTGGGGCTGTTTGCCAATATCCGCCCGGTGCAGACCTTCAAGTGCCTCTTGCACAAGTCGCCGCTCCGTGCGGAACTGGTGGACGGTGCGGACTTCATCTGCATCCGCGAACTGACGGGCGGTATGTATTTCGGCGAGAAGTATCAGGACAACGACAAGGCCTACGACACCAATATGTACACCCGTCCGGAGATTGAACGCATCCTGAAAGTGGGCTTTGAGTATGCCATGAAGCGCAACAAGCACCTTACGGTAGTGGACAAGGCGAATGTACTTGCCTCTTCGCGCCTGTGGAGACAGATTGCGCAGGAAATGGCCCCGGACTATCCGGAAGTCACCACCGACTATATGTACGTGGACAACGCTGCCATGCGCATGATTCAGGAACCGAAGTTCTTCGACGTGATGGTGACCGAGAATACCTTCGGCGATATTCTGACCGATGAAGGCTCCTGCATCAGCGGCTCCATGGGCTTGCTTCCTTCGGCTTCCACGGGCGAAAGCACGCCGGTGTTCGAGCCTATTCACGGCTCATGGCCGCAGGCTAAGGGCCTGAACATAGCCAATCCGCTGGCACAGATTCTTTCCGTAGCCATGCTGTTCGAGTATTTCGACCTGAAGGAAGAAGGCGCGCTTATCCGCAAGGCGGTGGATGCTTCGCTCGACGCCAATATCCGTACCCCGGAAATCCAGGTGGAAGGCGGCGGCAAATACGGCACGAAAGAAGTGGGTGCGTGGATTGTGGACTATATCAAACACTAATCTTTATTAAGGAAAGAAAGGGCGAAACGTTTTTTTCCTACCTTTGCGAGGAGATGCGTCAAGAGTACGGCGATAGCGAGCCTGCTTTTGGTGTGTCTCCTCATTTGTGTCTTATTCTGTATAAACTCGGACGAATTATGGCGAAAATAGCGAATAACTTGACGGAACTTATCGGCGGTACGCCGCTGATGAAACTGGCGGGGTACAGCCGGAAGTACGGATTGCAACGGGAGGTGGTTGCCAAACTGGAGTCTTTTAACCCCGCAGGCAGCGTAAAAGACCGCGTAGGGCTGGCGATGATCGAGGATGCCGAAGTGCGCGGAGCGTTGAAGCCCGGCGCCACCATCATAGAGCCTACCAGCGGCAATACGGGAGTAGGGCTGGCAATGGTGGCTACCATTAAAGGCTATCATCTGATACTGACCATGCCCGAAACCATGAGCATCGAACGCCGCAACCTGCTGAAAGCCCTCGGAGCGGAAATCGTGCTGACGGACGGACTGGCAGGCATGGCGGGTTCTATTGCCAAGGCGCAGGAACTGAGGAACAAGATACCCGGCGCCGTGATTCTGCAACAGTTCGAGAACCCTTCCAACGCCCGGATACACGAACTTACTACGGGCGAGGAAATCTGGACGGATACGGACGGACAAGTGGACGTGTTTGTGGCGGGAGTAGGTACGGGCGGCACGATTTGCGGTGTGGCGCGCGCCTTGAAAAGGCATAATCCGAATGTCTACATTGTGGCCGTAGAACCCGCATCGTCTCCCGTGCTTGAGGGGGGCGAGGATGCTCCTCACCGCATACAGGGCATCGGGGCAAACTTTATTCCGGCCCTTTACGATGCTTCGGTAGTGGACGAGGTGATTCCCGTGCCGGATGATGAAGCCATTCGCGCCGGACGCGAACTGGCATCCACCGAGGGATTGCTGGCGGGAATATCTTCCGGAGCGGCTGTCTATGCGGCACGCCTGCTGGCGGTGCGTCCCGAATTTGCCGACAAAACGGTGGTGGCCTTGCTGCCTGATACGGGAGAGAGGTATCTCTCTACGGAGTTGTTTGCTTTTGACACCTATCCTTTGGATTAAATGCCGGGGACGGACGTTTGTTTCACCCGGTGGTAGCGGTCATACCGACGGGTGGTAGCCCTTGTACCGTCGCGTGGTATTGCCCGTATCATCCTTTGGTACTCTTTGTACCAGCGCTTGGTACTGTCCGTACCACCGCCTGATATTCTTTGTACCCTTGCTTGGTACTTTCCGTACCGGCAGGTGACACGGATACGTGTGCATTAATAAATTTAGAATCATAAGTATGAAGAAACTGATTTTTCTCGCAGTATGTTTATTGGCAAGCGGTATGCCTGCATTCGCGCAAACCTATCAGGAACTTTGCGACCGTGCCGTAACTTATACGGAGCAGGATAGTCTGCCGCAGGCGGAAACGTACATCCGCAGAGCCTTGAAGCTGGAGCCTGCGAATCCTCATAACGCCCTTCTGTTCTCCAACCTCGGTACGATACAACGCCGCCAGCGGAAGTACGAAAAGGCTTTGGAGTCCTATAACTTCGCCCTGAATATCGCCCCGCGGGCAGTGCCTATCTTGCTGAACCGTGCGACCATTTATATGGAACTGGGGCGCAACAACCTGGCACAAGCCGACTATTCGCTGGTGCTGGATTTGGAGAAAGACAACGAAGAAGCCCTGCTGATGCGCGCTTATATTTATATGCAACAGCGTGACTATAAAATGGCAAAGGCGGATTACGAACGCTTGTTGAAAGTGAATCCCACCAGTTACAACGGCCGTCTCGGTTTGGCTACTTTAGAGCAGAGAGAGGGTAAATACGAAGAAGCACTGAGGCTATTGAACACTATGATTGCCGCCAAAGGAGAGAACCGGCAGTTGTCTCCTTCCCAATATGCCATGCTTTATGTGGCTCGTGCCGGAGTAGAAAAAGACTTGCACCATACAGATATGGCATTGGTAGACTTGGAAGAGGCGATAAGCCTGGATAGCTCGCAGCCTGAAATATACCTGATGCGCGGCGAAATCTACCTCGCCCAAAAGAAGAAAGACCTTGCCAAACGCGATTTCGAGAAAGCCATATCGTTAGGAGTACCGCAATCTGATTTACGCAACTTCTTACAACAAACGGGGAAATAGGGGGTAGTGGTTAGTGATTAGCGTTTAGTGGTTAGTGATTAAGTTATGTACAATAAACAGTTAATTGCTAATCGCAAAACACTCACTGCTCACCACTAATCCTTAATCGCTAATCACTAATCACTATATTTTCGTATTAGGTTGATAAATTCTTTGCCGTATTTCTTTTTTTTGTGTTCTCCGATGCCGCTGATGTTGCCGAACTCTTCGAGATTGGTGGGGCGTGAGGTGCTGAGCAAGTGGAGAACCTTGTCGGACAGGACGATATAGGCAGGCAGGGCCTCTTCATCGGCAAGACGTTTTCTTAATTTGCGCAATGCTTCAAAGAGGGCTTCGTTCTCTGTATTGGGAAGTCCTAAGGGTAGCTCTTGGGCGGGGACGGTTGCTTTGCGTTTTCTGCCACGTTTGGTTTCGTTTGTTTCTTCCCGGCGTATCACTACCAATCGGGCGGTGGCTCTGCCGAAGAGGACATCGCTTCCTGCGGAAGTTATTTTCAGATGATTGTTTTCGTTGTAAGCAATCTCGAAGTATCCGAGTTGCAGCATTTGTAATAAATAATCATGCCAGTCGCGGGCGGGAACATCACGTCCGGCGGCAAAGGTTTTCAGTTGCTGATAGCCTTTGCCTACGACTTCGGGCGACATGTTTCCTCTGAGAATATCCACTAAAACGCCTGTACCGATTTGCTGGTCTGTGCGGACAATGGCGCTCAAGGCTTTTTGTACGATGACAGTTCCGTCAAAGCGTTCGGGCGGGTTCTTGCAGACGTCGCAATTGCCGCAGTCGTGGTCTGCTATTTCTCCAAAATAACTTAACAATATGCGGCGTCGGCAGATGTCGGATTCGGCGTATTGCTGCATGCGTTGCAGTTTCTCCAGGTTGATGTTCTGCTGTCCGCTCTCGGTAGCGAATTTGGTAAGCAAAATCAGGTCTGCAAGCGAGTAGAACAGTAGCGTGTCACTGGGCAGTCCGTCTCTGCCGGCACGCCCTATCTCCTGGTAGAAACTCTCGATGCTCTTTGGTAAATTATAATGAATAACCCAACGAACGTTACTCTTGTCTATACCCATGCCGAAAGCAATGGTGGCGCACACTACCTGCACGCGGTCGTTGATGAAATCGTCCTGCGCTTCGTCCCTGAGGGAGGGGGAGAGTCCGGCATGGTAGACGGCGGTGCGGATACCCTGCTTCTGGAGCATCTGCGCCACGGATTCCGTCTTGCTCCGGCTCATGCAATAGATGATGCCGCTTTCTCCGGGATGGCGGGCTATGAAGTCAAGAATTGTCTTGGATTTTTCCTTCTGCTGGTAGCCCCGTTTTACGGTGAGGCTCAGGTTGGGACGGTCGAACGAGGAGATGAACGTCCGGGGATGGTTCAGGTGAAGCTGCCTGATGATATCTTCGCGCGTGATTTTGTCGGCGGTGGCGGTCAGGGCGATGATGGGCACGTGCGGGAACTGCTGGTGCAGAATCCCCATCTGTGCGTATTCAGGCCGGAAGTCATGTCCCCATTGCGAGATGCAGTGCGCTTCGTCGATGGCGAAAAGCGAGATGTGCATGTCCCGCAGGAGATAATTGGCTTCTGCAAGCAGCTTTTCGGGCGAGATATACAGCAGTTTCAGTCTGCCTTCCATGCAGGCACGGCGCAGGGCAGCATTTTCCGTTTCGTCATTGCTGCTGTTCAGCGCACCGGCGCTGATGCCGTTGGCGCATAATGCCTCTACCTGGTCCTTCATCAGCGAGATGAGCGGCGAAACGACTACCGCGGTTCCTTCGCGCAGCAGGGCGGGAAGCTGGTAGCATATTGATTTTCCACCGCCGGTGGGCATTAACACAAGTGCGTCGTTTCCGTCCAGAATGTGACGGATAATCTCTTCCTGAAGGGGACGGAAACTGTCGTATCCGAAGTATGTTTTAAGCGTTTGTAGCATAAGCAGTGCCGGTATCTTTTTATCAGGGGACAAAGGTACGTTAATTCTTGCATAAAATGCAAAAGGAAGTGGCGTTCAGTCAAATAACTTAATAATGAAGCAGTTGTGTTAAATAAGCTTGTAATTAAACGTATCCTGCTTCTTTTCAAGCTTTTTCGTTGTTTGTATATTAAAAATATGTACGGGAAAAGTTGCGTATTAAAAAAAAATGTTAGACTTTTGTGTAATCTAAGGGAAGCTCCTTTGGATTTCCGTATTTAAACAACCCTAACCAGTTAATTTAATGAGTGATTTAGAAAAGAATGCACAGGAGGAGGCTACAAAGAAGCATCCCTATAACCTGCGCGAAAAGAAAGAAAAGAAGGCTGCCTACCGTTCCTTGATACGGCCGGAACTGGCAGACGAGCTGTACGACAGGATATTGAATATCATTGTCGTGCAGAAGAAGTACAGAGACCCCAATTACTCTGCTAAGGATTTGGCGAAAGAACTGCAGACCAATACCCGTTATTTGTCGGCAGTGGTGAACTCCCGTTTCGGCATGAATTATTCTTGTTTGTTGAATGAGTACAGAGTGAAAGACGCTTTGCATTTATTGACAGATAAGAGATATGCTGACAAGAATGTTGAGGAAATCAGCACGATGGTAGGCTTTGCCAATCGTCAGTCTTTTTATGCTGCATTTTATAAAAATGTAGGAGAAACTCCTAACGGTTATCGTAAGAAAAATGCAGTGAAAGGTAAATAATGCAGTAAAACTGAACTTATAAAAGGAAATATTCCGAGCCATGTGCTCCGGAATACTTCCTTTTGTTATTTTAATACTAATCAATCTTTTCCAAACACGCATGAAAAAACAACTGATTTCCGTAATGGTTGCCGCGTCCTTGCTGACAGCTTGCGGCGGAGCACCGAAAACTACTGCCAAGGCAGAAAAATTTGATTATACAGTGGAACAATTTGCAGACTTACAGATTTTACGCTATCGCGTACCGGAGTTTGAGAACTTGTCTCTCAAACAGAAAGAATTAGTTTATTACCTCACGGAAGCCGCTTTGCAGGGACGTGACATCCTGTTCGACCAGAACGGGAAATACAACCTCAGAATCCGCCGGATGCTGGAAGCCGTCTATACGGGCTATACCGGCGACAAGACTGCGGCAGACTTCAAGGCTATGGAAGTGTACCTGAAACGGGTATGGTTCTCCAACGGCATTCATCATCATTACGGCTGCGAGAAGTTCGTACCGGGCTTTACTCCCGAATTCTTCAGGCAAGCCCTTTTAAGCGTGGACGCCGCTACACTGCCGCTTGCAGAAGGGCAGACGGTGGAGCAGCTTTATGAAGAGGTGGCTCCCGTTATCTTCGACCCCAAAGTAATGCCGAAGCGTGTGAACCAGGCTGCCGGTGAGGATTTGGTGCTGACCTCGGCATGTAATTATTATGACGGGGTGACGCAGCAGGAAGCCGAAGCCTTTTACAGCGCCATGAAAGACCCTAAGGATGAAACGCCGGTTTCTTACGGATTGAACAGCCGCCTGGTGAAAGAGAACGGCAAGATTCAGGAAAAAGTGTGGAAAGTGGGGGGCTTGTACGGCGCGGCTATCGGGAAGATTGTGTATTGGCTGAAGAAAGCGGAAGGCGTGGCCGAGAACCCTGAACAGAAAGCGGTTATAGCCAAGTTGATAGAGTTTTATGAAACAGGTGACTTGAAGACCTTTGATGATTATGCCATTCTGTGGGTGAAAGATTTGGATTCCCGCATCGACTTCGTAAACGGATTCACCGAAAGCTACGGCGACCCGTTGGGCATGAAGGCAAGCTGGGAATCTTTGGTGAACTTCAAGGATTTGGAAGCTACCCGCCGCACGGAGATTATCAGCAGCAATGCGCAATGGTTCGAAGACCACTCTCCGGTGGAAAAGCAGTTCAAGAAAGAGAAGGTGAAAGGTGTTTCAGCCAAGGTAATCACTGCCGCTATTCTGGCGGGCGACCTCTATCCTTCGACGGCTATCGGTATCAACCTGCCCAATGCCAACTGGATCCGCAGCCATCACGGCTCCAAATCCGTAACGATTGGCAATATAACGGATGCCTACAACAAGGCGGCCCATGGCAACGGCTTCAACGAAGAGTTTGTATATAGCGATGCCGAACTGCAATTGATAGACAAATATGCCGATACGACCGATGAACTGCATACCGACCTGCATGAGTGTCTGGGACATGGTTCCGGCAAACTGCTTCCGGGCGTAGACCCCGATGCGCTGAAGGCTTACGGCTCTACTATCGAAGAGGCGCGTGCCGACCTGTTCGGACTGTATTATGTGGCCGATCCGAAACTGGTGGAACTGGGGCTGACTCCGAGTGCGGATGCCTACAAGGCCCAATTCTATACCTATCTGATGAACGGCCTGATGACACAGCTTGTGCGTATCGAACCGGGAAACAACGTGGAAGAGGCACATATGCGCAACCGCCAGCTCATAGCCCGTTGGGTATATGAAAAGGGCGCTGCCGACAAAGTGGTGGAACTGGTGAAGAAGGACGGAAAGACTTATGTCGTAATCAATGATTATGAAAAGGTACGGGAACTGTTTGGCGAACTGCTTGCCGAAATACAGCGTATCAAGTCCACGGGCGACTATGACGCAGCCCGTGAGCTGGTAGAGTCCTATGCCGTAAAAGTAGACCCGGAACTGCACGCGGAAGTATTGGAACGTTACAAGAAGCTGAACCTGGCTCCGTATAAGGGCTTTGTCAACCCGAAGTATGAGGCTGTGACGGATGCGGACGGCAACATAACCGATGTGAAGGTGACTTATGATGAAGGGTATGCCGAACAGATGCTGCGTTATAGCAAGGACTACTCGGCATTGCCTTCAGTGAACGATTGAATGGTAATTTAGAGTTTTTATTGTTTTCTTTTAGGCACGGATTACACGGATTTCACGGAAACGGAAAAAAGGATAAAGTAAATCCGTGCATTCCGCGTAATCCGTGCCTAAAAAAATCATCAGGTGCATTTTGACACACCTCTTTTAAGATAAAAGGCTTTTTGCCTCAGGTGATAACCGGAACTCTCATTTCTGAAACTAATGGAACTAAAAGAACAACTCAAAGAAATAAAAACACAACTCCGCCTCTCCATGAATGGGGCTGTGTCTCAAAGTATGCGTGAGAAAGGTTTGGTCTACAAACTTAACTTCGGCGTGGAACTGCCCCGTATCAAAAGTATTGCTTCTGCTTACGGGAAAGATCATGCCTTGGCGCAGGCACTTTGGAAAGAAGATATTCGCGAATGTAAAATATTGGCGGGATTGCTCCAGCCTGTCGACAGCTTCTTGCCCGAAATAGCGGACATATGGGTGGAGAACATCCGGAACATCGAGATTGCGGAACTTACCTGTATGAACCTGTTCCAGCATCTTCCGTATGCTCCTGCGAAGTCTTTTCACTGGATTGCCGCTGAAGATGAATATACGCAGGTCTGCGGTTTCCTTACCATTGCCCGGCTGTTAATGAAAAAAGGCGATATGAACGAACGGGTGGAGAATGAATTCCTTGACCAGGCAATATCGGCGTTCCTCTCAGGCTCTTATCATGTGCGCAATGCCGCGCTGACCGCTATCCGCCGCTTCATGCAGCACAGCGAGGAAAATGCGTTTCAGGTTTGCCGCAGGGTAGAAGGCATGGGAGATTCCTCTTCGGAGACAGAACGGCTGCTTTACAATCTGGTAAAGGAAGAGGTAGCGTTATGATAAAACGGTAAAGTGATAGAGTGCCGGCTACTTTACCATTCTCATCATTAATTTTTCTTTTTTTGTTTGCTTTCCGCAAAAAAGGCTTAACTTTGTTGGCTGTTAAAAAACTGCGCCTTTAAATGGAAAGTCAGAACGTGAAAGATACGGTTAGACAGATATTCACCGAATATCTCAATATGAACGGGCATCGCAAGACTCCCGAACGCTATGCCATACTCGACACTATTTATTCCATAGACGGCCATTTCGATGTTGACACGCTTTATTCGCTGATGGCAGACCAGGAGAATTTCAGAGTGAGCCGTGCGACGCTGTACAACACCATCATATTGCTTATCAATGCCCGGCTGGTTATCAAGCATCAGTTCGGAAATTCCTCTCAATACGAAAAATGCTATAACCGTGATACGCATCATCACCAAATCTGCACGCAGTGCGGCAAGGTTACCGAATTCCAGAACGAGGAATTGCAGCACGCCATTGAGAATACCAGGTTGAGCCGCTTTAACTTGACGCATTATTCGCTGTACATGTACGGCTTGTGTAGCAAGTGCGACCGCGCAAACAAAAGAAAGAAGAAAAATAATAACCATAAGAAAGAGAAATGAAAGTAGACATTCTATTAGGATTACAATGGGGCGACGAAGGCAAAGGCAAAGTCGTTGATGTATTAACTCCGAGATACGATGTAGTGGCACGTTTTCAAGGCGGCCCGAACGCCGGTCATACATTGGAGTTTGAAGGTCAGAAATATGTGCTCCGTTCCATTCCTTCGGGAATCTTCCAGGGTGATAAGGTGAATATCATCGGTAACGGTGTAGTGCTCGACCCGGCGCTGTTCAAGGCGGAAGCGGAAGCATTGGAAGCATCCGGTCATAATTTGAAGGAACGCTTGCATATTTCCAAGAAAGCACACCTCATCCTGCCCACGCACCGCATTCTGGATGCTGCCTATGAAGCTGCAAAAGGAGATGCCAAAGTGGGAACTACCGGCAAGGGCATCGGTCCTACCTATACGGACAAGATTAGCCGCAACGGTGTACGTGTAGGTGATATCCTGCACGATTTCGACAAGAAGTATGCTGCTGCCAAAGCCCGTCACGAACAAATCCTGAAAGGCTTGAATTACGAATATGATTTGAGCGAACTGGAAAAGGCATGGTTCGAGGGTATCGAATACCTGAAGCAGTTCAAGTTTGTGGACAGCGAACATGAAATAAACGGTCTGCTGTCGGACGGCAAGTCTGTTTTGTGCGAAGGTGCGCAAGGTACGATGCTCGATATTGATTTCGGTTCTTATCCGTTTGTCACTTCTTCCAATACCATTTGTGCAGGAGCCTGCACGGGCTTGGGCATAGCTCCCAATAAGATTGGCGAAGTGTACGGTATCTTCAAGGCATATTGTACGCGTGTGGGTGCGGGTCCGTTCCCGACGGAACTGTTCGACAAGACCGGTGACCAGATTTGTACGCTGGGACATGAATTCGGTTCGGTAACCGGACGTAAGCGCCGTTGCGGATGGATTGACCTGGTAGCCTTGAAATATGCCATTATGGTAGACGGCGTAACCAAGCTCATCATGATGAAGAGCGATGTACTCGACTCATTCGAAACAATCAAAGCCTGTGTGGCATATAAGGTCAACGGTGAGGAAATCGATTACTTCCCGTTCGATATCGAAGACGTGGAACCGGTGTACGTGGAATTGCCCGGCTGGCAGACGGATATGACAAAGATGCAGAGCGAAGATGAATTCCCCGAAGAATTCAACGCTTATCTGTCGTTCCTGGAAGAACAGCTTGGTGTGCCTGTGAAGATTGTATCGGTAGGTCCCGACCGCGAACAAACCATCGAACGCTATACAGAGGAATAACATAGATTGACAAATAGACAACCTTACGTACGGGTTACGCGAATTTTGTGGCTTCGATAACGGACTGTATAAATTCGGGTAACCCGTACTTTTTTTATTTATTACCATGAAAACACGTATTATCTCTTTATTGCTTCTGCTCTCTCTCTGCTCTTCCGGGAGGTCGCAACCTTATCAGCCTACGGCAGAAAACTTACAGTCGCGCCAGGAGTTCAGGGACAGCAAATTCGGCATTTTCCTCCATTGGGGGCTGTACTGCATGTTGGCAACCGGAGAATGGACCATGACCAATAATAACCTGAATTATAAAGAATATGCCAAATTGGCGGGCGGATTTTATCCTTCCAGGTTCAATGCAGCCAAGTGGGTGGCGGCTATCAAGGCTTCCGGAGCAAAATATATTTGTTTCACTTCGCGGCATCACGAGGGCTTTTCCATGTTTCATACCCGTTATTCCGATTATAATATTGTGGACGCCACTCCTTTCAGGCGGGATGTACTGAAAGAATTGGCGGATGAATGTCATAAGCAGGGGATTCGCCTGCATCTGTATTATTCACATATAGACTGGTATCGAGAGGATGCTCCGCAGGGGCGTACGGGGCGTGGAACCGGGCGTCCGGATCCTTCGGGAGACTGGAACAGCTATTACGCTTTTATGAATAATCAGTTGACGGAGTTGCTGACCGGTTACGGGAAAATAGGCGCAATATGGTTCGACGGCTGGTGGGATCAGGACCGGAATCCCGGTTTCGATTGGCAGTTGCCCGGACAATATGCGTTGATACACCGCCTGCAACCGGCCTGTCTGATTGGTAATAATCATCACCGGACACCTTTCGAGGGAGAAGATATACAGATTTTTGAGCGTGATTTGCCCGGTGAGAACAAGGCGGGACTTTCCGGACAAGGTGTCAGTAACTTGCCATTGGAAACGTGCGAGACAATGAATGGCATGTGGGGATATAAGATTACAGACCAAAACTATAAGCCGGCAAAAACTTTGATTCACTATCTGGTGAAAGCAGCCGGTAAGGATGCCAATCTCCTGATGAATATAGGTCCGCAGCCCGATGGCGAACTGCCGGCTGTTGCCATGGAGCGACTGGCAGAGATAGGAGAGTGGATGAAAGTGTACGGTGAAACTATTTACGGAACACGTGGCGGCTGTGTGGCTCCTCACCCTTGGGGAGTGACAACGCAGAAGGGAAATAAGCTGTATGTGCATATTCTGGATTTGCAGGATAAAGCGCTTTTCCTGCCTTTGGATGGAAAGCGCGTGAAGAAGGCTGTAGGTTATACCGACCGCCGGCCGCTGAAAATACAGAAATGCCGGGATGGTGTCATGCTTTATCTTTCCGAAGTCCCGACAGATATTGACAAAGTCATCGAACTGCACCTGGAAGAGTAGCCTGCTGCCGGTGAATTGCTAAAACTGTAACCGTTATGTCGGTAAATCTTTAATTCTTCCTAAAAGATAGGGAGAACCGGGAGATAGCTCGCAGTTTCCCTTTATTTTTGGCAGACAATTTGTTATACAAACAGAAACAACACATTATTCATTTATTTATTATTAAAAGAAGAAAATTATGGGAACAGGAATGATAGGCATGCAATGGATTATCTTTATCGGGGTGGCTGTGGTCAGTTGGCTGGTACAGATGAACCTGCAGAGTAAATTCAAGAAATATTCTAAAATCCCCACCGGCAACGGAATGACGGGAGCCGATGTGGCTTTGAAGATGCTGCACGATAACGGCATCTACGATGTAACCGTAACACATACTCCGGGACACTTGACAGACCATTACAACCCTGCCAATAAGACCGTAAACCTTAGCGAAAGCGTTTATAACAGCAACAGCATTATGGCAGCAGCCGTTGCCGCCCATGAGTGCGGACATGCCGTGCAGCATGCACGCGCCTATGCACCGCTTACGATGCGCAGCAAACTGGTGCCTGTGGTTTCGTTCGCTTCCAACATTATGACGTGGGTACTGTTGGGCGGTATCCTGATGCTGAACACTTTTCCGCAGTTGCTGCTGGCAGGTATCATCCTGTTTGCCATGACTACGCTGTTCAGCTTCATCACCCTTCCGGTGGAAATCAATGCGAGCAAGCGTGCATTGGTATGGTTGAGCAGTTCCGGCATTACGAATGCCCGCAATCATACACAGGCGGAAGACGCGCTTCGTTCGGCGGCTTATACGTATGTGGTAGCTGCGCTCGGTTCATTGGCAACGCTTGTTTACTACATAATGATATTCATGGGACGCAGAGAATAAGAACGTTCTGTTCCGTAGAAATAGAAAAATGCTTTCTTCATGCTAAATGGAGAAAGCATTTTTTTTCTTAATCAATAAAATACCGTAACTTTGTCATCTGATTTTATAAATGATTGATACGATTATGGCAGCAAAACCAAGTATTCCCAAAGGAACCCGCGACTTTTCGCCCGTAGAAATGGCGAAGCGTAACTATATATTCAATACGATTCGTGATGTTTATCATCTTTATGGTTTCCAGCAGATAGAGACTCCTTCCATGGAAATGCTTTCCACCTTAATGGGGAAGTATGGTGAAGAAGGCGATAAACTGTTGTTCAAGATACAGAATTCGGGTGATTACTTTTCCGGTCTGACGGACGAGGAACTGTTGAGCCGTAATGCCGCGAAGCTCGCAAGCAAGTTTTGTGAGAAAGGTCTGCGCTATGACCTTACCGTGCCTTTTGCCCGTTATGTCGTGATGCACAGGGATGAAATCACGTTCCCTTTCAAGCGTTACCAGATTCAGCCGGTGTGGCGTGCCGACCGTCCGCAGAAGGGGCGTTATCGTGAGTTCTATCAATGTGATGCCGATGTGGTGGGCAGCGACTCCTTGCTGAATGAAGTGGAACTGATGCAGATAGTCGATACCGTATTTACGCGCTTCGGCATCCGTGTATGCATTAAAATCAACAACCGCAAGATATTGAGCGGCATTGCCGAGATTATCGGTGAGTCCGATAAGATAGTGGACATTACCGTAGCGATTGACAAACTGGACAAGATAGGGCTGGACAATGTCAACGCTGAACTGAAAGAGAAGGGTATCAGTGATGAGGCTGTTGCCAAGTTGCAGCCTATCATTTTGTTGAGCGGTAGTAACGAAGAGAAACTCGCTACACTGAAGCAGGTGCTTTCTGCCAGCGAAGAGGGCTTGAAGGGTGTGGAAGAGAGTGAGTTTATCTTGAATACGCTTTCCGCGCTTGGTTTGAAGAACGAAATCGAGCTTGACCTGACGCTGGCTCGCGGCTTGAACTATTATACGGGTGCTATTTTTGAAGTAAAGGCACTGGATGTGCAGATTGGCAGCATTACCGGTGGTGGTCGTTATGACAACTTGACCGGTGTATTCGGCATGGCAGGTGTTTCGGGAGTGGGCATTTCGTTTGGTGCAGACCGCATATTCGATGTGCTGAACCAGCTTGAACTCTATCCGAAAGAAGCGGTGAACGGTACGCAGCTTCTGTTTATCAATTTCGGTGAGAAAGAAGCCGCCTTCTCTATGAATGTGCTTACCCAGGTACGTGCGGCAGGTATCCGTGCTGAAATCTTCCCCGATTCCAGCAAGATGAAGAAGCAGATGGGTTATGCCAACTCCAAGATGATTCCGTTTGTTGCTTTGGTGGGAGAAAACGAGATGAATGAAGGCAAGGTAACCTTGAAGAATATGGAGACGGGAGAGCAGAAATTGATTACCCCCGAAGAGCTGGTTAGCGAACTGAGTTAATAAAAACTGAAATACTATTAAAAAGGAGCCTGTTTGTGCTCCTTTTTTTGTATATTTGTTACGCAGGTGTTGCAGGAATGTAATATTCGGCTCTTACCTTTGCAGTGACAATAAAAGAGGAGGTTTGTATGGTTTCCGTTCAATTTAAACAAGAAAAGCATAATGCGCTGGTCAGTTTCCTGATGATTGTCATAGCGGTGTTGTTTTTGCTTTATATGGGCAGTTCGCTGGTGAACTCTACCCGGACTTTTTGGGAAAACTATTCCATAGAGAATTTATTGGAATGACATTCTGTAGGCAGGGAACAGAAAGTCGGGTTCTATCCGTTTTTTGCAATATTTATTCATATCGGGAATAAATAAAGACAGTCGGTTTATTGCAATTGGCTGTCTTTTTGTATATTTGTGAGTCCGTGTTCCAAACTTTTAATACGGACATGTTTTGTTAACCATATCATCAACTAAAAACAACCAGAATCATGGAACAAGATTTCTCAATGCATGCCAATCCGTTGGTGGCCAAGCTTCAAAAACCGGCTTCCGAATTTACAAAAGCCGACATCGTTTCTTATATAAAGGAGAATGGAATCACTATGGTGAACTTCATGTATCCTGCTGCCGACGGGCGGTTGAAAACTTTGAACTTTGTCATTAACGATGCCGCATATCTCGATGCGATACTTACGTGCGGGGAGCGTGTGGACGGTTCCAGCCTGTTTCCTTTCATTGAAGCGGGCAGCAGCGATTTATATGTAATACCCCGCTTCTGTACGGCTTTTATAGATCCGTTTGCCGAGCAGCCTACGCTTTCCATGCTCTGCTCTTTCTTCAATAAAGACGGCGAACCGCTGGAAAGTTCTCCCGAACACACTCTGCGCAAGGCGTGCCGGGCATTTACGGAAGTAACCGGTATGGAGTTTCAGGCCATGGGCGAATTGGAGTATTACGTCATTTCGGAAGACAGCGGCATGTTCCCGGCTACCGACCAGCGTGGTTATCACGAGTCTGCTCCGTATGCCAAGTTCAATGAATTCCGTACCGAGTGTATGGCGTACATCGCACAAGCCGGCGGACAAATTAAGTACGGGCATTCCGAAGTGGGTAACTTCACCCTTGACGGCAAGATATACGAGCAGAACGAAATCGAATTTCTGCCGGTACGTGCCGAGCAGGCAGCCGACCAGTTGATGATTGCCAAATGGATTATCCGTAACCTTGCTTACCAGTATGGATACGACATCACTTTCGCTCCGAAAATAACGGCAGGAAAGGCCGGTTCCGGATTGCATATTCACATGCGCATCATGAAGGACGGAAAGAATCAGATGCTGAAAGACGGCGTACTTTCCGAAACGGCCCGCAAGGCGATTGCGGGAATGATGGAGCTGGCTCCTTCCATTACCGCATTCGGCAATACGAATCCTACTTCTTATTTCCGCCTTGTTCCTCATCAGGAAGCGCCTACCAATATCTGCTGGGGCGACCGCAACCGTTCCGTATTGGTACGTGTGCCGTTGGGATGGTCGGCAAAGACCGATATGTGCATGATTGCCAATCCTCTGGAAGCGCCGAGCAATTACGACACCACTCAAAAGCAGACGGTAGAGATGCGTTCACCGGACGGTTCGGCCGATTTGTACCAACTGATTGCAGGACTGGCAGTAGCTTGCCGCTGCGGTTTTGAGATGCCGGATGCTTTGGAAATTGCGGATAAGACTTATGTGAACGTAAATATCCACAAGAAAGAAAACGAAGACAAACTGAAACAGCTGGCTCAGTTGCCCGACAGTTGTGTCGCTTCTGCCGATTGTCTGGAAAAACAGCGTGCCGCTTTCGAGAAATACAATGTCTTCAGTCCTGCCATGATTGACGGAATTATCAGTAAGTTGCGTGCTTATGAGGATAGGACTTTGCGTAGCGAAGTGCAGGATAGTCCGGAAGAGATGCTGAAACTGGTTGAGAAGTATTTCCATTGCGGGTAACGGACAGAACAGATATTATAGTAAAGAACTCCTTGCCGGACGGTTGCCGGTAAGGAGTTCTTGTTTTATAGCCGGTCACCTTTGCCATTTTGTCAGCATTCATCTGCCAAACGAACAGCTTTGCCTTTTGGCACGGTTTTCGTAAGTTCTTTATCGCTTGTATAAAGCAACATTACCATTATAATAAATTGTATAACATATAAAACAAAAGAAACTATGAACATTAAACCATTAGCAGACAGAGTGCTGATACTCCCTGCACCTGCAGAAGAAAAGACAATCGGCGGTATCATTATTCCTGATACGGCAAAAGAAAAACCTTTGAAAGGTGAAGTTATCGCAGTAGGCAACGGAACTAAGGACGAAGAAATGGTGTTGAAGGTTGGTGATACGGTACTGTATGGCAAATATGCCGGTACGGAACTGGAAGTGGAAGGAACCAAGTACCTCATCATGCGTCAAAGCGACGTACTCGCTGTTTTGGGATAATAAATTTATAAATAGTAAACCTGATAAATAGTAAAAACATTATGGCAAAAGAAATATTATTCAATATCGATGCCCGCGACCAACTGAAGAAAGGTATCGATACACTGGCAAATGCAGTAAAAGTAACGCTCGGCCCGAAAGGACGTAACGTAATCATCGAAAAGAAATTCGGCGCTCCCCACATCACAAAGGACGGTGTAACAGTAGCCAAAGAAGTGGAACTGGCCGATGCTTACCAGAATACCGGTGCACAACTGGTTAAGGAAGTTGCTTCCAAGACAGGTGACGATGCTGGTGACGGTACAACTACCGCTACCGTATTGGCTCAGGCTATCGTAGCCGAAGGCTTGAAGAACGTAACTGCCGGTGCAAGCCCGATGGATATCAAACGCGGTATCGACAAGGCTGTTGCCAAAGTGGTTGAGTCTATCAAGAGCCAGGCCGAGATGGTAGGTGACAACTATGATAAGATTGAACAGGTAGGTACGGTATCTGCCAACAACGACCCGGTTATCGGTAAGCTGATTGCAGACGCTATGCGTAAGGTTTCCAAAGACGGTGTTATCACTATCGAAGAGGCTAAGGGTACGGATACCACTATCGGTGTAGTAGAAGGTATGCAGTTCGACCGCGGTTATCTTTCCGCTTATTTCGTTACCAACACTGAAAAGATGGAATGCGAAATGGAGAAACCGTACATCCTGATTTACGATAAGAAGATTTCCAACCTGAAAGATTTCCTGCCTATCCTCGAACCGGCTGTACAGACTGGCCGTCCTCTGTTGGTAATTGCAGAAGATGTGGATAGCGAGGCTCTGACTACCTTGGTTGTGAACCGTCTGCGTTCTCAGTTGAAGATATGTGCTGTGAAGGCTCCGGGCTTCGGCGACCGCCGCAAGGAAATGTTGGAAGACATTGCCGTATTGACAGGCGGTGTTGTAATCAGCGAAGAAAAAGGCTTGAAACTGGAACAGGCTACTATCGAAATGTTGGGTACTGCCGACAAGGTAACTGTTTCTAAAGACAATACGACCATCGTGAACGGTGCCGGTGCAAAAGAAAACATCAAGGAGCGTTGCGAACAAATCAAGGCTCAGATTGCTTCTACCAAGTCCGACTATGACAAGGAGAAATTGCAGGAACGTCTTGCCAAGTTGTCAGGCGGTGTGGCTGTTCTTTACGTAGGCGCTGCTTCCGAAGTGGAAATGAAAGAGAAGAAAGACCGTGTAGACGATGCTCTCCGCGCTACTCGTGCCGCTATCGAAGAAGGTATCGTAGCAGGTGGCGGTGTGGCTTACATCCGTGCGCTCGAAGCATTGGAAGGTTTGAAGGGTGACAATGCCGACGAAACTACCGGTATCGACATCATCAAACGTGCCATCGAAGAGCCTTTGCGCCAGATTGTAGCCAACGCCGGTAAGGAAGGCGCTGTTGTAGTACAGAAAGTTCGTGAAGGCAAAGCCGACTTCGGTTACAATGCACGTACCGATGTTTACGAAAACCTGCACGCTGCCGGTGTGGTAGACCCTGCAAAGGTTACTCGTGTGGCTCTGGAAAATGCCGCTTCTATCGCAGGTATGTTCCTTACTACCGAATGTGTGATTGTCGAGAAGAAAGAAGATAAGCCCGAAATGCCGATGGGTGCTCCCGGAATGGGCGGTATGGGCGGAATGATGTAATATCGTTTTCCCTTGATTTCTTAATCATATAAATTGACCGCGATGTCTTGCATAAAGACGTCGCGGTTTTTTTATGTTGGATAATATTGTTTCCTTTGCATATTCATTTCAACAATAAAACAGAAAAGACCATGAGAAGTTTTGCTTCAGATAATAATTCAGGGGTGCACCCTTTGGTAATGGAAGCGCTGAATAGGGCCAACCGGGATCATGCAGTGGGATATGGTGATGATGTATGGACGGAAGAGGCTGTCCGCAAAATCAGGGAAGCTTTTACTCCGGATTGCGAACCGTTGTTTGTATTCAATGGAACCGGCAGCAATGCTGTTGCCTTACAGTTATGCACGCGTCCTTATAATTCGGTAATATGTGCGGAAACTGCGCATATTTATGTAGATGAATGCGGCGCTCCTGCCCGCATGACAGGCTGTCAGATTCGTCCGGTTGCCACTCCCGATGGAAAGCTGACCCCTGAGCTGGTACGTCCTTATCTTTGTCATTTCGGCGAGCAGCATCATTCCCAGCCGGGAGCTTTTTATATCTCGCAATGTACGGAGCTGGGCACTGTCTACCGGCCTGATGAAATCCGTGCGTTGACGGAACTGGCACACCGGTACGGCATGTACGTCCATATGGACGGCGCCCGTCTGGCAAATGCCTGTGCGGCCCTTAACCTTAGTTTCAGGCAGCTGACGGTAGATTGTGGCATTGATATTCTTAGTTTTGGCGGTACGAAAAACGGGTTGATGCTTGGCGAAAGTGTAATTATCTTTAATCCGGCTTTAAAGAAAGAGGCTTGTTTTGTACGCAAGCAGTCGGCACAGCTCGCATCGAAACTCCGTTACCTGTCCTGTCAGTTTACTGCTTATCTCACGGACGACCTTTGGTTGAAGAACGCTTCACACGCCAATCGTATGGCGCAGCTTTTATATGCCGGATTGAAGGAGTTGCCCGGAGTACGTTTTACGCAGAAAGTGGAAAGTAACCAACTGTTCCTGACAATGCCCCGTCCGGTAATTGACAACTTGTTGAAAGACTACTTCTTCTACTTCTGGAATGAAGAAGAGAATGAGATACGTTTCGTTACCTCTTTTGACACAACGGAACAGGATATAGAAGAACTGCTACGCGCCATTAGACGTTATTGTCATTAAGCGGTATTCATGTTTGGCCATATAAAAAAAAGCCCCCGAACCTTCACAGGCAAGGGGCTTGATTTAGACCTTTCCCTCTTTTTAGGGGGTGAGGGAAAGGCTTACTGAAAACAAACAGATTTACTTTACCTTAAAATACCTTTGATTGATAACCTTTTAACTAACCTTCTTTATAATGCTGAATTTGTCTTAATACCTATTGCTTCGAGTATGGGGGTAAAGGTATAACCTTTACGTTTCAATGTTTTTATCAATTTATCCAAATAGCTGTTGTAAAATTTATCCGTACGGCGGTTGTCTGTTCCGAAGTGTATCAGCATCAAATGTCCGTTCAGGCCCTCTTTCTTCTCTACTTCCATGATTTTGTTGTAGATGAACTTGCTGCTCCGGTATTTCTGTCCCATATCGGGGGTGGTATAATCTGCATTGCTCATGGTTCCGGGAGTATAGTTGACGACTTGTATTCCCATATTTTTTGCCCAGGCGGCTATCTCCTTGTTATAATATTCATAGGGCGGAATGTATATCGGGGCGTCTTTATATTCAATACCGGCCTTGCGCATGGTTTCGTAGCTTTTCAGCATATCCTTTTCAAATTCCTCGCGGGTAACCAATAAGGAATCGCGGTTCTCCCACGGCATATAGAGCAGATGTCCGTAGCTATGGCTGCCTACCAGATGTCCTTCGTCGAGCAGTCGTTTTACTATTTCGGGGTAAAGCTCGTAAAATTCGCCGGTAAAGAAGAAGCTTCCTTTGATACCGTGCCTTTTCAGGGTGCTGATAATGGCATCCGCGCCGTCAGCCTTATCGGCTGCTGTGAATACGAGGCTGATTTGTTTTTTAGACGGGTCGGTACGCACGATACCGCCATTGACGTATACATTTTTGTCTGCCGATGCACCTGCCTGTTTCATGCCTTCTTTCTGCATGGCAGAGAGATAATAGGTGAGGCAGGCGGTTCCGTCCATAGTCGGTTCATTGGTGGAATAGTCGTGGAGTGCATCATGGTATACCATCAGCTCCGGTTGAAAGCGTTCGTAATCCTGTCCGGGCGTACCGGGAATGCCGGTCATGTTTACCCCTCGCAGCCCCTCGAATATGCTGCGGTATACGGGGCCGTCTACCAGTCCGCCTGTCGTATTGCCTACGCCTGCATTGAGCAGGGAGGAGTGGGGTTGCGAAGGATAATCGCCGTAAAGCGGCAGTTCCACAATCATGCTTGTTCCCCACGGATTGCAGCCGAACAGCCAGTCGCGGAGGGCGGCTTCCATTTCGGCATAAGTCTCATCGCCGGTTGTCTCGCGGTAGAGACGGCATTGCGTCAACATGGCAGTAGTCAGGTTGTTGGAACACCAGATGTAGGGAATACCGTGCAGGAAAGGACTTTCGACTGCTTTCTCGTATGTGCGCTCAATACCGGTGCGCATGTTGCGGATAAACTCTTTACTGATGCGCGGGTTGTTTACAGTGGCCAGGTGGTAGTGTCCCATGTTCATGAACGGATACCATTGGTAATGGCGGGCGCTGTCGGCACCCATCCACGGAGTGATGGGTTCGCGGCGTCCGTATTCGAGGGCTTGCGACAGGTATTCCGGCTTGTCGGTAGCGTGGTATAGCTCCATGGCTCCGAGCTCCATATCGTCCGTCCAGTTGTCTTCTTCATAGATGTAGGGTGATTTTACGGAGGCGGTCTGGCATGTTCCCGGCTTCTTTACACCTTCCTGATAGGCGGCATCGGCTTTTTCACCGATTTCAGCGGCAAATTCGGGGTAAAACTCTTTCAGTATCCTGGCTCCCAGTGCAAAACAAGCGGCAAACTTGCCGGCTGTACTTGCTACGCCGGTGGTGGCATTGGTGAATTTTCCGCGCACTTGCGGCTCTCCGCTGCAAAAGTAAACGGGGCGTCCTTTGCCCGGTCCGTAGCCATAATCCACCTCATCTTTATTGGGCAGGCGCATGCCGGCGTGGTCGCGGTCGTCGGCAATCTGGTTGTACAGTTCGCCCGGAGCGGGATTCATGCGGTTCAGCCAGTCCAGCCCCCATTTTATTTCGTCTACTATATCGGGGATGCCGTTTGCTTCCGGCAGTCCGGCTGCATTGTAGGCATCGCCGAATGCCTCGGGGTTTTCCTGGTAGGCAAACATCATTTGGTATATGGCATTGGCGGAAGTCGTGGTATATTGCAGGTAGTCGGTAGCATCGTGCCAGCCGCCGCGCACATCGATGTGTTGCCCGGTTTTTGTGGGGTGGTACACTATGTAGCCGTCGTGTACGTGGCAACTGTCTTTCAAGAAAGGGTTGTAACCGCAACGTTGCTGGCGCATGTAGTTCAGCAGGAAGTCGGCTGTGCCGTTATATACCTGCGCATTGATAGGGAAGCGTGGAGAAACTGCTTTTCCCGCTTTCAGGTAATATGTGCCCGGTTCTTGAAAATTACTGAAATCCAACCGGTAAGTACTGCTCATGCTGCCTGATTGGCCGGTGGCTTTGGGCGAAGTAAAAGTGCGTACCGTTTTTCCGGTAAAAGCATCGACCAGTGCGTATTCTTGTACGTCGGTTTTTGTTTCGCTCATGAATACCGCTACTTTAATGGATTGCGGCAGATAGCCCAGTTGGTTGATTCTAATCCATTCGTCTGCCTTACACGGGAGTGCGGCAAATGCAAAAATCAGTGTTAAGAGCCGATAATAACGTTTCATAAAATGCTTTTCATTTAAGGTTGTGGGGGTACTATGTAACAAAAGGTTTTACCTAAATGCAAATAAAGCGGTTTCTATCAATTTTAGGAAGATTTGGTGTAAATTATTAGATGATATTATTTTTCATTTACAATATTTTAGAATGAGACAAAAAGTATGGCATTAGTCGTTTTGTCAATAAACTCTTGCTTGCCATATGTTTATGTGATATTGAATATCTTTTTAGCTTTCGTTTACGCATTTTAATTTCTTTAAAACAATGTTGGTGTGTTATTTGTTCTATCCATTTTAGAATACAAAACTTATAAACTATGGCTTACATTGATTATTATCAAGTCCTTGGAGTAGACAAAACGGCATCTCAGGATGACATCAAGAAGGCGTTCCGTAAGTTGGCGCGCAAATATCATCCCGACCTGAATCCGAATGACGCTACTGCCAAAGACAAGTTTCAGGCTATCAACGAGGCCAATGAGGTGCTTAGTGATCCTGAGAAAAGAAAGAAGTATGATGAATATGGCGAACACTGGAAGCATGCCGATGAATTTGAGGCTCAGAAGCGGGCACGGCAACAGGCCGGTGCAGGAGGTTTCGGCGGCTTCGGCGGTGCGGGCTTCGGTGGTCAGGGCGGTGCCGGTTTCGGTACGGATGGGGGCGGTACATACTGGTACTCTTCCGACGGGCAGGAGTTTTCCGGAAGCGGTGCAGACGGCTTCTCCGATTTCTTTGAACAGATGTTCGGACACCGTACACGCGGCGGTGGCGGAGCGAATGCAGGTTTTCGCGGACAGGATTTCCATGCCGATTTGAACCTGTCGCTTCGGGATGCCGCCCGGACTCATAAGCAGATATTGACGGTGAACGGCAAGAATGTCCGCATCACCATTCCCGCCGGTGTGGCGAACGGCCAGGTCATTAAACTGAAAGGCTATGGCGGCGAGGGTATCAACGGCGGGCCTGCGGGCGACCTGTACATTACTTTCGTGATAGCGGAAGATCCCGTCTTCAAACGCTTGGGCGATGATTTGTATGTAGATGTGGACATCGACCTCTATACGGCGTTGCTGGGTGGCGAGAAGTTGGTGGACACATTGGAAGGTCAGGTGAAACTGAAAGTAAAACCCGAAACGCAGAACGGTACGAAAGTCCGTCTGAAGGGGAAGGGTTTTCCGGTATACAAGAAAGAAGGCCAGTCCGGTGACTTGATTGTGACTTATTCCGTAAAGTTGCCGGTGAATCTGACGGAACAGCAGAAAGAAATGTTCCGTAAAATTCAAAGTATGAACTAAAAAGGAGAACGAGTTATGCAGAACGAATTAATTATAGTCAGTGAGTATTGCGACAAGTGTCACATAGAGCCCTCGTTCATTGAGATGTTACAGGAAATCGGTCTGATAGATATCCGGACGGAAGGCGGGGAGCGCTGTTTGCAGTTTGCCCAGTTGCCGGATGTGGAACGTTACAGCCGTATGTATTACGACCTGTCCATCAACATTGAAGGGATCGATGCCATTCATCATTTGCTGGAGCGTATGGAAAGTATGCAGCAGGAGATTTATTCGCTACATAGCAGGTTGAGGCTGTTTGAGGGAATTAAGTAAGTAGTCAGGTAGTAGGACATTTCTGCTTGACTGCTTACTACTTGACGATTCACTTGCTTGACAAAGTCTTTTATATTTCATACATTTGCAGTATGAAACAACAATGTTTTAAAATATCCGCGTAATAACAGCCTGCTGTTTCTTCTAAAAATGAAAGCAAATATTATAGTAAGACAGACAACTGAAGCGGATTATTCTGCTGTGTATGATTTAATCAAGACCGCTTTTGAAACGGCCGAGCATAAAGACGGTACCGAACAGGACTATGCTGTAGACCTGCGTAATGGCATGGGCTATCTTCCGGAACTGGACTTAGTTGCAGAAGTTGATGGGAAACTCGCCGGGCATATCATGTTTACCAAGACGTATGTAACTTTGCCGGATGGTAGCAAACATGATACACTTATGGTTGCTCCTTTATCCGTTTTGATTGAGTATCGTAAGATGGGTATTGGTTCTGCATTAATGAAAGAAGGTTTTCGAATTGCGGAAAGAATGGATTATACTACAGCTTTCTTGTTAGGTGATCCTGATTATTACCGGAGGTTCGGATATAAGCTGACCCAACTGTATGGTATTCACCACGAAAGTTTTCCGGCAGAATATCTTATGGCTAAAGAAATAGTACCGGGGGCTTTGGAAGGAATTACCGGGGTAATTCATATGTAATGTGTTTATCCAGTCCAAGAAATAATTGACGGTTTATTTATGCAGAAAGGGCTGCCAGTACATTGACAGCCCTTTTTATTATGGAAAAATAAATAAATTACTTCCGATAGCTTTCCAACTCTTCGGCCTTGAACTTACGGATGAAGTTGAAATGCTTCTCTATTTCAGACTCGGCATAGTTTACGTACACCAGCGCCGACTTGGCAAACATTTCGGGAGCTTTTGTCGCATCCTGAATCAGCAAGTGAGACATTACGCACACGGCAGCCATTTCGTAAAGACGGCGAGCCACGAAGTCCAGCAATTCCTGATTGCCGCTTTCCTTAACGGCATTGGTGCAGGCTTCGAACTTATTCGTCATTTCTTTTACGCGGTCCAACAGCGGTTGCATTTCCTCGCTGCACGGAATCAGCTCATAGTCGCGCAGGGTGGCGGCATAAGAACCGTTGGTGACGTAGCGGATGGCGGCTACCGTCTGTAACTGTGTGGTACCTTCGTAGATGCTGGTGATACGTGCATCGCGATAAATGCGCTGACAGGCATATTCCAGCATGAAGCCGGAACCGCCGTGAATCTGGATACTGTCGTAAGCATTCTGGTTGGCGTATTCGGAGTTCATACCTTTTGCCAGCGGTGTGAAAGAATCGGCCAGTTTGGCATATTTCTTCTGTTCCTGACGTTCTTCCGGAGTCAGTTTGCGTTCGCGGGCGATGTCGTCCAGTGCCTTGTAGATGTCTACGTAGCGTGAAGTCTGGTACAGCAGGGCACGGCCGGCATCCAGTTTGGCTTTCATGATAGCCAGCATATCGTACACGGCGGGGAACTCGATGATGGCTTTGCCGAACTGTTTGCGGTCTTTGGCATAAGCCAGCCCTTCGTTATAGGCAGCCTGTGACAGACCTACGGACTGAGCGGCGATACCCAGACGGGCGCCGTTCATCAACGCCATTACGTATTTAATCAAACCGAGCTTGCGGTCGCCGCAAAGTTCGCATTTCGCATTCTTGTATACCAGTTCGCAAGTGGGCGAACCGTGGATACCCAGTTTGTTTTCGATGCGGCGCACGTTTACACCGCCGTCACGCTTGTCGTAGATGAACATGGACAGACCGCGGCCGTCCTTTGTTCCCTCTTCCGAGCGTGCCAGCACGAGGTGCAGGTCGGCATCGCCGTTCGTGATGAAACGCTTCACGCCGTTCAGGCGCCAGCAGTTGTTGGTTTCATCGTAAGTGGCTTTCAGCATCACGCTCTGCAGGTCGGAACCGGCATCGGGTTCGGTCAGGTCCATGGACATGGTTTCACCGGCGCAGATGCGGGGTATGAAACGGCTGTGCTGGTCTTCGTTACCGAACTCGTAAAGAGTCTCGATACAGTCTTGCAAAGACCAGATGTTGCCAAAGCCGGCATCGGCGGCAGCTACGATTTCCGCGCACATGGTGTACGGGGTAATCGGGAAGTTCAGTCCGCCGAAACGGCGCGGCATGGTCATACCGTTCAGTCCGGCCTTTACCATGGCGTCGAGGTTCTGTTTGGTGCCGCTGGCATATTCCACACGGCCGTTGGCGCAATGAGGGCCTTCTTCGTCCACGCCTTCGGCATTGGGCGCGATAATTTCACCCGTAATCTCACCGGTGATTTCGAGCACCTTGTCGTAGGAGTCGATTGCATCCGCATAATCCTGCGGTGCATAATCGAACTTGTCTTTATCTTCGTAGCCGCGTTCTTTCAGTTCGCAGATACGCTGCATCATCGGATTGTTCAAGTGATACTTGAGTTCCGGAATATCTGTATAAAAATTAGCCATATTGTTTTTCCCTTTAGGAGTTAGCGGAGTTAACTCCTTATTTACTATTCTGTTTGTAATACTTAATCATCTTCGGAATAACCTCTTCTACCGTACCGTTGATAACGTAGTCGGCAATGGCATTGATAGGAGCGTTCTCGTCATTGTTCACGGAGATGATGATGCCGCTCTCCTGCATTCCGGCAATGTGCTGGATTTGTCCTGAGATGCCGCAGGCGATATAGAGTTTCGGACGGACGGTTACACCCGTCTGACCTATCTGACGGTCGTGGTCGGCATAGCCCGCATCGACGGCGGCGCGGCTGGCGCCTACTTCGGCGTGAAGCTCCTTGGCAAGGTCGAACAGCATGTCGAAGTTCTCGCGGCTGCCCATGCCGTAACCGCCGGCAATGACGATGGGAGCCCCCTTTAAATTGTGTTTCGCCTTTTCCACGTGGCGGTCGATAACCTTCACTACATAGTCCGTTTCGGGAACGTACTTGGCAACGTCGTGGCGGATTACTTCACCCTTGTAGTCGGCATCCAGAATCTCTTTCTTCATCACGCCCTCGCGCACGGTCGCCATTTGCGGACGGTGTTCGGGGTTCACAATCGTTGCCACGATGTTGCCGCCGAATGCGGGACGGATTTGGTACAACAGATTTTCGTAGGTCTTGCCCTCTTTCTTATCCTCATGGTTGCCGATTTCGAGTGAGGTACAGTCGGCGGTCAGTCCGCTGGTCAGTGCGGAAGATACGCGCGGGCCGAGGTCGCGGCCGATAACGGTTGCACCCATCAGGCAGATTTGCGGCTGTTCTTCCTTGAACAGGTTGATGAGGACGGAAGAGTGGGGAAGGGAAGTGTATGGGAACAGGCCCGGAGCGTCGAATACGTGCAGTTTGTCGACGCCGAAAGGCAATACCTGCTTTTCAATGCCTGCCAGATTGCTGCCGGCAGCAACTGCTTCCAGTTGGCAGCCCAACTGATTAGCCAATTTACGACCTTTGGTCAGGAGTTCGAGACTGACATCGGCTACCGTAGTGCCTTCTATCTCCAAATATACAAATACGTTATTCATAATCTTATCCTATCGTGTGGTTAGCTAACAGTTCAACAATCAAATCTTCTACATCCCGGTCGCTGCCCGTGAGCGTTTTGCTTTCTTTGGCCTGGAATGAAATATTCTGAATGGTTTTCACCTTGGTGGGCGAGCCGCTCAGACCGCATTGTGCGAGGTCGCCGTTGACGTCGGCCACACTCCATTCCGTGATGTTCAGATAAGGGTATTTCTCGTAAAGGGCTGCATACGGCAGTTCGGCGCCTTCTTTTTCAATGGCGGCTTTCTCCTGCGCACCGAGGGCGCGTTTGTATTTCTGCACCAGTTTGGCATTGCGCGGACGGCAGGGAGCGGCGCTTCCGTTAACGGTGATAACGATGGGCAACGGACCTTCCACAGTCTCCACACCGCCGTCGATATGGCGTTTTACGGTAATCTTTCCGGCTGCTTTGTCCACATTCAGAATCTCTTCCGCATAAGTAACCTGCGTCAATCCCAACTTCTCAGCCACTTGCGGGCCTACCTGTGCCGTATCGCCGTCGATGGCCTGGCGGCCGCCGATGATGATGTCATAATCGCCTATCTTCCTGATGGCGGTGGCAAGGGCGTAGGAAGTGGCCAGCGTATCGGCTCCGGCAAAAGCGCGGTCGGTCAGCAGATAGCCGTTGTCGGCGCCGCGGTAAAGTCCTTCACGGATAACTTCGGCTGCGCGTCCCGGTCCCATGGTCAGGATGGTTACGGTGGAGCCCGGATGTGCATCTTTCAGTCGGAGAGCTTGCTCAAGGGCATTCAGGTCTTCGGGGTTGAAGATGGCGGGGAGTGCCGCGCGGTTAATGGTTCCGTCGGCTTTCATGGCATCTTTCCCAACGTTGCGTGTGTCGGGAACTTGTTTTGCCAGTACAACGATTTTCAAACTCATGTTATTAATTATTAGTATTAGTATTCCATATGTCAGTACCGGGAATAGGAGTAGTAGAGTCCTGCTACTGAAATTGTCCGGTTAACTATCAGCTTGCAAATTTACGCAAAGAGTTGGGTTTGACAAGAAAACAAGGTAAAAAATGCACATCCGGGGAGATTTTGAGCAAAAACGCAAACCGTAAAAAGGGTAACGCAAACCGTAATCCGTCTACCTTCCGAATGTTCTCTCCGTTGTATTTTTGCAGCGTCGGACATATCGGTAAATCATTTTTATGCTATCCGTCGTTTTTAAATAAACCATCTATTTATAAATAAAGCTATGTATATAGAAAAGATTAACGGGCCTGCCGACGTGAAGCGGCTTTCGGCAGGCGAACTGGAAACATTGAGTGAAGAAGTGCGCGGCGTATTGCTGAAGAAGCTGAGTGAGCACGGCGGTCATGTAGGCCCGAATCTGGGTATGGTAGAGGCTACCGTTGCCTTGCACTATGTGTTCAATTCGCCGGCAGACAAGATTGTCTACGACGTTTCCCACCAAAGTTATGCACACAAAATACTCACGGGGCGCAAGGCGGCATTTATGGACGCTGCCGCATACGATGAAGTGTCGGGCTACACCGAACCCTCGGAAAGCGAACATGACTTCTTCGTTATCGGACATACGTCGACTTCCGTCAGCCTTGCCACCGGACTTGCCAAAGCGCGCGACCTGAAAGGCGGTACGGGCAATGTGATAGCCGTAATCGGCGACGGCTCTTTAAGCGGTGGTGAGGCTTTTGAAGGGTTGAACAATGCAGTCGAACTGGGAACGAACTTCATCGTGATTGTGAACGACAACCAAATGTCCATTGCCGAAAATCACGGCGGCTTGTATCGCAACCTGCAACTGCTGCGCGAAACCGACGGTCAGGCGCCTTGCAACTTCTTTACCGCCATGGGACTGGATTATCTGTACGTGAAAGACGGCAATAACGTGCAGGCATTGATAGATGCTTTCCGAAAGGTGAAAGACATCGCCCACCCGGTTGCGGTACATATCAATACCCTCAAAGGTAAAGGCTACCGCCTTGCCGAGCAGCAGCAGGAACGTTTCCATTACAGTGCTCCGTTCTGCCTGGAGACGGGCAGCCCGGCGGTTGACTCCGGCAATGAAGAAGATTACGGCGACCTTACGGCAAGGTATCTGCTGCAAGAGATGAAGAAAGACCGTACCGTTGTCGGCATCACAGCGGGCACACCCACCGTATTCGGCTTTACGCCAGAGCGTCGCGAAGAGGCGGGGCGTCAGTTTGTCGATGTGGGCATTGCCGAGGAGCACGCCGTTGCCATGGCGTCTGCCATTGCCGCCGGTGGCGGGAAACCGGTATTCGGAGTGTACAGCACTTTCATCCAGCGCGCCTACGACCAGTTGTCGCAGGACCTCTGTATCAACAACAATCCCGCATTGATTCTCGTCTTTTGGGGCGGCGCTTCGACAATGAACGATGTCACTCACCTTTGCCTGTTCGATATTCCGGTCATAGGCAACATTCCGAACATGGTTTATCTGGCTCCTACTTGCTGTGAGGAGTATTTTGCCATGTTGGAGTGGGGGATTCATCAGACGGAGCATCCCGTAGCCATTCGTGTTCCCGCCAACGGAGTCCTTTCGCGCGGCATCGAACCGGAGAAGGATTACGGCAAGCTGCTGAACCGTTATGAAGTGGCGCACTGTGGCGGGCAGGTTGCCGTTCTTGGGCTTGGCTCTTTCTTTCGATTGGGCGAAGAAGTGGTTGGAAAACTGAAAGAAGAAACCGGAATGGATGCAACACTCGTCAATCCCCGTTTCATTACCGGAGTGGATGAGGCTTTGCTCGAAGATTTGAAACGCGACCACACGTTGGTGGTAACTCTCGAAGACGGTGTGCTCGACGGTGGTTTTGGCGAGAAGATTGCCCGCTATTACGGCGCATCGGGCATGAAAGTGCTGAACTATGGCATCCGTAAAGAGTTTGCAGACCGTTATGATGCAGGCGAGTTGCTGCGGGACAACCGGCTGACAGCGCCGCAGATCGTGGAAGATATAAAAAAAGTAAGGTAAGAAACGTGGGAAACACCTGTTGTTTTTCTTGTTTCATACCGTCTTTTTTCCGCTTGTGTATGGTGTAAAATACCGTTCGGAACGGTGTAAAACTTCGTTTTTCAATTGCGGGCTGTCCGGTTTCCGGTTGCGGGCCGTACGGTTGCCAACTGCGGGCTCTTCGGTTGCCAATTGCAAAACGAAGAAAAGAAACAGGTATAGCGACATTATGTATGAAGCTTTGCGGCATTATATATAAGGCATTGTTGTATTTTGTACCGGAAATAACCGGAGTGAAATGTGGCAAAAAACAAAGAAAACAAGGTATAATCAATTTTCTGTCTGTGAATGGCAAGTATTTGTAATACAAATAGTTGGTTCGGAAGGCTGCAAAAAAAGAGTGATGACCGATATTCGGTCGTCACTCTTATAATTTTGTCGTCACTCTCTGTATACCCGATGAATAGGGGTATGCAGGGATTTGGTGATGAGTGATGACAACTAATGCGTTTTTCTTTTTCTGTTCCGGTTTCGGAAAGATGTTATTTAATACCCAGTTTCTTGGCGATGTCTTTGGGCAGTGCATCCTTATGAACAAGGATATTCATGGTTTTGTAAGCAACGAAAGCTTTGGAAGCATACCAGATGCCTTTATACTTGCCGCTCAGTCCCCAGGAATTCTTTACCATGAAATATTCTTTTCCGTTCTGGTCCTTGGCAATGCCATAGATAACCATGCCGTGGTCGTCGGTTGTTTCCCAGTTGTCGAAAGCAGTCTGACGCATTTCCTGGGTAACGTTGACTTCCGGCAGCGGTTTGCCGGTCAGCTCTTTGCGCTTGTCGGCAGCGGTAAGGCCTGTCCAACGAGCCATGTCCGAACCGGTGAGTTCTGCGCCGCGGGCTGCATCCGGCATAACGGCGATACCGTCGCGGGTGAAACCTTGTTCGCTCACGTCACTGCCCCATGCAAAGGTGTAACCGTTCTTAATGGCATTGTCCATAACAGCCATCAGCTCGTCGATAGGCAGGTTCCAGGAAAGGCCGTTGCGCCAGTTGTCCTGAATTTCGATGGCAAACTGGGTGTAGAACGGGTGGTGTGTATACGAAGTCAGCGATACATAATCGTCCGGATTGATTCCGAGTGATTCGCCGAAAGTCTTCGGTGTGTATTCTTTTCCTTTGTAAGTGAACTTTTCAGGGCATTTGCCGAGGTAAGTGTCGTAAATGGCGCTCAGACCGTTTTTCCATACGGGAGTCAGCTTGGTGAGTCTGCCTTTGGCGATGGCATCTACGTATGCGCCTGCCACGGCATCCAGTTCGTTGTGTACAGGCAGCGAATCACCGTACATAATGCCCGGCATGGCTTCCTGCGGCACGAGTCCGTAGTTCTTCAGGCAGAACATGATGTCATAAAAACTTCCGCCCGGTGAGAAAGAACTGTCGCCGTGATAGCGTACGTAGTTCTGTCCGCGGTCTACCATGGTGTGGTGTACGACGAACATCTCGGAAAGGTCGTATTCTCCTTTGCCCATGCGCAACAGCTCGCTTTCCAGGAAACCGAGGCTGGAGAAGCTCCAGCACGTACTGGAACGGTTCTGGTTCTTGATGGACGTAATCGGGTTTTCTTTTACGGTAGTAAAGACGAATCCCTCTTCTTTGGGGGCGTCTTGTGCCATTGTATTCAGACTGAACAGTCCTAAGGCGGCAATTAATACAGACTTTTTCATCATGATTAAATTGTTATTAATTTATAGTTATGTGTGCAAATATAAACAGAATATCGTAAACAAAAGCTATCTTTGGTGCGTTAATTCTGACACTTATGGAGAAAATAATACATATAGACAATCGGAGCGGCCTGATTCTGGAGGGTGGAGGCATGCGAGGCGTATTCACCTGCGGCGTGTTGGACAATTTCATGGACCGGGGCATCCGCTTTCCTTATACGATTGGTGTCAGCGCGGGTGCATGCAACGGATTGTCGTACATGTCGGGGCAGCGGGGACGTGCCAGGTACAGCAATATCGACCTGCTGGAGAAGTATAATTATATCGGACTGAAATATCTGCTGAAGAAACGTAACATCATGGATTTCGACCTGTTGTTCCGTGAGTTTCCCGAGCATATCCTGCCGTATGATTATGATGCTTATTTCAGTTGCCCGGAGCGTTTTGTCATGGTAACCACCAACTGCCTGACCGGAGAAGCCGACTATTTTGAGGAAAAGAAGAACAAGGAGCGTGTCATCGATATTGTGCGCGCTTCGAGCAGTCTGCCTTTTGTTTGCCCCGTTACGTATGTGGATAATATTCCGATGCTGGACGGCGGCATTGCGGACAGCATTCCCCTGATGCGTGCCCGCTGCGACGGTTACGACCGCAATGTAGTGGTGCTTACGCGTAACCGGGGGTATCGGAAAGATATTCAAGGGACTAAAGTTCCATCTTTTATTTATAAGAAATATCCTCGCCTGCGCGAGGCTATCAACCGGCGCAGCAGTGTTTACAACGAACAGTTGGAGTTGGTGGAACGGCTGGAAGATGCGGGAGAGATTACCGTGATACGTCCGCAAAAACCGATAGTGGTGGACCGCATCGAAAGGGACATAAGCAAGCTTACCGACCTGTACGAGGAAGGGTATGCATGTGCGGCTGCTTTCAGTTTCTCCTCTGATATATAAAATAAACACATAGCGAAAAAGTAAATTTGGACAAAGCGTAGCGAATTAGCTGATAGAGCGTTCGTTACGTTTTATTTTTCTATGGGGCAGAGCCAACGAAATACCATCTCGAAGCCAAGGGAAAGCCGTTGGAGTATGCAGGGGAACTCTATTCGGAGGAACACGGAAGGAAATTCACGACAGAAAAGGCAGGGTTTCAAGTGGTGAAAGACCCCACGGACGGGACGAGATTAGTTCTTGCCATTGACCGAAAGCCCATTGCCGAGTGGTTCAAGGAACAGTTCGAGAAGTTAAGGCAGAACATACGCCGACCCATGCAGCCGCAACATAAAGGGATAAAACTGTAATTACCTTATTACATTGAAGTACAAAAAGTATCGTTCATACAAGGCTTGTGAATGGTACTTTTCGTATCTTTGCGACCAAAAAATAAGACTAATACACGTTAAAAATGGACTATAAAATTATTGCTTAGATTATGAAATTGATTTTATCTTTTGCTTTGTTCTGTATTGCATTCTGTTTGAACAGCAATGCGCAGGCGGACTTTTATTCTTTGCAGGCACTGGGAGACAGATACATCTATAATTCCAAATATTTTAATGAACCACGTGAAATTCAAGTATATCGAAGTGGAGTAAACGCTACTTTAGAAAGTGATTCCTTGTTAACCATTTATGTATTTGATGCTCAATATCCACCTACATTCAATCTGTTTTGTTCTACCTTCGAGTTGATATATCCCAATGTGCCTTGTGTCATAGTTGGTGTTTCCAATCCTAATAGGCAGAGTGAACTGACACCTCCTTATACCGATTTTGATTCAGTGAGCGGATATGATAATCCCGGCAAGGCAGATTCTTTGTTATTATCATTGAAAAACGAAGTAATTCCTTTCATGAAGAGTAAATATGGTACTTCTTCACGAATTCTTTTAGCTGGGCATTCTTTAGGAGGAACTTTCGTGACATATGCTATGCTTGTTAACCCTGATTTATTTCGGTGCATTTTAGCTGTTTCTCCTAACTATGTGTATAGCCAGCGGATGATGATTGACCGAATTACCTGTTTCGCAGATGAATGTCATGAGAACTGTTCACTTTATATTTATCTGGCAAATGGGAAGAAAGACAAGATGGAAGAATCTTTCACCCCCGAAATAAAGAAAGCTGCCGATATATTTTCAAATTGTTCGGAGATAGTTCTGAACTATGATTCATTGAACATAGAAAAACATAGCCATACCATTTTTGAAGGATATTACAGAGGGTTGCTGAAATTGGACAACTATATAAAACAAGCTAATTAGTTTGAAAAGAATATTTGCCCGATTATCTAACTTTAATTATTTGTTTATTAAGTACAATTTATAAAAACAGAAGAGATAAAATGCAACTTCATAATAAATTGGGATATTAGTAACTCATAGAAAAAAATCGGAATAGCTTTTTTATGATACTCGTAAAAATCACCGTAGATAGTTCGTACTTTCGAAAAAAGATGTTATATTTGTAAATGAAAGAGTTATTTGACAGCATAGCAACGCAAAATGCTGAAATTCGCACAGTTGCTAAATCGTTACCTCTATTTCTCAAATAATTCGTTAAAAGTTTATTTCTCAATTGGTTAAGTCAAACCGATAAAAATCTAAAATATTCCTTATAGCCGATTGTATCTTCTCTGAACGTAGATAGTAACATTCCGTACGCATCGGAAGATGTAGCGATTTTTCGCTTCTCTCTAACTGTTGATTTATAGGAAAGCTCCACCTCTCCCACTTGATAATCTATATCCATGATATGTGATGTTTTATTAATTAATAAATAAAAGAGGACACCACGCTGATGATGTCCTCTTGATAATTGTTGTCTGTACTTTATCAGATGAACGGAAGATAAATATCATCCAGCACACCGCTGTCTATTATCCGTTTACACAGTTCATGCGATGCTTGGTTTCTGAGGTCTGTCCTATAGCTGTCGTCACCTACCATTCGGATAACCGCCACTATGGTTCGCATTAATTCCTGCTGTAAGGTGCGGTGGTAGAATCGGGTGCTTTCTGCGAATCTCTTGGGACTCCAGCCCATATCGTTTAAGGCTCGTTCCAGTTCTTGTGCTGCCTTGTATTCACGACTGTTTTGTAATTCCATATTATTGTAGTTTTAAGAAGTTTATAAAATAAAGAAAGGACAACTAACTGAATAGCTGCCCTTTCCTCTCTCTCAATCAACACCACTTAGCCCAAGAACCAAGCGTATTTGTTATCAATTCCTTGCAGGACGTTGTTAAGCCCTACACTGACTTCCGTAGCATTTACGGCTCGTTGCAGATAAGTATCAATGTAGCTGCCTTTGTTAGCCTGCGTTAGAAGATTATGAAAATCGAACATGGATATAGCGTTATCCTTTGCTCCGAACACTTCGTTGTGGTAGTAGTCTCGACAAACAGAATTAATCTGGCTGTCGGTTATCAGTAGTCTTGGAACTGCTTTCTGCCTTGCAGGTGACAATGCTTGGTACATCCGCATCCGTCCTACGATTTGCGCAAACTGGGTTTCGGACAGTGAGGTATCGGTAAGCGTCTGCATCAGGTGGATTTCTTTTGCAGGATTGAAGCTGTGGAACAGTTCAAGCACGTTGCGATAGAGTTCGCTGATGTTCGTCACCTCCATGTTGTATTTCAGCCCCTCACCAGTTAGCACCTGATTGGAACAGACATGCACCCTCCAACCGACAAAAACGGAGAACTTCTCTATTCCTTTGGTGGCTCGGTACAAATTAAGGTCGCTGTAGTTCCGCACTCCACCGATGCACAATTCAAGCCGTTGCCCTCTTACCGTTTCGGTAATGGTTGGGATAGTAAAAGCAAATGCGAGCCGTTGATAGAACTGCGTCTTTTCGCATTCTAAAAGCTCTGAAGCTTTCTTTCCCAATGCTTGCGGCACTCTGCCTCGGACAATGTGTGACACCCTTATATCGGGGCTGTTCAGCCGTTCTCCTGCATAGAAGGAACTGGCTGCATCATGTACGCAGGATATAAAATCTTGGTGTGCGATAGTCAGCTCTTGATTAGCCCATGTCGGAACGACACACTTGTTTGCAAGCTCGTTCATGGTGATTGCATCGGTATTTGCTTCAAGGAAACTGATACCCGACTTTGCTGTCATTTCGTCTTGGATAATGGTTGCTTCTTCTGCGTACTCACCCAAGTTTAATCTCGATTGGTTCTGTGCCATGATAGGCATGATTTGTAATGCTTCCATAATGATTTTGAATTAAATGATTATTGATTGATTTAGGCAGATACCAAGTATTTACAAGGATTGCTCCCTGCTCCGTACTTATATCTGACTGAATAGCGATTTGAGCTATAAATCCGACTTGGGAGATAGTATGAACGGAATAGCGGAATTTATATGTCTGATGTGCTTTCGAGAAAGGAAATAGTATAGCTTCCTTGACTTCGCTGTTTTAAACCTTAGTTAATGTAACAAATTCTATATTGTACTAATTACAAATAATTGAATAAACGAAAATCATCAGTGATTTGAGGGAGTGCTTTTCCGGAAAACATCTTCCTGCCTATGTATAGAAGCTGCACGTGGCTCTATTTTGAACTACTGAAATTTCGTTAAATGGTTGGTTTTGATTGGAAACCTCTGTTTGGAAATTTGGGAAGGGAGAGATATAAATTTAAAACTGGTAATATGGAGGGGGCTGTTTTAGGAGGTGGGGTGGTGTGCTTATCAGTATGAAGAAATTTAGACCTCTCTTTATTACGGAGGAAAAGGGTATATATTTCTACCCTCCCAGTCTGCTAAATCTACTATCAGATTTATTCAGATTACCCAGCTATAACCTTCATCACCCAGCTATAAAAAATAAAGTCGTAACAGAGTATCATTCCATTACGACTTTATTTTTTTTGCAATAGGCTACCGTTTACATCTCCATGATATAAATCTACTCTTGCTTACGCCTATCAGGGTCACTGATAATTTCTACTAAACGACCTATAACAGCCATAGCCAAGAAACCACCAAAACTACCCGTTCCAAGTCCGGTTAATCCGCCGACTACTAAGCCAGTCCATCCTCCGCCATTCATTAATGTAGAATTTTGAATTGCTATTTCTTAAAATGTTTCTTTTTAATATACCAATTAATCATTTACCGTCCCCTTCGCTCCAATTAATCCAAGAATGGTAGGGAAAATAAAAAAAGAGAGGTGGGATTTCCAATCAATATATAAAGGATTAGTAAAGCCAAACTCTATTAAATAAAGTATTGCAATAGTTATTCCTCCCCAAATAATAAACCAAATGATAAACGCTGCTATTTTCTCCATATTACCAAACATTTTTTTTAGCCCTAAACGTTCCTATCGTTTTATAATTCATATCCATCAATTTTACTTCATCGTGATAGTCAGAAATATATAGGATTCTTTTATTTCCTTGCTTATCTACGATTGTGAAGTAACACCCAGATGATTCTTCTCTTTTTTCTATGATTGTGGCTACATTGTCAATCTTTGTATCCATATCATCAAATTCAATTCTGTTTTCATAAACTCTCATAGAACCATTTACGGCAGCTTCTGTACCATCGCTCAATTTTATGTAATCAACACTGTATTTGCCTAAATAACCACTACTACATGAAATCAACATGAAAGTAGTAAGTAATAAAATAAAAATCTTTTTCATAAATTCTCACTTATGTTGCTTCTTCTCTCCCTAAAGCAAGCGATTACCATTGATAAAGCATGAGGAGAATAGCATAAAGCTACATACTTTTTATTTTACTTTCTTATAATTTGCGAGTCATGTACCATAAAATGACTACAAGAATGAGTCCGGTTACAATTGCAAAGCCGTATGAAAATTCTCCGATAGCACCATAGCGTACTCCTGAATTACTATCGGGAGATAATACCAGAGTAAACCATATCCATAAAGCAAAAACAACAGCGGTCAAGCATCCACAACCTTTTTCACTACCTTTCCCCATTACTGATAGGTATATTTTTTCTCTTTGAAATTGATTGTTACGCTTCCTTCTCTTGATTTCCGCTTTACCATTATCAGATATATTTTACCGCTATTTGAGCTACGATAAGCGGAGACAGTAAGGGACATGCCATTAGCGGAAACTGTGGTGCTATAAGTGTCGTTGGCTGAACCTACTTTTTGTAGGGATAGTCTATCGCCACCCCATTTGACTGTTATGGATGATTGGTTATCCCAGAATTGCAGATTCGGTGCATCGAAGTTTTTGGAAGTATAGCTGCCTTCTGCATCAGTCATAGTCGCGGAAACAGGTACAAACGTCTGTTGCGCAAAAGCCCAAAGAGGGAGTAAAATTAAATAAAGAGCTATTAACTTTTTCATTTATTCTGTATTAATTGTTCAACTATTTTTCTAAACAGTCCTGCTGCTTGTATATGACCGCTTGCAGGAAGCTCTTGTTTCTCCAAGACAACAAGGATGGTGTATCGGGGATTGTCAGTAGGGAAGTAACCGCAGAAATCTATGATATAGGTTGAATCATTGGGATTTCCTATCTGTATTGTTCCTCCTTTGCCTGCTACCTTTGCCTTATTTGTATTGACACGCTTTCCAAGCCCTTCTGCTACCGTTCTTTCCAGTACTTGACGAATACTATCTATGTTTGCTTTGGAAGCAATCTGAGGGTTGATAATCGCTACACTATCCTTATATAGCTGAGGCTGCACCATGCGCCCATGATTGGCTATCGCATTATAGAAAGTAATCAACTGAATTGGAGATATTTTTGAAGCAGCCACATCGGTATTCAGTATGCAATCCAGTCCCTTGACAGAATCGGGTTTACCATAACCGATTTGCCCGATTGCAGCCTCGTATTCGGATTTATTATCGTCAAAGGCACGTTCCCTTATCAAGACTTCTCCAATGCGAGAACTGGCGGCTATTGCCCATTCTACAGTTATCTTTCCATAGCCACCTCTATGCCAGTTATGGTCTTTTATCGTATCACTGTCAGAGATATAAATACCTTCGCCTACATCTACGGTGTCGGATAAACTAATTTTACCAGTCTCCAATGCAGCCAAAAGGGTGGCTATTTGCCTCTGCTCCGTTGGATATGGGGTACAGAAATCTGTTGTAGGCTGGAACGGGGAGAGGGTATCTTTCCGTTCCAGTCCTACCATTGCTTTAATATAACCCGTAGCGGTTTCCATGATGATAGCCTTGCCTGATGTAGCTTGATGCTCTATCATTGAGGTTGTCAAAAGAGTATCTGCTTTGTTTTGCAGCAAAGTATCAATGGTTAAAAGTGATTCTTGAACAGTCTTATTAGAACAAGACGATATTAAAATAACAATCAGTCCAACTTTAAATAATCTCATATTCATAATTTCGATATAAAGACTCAAATTCTTACTCAAAATGGTTGAAATAAAAAAACGAAATGGTTTAGCAAATGAGTAATTAGTAATAAAGCATAGAAAGAATAGCATAAGAGAACCAAAACAAAGGATTGCTAATGTCCTTATTTCATCTAATTATTAGTTGATTGTTCAATGCTTTCTTTAAACAAGTGCTTTATGATTTATTTCTCTTATTCCACTTTTTTAAATCTTCTTCAAACTGACGGTCTGCCAAATAAGTTTCGTATTGTTCTTCTAAATATTTCTCACGAGCATCTTCTAGAACCCATAATAATTCTTCATGAATAATTCTTTTTTCTCTAAGCTCATTCTCAGTATCGTCAGAATAAGAAAGGGTAGTACGACCACAATTCTTAATAATGCAATAATGATGCCTATTATAGTATAGTTTTTCTCTATTAGCGGTAAAATCTTTTTCTAGTGCATAGTAAAAACGTAAAAATTTACGTTTGTCCTCACTGTAAATGTATTCAAATAGGAAAACGATTTCATTAACACTATGCTCCTCATAATAACCATCAGCGGTTAGATAATCATGTTTATCGGGAACCTCTCCTACAAATTTTAGAATTGTGTCAAATTCCGGCTCACCATATTTTACTAAATAAAAAGTAAAGTTCCCATATATGGATGTAGGGTCATTCATACCCAAGTGTATTAGTTCCATATCTTTGATTATTTCTTATAAGGTGTTTCTACTATATCTTTTATTTCGTCAAGCATTTCTTTGTAGCCTTCTATCGCTTTTTCTTTATAAAAGCAATTTAATTTCTCCCAAAAAAGTTGCTTGTTAAGGTTTTCTATCTCCTGATTACGATTAAGTAATTCATTTAAAAAATCTAGTTCCTGCTGAGTTGTACAGTTCTGAGCTGCTTTAAAAGCTTGAAAGCAAATTCCAATTTTATCTTCAATGAAAGACGACAAACACTTGTAAGTTAATAAAGATAATAAATCATTAGTGGAATTTTGTTTAAAATGTATCGTTAGTTTTAAGTTTCCTTTTTCTATATGACAACTCCTACTGCGGGTAACGTTGAAAGTTGTTATTGGAGCATCAAAAAACATTCTCCAGCCATTTTCTTCTATAGTATCTCCTAACTCATTATCTTTCAAAAATAGTATAAAGAAACTGTTGTCTTCTTGAGTTACTCTCCAATATGAATAATGGATGAAAACGACTCCATATTTAGCATGGTCAAATACTGTAGGAAATTTAGAAGAAGGAGTGGAACCCCCATCTTCTCTAATGCCGATATAGTCTATGCTATATATCTTGATAGTTTTGTTTTTTTCATAAGTTTCTCGCAGCACATCAATAGCTTCTACAATCTTTTTCGGATTATATTCCATAGCATAAATATTATGCCGACCAGTTCCCGAAGTAAGCGGTTTCACCTTAGATATAGGCATAAAAAAGGTGTGGGAACCTATTTGCTTTATCCTATTATCAGGCTCTCGCATTGCCTTAGCTGTGGATAAAACAATAGCCCCACACCTAATTGGCATATAGAAACCCTATAAGGATATAGGATAGGTATATATCAAAGATGTGGGTGCTATTGCTATCATCTTCACAGCTATTCAAATTTGCGAGATTTGATAATAGAAGATAATCTCAATAACACCTTTACGTTAATATGTCTGCCCTCCAAACTTGGAGAACGCTGCAAAGTTATAGAAAAGGCATTGGAACTCAAAAGAAAATACCTTGAATTTCACGAGAGTAGGTTGTAGAGCATATTTCGGAGAATGTATGAATAGCCAAAGCTGCCTCTTGGTATCTGTATGAGTAGCGAGCCTACAGAAGCCGAATAGGGGTGATTTTGAACGGTTTTCAGCATTGACTATAAATGGTTACAGAGAAACAGAACTGCCTAAATCGGGCGAGAATCAAGGGGGAGGTTTCTTATGGCTGTTTGGAGCGAGGATATTACGAAGTCCATAGAGGCAATTAGAGGCGATTTTCGAGCTGTTTATTGGGGTGATGAGACTTTCTCAAGGCTGCTGTTTTTTTGCTACAAGGGCAAAGGAATATAGCTTGTTGATTGGGTATGCTTTATTAATAATATGCAAATCTGTGATGTTGCTGGATGTGGTATATCTGAGGGTATGATATATATTCATATCTCAGATAAACTGTATCAGCTAATATTTGCAAATATATTATTGTTGGTAACAAAAGAATATGTATCTTTGCATCAAAGAAAGCAGCGATAAGGTGTTTATTTATGTACCTTTTGTTACTGGTTTGTTACCAACGACTTCTAACAACGCTGCAATCTTTTAAATTTCAGACCGTTATAAAGTCATGGGGTTGACTGGATTTGACAGCGGGCAGAAATGGTAAGTAAGCATGCAGTGCGTCGTTGATTTGCACTTAAATCTCAGTCTTCAAAATTTTATCTGGCGAAAGACAATTTGCTCTTGCTGCTTAATCGAAGTATAGTAGATTAGCTTAATCCCGACACAAGGTGTTGGGACGGGACATCACTCGGAAGCTGTTGCTCCGAAGCATTCCGGTCAAGTGGTGCAGTCAAATCGGGGATAGTTCGTGCCAGCCTCGTGGCTCGGATGAAACTTTAGAGGATAAGGCAACGGTTGATGGCTTTGGTTCTGCCGTTGCACGAAAAATCAGGCAAAGATAAGCATGTAGAAAGCTTATGATTTCCTCGTTTGGACGAGGGTTCGATTCCCTCCAGCTCCACAAATTGAAAAGTAAAGCCGCTGTTTTTTCAGTGGCTTTACTTTTTGTGTATTTAAATACGTTCTCTTTTCAAAAAACGTTTTATAATATTTCAATCTCTTCTTTAGATAATCCGGTAGCTTGTGAAATGACCTCAATAGCCACACCTAATTTTTTCAAATTACGGGCACTTTCTTTTACTCCTTCTTTATGACCTTTTGCCAATCCTTTATTCAACCCCTCTTCAATACCTTCGGCTCTACCTTCAGCTCTACCCTCAGCTCTGCCCTCGGCTCTACCTTCGGCTTTGCCTTCAGCTCTTCCTTCTTCACGTTCGGTATTGATATTGTCACGAAGGATTACAATATTATCCAAGTGGCGGTAATACGCAGCAAGCTCATCCTTGGTCATGCTGTCCAGTTTCAACCTCTCACGGGCCTCTTCCAGACCGGGAGCTGTAGCTGTAGAAGGTATCTCCCCGGTATTCAAATAATAAATCCATTCTTCCAAAGGACTCCTGGCTACCTGATTGAAATCGTTTACTTTCAGGATATAATATTCGGGATATAACTGGCTCACCGCATCCACCTTGAATGTCTGCTTTTGGAAAGGGGTGAGTTCAAGAAGGTCATTGGTGTGGATACCTCTGAACTCCGTCTTTCCATGATAAACGAAATCGGTTCCATGTCCCAGAGAGAAATAGACGATATTAACGCTATAGACCTTGCGGACCTTGTCATAGCTTTCCCCTCTATTGATATACTCGGTCACCAATTTGGAAGTGCCGAACAGCATACGCTGGAAGTAGGCGTATTCATTATTGTTCTGTACCTCTATCAATACCAGCTCACCTTTGGAATTCTCGGCAAGCATGTCGACGCGGTTATACTTGTCATACTCGTCCTCCTGATTGCTTTCGCTCTCAAGAAGCCGCCGGATAATGATCTTTTCACCCAATAACGTAGTGAGCAGACCTTCCAGTACACTGAAATTAGCCTTGTTCCTGAGCAGACGTTTCATCGCCCAGTCAAAACGGATTATCTGATTTTCGTTGCTATTTTTCATTATATAATATATTGATTCTTACAAAGATAGGCAAAATACTTTAGATTACAAAAGAATGCAGGGAGATAATATAATCTTCATAAGCGACAGGTATACTGTTTTCTTCACTGCGTCTTGAAATTTTGTTTCTGCTTATCTTTTGCCGCACATTCCGGACAAAGCCCTTTCAGTACATAATTGATGCTGTTCAGCGTAAATCCTTCCGGTACTTGTACTACCGGTGTAGGGATATTCTGGAAGCAGAATGTCTTGTTGCAACTCTCGCAATGAAAATGAGTGTGCAGGTCGTTGACTTCGCAAGAGCAGCTTGCACTGCATACCGCATATTTAAAAGAACCTGTCCCGTCATCGATGCTGTGTATCAGGTGGTGAGAAAGGAAAAGGGTGATGGTGCGGAAGATAGAGGATTTGTCAACCGTATCCAGCATATTTTCCAAATCGAGTAAAGAGACGGAGCGTCCTGCCTTGAGCATGGCCTGCAATACTAATATGCGTATGGCGGTGGGCTGTATCTCTCTCTTTGCCAACAAGGCTAAATAATCCTTTTCTTTCATATGCTTTTCCCTTTCTATTTTATCAGTTTCTGTACGCGGATGGCATTTACTATGGCGATAAGAGCCACGCCGACATCTGCAAAGACAGCTTCCCACAGGGTAGCCAGTCCGCCGGCACCTAAAGCCAGTACCAATAGTTTAACTCCGAAAGCCAGCGAAATGTTCTGCCATACAATCCGGCGTGTCTGCTTGCCGGCACAAATGGCTGTAGCTACTTTTGAGGGCTGGTCGGTTTGTATTACGACATCGGCAGTCTCGATGGCTGCGTCGCTGCCCAGTCCGCCCATTGCGATACCTACATGGCTGAGGGCAAGGACGGGAGCATCGTTGATGCCGTCGCCTACAAAGGCTATCCGGTTGGCAGTGTTTCGTTTCAGTTCCTCTATGTGCTCTACTTTACCGTCGGGCAGCAGGTCGCCATACGCTTGCGCCACCCCTAACTTCTCTGCAAAGTTAGTGACAATTGCCTGCTTGTCTCCCGATAATATCTGAATATTATTGATATTTAAAGCTTTCAGCTCTTCTATGGCTGTACAGGCATCGTCTTTCAGTGTATCGGATAGCAGCAGATAACCTGCGTAGGCTGAACCTATGGCGCAGACTACCACCGTATCGGTGATTTCGGATAATTCCTGCGGGTATTCCACCTTATATTCGGACAATAAGCGGGTGTTTCCTGCCAAGACACGCTGTCCGTCTATCCTTGCTTCGAGTCCGCGACCTGCAATTTCTGTAACTTCTGTTGCCGGAGACAAGAGTATATGCCTTTGCTTTGCATACCCGGTGATAGCTTTGGCTATGGGGTGTGTACTGTTTTGTTCCGCAGAAGCTATGATTTGAAGCAGCTTCTCTTCGGATATGCCTTGCGGGGTATGACAAGACTGTACTTCAAACGTTCCTTTGGTCAGCGTGCCCGTCTTGTCGAAGACCACCGTATTGATTCTGGCAATGGCATCTAAGTAATTGCCGCCTTTAAACAGTATTCCCAGACGGGATGCGGCACCGATGCCACCGAAATATCCCAAGGGAATGCTTACTACCAGGGCGCAGGGGCATGAGATAACCAGAAATACAAGTGCCCGATACATCCAGTCGTTAAAGATAAATGAAAACTGCGCGTTTACCAGTGAATAGAGGAAAGGGAGCAGCACGATCAATGCCGCCAGTCCGGTTACAATCGGCGTATAGACGCGGGCAAACTTGCGTATGAACAGTTCGGCCGGTGCTTTACGTTCGGACGCATTCTGTACCAGTTCCAGTATACGTGAGAGCGCGCTCTTCTCAAAAGGCCGTGTTACTTCCACCCTGATAACCTTATCCGTGGAAATCATTCCGGTAAGGACTTCCCCGCCTTTACGGATGGTGCGCGGTATGCTTTCGCCTGTGAGTGCGGAAGTGTTGAAGGCGGCAGCTTCATCCAGCATTTTTCCATCCAGCGGAACACGTTCTCCGGTTTTTACTTCGATGATGTCGCCCGTCTGTACGTGGCGGGGAGATGTGACAACGGCCTCATTGCCTTTGATGACCGTTGCTGTTTCCGGACGTACGTCAATCAGTGCGCTGATATTTCGCTTTGCCTTGCTCACCGCCCTTTCCTGAAATAGCTCTCCCAATGAGTAGAACAGCATTACGGCTACGCCTTCCGGATACTCCTTGATATAGAAAGCTCCTAATGTAGCGATGGACATCAGTGTGAATTCACTGAAAATGTCCTTTTGCAGGATGCTTTCCCATGCCTCTTTCAGTACGGGCAGGCCTACAGGCAGGTATGCCGCCAGGTACCAGGCAAACATAACAGTGTCATCTGCGAAAAATCCCATACCTGTAGCTTTCATGATGATTCCGCTGAAAAGCAGGGCGGCCGAAAGCAGGATTCTTCCGTATTCCTTTAAGAAACCGGTGTGTTCCGGTTGTTTGTCTGGCTGTGCGTTACCGTGTGCACAACAACATGTACAATTATTGTTTCCCATATTATCTCTTGTTTTTGATGCAAAGGTAGATAATAGGGAATGCAACCAGGTTGCAAAGTCGCTCTGTTGCGGGCAATGCTCAGATTTCCAGCATCTTTTTTTCTCTTTCCAAATCTTTTTCGTTGAACAAAGGAGAAGGAACGGAGCAGGTTTTGATATAATCGCCCGGCTGGCAGGTATAGTTATAATAAGGTATCTGTTCTTCCGTCAGCTCTTCTTTGGGGATGATAGTGCCTTTCAGTTCCAGGAAGTCGTCCATGCCGGTGCTGTCCGAGTGTTTGATGAACAGTATTCTTCGGGCTATCGGGTTGCGGTTGTAGTCGAGACAGAGGTAAAGCCCTTTGAGCATATGCGGAAAATCGTACATAGGCAGTTGCAGGTAGATTGTGAACAGTGCCATTTGCGGTGACTCCCGTTCATTGAATATGATGTAGGAGTTCTGGTGGTTGCTGAAAATACCTGTTCCGAAATGGGTGGTATTGTAGGCGCTCATGTGTACGACTTTCACATAGCCGTTGTTTTCGGATGTTGTAATAAGATAAGGCTCTACTTTCAGGGCATTGGTCGAAGAGGAAAGGCTGTAACTGATGTATATGCCGCTGTAGTTATATGCGTCTTGTACGGAACGGAGCATCTCTTCCGACAGCATGTCCAGAAACGGATTTTCTTTCTGTCCGGTGGCAACCGCAGGCTCCAGTGCATACAACTGTTCTTTTAACTCTTTCAGATTGCCGAGAAGGCGTTTTTTCGATACATTGTTCACTTGCGACAGGGCGTAGTCCAATGCTTCTTCTTCATTATTCCCTTTTTTAATGCACCCGATATAGGTAGGCAATACGCTTGAGTAGAGCGAGGACAGTACACTTGCCGCCATATTGGTATGGTCGGCTATCTCTTTCATCTTTACACCTTTGTTGCGCAGGTATTCAATGCGTCTGTATATTTCAGGCAGTTCGTTCATGTCGTTGTGATATAATGGCTCTTTATTCAAAATGTCTGCAAAGAAAGCCGTGGGATGTTATGCTTTCATTACATTAATATTGCATTAATGTTACATTATAAAATGTTGATTTCATGAATATTATTAATAATGGGAATTCATTTTTGCTGTTAAAATACCGCCTTACTTTTGCTGCCGGAATCAAAAACAAGATAGATGTCATGAATGCGATAATCGGTAAAAAAGAACTCACAGTTTCCAATAAGAATTTATCTGATGCCTTATTCATTCTTTGGGCGGGTGGAGCTGCTTTGCTCTCTTATTCTTTGGTGTATGCATTGCGTAAACCATTTACAGCGGCTACGTTTGACGGACTCGATTTTTTCGGTATGGACTATAAGACTGCAACCAGCATTGTACAGATATCCGGCTATTTTATTTCCAAGCTGATAGGTATCAAGGTCATTTCCGAGTTGAAGAAGGAAAACCGCTTGAAGTTCATTATCCTGTCAGTGGCGGTTGCCGAACTTTCCCTTGTACTTTTCGGAGCGCTTCCGCAACCGTTCAATGTATTTGCCCTGTTTTTCAACGGGCTTTCCTTAGGGTGTATGTGGGGAGTGATTTTCAGTTTTCTGGAAGGGCGTCGTGTCACGGATTTACTGGCAAGTCTTATGGGGTTGAGCATCGCTATCAGTTCGGGGACCGCAAAGTCGATTGGACTTTTTGTGATGGATAATTTGCATATCAGTGAATTCTGGATGCCCGCTTTCATCGGTGCATTTGCTTTTCCGCTGTTGTCGTTTCTGGGATGGCTGATGACACGGATGCCGCAACCCACGCAAGAAGATAAAGAACTGCGAACGGAAAGGGTTGCCCTGGACAGTAAGGCACGTTTAAGTCTGTTCAAGAACTTTATGCCTGTGCTGGTAATGTTGTTCTTTGCCAATCTGTTCGTTACGGTATTGCAGGATATCAAGGAAGATTTTCTGGTGAAGATACTCGATGTCGATGCGGCGGGACTCTCGTCATGGGCGTTTGCCAAGGTGGATGCAACGGTTACATTGATAATTCTGTGTATGTTCGGGCTGATGTCCGCAGTACGGAGCAACATAAAGGTGTTGTGTATGCTGTTGGGGCTGGTCACTTGCGGTACGGCTACGTTGAGTTTTCTGGCTTTCAATTATTCTGCCTTGCAATTGCAGCCCATGACATGGCTGTTCCTTCAAAGCTTGTCGCTCTACACGGTCTACCTTAGTTTCCAGACACTCTTTTTCGAGCGTTTCATCGCTTGTTTCAAGATAAAAGGGAATGTGGGCTTTTTCATTATTACACTGGATTTCATCGGTTATACGGGTACAGTGGTGGTGCTGATATTCAAGGAGTTCTTTAATCCTGCTGTCAACTGGCTGGACTTTTACAATCTGATGTCCGGTTATGTGGGTATAGCATGCAGTATAGCTTTTATAGGTTCGGCAGTTTATCTGATACAGCGTTATCGTCGTGAGAAATATGCGGAAGTTTCCGGTGAAGAACTCGATACTCCCCACCCGGCGGGTGGTTTATCCGGTAAGCGTGTTGCATTGGAACTTCTTCCGGATATGGCAAAATAAACGGATAGGGAAATAACTCAAAGATATAAATTATGAAGAAAATTGAATGTATTATTATGGATTGGGCAGGTACGGCAGTCGATTACGGCTGTTTCGCTCCGGTTGCCGCTTTCATTGAGAGTTTTAATGCGATAGGCACTCCGGTAACGGCTGCTGAAACGCGTGCTCACATGGGACTGACTAAAGTAGAGGAAATACGCGCCTTGTTCAATATAGACCGCGTAAGAAACGAGTTTCAGGAGAAATACGGACGCCCGTATGCCGAGGAAGATATATTGGCGCGCTATGCAGACTTTCAGCGTGTGTTGTTTGCCTCTCTGGAAGATTATACAACACCTATTCTCGGTGTGGTTGAAACGATATCGGGATTGCGTGCACAAGGAATTAAGATAGGCTCCACTACCGGCTATACCCGTGCGATGATGGATGTAGTGTTGCCGGCTGCCGCAGCCCGCGGATATGTGGTTGATAATTGTGTCACGCCCGACGGACTTCCCGCAGGACGGCCTGCTCCTTATATGATTTATAAGAATATGACGGAACTTGCCGTTCCCTCGGTGGATTGTGTTGTGAAGGTAGGCGACACGATTGCCGACATCAAAGAAGGAGTGAATGCCAAAGTGTGGACGGTGGGCGTAGTGCTTGGCAGTAACGAACTGGGTCTTACCCAGGATGAAGTGAATGCTTTGTCTGCTACCGAACTGGAGCTCCGCAAACAGGATGTCCGCAACCGTATGCTGGCTGCCGGAGCCCATTACACAGTAGACTCCATTGAAGAACTTCCTGCCGTAATAGATAATATTAATAACTTTAAACTATCAAGAATATGAAACCTTACATTTTATTGACTCCCGGACCTCTTACTACTTCCGAAACCGTAAAAGAAGCCATGCTCACCGATTGGTGTACATGGGATGCGGATTATAATGTGCATATCGTAGAGGAAATACGCAAATCCCTCGTTGCACTCGCTACAAAGCAAACCGATGAATATACTTCCGTTCTTCTGCAAGGCAGTGGAACCTATTGTGTGGAAGCCGTTATAGGAAGTACCGTTAAGCCGGGTGACAAACTGCTGATTTTGAGCAATGGAGCTTATGGTGACCGTATGGGAAATATCGCTGAGTATCACGGTATCAACTATGATATGCTGGCCTTTGACGAAACGGAGCAGGTGTCCGTCAGCTATGTAGACGATTATCTGGCACATAATGCGGAGATTACGCATGTATCGGTGGTACATTGCGAAACCACTACCGGCGTGCTGAACCCGTTGAAGGAGATAGCCCACATCGTAAAGATGCACGGAAAGAAGCTGATTGTAGATGCTATGAGCAGCTTTGGCGGAGTGCCTTTGGATGTAGAGGAACTGGGTATTGATTTTCTTATCAGCAGCGCCAATAAATGTATTCAGGGTGTACCGGGATTCGGTTTTATCATCGCCCGCAAGTCGGAACTGATGCGCTGCAAGGGTGTTTCCAAATCTCTTTCGCTCGATATTTACGATCAGTGGGAAACGATGGAAAAAGGACATGGAAAGTGGCGTTTCACATCGCCTACCCATGTGGTGAGAGCCTTTAAACAGGCTATGGATGAATTGGCTGAAGAAGGAGGGGTAGAGGCACGTCATCAAAGATACTGTAAAAATCATAAGGTATTGGTAGATGGTATGCGCTCACTCGGCTTCAAGACTCTGTTGCCTGACGCTATACAGTCTCCCGTCATAACTTCTTTCCTTTATCCGAATGCGGATTTTGATTTTAAATCGTTCTATGCACAGCTCAAGGAAAGGGGATTCGTGATTTATCCCGGCAAGATTTCGCAGGCGGACACATTCCGTATTGGCAATATCGGAGATGTGTATCCGGAGGATTTCAGCAAGTTGATAGAGGTAATCAAAGAATGTAAGTATTGATGAACGTTTCGGGAAAACTATGGTTTCTCGGGCATATATTGAGGTACTCTAAGTCATATTCTCAGAGTACCTCAGTTGTATCCTCAGGGTATCCCGATTGTACCTTCAAGGTACTTCAGCCGTGCACTTAGGCATTCCTCTGCCCGGAAAACGTTGTGGGGTACAACAATTATCGGGGGAGAATCGTTGTAGACGTAAGAAAAAATTATATCTTTGTTCGTGGTGTCAGGTATTCATGAAGATGTTGAACCCGATTACGAACTTAAATGTATCTTTATGAAACGATTCTTCCTTTTTGCTGCCGCGGCTGTGTGCATGGTGCTTGCGGGATGTAACGGGCAGCAAGGTCATACCCCGTCTTCTGTTGCGCAGGTATCGGAACCTGTTGATACTGTTGTGCCTGTAGTGGAAGTGCCTTTCAGAGAGAAATTGCTGACGGCAGCCGATGTGACGCTTACCAAAGATTTGCTTTACGATACATATACGCTGGAAGATACCTATCCGTACAAGGATACCGTGCGTTCTTTCAAATGGGATGTAATCCGCAATTGTCTGGCTTATATAGAGAATATGCAGCGGGACAGTGTGAAGTGGGTGGTATTGCAGAATTATAAGAATCTGAATCGGGAAGCCCCTTTGGTGCGTAAGTTCGTGCGTAATGCCTATCGCCGTGTGGCGGATACGCTTGGGGTGGAGCGTTATCAGTCCGTTCCCTTGTATTTGCCGGGAGATACGTTGGTGCCCGAACGTTATGGCAGGGATGGGACGTTGGCTTACCTGCTGGGTGAGGAAGGCGGTTTCAGCCGTATTCTCCCCATTACGCTAGAGGATGAGTGGCTGGTTCCCCGCCGTTATTTGAAGCTGCTGGCGGACAGCACTGTCTTTAATCATGTTATTTTCGTAGACCGTCTTGACCAGAATATCGCTACGTTGGAGCGCATGGATAAAGGTGAATGGAAAATCCGCAGCATGAATCCCGCAACGACAGGACGGCATGCACCGCCTTATGCACAGGAAACGCCGCTGGGCATGTATTTACTGCAACAGAAGAAATCGCGCATGGTCTTTCTGAAAGACGGCTCTGCGGCAACGGGCGGATATGCGCCTTATGCCAGCCGTTTTACCAACGGAGCCTATATTCATGGAGTACCGGTGAATGTTCCGCGCACAGCCATGATTGAGTATAGCTGGTCGCTGGGTACTACGCCGCGTTCGCACATGTGTGTGCGAAATGCTACTTCACATGCTAAGTTTGTATTTGACTGGGCGCCGACGGAGCGTTCTTTAGTAGTTGTTATCGAATGATTACTTTCTTTTTTAACTATCTGTATGATAGTCGTATGGGTGGAAAGTGCTAACTTTGCCGCCGGTATTTTTCAGGTCGGATAGTTATGTTGAGATTTTGCCTCTCTTTTTTATTTATGTTTTTTCCCTGTTTCCTGTTTTTGGGAAACAGACCTGCTACCTGCATGGCGGATAAGCCGGATGTTTCGTTGGCGGAAGAATCGGCAGCATGTGCCGATTTGTATCGTTCCATGCACTTGGAAGGGGTAGTGAGTTGGAAAGCTTTCCGCCAGGCAGTAACGGGCTATCATAAAATAGCAGGCCGTAAACGGGATGTACTGACTCTGATTGATTTTTCACGTCCTTCTACCGAGAAGCGTCTTTTCGTATTCGATATGAAGCAGCGCAGGTTGCTTTTCTCATCGGTCGTCTCGCACGGAAAAAACAGCGGCGACAAGTATGCCACTTCATTTTCCAATGAATACGGATCTTATAAAAGTTCCCTGGGATTTTATCTGACAGAAACAACCTATCAAGGCAGGAACGGATATTCCCTCATTCTGAACGGATTGGAAAAAGGTATTAACGACCGTGCCCGCGAGCGTGCCATTGTGGTACATGGAGCTGCTTATGCCGATCCTTCGGTTGCAAGCAGGGGAGGGCGTTTGGGGCGGAGTTTCGGTTGTCCGGCTGTTCCGCAAAAACTCAGCCGTCCTATTATCGACGCCATTAAAGGGGGAAGCGTGATGTATATCTATGCCGAGGCTCCCGACTATCTGGCTCACAGCTCCGTACTGAAGAAAACGACCGGGTTGTAAGCGACTCTTTGTTCACGCTCCGTATTTTTCGTATCTTTTGATATGTATCAATTTCCCTCAGCATTTCTTTTACTAATTTTGCGTCGAGTTTCGGGGATTAGATTGTATGGCAACATCAAGAGAAATGACGGAAGGACGGGCTCTTCCGCTCATATTTAATTTCACTTTGCCTTTATTGTTGGGTAATTTGCTGCAACAGACCTATTCGTTGGTGGATGCTGCAATTGTCGGTAAATTTTTGGGGATAAATGCACTGGCTTCTGTCGGAGCGAGTACATCGGTCATATTCCTGATACTCGGTTTCTGCAACGGATGTTGCGGAGGATTCGGCATTCCGGTGGCACAGAAATTCGGAGCGAGGGATTATATTACAATGCGCCGTTATGTGGCGGTCAGCTTGCAACTGGCTGCGGTGATGTCGGTGGTGCTTGCCGTGGTAACAAGCATCTGTTGTGCAGATATTTTGCGCATGATGCGTACGCCGGACAATATCTTCACCGGAGCTTATTATTATTTGCTTGTAACTTTTATAGGTGTCCCCTGTACCTTCTTCTATAATTTGTTGTCCAGCATTATACGTGCTTTGGGTGATAGCAAGACGCCGTTCTGGTTTCTGCTCTTTTCCACCGTCCTGAATATTCTGCTTGACTTGTTTTGCATCCTTGTTTTGGACTGGGGTGTGGCGGGAGCGGCAATCGCTACTGTCTTTTCTCAAGGAGTATCGGCAGTGCTTTGCTACATCTATATGATGAAACGTTTTGAAATTCTGAGAACTACTCCTGCCGAACGTAAATTCGACAGTACGTTGGCACGGACGCTGATGTATATCGGAGTGCCTATGGGATTGCAGTTTTCCATTACCGCTATCGGCAGTATTATGCTGCAGAGTGCCAACAATGCGTTGGGTACGGCATGTGTAGCGGCTTTTACGGCTGCCATGCGTATCAAGATGTTCTTTATGTGTCCCTTCGAGAGCTTGGGTATGGCGATGGCCACTTATAGCGGACAAAACTACGGTGCAGGCAAGCCCGGACGTATATGGCAGGGTGTCAAGGCAAGCGCGCTGATGATGATAGTCTACTGGGCGTTCACTTTTGCAGTGCTGATGGTTGGAGCCAAAACGTTTACTCTATTGTTTGTAGAGGCTTCGGAAGTGGAAATTCTGAAAGATGCGGAGCTTTTCCTGCATATATCTGTCTCTTTCTTCCCGATACTTGGTTTGCTTTGTATTTTGCGTTATACAATTCAGGGAGTAGGTTATACCAATCTGGCTATGCTTTCGGGTGTTTCCGAAATGATAGCCCGTATCCTGATCAGTTTGCTGGCAGTTCCGGCGTTCGGCTATATCGCTGTTTGCTTCGGTGACCCGACTGCCTGGATTTTTGCAGATTTATTCCTCATTCCCGCTTTTGCTTATGTCTACCGGCACATACTGCGAATGAACAAAAATTAGTGTATCTTTGTATCGGTAGTTGGCAAGGTAATGACCGAACGTAAGATTATACATATTGATATGGATGCTTTCTATGCTTCCGTAGAACAGCGCGATAATCCGGAACTGCGTGGCAAACCCGTAGCGGTGGGGCATGCGGAAGAGCGTGGTGTGGTAGCTGCCGCCAGCTATGAAGCCCGTCGGTTCGGGGTGCGTTCGGCAATGTCGTCACAGAAGGCAAAGCGGCTGTGTCCGCAGCTTATTTTTATTCCGGGGCGTATGGACGTCTATAAATCGGTGTCCCGTCAAATTCATGAGATATTCCATGAATATACGGATGTCATAGAACCTATCTCTTTGGATGAGGCGTTTCTGGATGTGACGGAAAATAAGCCGGGTATTCTTCTGGCTGTGGATATAGCCAGAGAAATAAAACGGAAAGTGCGCGAGCGGCTGAGTCTGGTGGCCTCTGCCGGAGTTTCCTACAATAAGTTTCTTGCCAAAATAGCATCCGATTACCGTAAACCCGACGGTTTGTGTACCATTCATCCCGACCAGGCTTTGGATTTTATAGCACATCTGCCGATAGAGAGTTTTTGGGGAGTGGGTCCGGTGACGGCAAGGAAGATGCATGTTTTGGGGATACATACCGGCGGGCAACTGCGTGCCTGTTCGCAAGCGATGCTGTTGCGCGAGTTCGGTAAGGTGGGGAACATCTATTATGATTTTGCGCGCGGGATAGATCTTCGTCCTGTAGAAGCGGTGCGCATTCGTAAGTCTGTGGGGTGTGAACATACTTTGGAGAAGGATATCAACCGGCGGTCGTCGGTCATTATCGAGTTGTATCATACTGCGGTGGAACTGGTAACCCGTCTGGAACATAAGAACTTCCGGGGGAATACGCTGACGCTGAAAATCAAGTTCCACGATTTCAGCCAGATAACCCGCAGCGTTACGCAGTCCAGGGAATTGACGGCACTTGATGTGATCCTGCCGTTGGCGAAACAACTGTTGAGGGAGGTTGATTACGAACACCATCCTATCCGTCTGATAGGCCTTTCCGTATCCAACCCTCGTGAAGAAAGTGATGAAAAAGGTGTTTGGGAGCAGCTGAGTTTTGAATTTAGTGACTGGGAATTAGATGAATAAAAGGCACGTTCCTGATATAAATAAATTCTTATTATTCGCTTAAGACCAAAAGAATGGTATCTTTGCAATGTAGAACGTAAAAATGTAATGCAATGGGTTGTCTGATGAATGTTTTATGGCTGGTGTTTGGCGGCATACTAACTGCCGTGGAGTATATGATTGCCAGTTTGCTGATGATGATTACAATCGTCGGCATTCCTTTCGGTATGCAAACAATGAAGATGGCGGGGCTTGCCCTGTGGCCTTTCGGCAAAGAGGTGCGCAGCGGAGAGCGTTCGGGAGGCTGTCTTTACATACTGATGAATGTATTGTGGATTTTTCTGGGAGGAATATGGATTTGCCTTTCGCATTTGGGCTTCGGCGTATTGCTGTGTATCACCGTCATCGGTATTCCTTTCGGGATGCAGCATTTCAAACTTGCCGCTTTGGCGTTGGCACCTTTCGGAAAAGATATTGTGGAATCATAACATCCTATTATCCTGTATAGGCAGGAGGCTTGTAAAAGAAGAGGGCAGGAAATGAAAATTTCCCGCCCCCGTTCATTTTATTTAAAGGTGTAATTTACATGGTCATGGCAGCTTGCTTTGCAAGCAGTTTTTGCAGTTTGCCGTTTAAAGTTTGGCACATAGTTCCGTTACCCATTGCCTGATAGCGTTTGATACGGTACTGTAACATAAAAATTTCATTTGCATTCTTTTTCATAATCGTCTTCTTTTTTTGCTTTCCGCGTTTCGGAAAGCGGTTGAACATCTTTTATTGTTTTCTCTCTTATTAACGTTGCAAAGATACAAAATGTTTATGAGAAATATGTTTTATAACATAGAAATCTGCGTTTTTTTCTTCATTTTCTTGAAAAATACCTTGTTTTGCCATCTGCGTATTACAAATATATTGCATAATTCTGCAATAAGAATATATCTCTTTGAACTCAAGAGAGTTAGAAGAATTACCTTGTTTTTGGGTAACGAGTTGGCAACCGTTCCAATTGCCGTGGTCTGCATCGCTTTGCTTGTTCGGATAACTCTTACGGATGCAAAAATACAAAACTAAATTGAGAAAACGCCACACTTATACATGATTTTATTAAGTTGAATAAACACAGAGAGTTATTTTGCCTTTATTGCCGTTCTCATTTTGTACCTTTGCAAAAAGAATGAGTTTATGGAAAACATTATCAGAAAAATAAGAATGTATTATCCAGTTTCAGATGAAGCGTTGGAAGCATTGGTGTGTCTTTTTAAGAGATTTGTATTTCCGGAAAAAACAACCATCATTCATGCTGGGAAGCAGGACAGGAAAGTCTATTTCATTGAAAAAGGCATCACACGTTCTTTTATTTTACACAATGGAAAACAAATAACGACATGGTTTTCCAAAGAAGGAGATGCCGCTTGTGGCTCATGGGACTTATATCGCAACAAAGTTGGCTTTGAATATGTAGAAACGTTGGAAGAAACTACAGCTTATTCTGTCTCAATAGTGCAGTTGAATGAATTGTATCGGTCTTACATAGACCTTGCAAATTGGATGCGGGTGTTACAGCAAGAAAACTTCCTTCGCTTGCAAGACATACATATCCGCCGATTAAACTGGTCTGCCAAAGAACGTTATGAACATTTGATAAAAGAATGTCCCGAACTTTTCCAAAGGGTGAACTTGGGATATATAGCTTCTTTCTTGGGTATCACGCAACAATCGCTGAGTCGAATAAGAGCTAATGGACGTTTTTTAACATAAGGTAAAGGGAAAGTTATTTCTTCTTCCTAATTTTGTCAAATTAAACAATATGCAAAGATTATGGATAAGCAAGGGCAGGAATACCAATGGTTGGAATGGGCTAAAGAGCTTCAGTTCATTGCGCAAGCGGGACTGACTTATACAAAAGACCTTTTTGACAAGGAGCGTTTTGAGCGCATTCGGGAAATATCAGCCGAAATAATGAGCCTGCAAAGCAAGCTCCCTTTGTCGGAAATAAAAGATTTGTTTTGCAATGAGACGGGTTTTCAGACACCCAAACTCGATACCCGCGCGGCCATTTTTAAGGATAATAAGATTTTGTTGGTAGAAGAAAATGACGGCACTTGGTCCATGCCTGGCGGATGGGTAGATGTGATGGAGACCGTCAAATCGAATACCGTCAAAGAGGTGAAAGAGGAAGCAGGGCTTGATGTAGACGCCGTACGGGTTATCGCCTTACATGACCGCAATTTGCACAATCAGCCTCCATACGCCTACAATGTATGCAAGGTGTTTGTGCTTTGCAAGGTAAAAGGCGGATGTTTCCATCCGAATATAGAAACCGTCGGAAGCGGTTATTTCAGCTTGGACGAACTGCCTCCATTGTCTGTAGACAAGAACAGTTATCAGCAAATAGAAATGTGTTTTATTGCCCGCTCGGAAAAGAACTGGCAGGTGGAGTTCGATTAAAAATGCAGAGATTATGAAAACAGAATACGAGAAATGTTTAGCGGGTGAATCTTTCATTGGAGGCAAAGACCCGAAGATAGTAGAGACAATTTTGCGTACAAGGCGACTGCTGGCGCAGTTTAATGCCACCGATTATGCTGATACGGAGCGCAAGCAAGCCTTGTTGCGTGAAATGTTCGGCAGCCTGGGTAAAGGTGTGCATGTGGATATTGATTTCCATTGCGAATACGGGAAACATATTTTTATTGGCGACAAAGTGATTATCAACATGAACTGCACTTTCGTGGACAACAACCGCATTGATATCGGCAGTAATGTATTGATTGCTTCCAATGTACAGATATATACAGCCACTCATTCCACCAAAGTCAGTGAACGCATGGTGCAGAATTGGTCGGAAGGCGAGGAAATATGCCGTACATACGCTCTGCCCGTCAAGATAGAGAACGGCGTATGGATTGGCGGAGGCGCCATCCTATTGCCGGGAGTCATTATCGGCAGGAACAGTGTTATCGGGGCAGGCAGCGTTGTCACCCGTTCCATCCCTGCCAATTGTGTGGCGGTGGGCAATCCTTGCCGTGTAATCAAACAGATTGAAAGTGATGAGAAAGTATAAGCATATCATATTTGATATTGATGGTACGCTGATTGATACGGAAGAGGCCATACTACAAAGCCTACAAGATACCGTGCATGAAATACTGCATAAAGACATCGAAAAGTCCGAACTGAGATTTGCTCTTGGAATACCGGGAAGCATGACTTTGCGTACATTAGGTATAACGGACACAGAACATGCCAACAGCAGATGGAATGAACATCTGCTGAAATACAAATCTCGTATCAGGCTTTTTGACGGCATTCCGCAACTGTTGGGTAACTTGAAAATGAATGGCTATCAGTTGGGCATAGTCACGTCCAAGACCCGAAACGAATACACTACCGATTTTGCAGTTCCTTTTGCATTGTCTGATTATTTTTGTACTGTGATATGTGTGGAAGATACTCTTCGCCCCAAACCTTTTCCGGAACCTTTGCTTTCTTATCTGAACGCATCCCACATAAATGCCGAGAATGCTATTTACATAGGAGATACCATTTATGACAGTCAGTGTGCGCAAAAAGCAGGGGTTGATTTCGGGTTTGCCGCGTGGGGAAATGCGGCAACTCAAGGAGTACAAGCAGACTACCTATTCAAAAGACCTGCGGATATACCGTTTTTCCTGATAAAGAGTTAACGAATAGGAAACCGTTCTCTTTCTCCAATCCGCTTTGAAACGCTTTTCAGCCCTCTGCTCAACTTCCGAGATTTTCTTCTAACTACTTAAATTTCAGTTCTTATTTCGTTAATCTGCTGATTTTCTTCGATTATTCCAGCGATATTGCATATCTTTGTGTCATACAACCTTAATAACTACGTATATCATGAGACACACTACTTTACTTTCCGGAATAATCTGTCTGTTATGTCTGCTGGCTGCTTGCGGTGACTCTCATTTCATGACGGATGCTTCTTACCGTTCGCGTGTGGAGCGAGACTTCCAACAGAAAAAAGCTTTGATGCCGCAAGGAGACTTATTTGCCATATTCGATACCTCTCTCAGTGATTATGAGCGTGAGGCGCTGGAATTTCTTTATGCCTACATGCCTTTGGCGGATATTGCAGATTATTCAGGGGAGTTTCATCTGATGAATGTGCGCGCTTCCCGGCAGGCTGCCGATGAAATGCCGTGGGGAAAGCGTATTCCCGAAGATATATTCCGGCATTTTGTTCTTCCGGTGCGGGTGAACAATGAGCATTTGGACAGCGCGCGTGTCGTATTCTACAAGGAGTTGAAGGACCGGGTAAAAACGCTTTCCCTGCAGGATGCCATTCTGGAGGTGAACCACTGGTGTCATGAAAAAGCCATTTACACACCTTCCGATGCCCGTACAAGTTCACCGCTGGCAACGGTGCGTACCGCTTACGGCCGTTGTGGCGAGGAATCCACATTTCTGGTTGCCGCTCTCCGTTCGGTGGGCATTCCGGCGCGACAAGTATATACTCCCCGTTGGGCGCATACCGATGACAACCATGCGTGGGTAGAGGCATGGGCAGACGGAAAATGGTATTTTCTGGGAGCTTGCGAACCCGAACCGGTACTTAATCTCGGTTGGTTCAACGCGCCCGCAAGCCGGGGAATGCTGATGCATACAAAAGTATTCGGACGCTATGAGGGAGCGGAAGAGGTAATGTCCGTTACCCCTACCTATACTGAAATCAATGTGATTGGCAACTACGCACCTACTGCAAAGGCTTCCGTAACCGTAGTGGATGCCGGCGGTGTTCCTGTGGATAGTGCTTGTGTGGAATTCAAGCTATACAATTATGCGGAATTTTATACGGTAGCTACCAAATACACCTCTGCCAGCGGCATTTGCGGGCTGACGGCCGGTAAAGGGGATATGTTGGTGTGGGCATCGAAAGACGGACATTTCGGCTTTGCCAGACTTTCTTTCGGCAAACAGTCGGAACTGACGGTGAAACTTGATAAAAAGGAAGGTGACGCATTTGCCATAGATATGGATATCGTACCGCCGTCGGAAATAGCCAATCTGCCTGAGGTAACCCCGGAACAGCGTGCGGAGAACGACAGAAGGCTGGCGCAGGAAGATTCTATCCGCAATGCCTATACGGCAACGTTTATGACGGAGGATGCGGCGCGTGCTTTTGCCCGCCGGTACAAGTTGGATGAGGATGCGGTTGCCGGAATATTGGTAGCTTCCCGCGGCAACCACAAGGTTATCTGCGATTTCATGACCCGCCTTTGTTCCGAAAAGTCGAAGAAGGGCGGTATCGACCTGTTGCAACGGATTTCGGCAAAAGACCTTCGGGATGTCAGTCTGGAAGTACTGATAGACCATATGTTGTCCAATGTACGCACCAGTGCGGAGTATTTCCGCAAGTATGTACGCAATCCGCGCGTAAGTAATGAAATGCTGACTCCGTACAAGGCTTTCTTCAGAAAGGTGGTTTCAAAGGAAGATGCGGAGGCTTATGTAGCGCAACCGATGAAGCTGGTGGAGTGGGTAGCAGGGAACATCCGCGTGGATAAGCATTGCAATTTGGGAGGTGACCCCATATCTCCCGAAGGTGTGTGGAGGACACGGTTGGCAGATGCACACAGCCGCGATATTTTCTTTGTATCCATGGCGCGCAGCATGGGCATATCTGCACGTATAGACGAGGTGACGGGCAAGGTGCAACTGATGAAAGAAGAGGGTGCGCTGGATGTGGATTTGGACTGTAAGGATACTGTATTTATGGAGGAACTTGTTCCGCAGAAAGGCCGGCTGGTTGTTGAATATTCACCTGTCAAGTCTTTGGACGATCCTAAATATTACTCTCATTTCACCCTTTCGAAAGTGACTCCGCAAGGTAGGTTGCAACTGCTGTCTTACGATGAGGGCGATCTCGATATGGGCAGCGGCACTACCTGGAGCAGCCTGTTGAAGAAAGGTACGGTGCTGGATGCCGGCGATTACCTCCTGGTAACCGGAACCCGCCTGGCAAGCGGAGGTGTGCTTTCCCGCCTTACGGAATTCAGTATCAATCCCGGACAGACCACCCGGCTTGAGTTGGTGATGCGCGAGAGTAAGGATGAGGTGCAGGTGATAGGCAGCTTCAATTCGGAATCTCTCTTTACCCCGCTTCAGGCGGAGAATTCTGAGCAAAGCCTGTTGGAGGCCTGCGGCCGGGGATATTTTGTCGTTGGAATCTTGGGAGTCAATCAGGAACCTACCAATCATGCGCTGCGTGACATTGCTGCTTTCAAGGCCGGTTTGGAGAAGTGGGGACGCAAGATGGTACTGCTTTTCCCGAATGAGGCTCAATATAAGAAATTCCGTCCGGATGAATTTCCGGGCTTGCCGTCTACCATTATCTACGGTATAGATACAAGCGGTATTGCAGCGCAGATTGCAGAAGCCATGAAATTAAGACATAAGGAAACTCTGCCGGTATTTATCATTGCTGATACATTCAACCGGGTGGTGTTTGTTTCGCAAGGCTATACGATAGGCTTGGGAGAACAGTTGATGAAAACGGTGGAAGGACTGTAACGTGGGTTATATCAAATCCGGATAGGAGATGTCAAAATACACTTAACGATTTCTTTTAGGCACGGATTACGCGGAAAACACGGATTTCACAGATTTTCTTTATTCTTTTTCTGTGAAATCCGTGTTTTCCGCGTAATCCGTGCCTAAATAAAGAAACAAATAGTAAGCGGATTTTAGTTTTGACACATATTCTATCCGGATTCTGGTACTATCTCATTCGGTTATTTGGGCGATTGTGGCTTTTACTCTTTCTTGAGTTGTCACATTCCGTTCAAATTCATTGATTTGTACGGTTGCCCCCATCGGTACCCGTTCTTTGCGGTATTGCATACGGCTTGCTACGGTTTCCCTTGCAGAGAAATGAAATTCGTGGATACCCGTTTCACGGGCAATGCGTGCGATGTTGCTCTCATTTACTCCGCAACCGGCGAGTAAGGTAATGCGTCCTGCTGCTTGCAACTGGAGTTCTTTCAATAGAGGAATGCCCGCTTCGGCGGTGGGTTGCTGACCGGAAGTCAGGATACGGTCACATCCGAGACTGATAATATCTTCCAATGCCTTTTGCGGATTGCGGCAAACATCGAAAGCCCGGTGGAAAGTTACCGATATGTCTTGGGCAGCTTCCATAAACTGCTTCATTAGAGGAATATCCACTTCTCCATCTGCCGTCAGACAGCCTAAAACAATACCGTCTGCCCCTAAACGGCGGGCATTGTCTATGTCCTTTAGCATGATACGTTGCTCGATAGGGGAATACAGGAAATCACCGCTGCGGGGGCGGATAATGACGTGCAACCTGGTGTTTTGCAAGACTTCTCTCGCTATGACAATATCACCGTAGGAAGGGGTTGTTCCCCCTTCGGGTATCCCGGCGCACAATTCTACCCGATTGGCTCCGCCGGCTTGGGCGGCGATGCAACTCTCTACGGAGTTTGCGCAGACTTCAAATAAATACTCCTTCATGGCTTTGGTTTTTGCGTTATACCGGCAAAAATAAGAAAACTCCGCAAACTCCGGAACAATATAAAATAAAAAAAGGAGCGAAGGTCCGATACCAACGCTCCTCTTATGGTTTTGATTCTCTTGTTTACTTAGCGTAACTTACTGCACGCGTTTCGCGGATAACAGTAATCTTTACCTGTCCGGGATAGGTCATTTCATCCTGTATCTTCTTGGCTATTTCGCCGGAAAGGTTTTCCGTTGCCTTATCGTCAATCTTGTCTGCACCGACGATTACGCGTAACTCGCGTCCTGCCTGGATAGCATATGTCTTCGTTACGCCCGGATAGGACATAGCCAGCTGTTCGAGGTCGTTCAAGCGTTTAATGTAAGCCTCTACGATTTCGCGGCGTGCTCCCGGACGTGCTCCGGAGATGGCATCGCATACTTGTACGATGGGAGCCAGCAGGCTGGTCATCTCCACTTCGTCATGGTGAGCGCCGATGGCATTGCAGATATCCGGTTTTTCCTTGAATTTCTCCGCCAGTTTCATACCGTAGAGTGCGTGCGGCAATTCCGGTTCTTCATCGGGCACTTTACCGATGTCGTGCAGCAATCCGGCACGTTTTGCCTTCTTGGGATTCAAACCAAGTTCGGATGCCATCACAGCACAGAGATTGGCTGTTTCGCGGGCATGTTGCAACAGGTTCTGACCGTAGGAAGAGCGGTATTTCATCTTACCGATGATACGGATAAGTTCGGGATGCAGGCCATGGATACCCAGGTCTATGGTGGTGCGTTTACCGGTTTCGATGATTTCTTCTTCCACTTGCTTGCGTACTTTGGCTACTACTTCCTCGATACGTGCCGGGTGGATACGTCCGTCTGTTACCAGCTGGTGCAGCGCCAGACGGGCAATTTCGCGGCGAACAGGGTCGAAAGCTGATAATACGATAGCTTCCGGAGTGTCATCCACAACGATTTCCACACCGGTAGCTGCTTCCAGCGCACGGATATTGCGTCCTTCACGGCCGATGATACGTCCTTTGATTTCGTCCGATTCGATGTGGAATACAGTAACGGAATTTTCAATGGCGGTTTCTGTTGCCACACGCTGGATAGACTGTATGACGATACGTTTGGCTTCTTTACTTGCTGTCAGTTTGGCATCATCCATAATATCATTGATATAGGATTGCGCCTGTGTCTTGGCTTCTTCCTTCAAGGATTCTACCATACGCTCTTTGGCTTCTTCGGCAGAAAGTCCTGAGATGGCTTCCAGTTTCTCGATTTCCTGGCGTTGCATGTGCTCCAGTTCCTCTTTCTTCTTGTCAACGATGGCCAATTGGGCTTCCAGGTTCTCTTTTACCGCTTCTGCTTCCAGTTTTTTGCGTTGGATTTCCTCCTGGCGTTGGTTCAGCACCAGTTCGCGTTGTTTCAACTTGTTTTCCGCTTGCTGTATCTTTTGGTTACGGAGCGATACTTCTTTCTCCAAATCGGCTTTCTTGTTCAGGAATTTTTCCTTTACTTCCAGCAACTTGTTCTTTTTAATCACTTCTGCTTCGGTCTCGGCTTCTTTGAGGATGCTGTCGTATTTGGACTTCAATCCATGCTTGAAGAACATGTACGAAGCAAATCCGCCAACGATGAAACAGGCAATGGATACTACTATTGTAACTACTGTCATTTTATTAATTTGTTTTTTAAAGTATATAAATAAAAAACACTGCATAAAAGCCTATCCGTTGCAGGACAAAACTTTTGTACAGTGCGCGACGTTATTTCTTTCATAAAAAACGGACAGAAAATCGTTTTCTTACTCTTCCCTGAAATAAGCTTCCAATACTTCCGTCAGTTCCTTTATCTTGGCTGTATAGGGCTCAGTATCATTACGGTCTTTCAACTGAAGGGTCTCCAAAGCAAATTGATAAGCCACCATGGCTATAATCCTCTCTGAAGAGATGTTCTGATAATGCTCCCGATACGCATTAATCCGGATATTTACCTGCTTGGCAGCTTCCCTTACTATTTCCTCGTCCTCGCGGTTGATGGTGAGGGGATAGGCTGCTCCTGCCATTTGCAGGTTTATCTTTATCTTATCGTTCATACATCCTCTTTCTTTTATTCATTCAACAAAGCGATGCATTTATCGACTTCACGCACTAATTTGGACAATCGCAGTTTCGTCTCTTTTACGTCACTGCCGTTAAGGCTGATTGTCGTAGCTGTTTTTAGGTTCGTGTAGTTGTTTTCCAGCTCTTTGTAATCGGCACGTACTTTCCAGCATTCTTCTTCTTTAGCTTGTAGAAGTTGCTTAAGTTCAGCATTTTCGCGTTTTAATTCATCATGCAGATAGATTAAATGCCGCAGTCTGGCTTCAAAAGTACTTAATAGCTTCTTTTCTTCGTCTGTCATTACTACACCAAAATTGTACACAAAAATACAATTAACTTGGAGATTACAAAAGCTTTTCAAGGAAAAATGTTTTGTATGCGTTAAAATAAGGGGAAAACAGGACTGTTATTAATTTATTTCATGCTGAAATTTTCTCGTCCGACAGCCGTTTCTCTTTCGTCCGACAGTTGTTGGACGAAAGAGAAACGGCTGTCGGACGAGAAGTAAACAACTGTCGGACGATTAGATTTTGGCAGGGTTGGCATTAGTCCGTAGTTGTACGGGTAATTGCTTCTTCTATCATTTGGGATAAGTTTGTGTATATGGTTGTTGAAATGTATATAAAATAATTTATTATATAATTTGGTTTATAAAATAAACTTGTTATCTTTGTATCGGAGTTCGAACCCGGAGTTGTAATAATGTATAATAAAAAGCTGGATAAGACTATGGAAGATAGGAAATTGAATGAGAAAGAAAGCTTGGAGCTTATCACTCAAATGATTCGGAACACACGTCGGAATCTGGATGCCGGTAGTGGAAATATGTTTTTATTGTGGGGGTATGTTTGTGTGTTGCTGACTCTGGTTGTTTGGGCCGGGGTCGGTCTGACACAAAATTCTGCATGGATGTGGGGCTTTTGGGGAATTCCCGTTGTGGGCTACCTGCTGAGTTATATTTTTGTGCGGAGAAAGGGCAAGCCGGTGAGCTTGTATATAGATAAAGTGTTGAATGAGATGTGGCAGTTTATGGGAATCGTCTGTCTGGCGGTTGCGTTGATGGCCGCATACTTCCATGCTTTCGAAGTAATATTGCCTTTGTGTGCCATATTGCTTTCGTTGGGCAGTATCTTTACGGGAGTTCTCATTCGTTATACCCGGTTTTCGGGCTTGTCGAGCATGGGCGTTCTGTTGGGCTTGAGAATGTTGTTTGAGGTTTGGGATAACTCCTCTTTTTTGCAGATATTGCCGGAGTTTGTTCTGGTGGTCATACTCGCAATGATAATACCGGGACATATTTTGAACTATAAAGCGAAGAAGGAAAACAAAAATAAGAGTAAGTGATATGTTTAAGGAATTAAACCCTTTGCTTCACAGTGAACTGAGGCTTGCCGTAATGTCGTTGCTCATCAGTGTTGAAGAAGCGGATTTTGTATACATCCGCCAGCAGACCGGTGCAACGGCCGGCAACCTCAGTGTGCAACTGGATAAACTTGCCAAAGCGGGGTATATCGTTGTGACCAAGACTTTTAAGGGGAAGATGCCCTGCACGCTTTGCAAGATTACCCCGCAGGGAATAGATGCTTTTGAGGAATATGTGGAGGCGTTGAAATCGTATATAATGAAGTAGGGATGTGAACCCGTTAATTAAGAGTCTGTTTAAATTCTCTTCGAGAAATGTTTCGGACAGAATTTAAACAGACTCCAGGATAAAAATAAGAAAATATGAAAATTTTGGTGACTTATGCCGTTCAAGGCGAATTTACGGAATTGAAATTCCCCGGTTTGATAGGGGAGGAAGAAGTGCAGGTGGGTTATCTTCGCACCGGAATAGGAAAGGTGAAATCTGCTTTTTACCTTACGGAAGCGATAAATCGTGCGCAGCCCGATTTGGTTGTCAATGTGGGTACGGCAGGAACTGTCCGCCATCAGGTGGGGGATATTTTTGTATGCCGTCATTTTGTAGACCGTGATATGCAGCGGCTGAAAGGGTTTGATATGGAATGCGAGATAGACTCGGCGGCACTGTTGGCGCAAAAAGGATATTGTCTGCATTGGCAGCGAGAAGGAGTGTGCAATACGGGTGATACTTTCCTGACGGAACTGTCGGATGTAAAGGGCGATGTGGTGGATATGGAGGCTTATGCCCAGGCATGGGTGTGCCGTACCAAGAACACGCCGTTCATCGCCGTGAAGTATGTGACGGACATTATCGGGCAGAATTCGGTGAAACATTGGGAAGATAAACTGGCGGATGCCCGTAAAGGACTGGGAGCGTTTTTCGAATCTATTTCAGTGTTTTGAAAGAGAGGATGTGGTAGCTTGTTCCTGCTGCAATCAGCAACAACACTGCCTTTAGCCACCAATAGGGGACTATGAAAAAGATACAGTTGAGGATGGTTATCCATATCAGCGAGACCGAGATGATTTTGGCTCTTAACGGGATGGCTTTATTTTCACGGAAGTTACGGATGTAGCTTCCCAGGTATTTATGGTGCAGCAGCCGGTTGTAAAGGCGGGGGGAACTGCGTACATAAAGGGCGGCTGTGAGCAGCAGAAACGGAGTAGTAGGCAGTAACGGCAGGAAAATGCCGATGATGCCGAGTGCCAGAGAAAGTGTACCGAACAGAATATAAAGGACTTTCATGTCGCAAAAATACATAAAAAGATGAATAATAAAATTTTTGGGATTGTTTATTGTTCATATGTACAGGGAAATATGTTTTCTGCCTGCAACCGGAGTCTTTGTGGACATCAGGCAGCCGCGCAGTGTCGTAGTGCTCACTGTATGTATGAATAAGCGTCAATCTCGTGTGTAAATTCCAAGTTTTTTGTACTTTTGCTGCCGCATCGAGGTGACATTAGATGCACGGTTTTATAAAATGATATTTTAACCAGCGTATTAACAGTATGTACACAGTCATTAAACGAATGGAGGTTTCGGCTGCACACAGTCTGAATCTTTCTTATCAGAGTAAATGTGAGAATCTGCATGGTCACAATTGGATAATCACAGTCTATTGCCGTGCCAAAGAACTGAATGCCGACGGGATGGTGGTTGATTTCAGCCACATCAAACGGGCGGTGAAAGAAAAATTGGATCACCGGAACATCAATGAAGTCCTTCCCTTTAATCCGACAGCCGAGAATATGGCACGCTGGATATGCAGCCAGATACCTGCCTGCTTTAAAGTGGAAGTGCAGGAATCCGAGTCGAATATAGCCATCTATGAGGAGGATTGACAGGAGCGCTTATGAGGAAGATTAACGAAATATTTTACAGCTTGCAAGGAGAGGGCTTTCATACGGGTACTCCGGCTGTTTTTGTGCGTTTCTCCGGTTGCAACCTGAAATGTTCTTTTTGCGACACGCAGCACGAAGAGGGTGTGTGGATGTCCGATGAGGAAATCTTGGCGGAAGTGGGGAAATATCCTGCGGTGACGGTGATACTGACGGGCGGAGAGCCTTCGCTCTGGATTGACCGTGAATTTGTGGACTGCCTGCACCGGATGGGGAAGTATGTCTGTATCGAAACGAACGGTACGCATCCCTTGCCGGATAATATAGACTGGGTGACTTGCTCGCCCAAGCAAGGTGCAAAATTGTGCATTTCCCGTATGGATGAGGTGAAGGTAGTGTACGAAGGACAGGATATTGCCGTATATGAATCGCTTCCTGCCGGACACTTTTTCCTGCAACCCTGTTCTTGCAGCAATACTGCGGAAACTGTGGCTTGCGTGATGCAGCATCCGAAATGGCGGCTGAGCTTGCAGACGCACAAGCTGATAGAAATAAAATAAGACCTTGTAATTTTTAAAATTTACAAGGTCTTATCGTTGCACGGGAGGAGAGGCTCGAACTCCCGACACCCGGTTTTGGAGACCGGTGCTCTACCAACTGAGCTACTCCCGTGTTTGCGGCTGCAAAGGTAATGGAAACTTTCAAATCTGCAAGTTCTTTGTTGCTTTATTTTCTTAAAAAAATGGCTTATAACATTTGTAGGTCCTGATACATAATGCGATAGGCTGCCGCTTTTTTTTCTAGAGCCAGCGGATAAGCTCTTGATGAAGAGGGCATGCGGTAGAGCCGCATAGGGCGGCCTGCGAAAATGAATTCTGTAAAATCGCCGACTTTAGGTTCTTGCAATGAGAACAGCGCACAGAGCGTATCGGTAGCTTTTTGTCCCGTAGTGACAATCGCTTTGCACTGTGGCAGTTGTTGCAATAATGCGGATATGTCGGTGGGTCGGACCACTTCGAGGTACTTATCGGATGCATTGTCTTGCAACCGCCTTACGGCAGTGGCCGTATCGAACAGGGCTATCCCTTTTTCGTTCAGGAAATCGATGATACGCTCCTTGCGGAAAGCTTTTTGGGATTTGTCGGCAAAATGGTCTTTATCATTGAAGAATAAAAGACCTGCAATACGCCACATGTCATTATTCCAGTTCGGGTAGTAAAACTCCATGGACCAGCGTTTTCTTTGCGGCGGGAAACTCCCCAGCATCAGCAAACGTGCATTGCCGGGAAGGAAAGGTTCTAAAGGATGCTGTTCTATTTCCATAAGATTGATTTTGCTTATACATTAGCGGATGATAAGACAAAGTTAATCAAAAATAGTTTTTCAGCAGCTTTCAAGTCCCAGATTACTCATTTTTTCCGTAATCCGGAAAGGGAAATCCGGATATTCGTACAAGCTGAACCGGGGTTCGGTTTTTCCTTCCGTATAGTTCCAGATGGAAGCATAGTCTTCCGTGTCTTCTCCCATGGCTTGCAGTTGTCGCAGATAGGCGGCTATGGATTTGCTTTCGACAATGTATACTGCTCCGATACTGTCTATAATAGGACTATGGCGACGTGTACCGTCGTGTTCGAAACGAAGGATACGCTTTCCTTCCGGAGTGATTCCTACCGTTTTGAAAGTCATGCTTTTTCCGATGGCAGGCAGGTTCAGCACATTCCGGTCTGTGGCGAGGAATGGCAGGCGATGTGCTTTCGTAAAACGGCGGATACAGGCGGCAGGGTCGTGTGTCCGTTCCAACAGTACGGAGAGGTTATGGGCATCTTCTTTGGTAAGTTTTCCGAATGCTTTTTCTTCCTGCTCTTCTTGTATGGAGCGGCTGTTTGGAGTGAAAACGGCATTATTTTCTTCAAATCCTTTCACCGAGAATGTGTAGTAACAGATTATGCCCAGTTTATTTAATACCTGTCGCAGGCGTGCAGTGTGCCCCCGGCGGGATGCGGCTACATTATACACCAGCTGGTTGGTGATGAGCCATCCTGCCGAGAGCAGTTTGCGAATGCCTTCCTCTGCTTCGGGAGTAACTTCCAGCGGGGTTTGGAAATGTGTCTGGATGATAAACTGACGTATGCCGACCGTGGATGCCTTTTCCTTGAATTCACGCAATATGTCCACTAATTCGTCATTGATGCGCATCGGTAGATAGGCGGGCAGGCGCGAACCGAGGCGGATGCGTTGCAATTCGGCGTATTTCTCACCTTCCGGGCGTTCCTGGTTGGCTTTTCGCTTGCGCACCGCCATACGGTAAACGGCGTCCAATATGTTGCGCAAGGTTTTGTTCTGGCTCATAAGGGCATCGCCGCCGGTAATGAGGATGTCACGCAATTGCGTGTCTTCTTCGAAATAGGTCATGAGGCGGCGCAATTTCTTATCCCAGCTTTCTTTGGGATGCAGTTCTTCAAATTCAAAGTTGAGGCGTTTGCTTTGGAAATCGTACATACGCTGGCAGGAAGCGCAAAGTCCGCCGCAGGCTCTCCCCATGGTATCGGGGATAAGAATGGCCACCTCAGGATAGCGTCTGTGGATATTGTGACCGTCGGGCAATAACCAGCCTGCAGCATTCGGCTTGCCAGCTTCTACAATGTCTTCGCGTTCCCAGGCGCGGATTTGTCCGTAGGTCTCCACCAATTGGGGCGAGTAGAGGATATAGCTGCGTAAAGAGTCGTCGTTATAGCCGCTTCCGGTACAGTTCAATAAGGAAAGGTAGTAGGGGGTGGCGAAGAACGGCATGCCTTTTTTACGTGCACGCGACAATAAATACATGGTTTCCACGGAAAGTGAATTGCCCAGGAAACGGTTCAGTTCCGTAGGGCTTTTCACTGCCATTGCAAGGTGGAAGCGGAAATCGTTCCACCATTCGCTGACGAGCCGGAATTTTTCTTCATAGCTGATGCCTTCTGCAAAATGAAAGCGTGAAGCAGAATTCTTACGGTTTTCTATTTTCTGTATGAGGGCATGCAGGATACGTTCTTTGTTGTATGCCCGGAGTTGTTGCACATCCTCATCCAGTCCGGAAGGCCACCGTTCACTCCAGGCTTTTACGCGTTGGAAGCCGGGTAGGGGATGTTCGGGGTGTTGCAGACGTTTGAATTGTCGGAATAAATCTATGAAAAGGTCAGTTTCGAGGTATTCTTCCAGTTTGTCGGTGAGGAAATCATAGAGTAAGGAGAGGGTTGAAACAGGCAGTTGCTTGTCCGTTGAGAGTTCATGTACTTTTTGTCCGTCATAATCAATCAGAAGTCGAATCAGCTTGCCGGCCTCACTTTCCGCTTGGGGATGTCCCGCCATATACTCCGACAGATATGTTTTGAAAGTCTGTGCATCTCCGCTTCGGGCAGCGATGCCGGTCAGTTCGGGGAGTTCGTGCCGGTAAAGTTGTTTCAGTTGTGAGGGAGTGAGTGCAAGCATTTTCTTTTGTTTCATACGCAATTCTTTTTTAGAGATTAATAATCGGTGATTGGCGCAGGATGCGCTTTCAATATTCCGTGAGGGGAAAAACGGTCTGATAAATATAACAAAAAAAGGCGGAGTATAAAAACCTCGCCTTTCGTCTTATGAAATATTTTAGATTTCTTTTTGTTTTGCTAACAAACGCTTTTCTGCCTATTTGTCAAAACTTTAGCTTATGCTTTTTCTTGTTCGTCACCTTTCTTTTTCGGTTCTTTCTTTGCCAGCATGACTATGTTGTATACATACTCTGTCATCCATTGTTCCGAGTATCCTAACCGCTCTTTGTATTGGCGGACTGTCATAGCGGTCTTGTGCACATCGTCCTTTTTCCACACGGTCTTGGTGCAAACCTCATGTACTGTTTTTTCGGTCATGCTGCGTAATGCGCCTTTGAAGATGGAAGGCATACGGAATTTCCATTGCATCAAGTTGCCCATTAACATCATCAGGTCGTTGGAGAATCCCTGATACATGAAAAGATAGGCTTGTACATCGTTCTGTGTACGGCAGTGCTTTTTTACGGATGCGTCAATCTCTTTAAAGAAGCTTTCGCTGATGCCGTAATCCTGCATCAGCATCTTGCGGGAAGCCGCTTTTTCCGCTTGTCCCAGACGTCCGCCTTGTGTGGGGATTTTGAATAAACGTTTGAAGTTGGCTACATCCGGCACAAAACGGATGTTGGTGATGCCCAGGTTGGCGGCTATCACGGACTGGAAATAGACGCGTGTCAATGAAACGAAGTCCTCCACATTTCTGGAAGAAACCTCTTCCGAATTCTTGTTGAATAGTTTGGCAAATATACCCATGATGATAATTTTTCTGATTTATGGGCGCAAAGGTAGTAAATAACTTGCTTTTTACCAGCACTCCAACTCTTTATTTCAGCTTGAAGTGAAACTTATGCCCTTCGAATACGGGTTCCACAATGTCATAGCGGATGAGTTTGGCAAGCAGATGCTCTGCAGCACGGCGTGACAGACGTGCCAGACGGCAATAACGGTTCAGTGACAACCGGTCGTTTTGTTCCAGTAAATCAAGCAGTAGCTGCTCCCGTTCGGTATATTCCATCAATTCTCCTTGGGGACTTTCGCTTTGTTGCCAGATACGCAGATGTACCGGGGTGGCAAGTATGTTCTCGTCCTTGATGCGCAAATAGGCAAGATATTTGCCGGCTTCGTCCTTGGCATATACCGGTTTGCGGTCGCTTTCATCGATTTGCACAAGTAATACGCTGCGGCCTTCTACCTGATAGGTCTGTGTGCTGTAACTCACTTCCGGCCGGCAGTATAACCGGGCTGCTGCCTCTATCATATATTGTTCTTCATCGGAACGCACTCCGGCAATCTTACCATTATCCTTTACGCCGATGAGAAGCCGTCCGCCGTCCGTATTTGAAAAGGCAGAAAGCGTCTTGGCAATTTTTCGCGCATCAGATATTTCGAACTTAAAATCTTGTTGTTGGTGCTCTCCTTCGGCTATGAGAGCATGTATATATTGGGTATCAGTAAGCGTTTTCATGTCTGCAAAAATAGATAAAAAACACGTATAAGCCTTTTTAAATGCCGATTTTGCGTATTATTTCAAAAAAAATATCGTTTTTCTGCATTTATTTCAAGAAAGAATGTATTTTTGTCGGACATTATTAACGAAGTAATTAAAAAAGGATTATGAAAGAATTAGTTGAAAAAGTTGCAGAATTGTATGCAGCATTCGAAAAAGATGCAAAAGCTCAGTTGGAAAACGGTAACAAGGCAGCCGGTACTCGTGCACGTAAGGCTTCTTTGGAAATCGAAAAGACAATGAAAGAATTCCGCAAAGCATCTTTGGAAGATTCTAAAAAGTAAGAGAAAACGCAGATTTAATGCTGTGAAAGACTGCCGTTCGGCGGTCTTTTTTATTTTATGCATAATGGCTGTTTTGTATAAATAAGTCGTATTTTTATGATATTCCTCAACGATTTTAATATATTAATTGCTTGGCCTTTTGCTTTTAAATAGAAGTTTTATTATTACTTTTGGCACAGGGTATGAACGAAAATGTACTAAATAAGTTGAAGATATTGGCAGAGTCGGCAAAGTACGATGTCTCTTGCTCGTCCAGTGGCACTGTACGTTCCAACAAGGCAGGTATGCTGGGCAATACTGTGGGCGGATGGGGCATCTGCCACAGCTTTGCAGAAGACGGGCGGTGCATTTCGTTGCTGAAGGTGATGCTGACAAACTATTGCATATACGATTGCGCTTATTGCATTAACCGTCGCAGTAATGATTTGCCTCGTGCCACTCTTTCCGTCAGCGAACTTGTGGACTTGACAATGGAGTTCTACCGCCGCAATTATATTGAAGGCCTTTTTCTGAGTAGCGGAGTGGTGCGCAATCCCGATTATACGATGGAACGGTTGGTGCGTGTAGCCAAAGACCTTCGTACTATCCATCGTTTCAACGGTTATATCCATTTGAAGAGCATTCCCGGAGCCAGTCGTGAGTTGGTGAATGAGGCGGGGCTGTATGCCGACCGTCTGAGTGTCAATGTGGAAATTCCCAAAGAAGAAAACCTCAGGCTGCTTGCTCCGGAAAAAGACCATGAAAGCGTATTTGCTCCGATGCGTTATATTCAGCAAGGTGTTTTGGAGAGTGCGGAAGAACGCAGGAAATACCGCTATGCACCCCGTTTTGCCCCAGCAGGACAGAGCACGCAGATGATTGTAGGTGCTACTGCCGAGACGGACAAGGATATTCTTTTTCTTTCATCGGCTCTTTATCAGCGTCCTACGATGCGGCGCGTCTATTATTCCGGATATATCTCGGTGAACACGTACGACAAGCGTCTGCCGGCTTTGAAACAGCCGCCTTTGGTGCGTGAGAACCGGCTCTATCAGGCAGACTGGCTGCTACGTTTCTACCAGTTCAAGGTAGATGAGATTGTGGATGACGCTTATCCGGATTTGGATCTGGAGATAGACCCGAAGCTGTCGTGGGCGTTGCGGCATCCCGAACAGTTTCCCGTTGATGTCAATAAGGCGGATTATGAGATGATACTCCGTGTACCGGGTATCGGTGTGAAATCGGCTCGTCTGATAGTCGCTTCCCGCCGTTTCTCCAAATTGGGATTTTATCAACTGAAGAAGATCGGTGTGGTGATGAAGAAGGCGCAGTACTTTATTACGTGCAGTGAACTGCCAGTACGCACGGTCAATGAAATGACTCCGCAGAGAGTACGTAACTTGCTGGTGCAGAAACCCAGAAAGAAATATGACGACAGGCAGCTGATTCTTGATTTTGGAGACGAAGAAAATGACTCTGTTTATATTCGATAATACATTTGAGGGATTGCTGACTTCTGTTTTTGAAGCCTATTCCCGTCGTACTTTTCCGGATGCTTTGCTGGCGGAAGGGGAGCCGCTTCCTCTGTTCTGTGACGAGACTTTTACTGTAGTATCGGATGAAGAGAAAGCGGGGAGGGTTTGGCGTGGCTTGCAGAAAAAACTTTCTGCATCCGCCTTGTCTTGTCTTACGCAGTGCTGGTTGGCGGAAGAGCCGGAAACTGCATCGCTTTTGTTCCGTTATATCCGCAAGGCAATAGATGCTTCCCGTTCCATTGAAACGAACTTTGCAGACCCTGATGTTTTGGAATTTTCGCGTATGTGGAAGCGGGTGGATTGGGAACGGATACGGATGTTGCAGTTTGTCCGTTTTCAGAAAGCAGCGGATGGCACTTATTTTGCGGCGGTAGAACCGGAGAAGAATGTACTTCCCTTGATAACCGGGCATTTTAAAGACCGTTTTGCCGACCAATGTTGGTTGATATACGACATCAAGCGTGCTTATGGTTATTATTACGATTTAAAAGAGGTGCGGAACGTTGTTTTTGGGGAAGATAGCCGGGAAGGACATCTTGTGACAGGAATACTGGATGAGAGCCTTATGGATAAGGATGAAAAGCTCTTTCAGCAACTTTGGAAAACTTATTTCAAGGCAATCTGTATCAAGGAAAGGCTGAATCCCCGCAAGCACAGGCAAGACATGCCTGTGCGATATTGGAAGTATTTGACCGAGAAGCAGACTTAGTATTTAGTTTATTACCCAGTTCTTGTTGTGCGGAACAGTTTTATGCGGGTTATAGTGCATTCCGGCTTGTGTCGGTATCTTCAGAATGTATGTACGTCCGCTTTTGTTCATTAGTGAAGTGTCGCGCAGCCAGGGATTGGCATCTTTCAGCTGGGCATAAGTGATTCTTTTATCTTTGGCGAATTGTGCCAGATTGTCTATTCCCGTGGTGACTTTCACTTCGGTGTAAGGGATAGCCGGATATAGGTGTTCATGTTTCATCAAAAAACCGTATTGTTGCGGGTTGCTGATAACAGCTTTTGCTGCCAGCAAACGGAACATATAACGTGAGGTTTCTTCTACCAGCCAAAGGTCTGCTGCCTGACTCACCATTTGCTTTTGTAACTGTGTGGAGATACGTCCCTGACCGGCATTGTAGGCAGCAGCCACGCAAAGCCAGTTATTGTATTTGGCATAGGCTTCGTTCAGATATTTACAAGCTGCTTTCGTCTCTTTTTCCACATGATAGCGTTCATCGATGTTATTGTTTACTTCCAGACCGAACTCGCGCCCTGTACCGGGCATGAACTGCCACATTCCGGCAGCGCCGGCGGGCGATTTGGCAAGTGGGTTAAGTGCGCTTTCTATAACGGCAAGGTATTTGAAATCATCCGGTATGCCATTTGCCTTTAGTATAGGTTCTATAATAGGAAAATAACGGTTGGCACGCTTTATGGTGAGCATTGTGGTAGAATGCATATAAGTAAACGACATCAGTTCACGGTCCATGCGCTCGCGGTGGTCGTAGCGTAACAAGTCTACTTCCTGCCCGGCAAAGGCAATCTTGGCGGGTACGGTAGGAGAGGTGACGCAGTAAGGTATTTCCGATTTAACCGACTGTCTTTCAGGATTCAGTACACTGCTGCCAAGGAGAAAAGGCAGCGAAGTGCCTATGCACAAGGCGGCAGTGACTGTGAGTATCATATATCCGGACTTTCTTTTCATCTTGGTTGTTTTTGCTTTTTGGGCGTGAAGATACGAAATCAATTCTTTATCGGCAACCGTTCCCACAGCCAACGTGGAATCATTCGCCAGAAGAATACCAATAGACGATAGCGTCCGTCAATTACTTTCACTCGTTTTTTGTGTTTCAACGCCCGGACTATATATTCCGCCACTTTATCGGCATGCATCAGCATCGGATACTTGCCGTTTCGCAGTAAATCCGTTGCTACGAACCCCGGACGGATGTCGGTGAAGCGGATATTAAGATGCTGCATCCGTGCGAGTTGTGCCAAAGCATCGATGTATGTATTCTGAAACCGTTTGGTGGCGGAGTAGGCAGGTGCGACTCCCAATCCCTTGGTACCTGCTATGGAACTGATTACAGCGATATGTCCGTTTTTTGTCTTTTTGAAATAATCGAAAGCTGCGGTTACCATTCGGATAAAGCCTTCGACATTGGTACGTGCGGTATTCAGTTCTATTTCAGGTTCCAGGTTCCTGTTCTGAAAACCTACGCCGGAGCTGAGGAAAAATAAATCCATGCCGCCTAATCGGTCTATCAGTTCTGTAAGGTGTAATACGGCATTTTCCTTTGTCACATCAAGATGCTGTATCTCTATCTGTTGGGGATTGGCTTGCTGCATGCTTCGCAGGACTTCTTCGCGTCTGCCGGCAATGCCTATGCGCCAGCCTTGTTGCACGAGTATTCCGGCTACTTCCTGTCCGATGCCTGAGGTGGCTCCTATGATGATAGCTTTTTTCATGGGAAGAGATTATCCGATAATGGTTGCTACGATTTTTCTTCCTCCGCCACGGTTGCGGAATTCACAAAGATAAATACCCTGCCAGATGCCCATATTCATCCGTCCATTGGTGATGGGGATGGTCAGTTCTGCTCCTACAATGGTAGATTTGGCATGCGCCGGCATATCGTCGTCACCCTCGCAGGTATGTTCGTAGTAAGGCTCACGCTCCTTGACAAGGTTGTTGAAGATAGCTTCCATATCTGTCTGTACATCCGGATCGGCATTCTCGTTGATGGTTAGTGCGGCACTTGTGTGTTTGATAAACAAGTGCAATAGTCCGGTCGGAGGCAACTGTGGTAAGTTACGTACTATTTCTTCCGTAATCAGATGGAACCCGCGTCGATGGGGGGTAAGGGTAAATTCTTTCTGTATAATCATATTTTCTATTCTTTATTCCATTGGCCGTACTTGGCAAGGAAACACTACTGTGAACGTGCTACCTTTATTTACGGTGGAGGTTACTTCGATTGTTCCGTTCATATGTTCCATGATAGACCTGCAGATAGGCAAGCCCAATCCGGCTCCCTGAATGAAAGTATCAGCTTTTTCGAACCGTTCAAATATTATGCCGAGCTTTTCCTCAGGGATTCCGCGCCCTGTGTCGGAAACGCTTATTCTTGTTTCGGAAGGTGTCATCTCGTACGAAATTTCGACATAGCCCTGTACGGTATTTTTCAGTGCGTTCGATATGAGGTTGCTCAAAACCTGCTTGATGCGCATCGGATCTTGCTTTATCAGGTTGGGAGTTGCCGGGTAGCGTTTCTTGAGCGTTACGCCTTCAGGTACGTTGGGCTGGCATTCGGTGCAACTTTCATCTATCAGGTCGGAGAGGTTGCACCAGACCGGGGCCAACTCTATGTGTCCGGCTTCTATCTTCGATAAATCCAGTACATCGTTGATGATGTTCAGCAGCAATTCGTTGTTGTGGTTTATCAGGGAGATGTAATGGTTGCGTTCCTCAGCATCTTCTATATGGGGCAGGAGGCTGGAAAAGCCGATAATAGCATTCAGCGGTGTACGTATTTCGTGACTCATGTTGGCAAGAAAGGCCGATTTCAGGCGGTCTGACTCTTCGGCTTTTTCTTTGGCATCTGTCAGCATGGCTTCCGTGGCTTTGAGCCGGGTAATGTCGTAGTTGATACAGATTAGTTCGATACTGTTCCGTTCGGGAGCGTAGGTTTTCACTATCAGGTTGACATGTGTCCAAGTGTAGCTGCCGTCTTCTCTGAGAACACGTACTTCTTTATTGAACTTGTCTTCCATACCTTTTGCTGCATTGTTCAGGAAACCGAGCATGGCGCGCCGGTCTTCGGGATGGATATGTCTGTACACTCCGATGATTCGGGACAGAGGAGTTCCTTCTTGTTCGCCGATATTGATGTACCAGCTGTGTTGGGCATCTCCTTGCCGGGTGAGTAAGTCGTAGTGTGCGTATCCTACTTTGGCATAGTTACCTATCAGTTCGAAGAAACTTTCGAATTCCTGTATCTTGTTGTAGGCTACGGTGGTTTCGGTCTTATCGGCATTAATCAACAGGTAGTTGGCGGGGGTGTGGTTCTCGTCGTACAGCGTGGTTACTTTAGTTACGAGGTCTATTGTACCGGTCCTGGTTTGCGGATTGTAGTAAGAACCTACTTTCGAGAAGTCGTAGCGGAATGTGAAATCGGCGTCTTCATATTTTTTCAGTTTCTCTTTCATCTCTTTCGGGAAGATAGGGTTATCAAATATATTGATACCCAGCAAGTCTTCTTTTCGTTGCAGATGAAACATCTCCAATTCCTTATCGTTGAGGTCTGTCAATACTCCGTCTGTATTGTAGACTTCAATGCCTACCGGAAGATGCTTATAGATGTTGTGCAAGAGTTGTTCGCGTTGTCGCAACATCTGTGTGGCGGACGACATATAAGGACCGTCCTGTATTTCGGCTATGCCGTAAATCTTGGTCTTTCCGTTTTCATCGGTTTTTTGCATACAGATTTTGCTGCGAACCCATGTCGGTCCTTTGACGGTATCAAGCAGATAGACGGTTTCATTCGTCTGTTGTATGTTGTCGAAGGAACGGACGGTAGTATGCGGCTGTTCCTCTCTCAGTATGCGCTTGTTGAAATTTTCAAAACTGATACAACCGCCTTCTTCCAATCCTAACAGGCTGGCGATGGGACCGTAGTATATATAATCGGCATCTTGTATATCGGCTTTCCACCAGCCTATATTGGCGTTGTGCATTATTTCTGACAGCAGGTTGTAATCCTTTTCAGCGTCCATACATGGATGTTTAGGGTTGTTTATATTATATGCGCATACAAAAATAGATATAATTCGCAGAAATGGAAAGAAATAGGGAGCGGATGTTTTATTAAAAGCGGTACAATAATGATTTTGTTGAACTTATCTTTGTCTTGGCCTGCGAAACCGTGATGTCAGTTATTGATAAGAGAGCGTGAATTTGCATGCTATTTTGAAGAATGATACGGGTAATAATGAGAGTAATTACCGTAACAACAACCGGAAAAATATGGCTTTTTAATGATTCGCTTGTAATTTATTCGGAGATAAGCGGTATCTTTGTTACCGTTTACAACGCATTTACCCAACAAAACAAAAAATATATGGAAAAAGTTATTATCAATTCGTACGAGGATTTTGAAAAGCTGGTAGGTCAGCAAATCGGTGTTTCGGAGTATGTGGAACTTACGCAGGAACGCATCAATCTCTTTGCCGACGCAACGCTGGACCATCAGTGGATTCACATTGACACAGAACGCGCCAAGACCGAAAGTCCTTTTAAGAGTACCATTGCACACGGTTATCTCACCCTCTCCATGTTGCCTCATCTGTGGAATCAGATTATTGAGGTAAATAACCTGAAGATGATGATTAACTACGGAATGGATAAGATGAAGTTCGGTCAGGCTGTACTTTCCGGACAGAGCATCCGTCTGGTGGCTTCTCTGCATTCGTTGGCAAACCTGCGCGGTGTGGCAAAGGCGGAAATAAAGTTTGCCATTGAGATTCAGGGCGAGAAGAAGAAAGCGCTTGAAGGTATTGCTGTATTTTTATATTATTTCAACTGATTATGCGCAAAATGGTGTGCCCCCAATGCAAGGTGGGGGCATTTTATGTCTTGAACGGGCAGGGAGAGCGTTTGCCCGTATATGTGTCGGACAAAGGCGAGGTCGTACCGAAAGATCCGGCAGCTTCTTTAGAAGGGTATGACCTGGAAGAGGTTTACTGCTTATGCTGTTCCTGGCACGGGACTCCGAAACGTCTGGTGAAATATTGATATATACGCTCTTTCCATAAATGCCTGCACGCTGCGGTCGGATGATAGAGCAGCATGCGCGGTCCGGCATATCGCATGACTTCCTGCATCCGCTTCTTCATCTCCGGCTTGTAGCAATGTACCGGGCATAGTCTGCAAGTTGTTTTATTCTCTCCGAACGGGCAGCGCGACAGGCGCATGCGTGCGTACTCCAGCAATTCGAGACATTGCGGGCAGAGTTCCTTGTTGCCCTCTTTCCTGCGGCAATAGAGGCGGATCATCTGTTCTACGGTGCGTTGTTCTTGGGCAATGTGTGATTGGCAGGTCTTATTCATCCATATTGCGTTTCAGGTAAACCATATCTTTCAGTTGTTTGCCCGCTTCATAAATGGGATGGTCGTAGTTATCCGTAAAGAAGTCCGGGATGCGGTGGGAATAGGTAAATCCGCAGTTCTCGTAAAATGGAATCGCCAATGGGCTGTCTCCGGTTCCTACGAGCATTGTCCGGCATCTGCCTGCATAATGCCCGAAAAGATACTGTATCAGTTTCTTCCCGTATCCCCGACGTTGGAATTGCGGATAAACGGCAATGTTCTTTATCTCAAAAATATCTTCTGCTTCGCGGGTGACGACACAGGATGCTCTGATACTGCCGTCCTCGGACAACACGAACATTTCACCGCGTTCCAGATAACGGTCTATCATGGATTCTTGTTCATCGGCCAAAAGCAGCAGGTCGAGGTATTGTTTCTTATTATGGAGCACAGGCTGTATACTTATCATTTCATTGCTGTTTGAACGGGTTTGTATGGCAAAGATAATCCTTATGGGCATAGAACCAAACAAAACACCAGGAAATATTGTTGATTTCCAACATGGAATAGATTAATGGTTATGGATAAAATGAAGTCTTTGTTCTTTTTTTTGACGCTTTGGACATTTTTGCCACTTTTTGCAGGCTATGCTCCTGATAATGTGCAAACTGCCCTGACGAAAATGTATCCTTCCGCCAAAGGGATAGCCTGGTCGCAGGACGAGGAGTATTACGTTGCGGATTTTATGATGAACGGATTTGATACCAAGGTCTGGTTCAATACGGATGCAGAGTGGGTAATGAAGCAAACGGACTGGGAAACCCTGGATGAGGTGCCTGCCGCTGTATTCAACGCTTTTGCAGCCAGTCAGTTTTCGGACGGGGTGGTACAGAATGTTGTTTGGGTGCAATTTCCCAAATGGCAACCTATTGTAGCCATACAGGTGGGCAGGCCGAACGTGCAGATAAAATATCAGATATTGTTTACTCCGAACGGTGAAGTTCTCCGCCAGCAGAATATCACTTACGCTTACAATACGCTTGGGGCAAGTACTTTCCTGTAATCAGACGTGAGACGCCCCGCTGTCGGGTAGGCATCTCATTTCTGTCGCTTGGTATAAAAAACAAGGCTGTGTATTTTTTATACTCTCTGTTTACGCTATCTTTGCCGCAAAGAAAGACTTTATCTTATGAATCGGACTACTTTTCTGCAAGATGTTTACAGTGTTGTTGCCGCTATTCCTGAAGGATGCGTTGTAACCTACGGGCAGATTGCCAGTTTGGTAGGCAGACCTCAGTGCTCGCGTATGGTGGGGCAGGCTATGCACAACGTACCGGAGGAATTGCATTTGCCTTGTCATAGGGTTGTAAACAGCCGGGGCAGATTAGTGCCGGGTTGGACGGAGCAAAGAGTATTGTTGGAGAATGAAGGTGTCCGGTTTAAGACAAACGGCTTTGTAGATATGAAAAAGTCTCAATGGGAATTTATGAAAGAACAATAAACTAACGAATAATAATCGAAATATGAAATTTATAGGTGCACATGTATCTGCCGGCGGCGGTGTGGAGCTGGCTCCCGTCAATGCCCATGGAATAGGAGCGAATGCTTTTGCCCTGTTTACCAAGAATCAGCGTCAGTGGGTGGCGAAGCCCCTGATGCAGGAAAGTATTGCCTTGTTTAAGGAGAATTGCAGGAAATATGCTTTGGAGGCACGTTATATTCTTCCACACGACAGTTATCTGATAAATCTGGGACATCCCGAAGAAGAAGGACTGGAGAAGAGCCGTGCGGCTTTTCTGGATGAGATGCGACGTTGTGAGGAACTGGGGCTGGAACTGCTGAATTTCCATCCGGGCAGCCATTTAAATAAAATTTCGGTTGAGGCTTGCCTGGACAGGGTTGCCGAATCGATTAATATAACCTTAGGCAAGACGCAAGGCGTGACGGCGGTCATTGAAAATACGGCAGGACAGGGCAGCAATGTAGGCAACGAGTTTTGGCAACTGAAACATATCATCGACCGTGTGGAAGACAAGTCGCGTGTAGGTGTCTGCCTTGATACGTGCCATACGTATACGGCGGGTTATGATATCGTAAATGAATACGATAAGGTTTTCGACGAATTCGATAAGACCGTTGGCTTCGGTTTTCTGCGCGCCATACACTTGAACGATTCGAAAAAAGCGTTGGGTAGCCGTGTAGACCGTCACGACAGTATCGGCAAGGGGCTTATCGGCTTGGATTTCTTCAAGCGTTTTATGAAAGACGAGCGTTTTAACGATATGCCGGTGATACTCGAAACTCCGGATGAAACGCTTTGGGCGGAAGAAATCAGCATGTTGCGTAGTTTTGAATAATTGTCCGGAAATAAATGACGCGGGCTTTCGTGGATGTTATTAATTGTATCCACGAAAGTCCGCGTTATTTGTGCCCGAATTATACGATAATGAAGTTTATTCGTTTCTCGTGATGCGTTTGCTGCCTGCGGCCTGCGGCCTGCATTATTGGTTGACCTTAACGTCCTTCCACTCAAAATTAGAGATAATCTCTTTGTCGCATTGGGCATTCTTTGCCTTGATATTCAAATTCTCGAAAGTGAAATCCTTCAATTCGTATTGGTCGGACTTTCTGACGTTGAAGAATATGTCGCAGCTCAGGCTGATATTGCGCAGCGTCACGTTGTTGGCACGTGAGAGGGGGATGTCCTTGCGGCCTTTGAGGTCGAAGAACTGTGTCCACGGTTTGATGAGCAGCATGCTCTTGGCATCGCCTGTGATGTCTTCCACCAGGATGTATTCGTAGTGTTGCGGCGTATCGGGACGCATCTTCAGCCACAACAGGCGCGTGGCATTGCTGATTTTGCAGCGGCGGAGAATGATGTTGCGGTTGTGTATCGACTCGCTGCCGCATGTCAGACCGCTGTGGCAAAAGCCGTATGTGCAGTCTTCTATGATAATGTTGGTGTTGCTGCCGTTATTAGGGTCCTTATCCGCCCACGGGCCTTTGCCGCCTTTCAGTGCCACGGCATCGTCGTTGACGGACATATAACAGTTTTTCACCAGTACATTGCTGCAGACGTCAATATCGATCGCATCGCTGCTCGGTGCTTTCACCGGGGCGGCAGGAGCGAAAATATGGAGATTCAGCAGCTTTATGTTATTGCAACGGTAGATATGCGTAGTCCAGAACGGAGAGTTCATAAGGCGTACTCCGGAGATTTGCACATCGTTACTGTTGGAGATGTAAACCAGGCGGGGGCGCAACTCGTCCATATTGGTACATTTCGGGATAACCTGCCGGCGCAGCCAGAAAGATTTCCAGTACCTGTGCCCGTTGCCGTTGATTGTGCCTTTGCCGGAAATGGTAAATCCGTTAACCTTGTCGGCATTTACCAGTGCGGCGAAGTATTTCAGGCTTTGTCCTTCTATGCGGGTGTTGACAATGGCGAAGTTGCTGATGTCGTCACTTCCTTTCAGCACTGCACCTTCTTCCATGTATAGATGCGTTTTCGGCTTGAAGAAGATGGAGCCGCTGAGGAATGTTCCTTTGGGGATGATGATAACGCCGCCGCCATTCTCGGCTGCCCGGTCGATGACGGCCTGTATTTTCTCCGTTTGCAGGATTGTGCTGTCGTTTGCCACACCGTAATCGGTAATGGTATACTTCTTGCCCAGTGTGTCGATGTTTACGATTTCGTTCTGTCTGAACCAGTCGGGAATAGGCGTGCCGTCGGGGAATTTCTCTTGCCCGGACATTTGCAGGCTGATAAATGCCGTAAATAGGAATGCAATGATTTTCATGGTTTCCGATAAATTTAAAATCTACTTATGAATTATGTTGCAAACATAGGAAACTTAGTGCAATGCCGGACGAAAGACGTTGATTTAAATTCTGTGTAAAATGACTTTTCAGCCTGCTTTGAACACGCATTCCACACGGTTGCCGTCGGGGTCGAGCACTACGCTTTCAAAATATCCGTCTCCCGATGTACGGGGTTCTCCGCTGATGGTATATCCGGCACTTCGCAGCTTTTCCGTCAGTTCGAGAACCTCTTCTTTGCTGTCGAGTGCAAAGGCGAAGTGGGTCAAACCGAGCCTGTTTTCCCCGATGGGAGTATTCTGTACATCGGTACGGCTCATCAGCTCCAGGTCGGCTCCGCAGTCGAAGCGGATAAAGTAGGATTCAAACCCTTTTTGAGGGTTGACGTATTTCTCATTGCTTGTACCTTTGAAGTAACGGATATAGAATTTTTTCATTTCTTCCAGACGGAAAGTCCAGATGGCGATGTGATGTATTCTCATAAGTCAATCTGTTTTTGTTTTATGCAATGCGTGTTCATCTACGGCTTCCATTGCAGGTGTAAAATGGGAAAAGGATTCCCCGAAGGGTCGGTTTCATCTCTTCCGATGAGTTGGAAGCCCATGTGCAGATAGAACCGGTGAGCTTTTTCGTTTTGCTCATTGACGTCCACCTTATAGATATGTTTTTCGTGGAGTGCGTATTGCATCAACTGCTTGCCATATCCTTTTCCCTGTTCATCGGGATGTACAAAGAGCATTTCAATGAGTTCGTCGCTCAGCCCCATAAAGGCAGCGATTTTTCCTTCCCGGTTACGGATGATGTAAAGCTCTACGGCCTGGAAATATTGGTTTCGTACCAATGGCTTGTAGAATTGTATGTTCTCTTCTGTCAGGAAATGGTGGGTACTACGAACGGAGGCTTCCCATACGGTGAGCAGTTCGTCATAATCTTGCGGGGTGGGTCGAAGGATTTTCATCGGATACTTGTTTTGGGGTTATTAATAGTGATTACTGTTGGTATAAACGTCGGTTGCCGGTTATAATCGGTTACTTCATAGGTTAGAAGTCTGCTTTTTGAGTGATGCTTATTCTCTTTCCGGTCACCGGATGTGTAAACTCCAGCATTTCGGCGTGCAGATACAGGCGTTCGGCTTTCCGTCCATAGAGCTCGTCGCCTACGATGGGGCAGTGCAGTCCGAGCGGGTGGGCGGCATGCACCCGAAGCTGGTGGGTGCGTCCGGTGCGGGGATAAAAGGCGATACGGGTACGGTTGTCCTTGCGTTCCAGTACTTCAAAGTCTGTTACAGCAGGCTTGCCATATCCGGTATGCACCATTTGCCGGGGGCGGTCGAGCGGGTTCGGGCATAATGGCAGTTCAACCGTTCCCGCATCTTGAGAAACGCTGCCTTGAAGCAACGCAATATAGCGTTTGCCTACACTGCGGTTTTTAAACTGCGCTTGCAGGTTTTGGTGGACCTGCTTGGTTTTTGCAACCACCAGCAGTCCCGATGTAGCCATATCCAGGCGGTGTACAATCAACGGACCGTCCGCATCGGGATACCGCTCGCGCATCATGCTGTAAACGGAAACCACATCTTCTTTGCCGGGTACGGACAACATCCCTGCCGGTTTATTAACCACCGCCAGCCATTCGTCTTCGTAGATAATGTCCAATGTTTTCTTGCCGGACTGCAACTCTTTCAGAATCGGGTTCTCGTCTACTTCAAGACCTTGCAGCATATGTCCCAATATAGGCTCGCACTTGCCTTTGCAGGCGGGATAGTAATGTCCGTGATGCCGTATTTCCGTTTTGGGGGATTCTCCCCACCAGAATTCTGCCATTGCAACAGGCTTCCACCCGTGCAGATAGGCTTGTTGCAACAGCTTGGGTGCGGCGCACTCACCGGCTCCCGCAGGCGGGGTTTTGTGTACGGTCTGCCCGAAGATGTCGCAAAGCGTCTTGACTTCTCCCCGATAATTCAGCATTTTGAATTGTTCGAACAGTTTTTGCTGCAAGGCGGCAGAACGTTGCTTACGTTCGCTTTTCAATGCCTGTATGCCGGCCTCATAATCGGAAACCGTTTGCTGTAAGGGAGCAATCCGCTCTTTCCAGGCACGTTCCATGCGTTTGTATTCGGCTTTTTGGAACTGACTTTCGCGTATCAGGGCGCTCTCTTCCTCAGGCGTCATTGGAGCACCGTTGGGTAAAGCCGCTTCGCGTCTTCGCTCTTCCCGTTTCTCTTTGGCGCGTTTCATCTGCCGTTTGGCTTCTTCCAGCGTTTCTTGGGCAGTTTGCCGCAGGGCAGCCAGTTGTTGTACCTGTCGTTTGTATTCTTCGTCCTCTTCCAACAGTCCGATGCGCGTGTTGATTTGCGAAATCTGTTCTTCCTCTATCTTGAAGAACCCTTGCGGCTGCAACAGGTCGTAGACCGGCGGTACGAAAAACGGATGCACATTACTGCCCGCCAGTATGCCGGAGAATGCTGCCAGGTATCCTGTTTCACCCTCTTGAGTCCTTACAACCAGAACACCGAACATCTTGCCCTGAGCCAACTCTTCTTTCCACGCTTCCTGCAAACCGAGATAGGCTTGCACCTCTTTCGCTGCTGCCACGCAGAGCGGATGAGGTGTATAGCAAAAAGGGAAAGTAAATCTTTCCGGCAATGGTATGTCTGCTACGGGAGTATGGAAATGGTGCAACATGGCGAGAGGGGTTAATCGTCAATCAAATTATCATTGTCCGTATTGATAATGTAGGGAATGTTGTCATTCTCCTCGTCCGGAACGGACAGGACATCTTCCGCATCCTTCTGTTGCGGCAAGGGATGCGGATACGCTGATTTCTTTTTTTTCTTTCCGTATTTGCGTTCCCTCTCCCAGGCAGCTTTGCGCGCCTGATACTGTTCGTATTGGTTTTCCAGATAGTTGTCGGCCATAATCTGTTGTTTATAAAGTATTCAACTTTTGCTTTCCAAATACAGAGAATCAGGGTATGCTCTGTATTATTTTCTTCATGCTGTTAAATTTTCTACGTCTCTGTGTTCAGTCTGTATAGACTCCGAAAATTTGTTTATCGCTCGGTGGGAAGTGAGAACTCCTGCCAGTCGTATTGTTGCCCGTTTCCGTCGGCTACAGCCACCCGTATGGTGACATTTCCCGTCTTTATCCGCTCGCCTGCGCTGATGGTGGCGGTGTATTTCACGCCATTGTGAGGGGCGATTTGCTCCACCATTACAGGTGGTGAAATGTAGATGCGCTTCATGCCTGTGGTTTCGGTAACCATCGGTACCACATTATATATAGTCTGTTCACCTTCGTTCATGATTTCGAAAATTACTTTGCTTTTCTCACCCGAACTGATTACGTGGTCACGGCTGTCGTCTATGAAACGGATGTTGCGTATCCTTAGGTTATCGAAGACGCTTGGAGCGGGATACGTTTCGTGCTGCGGCTTGTAGGGCTCCGTTCTTTCTATCCGGTAACCGTATGCCTCTTGTTTGGGGGCAGACACAGCATTTCCAATGGCTGCTCCGGCAATGGTTCCGATAATTGTACCGATGGCCGAACCCCGGTAACCGCCCCGCCAGCCGCCATTATTGTCGCCTATCAGACCGCCGATGGCACCGCCGACATTTCCGCCGATGGCTGCACCTGCAAGTATTGCACCGGGATCGCCCGATGCCGTTTGGCTTGTGCCGCAACCCGACAGGATGAGCAACGAAGCGGTTAGCACTCCAATCTGTCTCTTCATATCGTTAAGCTTTGGTTAGTTGTACAAAGATAAGGAAATATATGGTAAATAGCCTGTTCTCTTTTACTCTTTTGTTTCTTCTTAATACATAAAACCCTCAGGTATCATGAGGCTATATTCTAAATGTTGTGCCACTTAGCTGGCACAAATGTGCCTTTTAATAGGCACAACCTTGCCTATTAAAAGGCAAAGGTTGGCATGTCATAATGTATTGCTCCAATAATAATCTTCAAAGTAAGAATCGAATTCAATGGAGAAAGTTACTCCGCACTCTTTGAGTATGTTTATGATATTTTGTTGCTCGGCAGGAGATAATGCCCGTTCGCCATTGCGGACACGATAGTAGGTACGGCGGCTGGAATTACTGATGACCCGGTTGATGAAGAAGTGTGTTTGTTTGGAGGTGAGGTTTTCCAGAATCCCGAGAAAGCCTCTGGCATACCTCACCTGCTTATTGGAGCAAAAGTAAGGGCACTCATTCTTGAACTTGGCTAAATGCTTGGGATTGATGGCACTGCAAGATATAAGCTCTTCCGGCGAAAGCCTTTCTGCCAATTGCCTGAGGCAAGTTTCTGCTTTACTGCATTGCCGGTTGATACACCATAGGAAATTATTGGGAACATCTGAAAATGCAAGTTCTTTTTCTTTCATTATGAATTGCGGTTTATGTGAGGACTCTGATAACTATCTGCAAATGTAGCCATTCTTATTCTTAATTAGGCGTGAGATGTTTATAAAAAAATCTATTATTGCTCTTTTATCAAAAATGTTTATTATAATCTTGGAAAGAAAAGCTAACTTGTTCAAATAAAAGCAGTTTGAGTGGCTAATGGAATTTGAGGTAATGACTTGTACTCATTTCTGCGCTCTGCTTTGCATTGCTTTCAAAATAACTCTTTTGTTCACTGTAAAAGTACAAAAATAGTGCTGACGAGAAAAAAGAAAGATAGTATTTTTTCGCCAGCACTTATTGTAGGCTCATCTATTAAAATAGAAGCTTGTGCATTTGGGTTTATAGTAATCATTATTCTTTGTCTGCAAATTTCTTGCGGTTTGCAAGTTTGGTTACTGTTTTGGCAATCCTGTCAACTCTGGTCTGCTCTCCCTTTGCCGAATATATCCACCTGATGTATTTGTATTGTTCGCTTTCAATGAGTGAATTAAAAAACTGCAAAGCTACGATGTCATCTTGTAAGCACAACAAAAATTCTTTCGGGATTTCTATTGGTTCATTGTCTGGATATAAAACAATGTGGACATAATCTCCTGCCTGTTTCTGTATCTTTTTGCGGATTTCAGCATTGACAGCCAGAAACAGAACCCCCTTTCCAGATGGCATTACATCCCCAGATGGCATTAAACGGTAACCTTTGATTTGATAACTGTCAATTGTTCCTCGTACTTTCACCCAATTGAACGGGGCATTGGGGTCTGGCCTAATTTCAGGAATAATCGTATATGTCCAACCGTACTTGCCGGGCAATTTCTCAAGTAAATATTCTTTATCGACTAATTTTTCATCCATGTTTTTAAAACATATATATAGTGAGCAAAGGTACAAAAAACTGAGGTAAATTACTCATTTACTTCAACTTTTTGTTTAATGGACAATGAAATAGAGTTATGATTTTATTCCTTGCCTCTCCTGTCGTTCTTGTAGTTTAATCTCAGTGAAGAGCAGAAACTGCAAATGTAACCATTCTTATATAGGTGTGAGGTGTTTATAAAAAAATCTATTATTGCTCTTTTATCAAAATGTTATGTTTATATTCGCAAAAAAACAGAAACTGATTATTAAGGAAGGATATTATGCTTGCATATACATACATCGAACATGGAAGATTCGGTCTGTTGGACAAGCCAAAGCCCGAATTGAAGGACTCTCGCGACGCTATTGTCCGCGTGACACTTGGTAGCATCTGTACCAGTGATTTGCATATCAAACATGGCAGTGTGCCGCGTGCTGTTCCGGGAATAACGGTAGGGCATGAAATGGTGGGCGTTGTTGAACAGGTTGGGAGTCGTGTTACTTCGGTCAAACCAGGCGACAGGGTTACTGTCAATGTTGAGACTTTTTGCGGTGAGTGTTTTTTCTGCCAACACGGATATGTGAATAACTGTACGGATGTGAATGGTGGTTGGGCATTAGGATGCCGTATTGACGGCGGCCAGGCGGAGTATGTCAGGGTTCCTTATGCCGACCGGGGATTGAACCGCATTCCTGATTCGGTGAGTGATGAGCAGGCGCTTTTTGTAGGCGATGTGCTGGCTACGGGATTTTGGGCGGCACGCATTTCGGAGATTTCCGGGGATGATACGGTTCTTGTCATAGGAGCCGGCCCTACGGGGATATGTACTTTGCTTTGCGTGATGCTGAAGAAACCGAAGCGTATCATTGTTTGTGAAAAGTCTTCTGAAAGAATTCGGTTTATCCGTGAACATTATCCTGATGTATTGGTGACGGAGCCGGAAGAGTGTAAGGAGTTTGTACTTCGTAACAGCGATCACGGAGGCGCTGATGTCGTGCTGGAAGTGGCAGGAGCCGGAGACACTTTCCGCCTGGCGTGGGAATGTGCCCGTCCCAATGCGGTGGTTACGGTTGTGGCGCTTTATGACAATCCTCAAATACTTCCTTTGCCCGATATGTATGGTAAGAATCTGACTTTCAAGACCGGTGGAGTGGATGGATGCGATTGTGCCGAGATTCTCCGTTTGATAGAGGCGGGAAAGATTGATACCACGCCGCTTATCACACACCGTTTTCCCCTGACAAAAATCGAAGAAGCATACCGCGTATTCGAAAACAGGCTGGACGGGGTGATTAAAGTGGCGATAGCGGGAAAATAAAAACAAGCTTCAGGCTTTATTTTCCTGTTTTATTTTCCGGAAGCTGGTGTGCGAAGTTGCCAGAAAGCTACGGCAGCAGCGGCAGCCACATTAAGCGAGTCGACGCCGTGCGACATGGGGATGCGGACTACGTAGTCGCTCCCGGCAATGGTTTCGCGTGACAGTCCGTCTCCTTCGGTACCCATTATGATAGCCAGCTTAGGTTCGGCGGTCAAGGCAGGATTGTCGATAGGTATGGAGTTGTCGGTAAGCGCCATAGCTGCCGTGCGGAAACCTAAGTCGTTCAGTCTGCCGATAGGAGCGTCCAGCCAAGTCCATGGTACGAGGAATACCGACCCCATGGATACCCTGACCGCACGCCGGTTGAGCGGGTCGCAAGAGGTGGGGGTGAGCAGCACGGCATCTATGCCGAGAGCGGCAGCCGAACGGAAGATTGCTCCTATGTTGGTTGTATCGACCACGCCGTCTATCACTACGATACGCCGGGCTTCCCGGCATACTTCCTCAAGGCTGAGTGGCGTGGGGCGACGCATGGCGCAAAGGACGCCGCGGGTCAGGGTATATCCGGTAAGCGTGGCAAGCAACTCTCTTGTTCCTGTATAGACCGGAATGTCTCCGCTGCGCCCAATGATGGTTGCGGCATCACCCGTAATGTGTTTCTGTTCGCATAGGAGTGCCAGAGGTTTATATCCTGCATCAATGGCAACGGAAATGACTTTGGGACTTTCCGCAATGAAGATGCCTTTGGTAGGTTCGATGCGATTACGTAGCTGAGCTTCGGTAAGCGTGCTGAAAATTTCCACTCCGGGGTGGGATAGGGATGATATTTCGATGATGGGCATGTGGCTGTTTCTTTTTTGTTATTGTTTTTGATGTGTTTTCGTGAATCGGGATTAAAATCAAACAATGAAAAAGAATTACTCTTCATTGGAGTCCATAACCTTATCTGCCAGTGGAACCAGCTCAAATTCAAGAATGCTTGCCGATATCTCGCATTCTTTAAATAAGTAGTTCAAGATATTGCGTTTGGTGTTTGTACTGCAAGAAGTATGAACGTAACAATGTTCTGCCACTTTGCTTCTTCCTTTGGCCTCGGAAGCATGTATCCAGTAATTCTTACCGGCTACATAGGTCATTGTAGAAGGACTTTCATTGTATATGAGTTTGCAGACTTGTACCAGCATTTCCACCCAGTTTGAGACTGCATGCCGTTCGTTTCTGTAGCGATAACCGATGATTTGCCGCCAACTTAGTTCATATTCGTCGTCGTCAAATGAAACCAACTCATATTCCTTTTCCAGTGGAACATATTCCGTCTTTATCATCGGCCATAGCCGGAGGAAGTTTTCAAGAAGAATCTGTTGTCTTTCTTTAATCTCGTCAATAGTCCATTTAGAACATTGTTTTAGATAGTTTGACAAACAGAAAGCCGAGTTTTTAAAACCGTTAATCTTGTTTCCTTTGCGGTCTGTGTATCCGTCCTTTTTCTCCTGAAACGAGTGGTTGCTGTATGACGTATTGAATCCGGTAAGGGTTAGGTTGGCAAAAGTGTGGAGATAGGTGTCATATATCTGCTGCCAGTTTTCTCCCAGTTCTTCTTTCCACTGAGGTGTTAGTGTGTTAGATTCTTTAATCGTTCAGAATCCTCTCTGCGGTTAAGCAACACTTCGTCAACTCCAATGAGTAATTTGCCGGCCCAATCAGCATTGAACTGGCTACGAAAGTCTTCGTTGGTATTAAATGTGACATTATCCTGAAAGATTGCTTTCAGAAAATTCAGGAAAGTACTTTTACCGGTGTTTCTTTCTTGAGAAACCAAAAGTAGAATTGGTAGTTTCTGTACAGGATTGAGATAAAGAAGCTGAAAGTAATCCATACCTAACTCATAGTGTTCTCCGAAAATATGAAGAATAAGTTCTTGTATATGTGGGAACTTCCCTTTTTGAGGGGTATGGGTAATCGGCTCATACAGATTAAGGAATGAGCCGATGTTCCTCTTATAATCTACGTGACTTGGAACTGTACAGAAACCATCGTATTTAGGAACACTTGCTATGAAGTCTTTCCCATGATCATAACGTAAAGTCCCCATACTCCAAGGGACTCTACGCTTGGCAAATGTACCATTAATAAGAGGTTGAAAAACTATTTTATAGAGTGTGGTACCAACTCTTACGTATTCATCTGTCATTTCAATTTTTCCCATATCTAAAATTCCTCCCATCCTGATTTTGGTTTATGTTTTACTCCTTTTTGTATCTCTTTGTATAGGCTCTCTTTGTCAATCGGTTTTTTCCTACTTTTTTCCATCCACTCCATAAGTTCGGTACGTTTGAATTTAAGCATTTTCCCAGGTTGATAATAGGGAATTTTATTTGCCTGAACAAGAGCATAAACCGTTGGCTTAGCCAGACTGAGTATCTCACAAGCCTCGTTAATACCAATCATTTCTTCCTTTGCTGCTGTCTGTCTCTTTAATAACTGCTTCATCTCATTAATAGAAATCGTCAGTTCTTCCACCTTCTCCAATAGAAAAGCTGTGGCTTGAGGTAATTCCTCGAAATTTAATTTTATCTTCATCATTTTAAATTGATTTTCAGCAAAGAAAGATGGTGTATTATTGGTTAACTGGTGGATTATAAGTTAACCAATGGGTAGTAATGTTTTTTCTATATTAATCCCTTGAAAAGGGAAGAGATTGTGCAACGAGCGGTGTTCCGATAGGAATAATTTTTATTGTAAACCGTCCTTCATTACAGGTGAGTTTGCTGGAAATGGTCAGTATTTCTGTATCTTCAAGCATAAGCTGAAAACTTTTTTTGATGAAATGTGCTATTTGCATATTTGAGCATCCTAACCGCTTTCCGATATTTCTAGCTAAATGGTATAGATCTTTTGATGTAACTCCATTCAAACGACGTAATACAGCTGTCTTTATTTCTGTTTTATTGTTTAAGGCCATAATATTTTCTTTCATGACACTCATTTCATTGCTTGTCAGTATATCTTTGAAAGTAGCTTCAAAATAAGACAAGACTTCTTTTATTGTATCATCTTTTTCTTTTTTGATACGTTCTCTATCCAATCTTACTTCTTCCTCATGAGAGTACAATATAGAATTTTCTGTCTTTTCTTTACCATCATCAATGGTTTTATGAAATAGTTTCATCGATAGTCTACCATTCCTTTTCGTATTTCCCTGTATTTTGTTAATCCTTTTACTTCTTTGATCTTGTAATACATCAATAAAATTACATATTGTAGGTACAATATATTTACAGTAAGCTGTTTCAACCATAAATATGATTGTAATAAAAAGTAGGGTAGTGAAGAGTGAGTATAATACAAGATCCAGACTATGTGGAGAGTTCCCTTTCAATATCAGATATCTGGGAATTGAGGTAATTGAACATATTGCAGTTACATATATTACAGCAAAATGGAATAAATTTAATCTTTTCATAATTAGTGATTTTTTGTTATTGATTTTGATGCAAATATATTTTTGAAGTATCAGAAATTAAAGGAAAAGATTACAAAATGTCTGGTTTTTAATATAATATAAGTATCATACTTCGTGAAATCGCCAATCATACTTATAAAAAAACGAATAAAGAAAATTTACACTTTTAACTGTATTTTGTATTGTTACATAAATAAAAAAGCCGTTGGGAAACTTCGATTTTCCCAACGGCTATGCATATAAAAACTTTTGATCACTATTGCATGTTTATTTCAGATATGCAATTTTATTGCATATTACTTTAGTGATATTTTATCGACAGTCTCTCTTTTCTTTTCACTTACTAATTCAGCATAGATTTGTGTTGTTGCAACATTCTTATGAGTAAGCATTTTTGACACTGTGAAGATGTCTGTACCGGCTGCGATTTGTAGTGTAGCATATGTGTGCCTAGCGCAATGGAATAAGATAGGCAAACAGAGCACCGGAAACGAGAAGAAAGGATAACGTAATCCATTGGAAACTAATCATTTCTCTATATTCTTCCACTTGTGGAAAAAGCAGGAAAGTGGGGATTATTGAAGATGTTCAGTTACCAAACCGTTAGCCGGTCAGTTACCGAAAGGGAACGAGGTAACGCGAAGCAAATCGGATAATTAAAAACACCGATATATTACACTGATTGTCATTGTTTTGCATACCGAAGAACGCTTATAAAACAGGTAATTTTGCAACTAAAGTTATAAGCGTATGAAAGTAGAAAAATTCAAGGTTTTGCTCTACCTCAAAAAGAGCGGACTGGACAAGTCGGGCAAAGCCCCGATAATGGGACGCATCACCGTGAACCGGACGATGGCGCAGTTCAGCTGCAAGCTCTCCTGCACTCCCGGGCTGTGGAATCCCCGTGAAAGCCGGCTGAACGGCAAGAGCAGGGAGGCGGTGGAGATAAATGTGAAAATCGACAAGCTGCTGCTTGACATCAATGCCGCCTTCGATTCCCTTCTGGAACGCAAGGGGGATTTTGACGCCGCTTCCGTCAAGGATGCCTTCCAGGGCAGCATGAAGACGCAGATGACCCTGATGAAAATGCTGGATGCCCTCAGGGATGAGGTGAAGAGCCGTATCGGGATAGACCGGGCAAAAGGGACCTATCCGGCATACGACTTTACCTGCCGTACCATGCGCGAGTTCATTGAAACCAAATTCAAGACGAAAGACCTGGCCTTCGGGCAGCTTACGGAACAGTTCATCCACGACTATGAGAATTTCATCCTTGACGAGAAAGGGTATGCCGTGGACACCGTACGGCATTACCTGGCAATTCTCAAGAAAACGTGCAAAAGGGCTTATCAGGAAGGACACTCCGAACGGTTCATGTTCCAGCACTATGTCCTTCCGAAACAGACCGTCAAGACCCCCAAGGCACTGAGCCGTGAAAGTTTCGAGAAAATCCGTGACGTGGAGATAGCCCCGCACCGCACGACCCACCGTCTGGCAAGGGACCTGTTCCTCTTCGCCTGCTATACCGGGGTCGCCTACAGCGATGCCGTGACCGTCACCCGGGAAAACCTGTACACCGGCGAGGACGGCAAGCTATGGCTGAAATACCGCCGTAAAAAGAACGAGCTCCGCGCAAGCGTGAAGCTGCTGCCGGAAGCCGTCGCCCTGATAGAGAAATATCATGATGACAGCAGGGACACGCTGTTCCCGATGATCCACTATCCGAGCATGAGAAACCACATGAAGGCGCTGGCCGTACTGGCAGGGATAAAGGAGAACCTGTGCTATCATGTCGGACGCCACTCGTTCGCCTCGCTCGTCACCCTTGAAGCGGGCGTTCCGATAGAGACCATCAGCAGCATGCTGGGGCATAGCAACATACAGACGACCCAGGTCTATGCCCGCGTCACCCCGAAAAAGCTCTTCGAGGACATGGACAGGCTCATCGAAGCCACCGGAGATTTGAAACTTGTTCTATAATCCATAAACAATGAGAATCATGAGAAGTACCTTTTCCATACTATTCTATATCAACCGCGGCAAGATAAAGGCTGACGGAACCACGGCGGTCATGTGCCGCATCACCATAGACGGCAGGAACACCGCCATCACCACCGGGATATGCTGCAAGCCGGAAGACTGGAACGCCCGAACCGGGACCATACGCACGGTAAGGGAAAATGCCAGGCTGCAGGAGTACCGGAAGTATATCGAACAGACTTACGAGGAAATTCTGAGGACGCAGGGTGTCGTCAGTGCGGAGATTATCAAGAACCGGGTGACAAGGCAGTTCGTCGTTCCGACACACCTGCTCCGGATGGGCGAGATAGAGCGTGAACGTCTCAGGATACGGAGCAGGGAGATCAATTCCACCTCCACCTACCGGCAATCACAGTATTTCCAGAAGTACCTGACGGACTACCTTGCTTCACTGGGGAAGAAGGACATCGCCTTTGAAGAAATAACGGAAGACTTCGGCAGGAACTACAAGGCATTCCTTATCAGGAACAAGAATTTCAGCACCTCGCAGACCAACCGCTGCCTCTGCTGGCTGAACCGCCTCTTGTATCTTGCTGTGGACAACGAGATCCTGCGCACCAATCCGGTGGAGAATGTCGAATATGAGAAGAAAACCGCGCCCAAGCACAAGTATGTCACCCGTGAAGAGATGAAAAGGATACTGGCCATGCCCCTGAATGAAGGACGTGCGGAACTGGGCAGGCGTGCATTCATCTTCTCCTATTTCACCGGGCTTGCCTATGCCGACATCAAGCAGCTCCATCCGTGTCATATCGGGACGACGGCGGAGGGGCGGCGGTTCATCCGCATCAGCCGGAAGAAGACCGGGGTGGAAGCGTTCATCCCCCTGCACCCGATAGCCGAGCAGATACTCGCCCTGTACAATACCACCGACATGCACAGTCCCGTGTTCCCGTTGCCGAGCCGGGATTCCATCTGGCACGAGATATGGGAAATCGGCGTGATCCTGGGCAGGCACGATGACCTTTCGTACCATCAGGCCCGGCACGGGTTCGGGGTCCTGCTCATTTCAGAGAGCGTATCCATCGAGAGCATAGCCAAGATGATGGGACACTCCAATATTTCCACCACACAGGGATATGCCAGGATAACGGAGGAAAAAATTTCAAGGGAAATGGACAGACTGATGGAAAAGAGAAGCCAGAGCCGCACACATTCCGGCTCTGACAGCCAATAACCATTTCGCAGCCGCCTGCTTCCTCGCCGTCCATGAAGTTAGTACAGACTTCATTGAAAGTGAAAAGGTCGGGCGGCCGTGCCGTTTCGGGCAGAATCTTCCTTTGCAGGCAAAGCGTATTCAGCCCGAAAACCTTTCCCCTTTCACGTCTGTACAGGGAAGGCTGACGGCAGCGGAAACAAGCGACCGACGGAAAAGTCGATACAACAAAAAAGGAACAGCATACAGACAGTAGGAAACTACCGGTCCGTATGCTGTTCTGATTGTTCTGATTTTCTATAGGAGGGCGTTTTTTTTGAAACACAATGAAAAAGGCAGGCGGCAAACTGCGCTCCCTCCAAAAAATCAATCCGTTTTTTCGACCACCTGCCAATATCCGCCCTTGTCCGGCTGAACTGCTTCTGTCTTCATTCGCTGTTTTCATGCTTAAAATTCTGAAATATAATGTATCACAAGTGATTTGACAATATACATTTAGCCGGTGTCCTCCTTATATCTGCTGCATTATGATTTCATTTTTGTATTACTTGCCATTGCCATTATTGTAAATGACATCCAAAAATTCTTCTGCAAGTCTTATATCTTTAATTCTTATAATATTGTCTTCTTCCGTCGGATAGCCAAGGATATTGATACTGCCATACCAGACGGAGGATTTGTCCATAATACATGAACATAATGATAATTCAGGTACAATCTTTACGAACAGCCCCTGTCTTCTGAGATAATCCGACTGCCCGTTTTCTGTCAATGTAAGAATGGCCACTTCAATACCGTCTCTTTGGAGTTCTTTCAAGATATTGACAAATTTATTTCGTTCCATATGATAGAGCTTAGGGGAAGATATCACAATGGATTGTCTTGAGGCTTTTAATTCTTTTATAAACGGTTGACAGAATGTTATACCGTTGAATATCTGTTCTTCATGCGGAGACGACTGTAAACCTTCGGTTGCATCAAACAATGTCTGACAATCCTTGGAAAGTACCCGATAGCCGATGGCGGAATAGCCTTTGAGCCTCTTGCGATACATGCTCTCACAGACAGGTTCGTGTATATCGATATAATCATAGATACGGACATCGGCTTTTTCTTCGTTCTCCCGGTGCAGACGGCCTGCATACTGGGCAACCAACCCTTTCCATGATATGGGGAGGGCTAAAAAGAGCGTATCAAGCCGGGGATAGTCAAATCCTTCTCCTACATATTTTCCGGTAGCGACTATTACAAGAGGGGAATTTTGCGGAATGTCATGCAATCCTTGCAGGACTTCACGCTTGCTTTTGGCTGTTCCTTCTCCTGTCAGTTGAATGACGTTGGCGATATGCGGTTTTAACATTTCGGAAAGCAGCTTTACATGCGATGTCCTGCCGGTCAGGATAATCGGTGTCCTTCCTGCCGTTACTGCATTTAACACATCCTCCACGATGAGCGTATTCCGTAACTCGGATTCAGCAAGCGATTGTGACAATAAGGCGAACGACTGCCTGTTGTCAGTTACAGAGCGATAGGATGTGAATCTTGGAACAAGATAACGCTGGAATGACTGCTTCTGTATCTGGGTCTTGGCATCTGCCGAAAAGCGGATTGGTCCGCACTGCATGAAGATAATGGGTTGCAGTCCGTCCTTGCGGATAGGTGTGGCAGTAAGTCCATAGACATGATGTGCCGTAATATGTCTGAGTACATTCTCAAACGTTATGGAAGAAACATGATGGCATTCATCCACGATCACCATCCCGTATTCACGTACAAAAGGTCTTACCTCGCCATTTTCAAAACATGATTGCATAAGGGCGATGTCAATGACTCCATGCAAGGTGTTTGAGGTTGAATCCAAGCAGCCTATGGGAGAAAACACTTTTTTCCTGCCACGTTTTCTTGACGTGGCAGGCTCGGCAAATTCTATCTCAAGAAAGTCGGTAAGGCGTTCGTGCCATTGCAGGAGCAGCGCTTTGGAATGTACCAGCACGAGTGCGCTTACCTTTTTTCGGGCAATCAGAGCAGCTGCTGTTACTGTTTTCCCAAAAGCGGTCGTTGCCGCCAATATCCCGTTCGTGTATGGCATTAAGGAATTGATGGCATCAAGTTGCTCGTCACGTTCCTTGCCCTTGAATGCAACGGCAACAGGCTTGCCGTGATTGGTTTCATCAATCATTTTATAAGCAACTCCAAGAGATTCCAGCATAGTTGTTACGGCATCCTCACAACCGCGGGGCAGGGCGAGGTAATCATCCGTAAAGTCTGCACGGCAAATAATACGCGGAATGTTATAGGTAGAGATGCGCATCGCTTGTTTGCTGTAAAATTCCGGATTTTTGAATGCGGCTATACGCTTGAGATGATTGGCCACCTTTTCGGATATGGAGTTTAGGGGGATGTATAGTCTGTCCGATTTTTTAATTTTCAGTTTTCCGTTAAAATCTTTCTGCGTGACATCCTGAGATACAGGAAGCACCCAAGGCTTTGTTTCTGAAGAAGTTGCCAACGAACCGAAATCTTCCTGTCTGTGCCGGGCCAATAACATGTCCAAGTCATGCTCGTTAAGCTTTTTTGCATTGTATAAATAAGCCCATTGGTTTTTGAACTGAAGGAAGTTTTCATCCACAAAGACACTGTTTCCCATTTTCCGTGCCCTGCCTTGCAATGGAAGGGCTATCAGATTTCCGAATCCGCCTTCAGGCATTCTGTCCTGATTGGGGAAGAAACGGTCGTATGAATTGAAGGTAATATGTCCGTTGCGCTTCATGGCCTCAGTAAGGATGGCATTGCCTAATTTCCTGGCTTTACCGGCAGCAACCGGCTCTTCGAAAAATATCCATACATGCGCCCCGTTACCGGAGCGTGAACGTTCGATACTGTACGAAATTCCCCAATTCCTACAAACGGCAATGAAAGCCAGCACATCTTCCTTATATCCGTGAGTACAATTCTTGTCATCAAAATCAGCGCAAAGAAAAGAGCATTTATTGTCAGGGGTGACAGCATATAAACCTATAACATCACACCCGTATTCATCTTTTCCCTCCAGATGGCGGTAGATTTCCCGGCTTGTCAGAGGAGCAAGGTTGCGATTCGGGCAATCCGGGCACTTGTATCGTTTCTTGTCGCAGACTCCTCTTTGCCATTCATTGGTACAGACCGGTTGATAGCCTCCCTTTCCCGTTGTCCTGCTGAACCATCTTCGTGCAAAAACATCCGTTCTTCCTTTGAAAAAACTGCTGAACAATGCTATTTTCTCATCAGGCGTAAAATTGACAGAAGGAAATATTACAGGAGAAAAAATCGGCTCCTTATCAGAGATTTCCGATACGGAATAGACAATGCCGTGTTGAAGAAGAATTGATTTCAACTCTTCGTTCTCGGCAAGCAATGCATTATATTTCCCGACAAGCGTGTCGTATTTCTTTTGCAGCTCTTCCATCCTGTTATGCTGCCATCAGTCCGCAAAGCAAAGCGATTCCGAAACTTAGAAATGTTCCGGCAAGGACATACTCGGTTTTTGCTGTATCCGTATCCTTGAACCTCAATATGGATTTTGCGGCTATGATAAAACCGATTGCTTCATACCTGCCTATTATTACAAATATTATTGTGAGAATACGTTCCAGGTTTCCTATCAATGCTCCGGCATTTTTGATATTCTCACAGGATAGTGTTTCTCCGATTTGGTATCTTTTCAAAACCAGCTTGATCAGGACATTGGCAGGTTTGATGCACAACAGTACCGCCAGTATGAATAAAGGCATGGAGAAGTTCCCGGTATAATCCACAAATTGTACAGGCAATTCAGTGGTGATATCAAACTCGGTAGCCACAGCAGCCAATATTGCCAGATGTGCAGCCTGGTCAAGAGCAAAACTCCACAATCCTTTGGGACAATAGGCTTTGACAAGGTCAATGACCAGATGTGACAGGGCAATGGTCAAGGCATAAAACCCGAAATCGCTGACCGGAACCAAAGCCCATGATACTACAGCTACAAGAAGCGAATGTACATACAGGAAGCAGCTTCTGAATTTCTTTTCCTCTTTCTGTGAGCAGTATTTGTCATTTTGCAGGTAGAAATCGGCTATGACGTGGGCCAACAGCAAACTTAAAAACAGCCAACTATTCATATTCGTTAAAATTTATCTGTTCAAAATACTTCAAGGCTTCCTCTATGCAATACCATTTTGTAGCCGATGAAGCCTTGTTTACACCGGATTGTGATATTCCCAGATTTCGGGCTATATCCGTTTCCTTCAATCCAAGCAGTTTGTAATAAATGACCTCGCTCTGGCGCAGGGTCATGTCATTCATGATGGCATCGGTCAGCAATGCGACCGTCTGTAAGGGGCAGGATAATTGTCTTTTACTTGTACATACAGACAAAGTCCCTTTATTCAAGGCATTCATTCCCTCAAGTGAACGCCCCGACATATAAATGGCCTCGCCATCCCAAATGCCCTGTTCCGTGTCCACTATACGCATGTTTCCAATACCGATAGCCGTCCTGATACCATATGTCTGAAAGCTCTTCGCCTTCTTGTTTTCTGTAATAGGGAAAGACTTGATGCATGATTTGATAACAAGAGCGATACGAAGGGCATTGGATACATTCTGCATCACACACTCGATATAATCGCCTTTGATTTGACGACCGTAAAAATCCGGGTATTTTGTTTTGAGCAAAGCAAACAGGGCCTCTATCCTTTGCTTTAGTCTGATAGTTTCATCCACGGATAACGAAGTGGATGAAACTATATCTGCCGAGATGGTTGCAAACATATTACTATCTATTGTTTTGGCTGTAAATGTATGAATATAATTTGGCATAGCCAAGAAATATACCCTAAAAAGGGTGTAACATTACTATATACCCAATAAAGGGTGTATCTGTATTGCATTACAAAACCAATCCGCATCATTTAGTGAACCTGTGATGCGGATTCAGAAATGAAGAGTTGAACTTGGCGGATGCCCATAATATGGGGTAATATTAAAACCTGGTTCTTCCATTCTGATGGTACGCCTCCTTGTACCCGTCCATCAACGTACGCTCTATGTCGGAAGCCCTGTACAGGATTCTGCCGCCTATCTGGATATAGGGCAGTATGCCGTTGTTTCGGTAATCCTGAAGGCTCCTGCGGCTGACCTTCAGTCTGACGGCCAGTTCCTTGTCGGTATAATAGCGTTCCCCGTCCAGGGACGGCTTGTTGTTTTCACGTATTTTCTCCACCTTTTCCGATAGTTCTTCCAGCGACGAGAGGAAGGCTCTCACGCGCATGTCGTTTTCCGGTGTCAGCAGCCGGATATTGCCATTGTCATTCATAAGTCAGATATCTGTTTGTTGGTTGGTTTGTTGGTTGGCTTGTTGGTTTGTTTGTTGCTTACATTGCATTTTCTTTCCTTGCCGGCTGTTATACACCGTTTCATTTCCGTCACGGGAAAGATGGACTTCACATCCTCCGGTCTGTAATATACCTTGTGGCTTATTTTGGTATAAGCCAGCGTTCCGTTCTCCCGCATCGTCTGCAAGGTTCTCGGACTGATGCAAAGCAGCCTGCACACGTCATCGCTGTCAAGCCACTCCTTTTCTCCCAAGTCCTCCTGTTCCCGGCAGAGCCGTTCAACTTTTTCCGCAAAAATCTCAAATCCCGAGAGCATCCTCTCGAAAGTCGCCTTGTCTATGACCACTACTTCCATATTCCTGTAATTTTAAGTTTGACATTGATTTTTCATGCAAAACGAAACGGCGGAATCAAGCTGTTCCTACCGTTTCCTGTGCGAAGGAAACAAAAAAACGGAAACAGTCCGCAAACCGGACGGCATGTGTCACCGTCAGACATTCCTTTTCACCGCAAGAGGATAATTGCAGGCGGTAAAAAGCAGAAAAGGACACACTCATTTCTTTGAAGCAAAGGTAGCCGTTCCCCACCGGAGCGCAAGGCCGGGCCCTGCGGGTCGGCGGGGAAAAAATCATCCTCGCGCTTTGCGTTCCGGTATTTTTTCCTGCCGAGCCTTGACGCTTTTCCGGAGGTAGAACGGCTGTAAGGCATACAAAGAAACAAGAGTGCCCACGGGCCGGATGTCTAACAGATAAATGAAAAAAGGATATGGCAACAAAAGACGTAAAAGAATTCAACGGATGGTTTAACCGTTCATACGCGAGATTGAAGGAGAGACTCTCCATCTATGGGAAAATCGACGAGGACGCATTCCATGACGCCTATCTGGCAGTCAGGAAACAGGTCATGTTCGCAAGCGGCGGGATCGATGAGTTGGAATCCTATTTCTTCGGATGCTACCGGAGAATCCTACAGTCGGGCGCAAGGGATGAAAGCCGTTACGACAGTCCCGGAGACGAGTATTTCGCAAGACTGGGCGAGACGGACTGCGCGGAAGAGACAGAGGAACGGGAAGAGATGCTGACCGGATGCGACAGGCTGGTAAGGGACATACAGAAGTTCCTCAGGCGGCATTTCTCCTATGAGGATTACAGGATATTCATGCTGCGGTTCTACGAGACCGGAAGCTCATTCCGCACCATAGCCAGGCACATGGGCGAGAAGACCTCGGTGGTGACACGCAGGGCGCAGGCGATGATGGAATCCGTCCGGGCAAACAGGAAGTTCATCGCCAGAAGAAGACTGATCATGGCCGGAGAGGCGGCATGACACGAATAAAGGAAAACAAGGTATAACGAAAAAATATCGATGATTATGAAACTGACAGTTTATGACAAGAGCAATTCCCATCCGGCACTGACCTACAAGGGCAAACGGATCATCACGGTATGCCGTGACGGAAGCATGTATTTGAGCCGGATACTGAGCAGGGAACTGAGCCTGCACGCAGGAAACAGGCTGTGTATCGCCAGGGACGAAGACAAGCCCAAGGACTGGTACATGTTCGTCTCGGATGACGAGAACGGCTTCACAATCTGGAACGACCCGCGTTGCGCCCGCTTCTCGAACAGCTTCATCGCCGGCATGATACTCGATGCGGCAAAGGTCGAGAAATGCGCCGGTTTCATGGTGGCGAAAGAGCCGGTGAATGTGGACGGCAGGCTGTGCTACCGGATAATACTCGACAACCCGATACCGAAAGGGGTAAGTGTAAGGACCACCGGTACGAAATAAGCCCGACACCTGAAAGAAAAAGCAAGGGGCATCCGGAGGAAGGAAGAACAACCGACCTCCGGGTGTCCCTTTTTTCATGCGGCCGCAGGCAGAAGGAACGGGATGGATTTTCATTTTCTTGAACGGTACGCCTCCCTATAGCCGTCCATCAGGGTACGCTCTATGTCGGAAGCCCTGTACAGAATCTTGCCGCCCACCTGAATATAAGGCAGTATGCCGTTGCTTCGGTAATCCTGCAATGTCCTGCGGCTCACTTTAAGCAGGTGCGACACCTCCTTGTCAGTCAGCAGCTCATCGCCATATACGGGAGGTCGGCGTTGGCTGAACAACTTTTCGAACGAAGCCAGAAGCCGGTCGAAATTCGAGTGGAATTTACATACCCACTCATGGTCTTTTTCTCTGATTTCACTACTCATACGGTTTGTCTTTAATTGATACTTCAACTGCTAAATGCTTTTGCCTTTCCATTTCGCCTCTTTCCGTCTCTCTTCCACATCCACAATGACCCGTTCCACGTCTTCCTGACGGTAGTAGGTGCGGTTGCCAATCTTGGTAAAGGCGAGTGTGCCGTTGTCACGGAGGGTCTGCAATGTCCTCGGGCTGATACGCAGTTTCCGGCAGACGGCATGACTGTCCATCCATCGTTCTGCCTTCTTCTCCCCGTGCTGTCGGCAGAGGTCATCCATCCGCTGCACGAAGTAATCCAACTTGGCAGCCATCTCCTCAAAGGTTCTTTTTTCAAAACTTACTATTTCCATAATCTCATTGTTTACTTCCATTTGATACTGTTTCCATCTTGTACCGCCAAGGCAAAGCCGGCTTACTGCCTTATCCGATACATCTGACAGGAGGGAACAAGTGGCATGGCTGCAGCAAGCCACCGGTCTGTCTTTCCTGTTCCCGGTACAAATTAAAGCAGTAATAATCACACTGCAATGGATTTGCAGACGGCTGACGGTCTGTTTCATCATCTGTCATCATGTTGCATGGCCGGTGGACAGTATGACCCGACTGAGCAAAGCCGCCATATGATTATTACTGCCTGAACTGACTGTAGCAAGTATACCGGTACGATTGCAACGGGTTATCCTATATCCGGTAAAGTGTCCGTTGGATTCAGTCTCCATACTGCCATGAAATCATTGCCAGATTCCATGGACGCCCGTGCGGGTGTGGCAAATCACAGCAGTCGCCACCGTTTGTCCGGTGCATATAATGCAGAACCGGTCATAATTGCCACACTCACTCCATTTGCTTGACACAGTGCACTATACACACTTTCTTTGCTGCCGATAACCGGTCAAGGTACATACCAAGACCACTGTATTGACTTATTAAAATTCAAAGATTATGGCTACAAGAAAAAGCTTTGACAAAGAGCGGTGGGAAGCTATGACAGGTACGGAAATGTCACAGCTCCTTCCTGAGTGTGAAAACCCTGAAAGTGCAGGAGAGGTTACTGAGCATGCCGGGAATGAAATCCTGCCAACAGTCACGGAACAATCCGGGATCCAGGAGCCGGCAGAGAAAGACGGTTCCGCTCCTGCATCCAAGTGCCGGATTAGCGGCAGGCAACGCAGGCTGTCACTGGAAGAGTACCGCAGCACATTCCTGCAAGTTCCCAGAATAGAAGACCGCAAGCCCGTATTCGTGAGCTGCGAGGTAAGGGACAGGCTGGACGAGTATGTCCGCAAGCTCGGAAGCCGGAGGATGAGCGTTTCAGGACTGCTGGAAAATATCGCCCGGCAGCATCTTGAAATCTATTCGGAAGACTTCGAGCGGTGGCGCAAACTGTAAAAGACACCCGGTGCAAAATCCATCCGCATCATGGAATGATGGCATTCCGGCATTCAGAACCCGCCAGAGGCGGTCAACGGACGGAACATCAGTTTCGGGAGTTAGCGAGGTTATCTTTCGGGCATCCCGAAAACCTCGCTCCACTCCCGGAGTCGCGGAGGCAATCCGCTCCCAACGGTCGCAGATTGCAGGACATATCATCACAGTAAAATGACCAATCACAGTAAACCAAGTAATATGAGTGACAAGGATAAAACCAGACCCAGAGGCAGACCGAAAGCAAGTGGTATCCGCAAGCTTTCCAAATCCGTGACGGTAAAGTTCTCCAGGATTGATTACGAGCGGTTGCTGCACCGCAGCAGACAGGCGAACCGCACATTGGCGGAGTTCATCCGGGAAGCCGCATTCGAAGCAAGGATTGTGGCCAGGCATTCGACGGAGGAAGCAGCCGTCATACGCAATCTTGTGGGAATGGCGAACAACCTGAACCAGCTTGCCAGGCTGTCCCACCAGACAGGATTCTACCGGACAAGGAATGCCGTCATGGAACTGCTCGAAAAGCTGAAAGTGATCATGAACGAATATAAAAAAGTGGAAAGGAGAAATACATGATAGGCAAAATCAAGAAAGGCAAATCCTTTGGCGGTTGCATCCGCTACGTGATGGGAAAGGACAATGCCGAGATCATCGGTTCCGATGGCGTATTGCTGGGCAATAACCGTGAAATAGCGGACAGTTTCAACTGCCAGTGCCTGCTTAATCCGAAGATAAAACAGCCCGTCGGACACATCGCGTTAAGCTTCAAACCGGAAGACAAGCCGGTATTGAGCAATGAATTCATGGCTAAGATAGCGATGGAATACATGGATCTGATGGGCATCAGGAACACCCAGTTCATACTGGTAAGGCATCACCATACCGACAATCCGCATTGCCATCTGGTCTATAACCGCATCGGTTATGATGGTAAAGTAATCTCCTCACAGGGCGATTACAAGCGTAATGAGATTGCCACCAAAAGACTTAAAGACAAGTACGGACTGACCTATGCGGAGGATAAAGGCAAAACCAATGTAACGAAACTGCATGATTCGGAACGCATTAAATACGAGATTTATCATGCCGTGAAGCAAGCGTTGAAACGCGCCAGGACATGGAAAGAACTTGTGGTCGGTCTGGCCTTGCAGGGTATAAAACTGGAATTTGTCGGAAGAGGCGGCAAAATGAAATCCGCCGGTGACATTCAAGGCATACGCCTTACCAAAGACGGCCTGACCTTCAAAGGCTCGCAAATCAGCAGGGAGTTCAGCTTTGCAAAACTGAATGCCATTCTGGGCGGAAACAGTCCGGATACCGGAGTGGATTTAGAGGTTAAAAAGCAAAATCAAGCTCCGTCAAACCGCAACCGGAAGGAACAGGAACCATCCAATATGGCATTTATTGAAAGCAACGGACTGGGGTTGTTTTCTTCTTTTGGCGAGTCTGTTCCGGAAGAACAGATCCCGTATGACGAACTGCTGCGCAAGCGCAAGAAGAAAAAGAAACGGAAAGGGCTTGGATTATAAGTCTGCCCCAAACAATCAATCATTAAAGTGTAAAACGTTAAAGTCAATGAATTTATGAAACAGGAAGAGTTTATGGAAAGCATCTACGGATGCCTGGAGAGAATCGAAAACAAGATAAACGGGCTGTCCATGCCTCAATCGGCGGGCGGTGATGCCGAAGCGGACAAAGAGGTCATACAGGAACTGAATGCCTTAAAGACAGGCTTCAAACGTGTGCTGGAGGCTCTTGTCATGATCAAGGGCGATACAGCCAATCTACTGAAAAGAAACTCCATGCCGGACAAGTTCATGGAAACCCTGTCTGTATTGAAAAGCGAACAGCAGGCGTACCACAAGAATCAGAACGAGTTCCTGGAACGGTTCGCCCAAACAGAGAAAGACACCATCCTGCACATATCGGAGAAGATGGAATCGCTTTCTACTTCCGTCAGGAACAGGATGGAAGAACCAGATGTAGTCTGTCACAGACACAGCATCAGCATAGATACACCTTATATATTCTGGACCCTGATCATACTGGTAACGTACTCAATAGTTGTATCTGTGGCTTTCTACATCGAAAAGCGACCTGATAATGACCGTATGGATAACGATTTGAAATACCGCTATATCAAGATGAAAGGTGAAGCCACTCCGAATGAAATATCAGAATTGGAAAACATTTTTGAACTGAACCGTGACAATGCCGGTATTGAACAGATACGCGAGGACGTGGAGGCATACGAGGATGCCGTCCGGAAGCAGGCTGCCCTTACCGAGCAGGTACGCCTGAAAGAGCAGGCTGCAAAGGAGTTGGACAGCAAGGCGAAGTCCATCAAAAGCAAGTCTATCGGGAACGAATCTAAAAAATAGCCTATGGCCAGTGTAAAAGCAAAATTCAGACCTTCCATCATAGAGGGAAAGGAAGGTACCGTCTATTATCAGATTATCCAGGACCGTGTAATCCGTCAGTTAAAGACGGATTACCGGATATTTGCAGATGAATGGAATGATGCTGAAAACAATATCATCATCGGTAATTCAGAGCGAAGCAATCTGCTTCTCTCCTTGCAGGAACGTATGAAATGGGACCTGAAGCGGTTTGAAATGACCATTCGTAAATTGGGAAATCAGAAAAGTACATTTACGGCGGATGAGATTATTGGTTCCTTTCAGAACGGAACGGATGAACAGTCATTCTTCAACTTCATGCAGGGTGTCATCGCCCATCTCAGACAGATGGGCAAGATACGCACGGTCGAGAACTATTCCTGCACCCTGAAAAGTTTCATGCAGTTCAGGCAGGACCGGGATATTCTGCTGTCTGAAATTGATTCGGATTTGATGCAGCTTTATGAAGCCTATCTTCATGGGAAAGGTGTCGTACGGAATACCAGTTCATTCTATATGCGTATTCTGAGGGCGGTATATAACCGTGCCCTGGAAAAGGAACTGGTGGAACAGCGCAATCCTTTCAGGCATGTCTATACGGGAGTGGACAAGACCGTCAAGCGTGCCGTTCCCTTATCCGCCATCAAGCGCATGAAGAACCTGGATCTGTCTTTGCAGCCTAATCTGGAATTTGCAAGGGACATGTTCCTGTTCAGCTTCTATACCCGTGGCATGTCGTTCATAGATATGGCTCACCTGAAAAAGAAAGATCTTCAGAACGGCTTCTTATCGTATCGCAGACGAAAGACCGGGCAGCAGCTGGTTATCAGGTGGGAAAAATGTATGCAGGAGATTGTCGGCAAGTATCCGGAAAACAGTCTCAGTCCCTATCTTCTGCCAATATTGAAATATCCTTTTGAAGATACGAACAAGCAGTACAGGAATGTGATGTCCGTAATAAACCGGAAACTGAAAGAAATAGCCGGACTGGCCGATATATCCGTTACTCTGAGCATGTACTGTGCCCGCCATTCATGGGCAAGCGCAGCCAAAAGCAAGAATGTTCCGATTTCCGTCATCAGCGAGGGGATGGGACATGATTCGGAAATGACTACGCAAATTTATCTGGCTTCATTGGATAACTCCGTAGTGGACAAGGCTAATTTCAGTATTCTGAGAGAGCTATAATACTACAACTGTTTAGGAAAAGTTGTCATTTCTTGTTAAGAGAGAGATAAAACATTGCAAATATAAGCAAAATAGATAAATAGACCATATTAAAATGTTTTTTCTTCACACTCAATCATTTAGAAAATTGGTAATATTTAGGAAAAATAAAGATTCTAATCGCATAATCTATTAAAAGACAGTACAATTAGGATATAAATCTTCTCTCTTAACAAGAGGTGATGATTTTTATGCGTATCAACAAACTTAATAATAAATATGAAATACTTTTTTTATAAAACATTAAATCTATGTATTCCAGTCATAGGATTATTTTTATTATGTACTAGTTGTAATTCATGTTCAACAAGTGCTCCAGACGACAAATATCTATGTGAATTCCACAATAAATATTTTCAATATACAGGAAATGAATCAAAACTTAATGAGAATGATCTGTCTTTGTTTGTAGATTATTCTACTTGCATTACTTTGGGACAACATTCACCATTCTTTCAAAGTTTAGTTCCTTCATTTGTTGCTGCTACAAAACACTATTATTCTATAAAAGGGGATAAGATTGTCGAAGAACAAAATATAAGTGTATTTCAAGCATTAAGCAATATAGTAGAGGTAAATTATGCCGACTTAAAGCAAGCAGCTAATTTAATCGTTAATGGCAACTCTGAAGGTGTGCTTTTAACTGACGGTGAGTATTACCAGAAGAATATAGCTGGTGGCGGAATCAGTGATCCATATATGGCCAATGCATTCAAACAATGGCTTAAGAAAGGACATGATATATATATACTTGCAGAACCATATTTAGAAGGACCTCAGAAATATAACAAGAAGAGATTCTATTTCTTGTTTACAGATAGCAGGTTAGAAGGTAATATCTATAAGAGAATATGTGAAACTACTAAATTAGAAAATTATCCGGATGTTGAAATGTTCCATTTATCGGCAAGTCATCCTACAATTATGGCGGAAAATGGAAAAAGTAAAGTAAATGAAATTGTTTCTGCATCAAACAAAAACTATGGTCTTTATGAAATTCAAGACTGGCCAGTAGATTGGAAATCTATAGAGGGGTATATTATGGGCGCTGTAGATGAAACAACAGGTGATCCACTGCAATATGGTAATCCTGTTATCTCCGGCTTAAAGGTCGATAGAAACAGTTATGGAGGTTTTAGAATTTCTGATATATCAGTTAAGGTTTACGATATAAATGCAGACTATAACAACTTCTACACTGAAACTGAAGCCCCTTCTGGTTTGAATTTGTCTTCTATCAGTTTAACTGAGTCTGTTAATGCATTTGTATATGACAAGGAAGAATTCAACAAATACGGTAATATAAACATACACTTTGATGTTCCTATGTGGAATCCAACTTTCTTATCATGCAAACCGTTTAACTTCACCAAGATAGATATTAATGTATCTGGTATTGAAAACGTATTTGAGAATTATGAAGAAATGTTCAATTTTGATGCTATAGGTTTACCTGGCAAACAGAACACCTCAGTTTCTGAAAGTGTTAAACAAGCATTATTTGACAAGGACATACAGAATATGATGAAGAATGCAAATCTGTATACCATCTACATAAAAAGCAATAAATATTAATCATTAAATTTTCTATTATGATAACAAGAATAACAACTTTACCTCAGTTGGAGGCTTTACAAAACAGTACAATGATTTATGCAGTTATCTCAGCGTTAATAGCTTTGTTGATCGCATTCATTATTTCTTTCATTATCAAATACCAGGGTGGTCAGGACAAATCTTATATAACCAGAAGAATATGGTTTATAGTCATAGGTATAGTTTCTGCAGCAGGTTTTTATCTTTATAATGATTTAGTTGTTAAGGGACAGATCGTTAATGCCGGTTTCAAGAGTATGTTTGTTGAAACCAATATTACATGTATTGGGATTCTTCTTGGAATCTATTTTGTTCTAGGTATTCTGATAATGTTTATCTTCAGAAATTCAAAATTTGGTTCTATTTTAGGTAAGGGGAAAGAATAAATAAGTAAGTTATGGCTCAACAATATTTTGTATTAGGGATTGGTGGTACAGGAATGCGTTGCATTGAATCCCTCATTCATTTATGTGCTATGGGTATGTTTGATGATACAGACATACATCTTTTAGCACTTGATACAGATAAAGATAATGGTAATTTTGCCAGATTGAAAGAAGTAAAGGAAGCCTATGTTAAAGCAAAAGGAACTGATGCTTCACTTCGTACAGCTTTAAACGAAACTTTCTTTTCGGCCAATATCAATTACTATGAATTTTCGCCTAATTATGAAGTCAAGAGCGATTTCATGTCTGTATTTAACTATGGGGATACTAAGTTCAATAATCCGGAGCAAACAGCTATAGCGGATTTGGTATTGACTAAAAACGTAGAAACATTTAACCTTCGTCACGGTTATAGGGCACAGACCCATCTCGGCTCCATGATGATGTATCATTCAATATTGGAAGCAGCCCGTTCAAATAAAAATTCTGAATTAAAGACATATTTGCAGAAACTCATTCAAGTAGCTCAAAATGGAGGTGCTAGAGTATTTATTCTTGGTTCAGTATTTGGTGGAACAGGTGCTTCTTCGATTCCTATCATACCTCAGGCTATATCAAAAGCTGCTGAGATAATGAGTAACGGAGCAGTTAATATTCTCAATAATGCATATTTTGGGTCTACATTATTGACTGCCTATTTTAACTTTAAATCACCTACAGGAGCAGAATTGGTTAATCAGAAAATTATTGCAACCAGTGATAAATTTGCATTAAACTCTCAGGTTGCAATGATGTTTTATGATGATGACAGTACTGTAAAAAGTACATATCAAAAATTTTACATGTTGGGGACTCCTAGTTTGGACTGGAACCCTATGGCTAAAAAGGAACAGTCAGAAACAATTACTGGTGGTGCAAACCAATGTAATGATTCTCATTATATCGAGCTTATGGCCGCTTGTGCTGCACTTCATTTTCTTAAGGTTCCTGAAGATGATTTACGAACAAGAAAGCAGAACCATGACACAGAGTATTTGTATAGAGCTGTTGACGACAGTGGAAAATTGGAATTCAGAGATTTTGTTGGCCAAGAAATGGAACAGGAATTTGCTAAGAAACTTGGTATGCTAACAGTGTTTTCTTTATTCTGCAATGGAGAGGATGATTTTGTTAATAGTGTAAAATCAGGACATCAAAAGGATATTGTGAATTTCCTGGATATAGATAACACTCAAATCAAGGATGGTGTAAAAGAATATTTTAAATTATTCCATTTTTCTATTAATCAAGATGACACATTGTATGAAGGTTGGTTACGTCAGCTTCATAGGTCTGCAGGTGGTGATGATAAGTTCATTCTGAATGCTGCTTTATTTGCACCACAGAAGAAAAAAGGACTAATGAAATACAAGTGGAATAAGGACTTATATAAAACGACTGGTATAGGCAAAGATAATAAGTTTGATGTTGGATTAATTAGCTCTAAATTTAACGAGTTTAAAAGAGCATTTAAGGATGAAAACCAAAAAGAAATGCCATCTATGACCAATCGTGGAGAACAATTATATAAAAGAATATATAACACACTTGTTTCACTTTATAAATTCTAATTCATTATGTCAAAAGCTCTACTAATAAAAAGTCAAATAGACAAGAACGGAGGAGAAGTTGGTAAGTGGAACAACTTCAATAATGCTCCTTCATATATACAGGGTATTCATACAGGAAAAATGTTAGAGGATATCTCTGCAGAAAAACTAGGTGCATTAATTTCTGGTATACCTACTCCATGGGCAAGAGCCAAACTTTTTAAGTTTGCCTTTTCTACCATAGCTGCACCAGATCCAAATATAAACACAGAAGGTCTATTACAGTTCTATAATATGCTTCATGCCGAATGGAAAGGCTTGATGGCTGTAATAGCATTATACCCTGACAGAATTAGATTTTCTGATCCTGTTTATATGGATGTCAGAGGGGGAGATTATGATATAGCTTCTGCCTTTGGTAGAATGCTGTTCAATGAAAAGGATGTTTGGAGTAACCAGGATGACTTGGCTCGAAATCCGGATGCCCAACCATTTATTCAACTGATCTATTATAGAGAACATCTTGTTGGTGGTACATCTCCTCTTACCGGTTGTTTTACAGGTGTTGATTATAGTAACTTGGGTAATGATGCTTCAGATATTAATTGGTATCGTCAAGGAAAGTTTGAGGACCCGATGAATTATCTTACTCCAGAAGAAGTGCAAAAGGTTTATTTGTTTGTTAAAAACATGAACCGTAACCAACAGGCTTTTGAGACTAAAATCAATTCTCAGAGAGGAAACAATCTAAGGATAGAATTGACAGGATTCAAGACTGTAAGCAGACAGTGGGAAAATGAACTTAGTGCTAAAGGTAATGGTTTGCTTCGTCAAGTGGGCCCTATTGCTCAATACGGTAATCTGTCAGCTCCATTTGCAGATTTGTTCAAGAGTGATGTACCGGTTTACATGAAGCAGGATTTCACCTTCACTTATTTTGATGACGGTAACTGTCAGGTTATAGGTGATATACAGAACCTCTTAAGCAAGGATAATTTTGTAGTTGGATGGTGTGAAGATAAAAATGAGCTAACAAAACTTTCTCAGGCTCCAGTGTATTACTTAAGAGTTCCTGATTTAAGTGATGGATCATGCTCTTACTTTTCCCTGCCGTTATCAGAGCAAGGCATTGACATCTTTAAAAATAGTCTGTCTTCTTTATTGGGTTACTCTTCAACTTCAGGAAACACTAAACTTACTGCCAAGATAAATGATGCTGGTCAGTTAGCTGTAACTTTGGTAGTTGAAATTGACGGTGAACCTGTTACGCTTAACAAGAGAGAATACAAGATTCAATGGATGACTTCTAATGGCAGAGTTATTTTATGGCCTAACTTTGTCAGTGAAAATTGGAATAAATACTATTTATATTCTGAGTTTACAAGTGATGTAAATGAGAACTTTATACCATTCTTTAAATCTGAAGGTAAGATACTAAGAAATATAAGAGGTGAGTTCTTAACTTCGGATTATGAGATAGCACCAGAAGAAGATCGTCAGGTTGATGTTAAACAACTTGTTACATATCCTCATGGTCAAGGTACAGATTTGATTAAATATGATATTATAAGCACTGATAAGCCAATGGCTGGCGTTCTCGTTAAAGTTAAAGAGGCTGGCAAACCTTGTGGCGCAGGTATATTAATGTTCAGACCTGATGTAGTTAAGGATTTATCAAATGTTGATGTACAAAATACTGCTGTTGTAGGTATTGACTTTGGTAGTAATAACACTTGTGTTTACTTTAACGCTGGAAATAGAGGTGCCCAACCGGTTCAGTTTAAGAATTATAGGTCAGTTATAGTTGGTAAAGAAAATACGGATACTCGTTCAATTGCCCAGAATGACGAACTCCTATTCTTCACTAACTATGAATCCAATAATGGTCAATTAAAGTCATGGCTTCATGAACATGATACTCGTTATACTAAGAATGGTATATCAGAAGAAATACAAGGCGGTGTTCCTGTAAATCGTCCTAATATTTTGGTCAATCACATGGATGAATTTATTATAGAAACACAGGCTGGTAATCTTCATTATAACATGAAATGGTTGAATGATGATAAAGGTTTATTGAAGAAACGTGCTTTCTTAAAAAGTATTTGGTTACAAACATGTGCCTTCCTTTACCAGAATAAAATTAAACCATCTCAAATAAATTGGAGTTATCCAGGTTCTATGATGGAGGCTGACATTGACGAATTAAGACGAATATTTGAGGAATTGTCTCGTATGACACCTATTATGGGTAGGAAACCGTCTATCAATGATGAGAATATCACAGAAGCTGAAGCCGTATGTAGTTATGCACTTTCAAATAACAACTTCGGTCTTAACAATAATAATATGTTCCTAGGTATTGATGTTGGTGGTTCTACAAGCGACATTCTTCTATTGGCCAAGAATCCGCAAAAAGGTAATCAGGCTTCACTTTTCAGAGAAAGTTCTGTGAGACTTGCTGCCGGTGTTTTCTTTAACACTGTTATAAATTCTGATGACTTTAGACGTGCTTTATTGAACTTCCATGAAGGAAAGAGTACAAAGGTTTTTGTAGCAAATATACAGGAAATAATTAAGGAGAAGAAGAAGGCCCCTTATTACCTCAATAGTATATTTGATCAGCTGAAGACAGAAGAAGACTACGATAAATTCTATAGTTCTATAGCTGATAATGCAAAAGTAGTATTTACTTTACCTGCATATGTAACAGGATTGTTGCTTTACTATTCTGGTATGCTTATTGGAAAGACTATCAAGGATAACAATCTTGACAATATTACTAGGATTGATATTCTATCGTTTGGTAAAGGTGGTCGCTTATTCCACTGGCTCCGTAATGCTGCTAGTAACAGTACCACTATGGGATATTATAAATCATGTCTCAATGCCGGTGTTAAACGTATAATTGATAGGGAACTGGATGTTAAATACAGAGACGAAATCGAGGTTGACAATAAAGCAGAGGTTGCTAAAGGTCTATGCGATATGCAGGATCTAAATAAAGTATTCGTAGATAATCATAGCGATATCTGTGGTGAGATAGGTGTAAGATTTACAAATTCACAGGGTGCATCTAGAGAGTTGTTGCCTACAGATGAATTGTCCGGTGAATACTTCGATAATGATATGAATTACTTTGACTTCACAAGCATGGAATGTTTTGAAGAGTTTTTCAATATCTTTATCAATTTCGTAAGTGTAAAAACTAAATTATGCACTATGGACGCTGAACTCAGAAATGATTTCGCCGATCTTCCAAACAAGGTAGGAGCTTTCATTTGCCAGGACAGCGAATATAAGAGTGCCAAACGAAAAGTAAATAATGGTGGTTCTTTCGCTTATCATCAACCTTTGATTATAGCAGAAGGCTCATGCTTCCTGGAGAAAACATTAATAAAAAAAGTGTTTAGTTAATGAAGACATTATCACTATATATAGACAGATGGTATATTGCCGCAGCAGTCTGCTACGACAATATACCTCGTCGTATAGATCTGCCTAATAGGGAAGACCGTATTTGGCTCTATTTTTATGAAGATATTAATAATGATAGAGTTATTTATGGTAAATCTTATCAGAAGCATTATCTGGATAAGGAGCTTCATTACTATGGTGATATATTCTCTAAAGTCGTAAAAGAAGATGAAACCTTTAAAAGATTTGGAAAAGATGTTAGTTTGAAAGAAATCTTTAAGGCATCTGATATACTTGAACACCTAACTAGGGACTTTAATGAAAATGAGAAAATAGATACCTACATCTCTTTTTCAGTTGATGTTTCGTATGCCGCCCAGAAGGTTTTTCTCGATATATTGGAAGAGAATAATTTTGTTATCAAAGAGAGTGTTGCTAGAATCTCTCACTTAGCTGTAGAACTTTCCAATAAAAAGGGCCTGTTGAATGATTCAAATTGCATTCTCGTTATTACAGCTTGCAATGAGAATCTCCGATATGTCGTTTACAAACAAAGTAATAATGTTTTTGTTAGACAAGGAAATGAAGGACTCCTAAGAGGTTATGGAACTGATTTGAGAGGCCGGGCATTACTGGAACAGATTGTTTGGCAAATTAATAATTCAACTAAATTCCTAAGAAAAGAGGAAGAGGAAGAGGAAATTAACAGATTGAACCAAAATCTGGAAAGATGGCTATTACAACTTGACAACACCAAGTTTGGTCGTCCTGTTATATATAACGATATAACTTTCTCCAGAGCCCCACATAATAAGCAGAATGCTACTATTCTGAAGAATGTTATTGAGGAAAGAACCAAAACAATAGTCAATGATGTAGTTGACAATATTGTTCAATATGTAAAAGAACTTGATATTGTATTCTCAGATATAAGTCATATTATTTTCATAGGTGATTCATTTAAGAATAGCATGTTCAAGGAAGAGTTATTACAGCGTTATCCTGTAACTCCGAACAATATAGTTGCTTTTGGGAATAAGGATATTCCTGAGATTGTTGGTATTTACAGTCAAATGGACTTGTCTCAATTTGATAGTTTAAGAAAGAATATCGAAAATCTCTCTTATGAACAATTAGAACAGATTAAAATTGCAGAAGAAGATAGAAAAGCTAGAGAAGCTGCACTTAAGAAGCAGGAAGAAATTGATCTTGCTAATGCTGCTATGCGTGAAGATGAGAGAAAGTTCAATGCCGCCATTGTTGACGCTGAATCTTATGAGAAGAAAGGCGACTATAGCAGCATGATAGATCTTCTAAACATTGCTCTTACTTTAAAGCCTGATGATAAGGAAGTAAAGAAAATGTTGGATGAAGCAAACAGAAAGCTATCCGAAATCAAGGTCAAGAATGAGCAATATAATAAAACCATCAGGATGGCTCAGGATGCCTTGAACTCACAGCGATGGCAGGATGCTTATTCAAAGAGTGAGGCAGCTTTAGAATTACGCCCTGATTCTTCTGAGGCAAAACGTATTCTTACTGAATCACAAAGAAAAATCAAATTAACAGAAAGCCTTAAAGAGTTTCTTTTACGAGCTGACACCTTTATTGGTCAGAAATTATATAAGGAAGCATTAGAAGAACTGAATAAGGCTAAGCATGCTGATTCTAATAATAAAGAGATTGAGGAACGTATATCCAAAATCCAAAATATACAGAAGAAGCATAAAGAAGAATTGGGCTTATTAGAACAGGAACTTACTAAGGTCGAAAAAGAAGATAACTTTGACATAGCCATAGAAATATGCAATAAGCTCATTGACAAGGATATTCAGAATCCTAGAAAATGGAATGAGCATATAGTTTATCTTAAAGAAAGACGGAACAAATATCTTAAGGATATAGAGCTGTTTGAATCGTTAAAGATTAAGATAAATGAAGCAAGTTTTAATGAACATTGGGAAGAACTTATAGAGCTATGCAACAAAGCATTATCTATAAAATCTGATGATTCTATTAAACGATATTTGGAAAAGGCACAGGACAAGTTCAAGCTAATTCAAGATCAAAAGAATTTTGAGAGCTTGGTTTCTAATGTGAAAACATTTATTGCTGATAGACAATGGCCTGAAGCTAAAGAAATTATCAAGGTATTACACGAGAAATATCCTGACAGAAGTGATATTATAAGGAATCTTCGTAAACAAATTTTTGATGCAGAAGAAGCCTGGGAGAATAAACATAGTGGAAAGAAACATATATCTTCTCCTATGCCAAATAATACTGAAGAGTATGGAAAACCTCCAGTAAAAATAGATAGACCTTCTAAAGATTCTTCTTTTGATGACTTCTTTGGCACTGATAATCCTAAAGGAAACAACTTAGACCAAAATAAGGAAACTCCTTATAAGACAAGTAGGCAGAAAAAAGAATCTTCAGGTGATGACTTCTTTGGCTCCGATAGTCCTAAAGGGAACAGCTTAGGTCAAAATAAAGGCAAGAGTGTTCCTTCTAATACGAATAGTCAGAAAAAGGAATCTTCAGGTGATAGTTTCTTTGATTCTGATTCTTCTAAATTAGAGAAATCAAAACAGAAACAGCATACGAAACCATCTGCAAAAGATGATTTCTTTAAAAGCTGATATTAAAAAAAATGAATTGGGTTAGAATGGATTATTTTTAACTTTTTAAACTAATAACATATGGCAGAAGTACAGCTTAAAAGAAAAATTACGCTGCGCCGTAAGGAAAAGCCAGCGGAATTTACATTTGATGGACTGCTAAAAGTAAAATTGTTGTGGCAGTCTAAAACAGACTTGGATTTGTGTATTTTCTTTAAAAGAAAAGATGGACAAATCGGAGGCGTATTCTCTTCAGCATTCCGTCAGAAAAAATCTGATTTAGGTAATTTGTCTGAATTCCCTTTCATGTTACATAAGGGAGATGAAGCAGAACCGGCACCTGGGGGAGAATCTATAGAGCAAATCAATATTGCCAGTCTAAATGATATAGATACAGCGCATGTATGCGTATTAAATTACAGTAAAGCTATAGACGGAGAAGAGGTAAACTTTGCCCAGGATTCAGGTAGAGTAGAAATACAAAGTGACTCAGGTGACTATCTGGAAGTCCTGATTGATGCTACCGAGGATGGACATGTTTACCATGTATGTAGTATCAAGAATAATGAGGGTATTAACTCTGTTATAAATGAAGGTGTTGTTATGGATTTGGGTACTGCTTTTGATAAAATACCTGGGTTCTCACTAATATGCGAATAATAACTTTTAATTTTTATAATTATGGCTGAAGTAACATTAAAAAAGAAAATTACTCTTCGTAGAAAAGAAGAACAAGCTGCTTTCACTTTCTCTGGTAAACTTAAAGTAAAACTTATTTGGTCTTCTGATACAGACCTTGATTTATGCCTATTCTTTAAGAAAAAAGACGGCTCAATCGGTGGTATATTCTCTAATGAATATAGAGGAAAGAAATCTGACCTAGGTGATTTAAGCAAATTCCCATTTATGCTTCACATGGGTGATAATAAAGAACCGGTTCCAGGTGGTGAGGAAACAGAACAAATAAATATTGCCAGTCTTAGTGAAATCGACACAGCTTATGTTTGTATCGTGAATTATAACGCTGCCGTTGAAGGTGAAGATGTTACCTATGCTGACGAAGGTGGACGTGTAGAACTTCAAAGTGACTCAGGTGACTATCTGGAAGTGTTAGCAGACTCTAAAGAGGAAGGCCATGTTTACTGCGTTTGTTCAATTAAGAATAAGGATGGAGTTTATGCATTGAAGAACGAAAGCAATGTAATGGATTTAAGCACTGCATATGAGAAAATTCCTGGCTTTGAATTAATTGTAAATTGCTAATATGGTACAACTAAAGAAAAAAGTTACTCTTAAGACCAAGATAGCTGATTCTGATGTAAAACAAGATATACAACCAAAGAATACAGCTCCGCAGGAACCTGTTAATAAAACAGGAGGTGGTAAAAAGCGTAACCTTTGGGTCTTTTTGGGTATAGTTGTTTTGGCTGCTATATTGTTCTTTGTTTTTGTGGGTAAAGATAATGAGACATCAGTACAAACAAATGTAGCTCAGAATCCTGTTACTGCTAAAGCTGATTCTATTCAGCCTGCCAAAACAGAAGAAACAGCAGAAAAGGTTGATTCAACAAATGTAGAGAAAACAGACAATACATTAAAGGAAGAACCTACTAAAGCAACAGCAGAGATGCCTTCATCAGAAAGCAACTCTAAACAAAGTTCAAAGCCGGATGTTGTCAAAGTAGAGAAAAAAACTCAAACATCATCTGCAATACCTGTAAATGGTAGCCTCGAACAGAAAGCTATTGCTGTTATACGTGGTACTTACGGCAATGGATTGGAGAGAAAACAAAAGCTCGGTGACGAATACACTGTTATCCAAAACAAGGTTAACGAAATGTATCGTGATGGTTTAGTTGATTAAAACTGTAAATACTGAAATAAAGAAACCGATATTCTTCATTGGTTTCTTTATTTCGTAAACATTGAAATATGATTATATCAGTTATAATAGGGTTATGTATATGGTTTGTAATACCTATACTTCTCGAAAATAATTTTAAGAAAAAGAAAAACAAGGCAGCATTAAGGATGGTGTGTAAGATAATTGGTCTGGTCATTGTTATTGCTGCATTAATTAATGGTTTGTTTTAAGTTCTATGAGAATTAAAACTATATTTATTTTATGTTTTGCTCTTCTACTTTTTAGCGGATGTGCAAATAATAAAAAAGAAAAGGTTGAGACTTCACCTGTTCTAAGCGAGATACAAAAGAAATACATAGATGAAGGTTGGCTTCTAAAATCGGATAGCAGTATGGATGGAGAACTACCTTCTTCCTATGGGGTTAAACCGAAATATGGCCTTCAGGACAATTATTTTGATATTAATATGGGTGAGGGCTGTGATATTGCTGTGAAGATAATAGACCTGTCAAATGACAGGTGCATACGATATATATTTGTGAGCGAAAATTCTTCAATAACAATAAATCAGATACCACAAGGCCAGTATTATCTTAAGATAGCCTATGGTTATGATTGGATGGAAAAATTCGAAGATGGTATGACTCATGGTAAGTTTACACGTAACTGTTATTATGAAAAAAGCGTAGATGTCTTTGATTTTGGCAAGAAAAATTCTCAACATACTATTAATTATATTTTGAATATTAATATTCAAAATGGTATTGTAAATAATAATTTCAATACAATTAAAATCGACGAAACAGAGTTTTTTAAATAATTGAGCTATGAATATTTTTAAACTATTTCTTTTTCTTTTAATTTCCCCTTTGGTATTTACTTCTTGTGAAACCTCTCAAACTCCTGTTGATGAATTATCTTCCTTGTTGGAAAAGATAGATAATAACAGTGAAAATTACTCTGAAGAAGATTGGAATAATATAACAAATGAATTTACAGAGATAGAGGAAGAGTTATCTAAGTATGAATATACTGATGAGGAACTAAAGGAGATAGGCAGAATTAAAGGCCAGATTCTAGCAAAGATGGCAAAAAGTGCTGTCAAAGATCTTAAAAAACAAATGGAAGATTTAAGTAAACAACTTGAAGGTGGACTTGAGGGCTTTATGGAAGAAATTAATAATTAATACATAATATACATGGAAAAAAGAAAACATTACGAAGGTTTAAACGACCAACAAGTTGTTGAGAGTCGTGCCAAGTATGGCGTGAATCTTTTAACGCCACCTAAGAAGGATTCACTTTGGAAACAATTTCTAGAGAAATTCTCTGATCCTTTAATTGTCATATTAATAATAGCCGGTATCTTATCTATTGGTATCGCTTGCTATGAATATTTTGGCCTTGGGGAAGGTTTGACAGTTTTTTTTGAACCAGCTGGTATTTTTGTAGCTATACTGTTGGCAACAGGTTTGGCATTCTATTTTGAGCTTAAGGCAAACAAGGCTTTTAACCTATTGAACAAGGTTAATAATGACGAACCGGTAAAAGTAATTAGAAATAGCAACGTAACGGTAGTTCCTAAAAAAGATATTGTTGTTGGGGATATTGTTTTATTGAGTACTGGTGATGAAGTTCCTGCTGATGGAGAACTGCTGGAATCAATTACACTCCATATGGATGAGTCAACCTTAACTGGAGAGCCGGTTTGTAGCAAAACTACTATTGAATCTGAATTTGATTCTGAAGCTACTTATCCTTCTAATTATGTATTGCGTGGTACAAGAGTAATGGAAGGACACGGTGTATATAGAGTAGATAAGGTTGGCGATTCTACTGAAAATGGAAAACTTTTCGCTAAAATGACAGGTAGTGATATAGATGAAAAGTTGGAAGAATATGATGAAATAAAGGAAGAGAGAGAACTAACGGAAGAAGAAAATAAGGAATACATTAAACTTCTAGCTGCTCAACAGGGTGTAAGGAAAGGTGTTAAAACTCCTCTGAATGAGCAATTGGATGGTTTAAGTGAACTTATTACAAATTTAAGTTATGGCTTTGCTACATTAATCATTGTTGGTAGAATAGCTCATTATTTCTCATGGAATCTGTTGGCATGCTGTTTGATTATTCCAACTGCTCTTTTCTTTTACCTGGTTATTAAGAAATTTGAAGACTGGTCAAAAACTGCATGTGTTTCTACTATTATAACTTTTGCGGTTATATTCATAGGTGCTGTTTTAGGTTTACATGAATATTTGTTGCCTGAGGCAGAATTGTCAGGACTCTTAGCTCATACATTGGACACCCTTATGATTGCTGTAACTCTTATTGTTGTAGCTGTACCAGAAGGGTTGCCTATGGCAGTAACATTGAGTCTTGCTTATTCTATGAGAAGTATGCTGAAAACAAATAACCTGGTTCGTAAAATGCATGCTTGTGAAACAATGGGTGCAATTACCGTTATTTGTACTGATAAAACTGGTACTTTGACACAAAATAAAATGCAGGTTTATGAAACCAAATTTTATAATCTGGATAAACAACAGCTTAAAGAAGACGAGGCAAGCAAACTTATAGCTGAAGGTATTGCTGTTAACTCAACAGCATCACTAGACCTGTCAGGAACTGAACCAAATGTTGTTGGAAATCCTACTGAAGGTGCCTTACTATTATGGTTACACAAACAAGGAATAGACCATGTAACTTTAAAAGAGAGTGCTAATACTTTATCTGAGATACCATTCTCTACAGAAAGAAAATACATGGCTACTGTCGTTACTTCTTCAGTTAATGGAAAGAAAATCCTGTATGTAAAGGGTGCTCCTGAAATAGTTTACGGAATGTGTAACAGTTCTTCTGCTAATGTAAGTAAATCAGAAGTTGACAATCAGCTTCAGGCTTATCAGAAAAAAGCTATGCGTACATTGGGATTTGCTTATCAGATACTGGATGATAATGATAAATATATCGAAAGTGGAAAGGTAGTTGCTACAGGTCTTAATTTCTTAGGTATTGTAGCTATCTCTGACCCTATTAGAACAGATGTTCCAGCTGCTGTAACAGAATGTATAAAAGCCGGTATTAAAGTTAAAATAGTAACAGGAGATACTACTGGTACTGCTATTGAAATCGGTAGACAGATTGGACTTTGGTCAAATACTGACAGCGATAAGCATATTATAACTGGTCCTGAATTTGCTAAATTAAGCGACAGTGAATTAGATGATATAGTTCTTGATCTTAAGATTATAGCCAGAGCGAGACCAATGGACAAACAGCGTTTGGTTGAATCTCTGCAAAGGAAGAATCAGGTTGTATCAGTTACTGGAGATGGTACTAATGACGCTCCTGCTTTGAAAGCCGCTCATGTTGGTTTGTCTATGGGTGCTGGTACTTCAGTCGCTAAAGAAGCTAGTGATATAACTATTATTGATAACTCATTTAGCAGTATTGGTAGGGCTGTTATGTGGGGTCGCTCTCTTTACCAGAATATTCAACGTTTCTTACTATTCCAGTTAACCGTAAATGTTGCAGCTTGTTTTATTGTTCTAGTTGGAGCATTTATGGGTGCTGAATCACCACTAACTGTTACACAAATGTTGTGGGTGAACTTGATTATGGATACATTTGGCGCAATGGCATTGGCTTCACTTCCTCCTTCAGCAGAAGTTATGAATGATAAGCCAAGGGAAAGACAGGCCTTTATCATCAATAAGCCTATGGCTTTCGATATTGTTGGTGTTGGTGGTTTCTTCTTCCTGTTGACACTATTATTCGTTTATATTTTCCAGCACAGTGATGTTACTAGTTTAATGGACTTATTAACTTTACAGTTGGGCGAAGCAAATAGCGTAACTCCTTATGAGCAGACACTGATTTTCTCAATATTTGTGTGGACACATTTCTGGTATATGTTTAATACCCGTTCCTTCGAAACTGGAAAAAGCTTGTTCAAACTTAAGCTAAGCTCAGGATTCAAAACGATAGTTGGTGTTATTGTTATTGGACAAATTATCATAGTAGAAGTATTCTATGAGTTCTTTAATGTTGAGCCAATGTTCCACACACTTAATTGGACTTTGAATGTATCAGGTATTATAGATTGGCTTATTATTGTAGTCTTATCTTCACTTGTCCTTTGGGTTAGAGAACTATGGCATCTATTAAGTGCTAAGAAAAACTAATAATTAATTATAGGTGATGAAGGTATGTTACAATAATACATATCTTCATCACTTTTTTTATGTGTTATTTTACATCTTGCGTTATGAGATTAATATTTTCTGTTTTTATTTTTATTTGTACAAGTCTAATTTCTTGTTCGAATAGCTATCAACAATCACAAAATTTAGAGATTCCTATTAATACTATTGAGAGGGCAGAGAATATTTATTATAGGTTAGGTTATACTGTATCTTTTAATCCTGAGCTTAATATACCTAATTGGGTAGCATGGGAACTTAATTCTTCGAAATTAATAGAAAGAGAAAGTAGAGCCGGACATTTTTATCCGGATCCAGATATACCAAGAGGTATAGCTGTAGAAACAGGTGATTATAGTAATTCAGGATATGATAGAGGACATATGTGTCCGGCAGCAGATAACAAATGGGACAAACAAGCAATGAGAGAGAGTTTTTATATGACGAACATTTGTCCACAACATCATAATCTTAATAGAGGCGATTGGAAAGAGTTGGAAGATGATTGTAGAAGATGGGTTGAAGAGTCTGGTATTATTTATATTGCTTGTGGCCCTATATTGTATAAAAACGATATAAGTTATATTGGAGAAGAGCGTAAAATCCGTGTTCCTAATGCATTCTTTAAAGTTATATTAGCAGGTTTGGATGAAGGTAAACCAAGAGCTATTGGGTTTATATACAAGAATACATCTGGCAACAATCCATTGGACCATTATGTAAATTCTGTAAACCAGGTTGAAAGAATAACAGGTTTAGACTTTTTCTCACAACTGCCTGATGACGTTGAGAATGAAATAGAATCTAATTATAATTTAAATCAATGGAGATAAAATAATGAATAGTAATATGCAGTGTCCGATTTGTGGAAGTACAAATAATATTATTCTGGAGAATAACAGCCAGAAAATACTAAAACTAAGACATCCAGGGCTGTTATTTTCTAATAAAGAACTTGCCAATAAATTTAATACAAGGTGCCTTTGCCCAAAATGTAATTTAGAGTTTAAATATAACGAAGTAACAGGGTATTCTATCGATATTACAAAAAAAATGGAGTTCGGTATATTATCTGCTCTTTGGCAATATATAGATATAAAATTGTGCTACAGTGATTCTATAGACAATTTGTTTATAGACAAGGATAGCAGGAACCTTTTTATCAAGTTCTTATTTGATAAATACTCAATAAGGTTGAATGAATCAGATTTATTAGTAAGATACAAATCAAAGAATATTAATAAGGTAGGTGATTTGGTATCTTATATTAAAAGCTTGAAAATAGAATAATATTTTTTAATACAGCATATTATGAATAAATAATAGTAATGTTTGTAACTGTTATAAACTTAATTAAGTTTGTTGTTAAATTATCTCTATACAAAATATGGCATGTATCATAAAAAAGTATCATAAAAAAGAAATAAAAACTTGCTTTTCTTTTATATTATCACTATATTTGTATATACTAGTTAGCGTTCTTTGAATAATGCAAAACAAGACAGAATACAGAACTTCCCTCGTTTCTAAATCGTTACCTGTCTAAAAGTTTATTTCTTGTAAGTTTCTTATTTCTAGTAAATAAGAAAATATACGAGTGTCTTAAGCAGTGGAATGTTATATGTTTTTGAATACCTGCTTTTTTTATCCATGCTTTAAGAGGATATCCAGTCATGCAACGTCGCAGTTCTTTGAACACTTTACCTGTGCCCGGTTCTCCACAAAGTGCGTATGCTTCATAACTGATAGGTAGTAGAGCTTCTGTCTGTGTTTTTTGCGTACGAAGACGAATGCAATGTCCCAGATCAGGGGCTGTGCATAAATTTTCCCACTTAAGATTCAATATATCACTGATGCGTAACCCGGTAAGACATGAGAAAAGGGATGCATTTCTTAATACAGGGATATCGCATGGGGTTGAAGCCAGAGTCTTTAATTCATCTTGTGTTAAAAACTCTTTATGAATATACCTACTTTCTATCTTTTCAAGAAAATCATTGGGATTTTCACGTAAATATTTATCTCTATATGCAAGTTTCAAAACTCCTCTGAATAATGAGAAATAACTGGCAGCTGAATTACGGGAAACCATTTTATCAGTATGCTTTAGTTGCCTTGCATGGAGAAGATAGTCTCGGAAGCGGTTACATAGGTCAACAGTTATTTCTCCAAACATACATTTGCCATTAACAAATTTCTCAAAGTGCAGATAAACGATATGCCATTTATGATCTTTCTTACGACATACTTCTTTGAAATATGACATAAAATCGGCTCTCATTTTGTGTCGATCCATAAATCCAAATTCTTCATTGATTACGGCCTCTTGCCGGCGGCATCTGATAAGTTCGGCTTTAGCTAGGATTTCATTATTGTAATCTAGCTCAATTGCATTCTTTGGGGTTGCATAAATGTAAAATCCTAAATATTCACGTCTGCTCAGTTTCATTGTTTTAGGATTACGTACAGCAGGGTAGTAGTCCAAGTAAAGAGAGATTCGTCCGTTTCTTATAGGGCGTTGTCTTAATGTTACAGTAGTACATGTTTGTTGTCTCATAATATATAATGTATTAAAATTTATATTCAGGTTTAATTCTTATTGTAGTGATAGCAAAATAAACAAGTGTATTTCTGGTGATGTGGTTATTTTAAAGTTAACCACAGGATAACCAGTAAATAACATTAAATCGAAGGTGGAGCAAGCAGATCATCAAGCTCTTTGCGCGATATCTTGATATATTTTCCCTCCTGCACTTTACTGATATGATGCCATTTTACATAGTGATACAATTGGTCACGTGTGAGATTGTATTTTTCCATAGCTTCGGCTGTCGTATAATATTCTGGTTCAGCCTTAGCAAGACCTTTGGCAATATCTACATGCTTTTTGGAATAGAATACCTGCCGTTTGATTTTTTTCTTTGGAATAGCAAATCGGGAAACAAAAGAGTATATAGCACTTGTTGTCATGCCAAACTTTTCCGTTAGATCTTCTACAGAATACCATTCCGTAATGTTGGAGTCCGGTGCTTTAGATGCAAAATATTTATCAAAATGCTTAGCACTCCAGTATGTTTTTCCTCTCTTGAAAACTTTGGGTATATTTTGTTCTTTCCCTACTTTAAATATCCACGATTCGTTTACTCCATATTTACTTGCAACTTCAGCGGTAGTATAAAAATCAGTAATAGGAGTGTGAGAGATTCTGTTTCGTTTTACATAAGGGGTAGAACTCATCATTGAGTCTATGTCAGACTTTCTGATCCTTGTGAATCTACTGCTAAATTGAAAAGCAGGTATTTTCCCTTGGTAAATCATCTTATAAATAGATGATAAAGCTATATTCAAAACCTCTGCACATTCTTTAGGGGATAAAAACTCTTTGTCCTTGAGAGGTTGAGTTCTTTTTACTTCAATTTTGGTTGCTATAACCTCTTCTGCACTTTTTACCTGTTTTGTTCTTAATGCACGTTTGTATGCATAACCGTTACATTGTTTACTACAGAAACGTGTTGATGTTTTTAAAGCGTAGAATTCTTTTCCACACCATTCGCATACCTTTTTAATTCTTACTGAACTTTTTGCCATATTACACTATAATTTGTTAGTACTATTTCGCCTATAAAGGCTTTATTTATTTTTCTTGTATTTTCCTGTCTTTTCTTGTATTCTACTTTCTCTACTACCTTGCAAATTGCAAAATACCCAAATCAGCCCATGCGGTACAAAATCGACACAAAAAATGAATGAAAAACCATTAGAAACCATTATTATATGGTAGATAGCAAAAAGAAAAGGCGCTCAAAATGAACGCCTTACTAATTAAATATGATAGATGTTTATGGTTTGTAATACTACCTTATTTCCCGAAATACTACAGATTTCCGGTTTGGGTTCGGAAGAAAACCATAATGTTTTCACTCGCAAAGAGGGCAAAATCGAATATGCAGTTACGCCTTCAGAGGAAGTAGGCAATATGGTTTTGGGATGGATAGAAAAAAATCCATTTTCCAGTCTTTTGACTATAAACAATGATATGCCGGTATTGACGGATGAAAATATTAGTATTGCACAAAAATGGTTTGAGGACGAACTTACAATAATTGGCTTGCATTCTTTCAATCCTGCACTGATTGGAATATTCAAGAGCAACAAAGAAATCAATCAATTTGCTTCGGATATATTTAAGGTACTTGGTCTTGGTATTAACAGAGTTAATGTCGAAACAGAAAATTTTGAAGATTGGATGAGTACCCATGACATCAGTAATCTACCTATGGACAAACTTAAAGAAATGCGTTCCGGAGTGTTGTCGGAGGTCGTTGATTTCAGAAATACAAGATCTATTAGTGTAGAAGATGGAGTGCAGAAGATAAGTCAAATGCTATTCCAGCAATTTGGTAAAAACGGATTTTCAAAGGATATGGATATCCAGGCACAGTCTGACGGTACGGTTAGATTACTGTCGCTTGTTCCGGCATTATATGATGCAATGAAATCCGCCAAGACGGTAATCATAGATGAACTCGATCATAGCATACATTCACATTTGGTCAGGGAACTTGTCCGTTATTTTTCCTCACAGGACACCAATGGACAACTTATTTTTACAACGCATCAGACCTGTTTGCTAAATCAGGATTTTTTGCGCACCGATGAAGCTTGGATGGTTGAAAAGAAGGATGGTGGGAGTCATATGTATTCATTAAACGATTTTAAGATTCACAACACAATTAATATTGAGAACGGATATATGGAGGGGCGTTATGGCGCTATTCCTTTTATTGGTGAATTGAATATGTAAAATGTTAATATTGTTATGGATTTATCTAAATTTACATATTCAAAAAAAATACTCAAGATTAACTCCTAAATAGCTTGTACATCAGTCTATAACCCAAAATAAGGAGAATTGTCAGGTATATGAAACATCAGGAGTGTCTTCTGCTTACCAAAAGCCTGAAGGGATTCTTTCCACCAGTCTTATATTCGTACTCTCTGGGGGGAAAGGATTTTCTTCTGGAATTGATTAAACAGCGTGAGCTTAACTCTTTAAGAGTTGTATTTATGTCTGAAAAAGGACAAGGATTACAGCCATATCAGATGCAAGAGAAGTGGGAATAAATACAGTTGACAGGAGAAATAAAAATAGAATCGCAGCTTTTTCCAACTGGATACTATGGACAAAGTATTTCTCCTTTCGGATGTAGATGAATTCTATGATCAGTTGGAGAAAATATTTAAAGGTAATCAAACCGATGTACAAGGTAGATGGGTCGTGAGCAATCCTTGTTTTGAGATTTGGTTGTATTATTGTTATTTGGATAGTCCAGAAAAAGTTCTTGGATGCTTGAAAACAGAACCTATTACTACTCGGAGCAAAAAAAATGAAGGCCTTGGGTAACACATTAGTCAGTGGAGGGTTGAACCCTTGTTTGGCATTTGAAAATATGTTGAATGGAATAGAACACTGTATTGCTTACTATGCTGAGGATGATAACAGAATAACTGTCTTGTATGCGACACAAATGCATGAAATGGTTCAGTACCTTTAGTCAGCATAAAAGAAATTTCAACAATATTTCATTTCTACATAATTTTGCACACAATCATGCGGATATGATTATGTGTATAGATAACGATTATCTGCTGATTTTCAGCATGTTATTTTTTGAATCAGCAAATGTAATAGATGCTATATGCATATTTTTGAGAAAATATCTCAAAAATATGCATTATATGAATTGAATTTTGTACCTTTGTACTCGAAAACAGTTATGAAAAATAATTGAAACACTTAAAAGTCAGATATATGTTACTTGAATTTACAGTTGAGAATTACAGGTCGTTTTATAGGAAAAAGACCTTAGTATTGGAGGCCGATAAAGCTTTGAAAGAATGTACTGAAACGAACTTGTTTGACTGCAATAAATATACTCTGCTTCGTTCGCTTGCGCTGTATGGTGCCAATTCAAGTGGGAAATCCAATCTTGTCAGTGCGATGCACGCAATGGCGAGTTGCGTGTTGTTGTCGGTGAAGTTAAATGACAATGAGCAATTGGAATATGACCCATTTCTTCTTTTGAAGGACAATCACCATCCCTCTATGTTTGAGATTATATTTTTGAAAGGAGAGTATTGTTACAGATATGGATTCAGGTATAATCTGGAGCGTATCGTTGAAGAATGGTTATTCCGGAAAACAACACCTCGTTCTAAAGAGCAGATGATGTTCGTAAGAAACGAAGATGGGATTTGTGTAGATGAGAATAATTTCCCGGAAGGAGTCGGATATGAAGAAAAGACCAATGACAACCGTTTGTTCCTGTCATTATGCCAACAGTTAGGCGGTGAAATATCTCGTCAGGTTATTTCTTGGTTTCAATCGGACTTTAATGTGATTTCTGGATTGAATAATCAACAATATAGAGCATATTCAAAATTATTTTTTCACAAAAAAGAATCTTTGAGTGTTGATGCTCTCAACTTCTTCCAGAAATTGAGACTTGGATTTAACAACATTCTTACTCATGAGGAAGAACCCAATATTCCTCAGGACTTGCCTATGGAATTACGAGCACTCTTCCAAAGAGAAACGCAAGGCAAGAAGAGTATTGAGTTGGATTCTATACATAACGTATATTCAGATAAAGGTAATATAGTAGGTACAATTAACTTCTCGTTTGAAGATAGGGAATCTTCCGGTACAAATAAGTTATTTGATCTTTCGGGACCGATATTCGAAACGCTTTATTCTGGGAGCGTGCTTGTCATCGATGAGCTGGATGCAAAAATGCACCCTCTGATTTCTCAGTATATTATTGAATTATTCAATAATCCGGAAACAAATCCAAAGAATGCCCAATTGATATTCACTACCCACGATACGCACTTACTTTCTCAGAAAATTTTAAGACGAGACCAGATATGGTTCACGGAGAAAGATTCTAAAGAGCAGACGGATTTGTATAGTCTGATTGATATCGTACTCCCAGACGGGACCAAACCTCGTAATGATGCAAATTATGAGAAAAACTATATCGCCGGTCGTTATGGTGCCATTCCTTATATATTGAATGATTAATAATGTAAGGCTATGGCAGCAAAGAGAATAAAGATAGATAATGCTTCTTCAAAATTTAGGAGGCAATCGCAAAAGAGAGAACAGAAAGTCATACGTTGCTCTGTGTTAATTGTGTGCGAAGGGACAAAGACTGAACCTAATTACTTTGAAGCTTTTGCCGAAAAGCAACAGGGGGTAATTGTATATGACATCGAGGTTAAAGGGCTTGGGCGTGGAACAAAAGATGTTGTGGAGAAGGCCATTGATCTTAAAAATAAGAATAACTATGACCGTGTTTGGGCTGTTTTCGATAGGGATGAATTTCCTGCAAAGGATTTCAACGAAGCCATTGCGATGGGACAAAAAAATAGCATTGAGGTAGCCTGGAGTAATGAAGCATTCGAATTGTGGTATCTATATCATTTTCAGAATGTAATAACAGGAGTGTCTCGAAAGGATTATGAAGAGAAGATTTCAACAGCTGTAAATGCTTCTCCGAAATATAAATCGAAGAAAAAGTACAGATACGCCAAGAAAGATCCTAACAATTATAAGATAATGACTACTTACGGCTCAATGGAGTCCGCCTTGCGGTATGCGGAAGCGAAGCATTTAGAATATGCAGATTCACGTTATGCAAATCAAAATCCTTGCACTACGATTTATCAGCTTGTACGGCAATTGTTGGGACGAGATGAGAAACTGAATGCTGAACTGATCGCAAGGATTGGGGAAAATGAATTATAGAACTTCAATGATTCAATGGTGGTGTTTTGTGTGTAAAGATAAATAACACCTTAAAAGTGTTTGAATGTAATATTTAAGACACTGATGGATTTTAAACAAAATAATTTCGAATAACATTTATGCAAGTAGAAGAAATAACACAAATATTACGAGAGTCACCAAGCGTACGACTCATAAAATCAAGAAGTGTGGATTTCTTCTTGTCTTTTGTCATTGAAGCGTTTGAAGGACAGGCGGCTATAATGCAGGAACGCTTGCACATGCTACTGGAGAACCGACTGGATGAGCAGGAAAATACGTTGGTGGAGGATGATTCTGAAATGACGAGACTAGTAGAGTCTAACGAACAGAAAGCGAAACGGCTCATCAAAGACTGGACAGACAAGGGATTCTTGACCAATTATCAGAACGAAGAGGGAGAGGTGATATACGAGATTTCGTCACACACAAGCAAATTGATAGATTGGGTGGTGAGCTTGAAAAAAGAAGATTACATCGGTACTGAATCAAAGTTCAAGACACTGTTTTCCCAACTGAAGGAATTGGTGAAATACTCGAACGAGGACCGTGAGAAGCGACTAGAATTGCTTCGAACCAAAAAAATGGAGATAGAGCATCAGATTCAGCGGCTGGAGATGGGCGAAGAGGTCGAGGTTTACGAGGACTACCAGATAGAACCACGATACAACAGTTTGAACAAACTGGCGAAGGAACTGCTGAGCGATATCAAAGAGGTGGATGACAACTTTAAGGGGATTATCAAAGAGATATACGAACGTCAGACAGAAAATGCAGAGAAGAAAGCTTTGTTGAACTACATCTTTGATGCATATGGCGAACTAAAACAATCGCAACAAGGCAAAAGTTTCTATGCATTTTGGGAGTTTCTGCTCTCGGCCGATCTGCAGAAAGAATGGGACGAGTTGGCTGGTGCACTCTACAAAACGCTGGAAAATAGAGGCATTGATGCACATGACATGTTTCTCAAGGAAATGAAAAAGCATCTGTTTGACGCTGGTGAGAAGGTTGCGAAAACCAACGACCGCATGAGCGAGAAACTGAGTCGAATCATTCGCCAGAACGGACATATGAATGCTGAGGCGACAAAGCAAGTAATCAACGATATAAAGAAACTACTCATCGAAGCCAGCAGACGGAAAGAAAAGCCAGATGCTTCGCTTGAATACGAAACCATTGACATCAATCTGCCGCTGGAGCGCCCTCTTACCCTCACACCTGTAAAAGAAACTGTGTATAAGGATAAGCCTGACATAGCCGGACTGAGTCTGGCTGATTTGGAGAGTATTGGTAAACTCTACAATCCGTATCACATCGACCGAAAGGTGCTGAGAGACCGCATCAACGAGGTGTTGAACGACAGACAGCAGACGACCCTGGCAGAGGTGATAGAGCGGAACGAAGGCGTGGAGAAAGGTCTGTCGGAAGTGTTTGGATACATTGGCGTGCTGAAGGAATATAAGACGGTGGTAAGCGAAGAACGCCAGCAACATATTATTTTTACAGAAAATAAAACCATATCAATTCCCGAAATTATAATAACAAGATGAACGCAGCAAATATACAACCATACAGCAGGGCTGTAGTGAAACTGTTGAAAGGCATCGTAGAGAAAGACGATGTAGTTTGGAATGATTTACTCGACTACCAAAGCGAGATTCAGGACTATATCAGTGTGATGGGACTGGAACTCATCGTGAAAAAGGATGAAGGTTTTGCCTTTGTCAAGCAAATGAAATTGGACGAAGACAAAACATTGAACATGGTGTCGAGAAGGTCGTATGGTTTTGAGGTTTCGGTGATACTCATCGTGTTGAGGCAGATACTCGAAGACTTCGACAGCAATCCAACAGAGTCGCAGGCTTCGGACAAGTATGTAACTGCTACTGAAATAAAGGAAGAGGCAGAATTGTTTCTTCCCGCCACATTCAATCGTGCCAAGTTTGAGAAAGATCTTGACCGCTATATAGACAGCATAGCAGGCTTTGGTTTCCTGGTGGAAGCAAAGCATATTGAGGGTGAGAAGCGCTATAAGATACATCGCATCATCAAGGATAAGGTGACACTGGACGATATATTAGAATTTAAAAACAAACTTAATGACTATAATGCAGCAGATGAACCTATTTAATACCAGTTCGGAAGTGGCAGGCTTTAAGCTTGACTATTTGGAAGTGTGGAATTGGGGAACCTTTGACAAAAAAGTGTACCATATGAATTTGCATGGTAACAACTCGCTATTGACCGGAGCAAACGCCTCGGGCAAGAGTACGCTGATAGATGCTCTGCTCACGCTGATGGTGCCACTGAAGCGCCAACGATTTTACAATCAATCATCGGGTGTGGAGAAGAAGGGCAACCGTACAGAGGAATCGTACTTCTTTGGCAACTATGGCAATCAGCAGCAGGAGGGTGCAGCGAGCACAACCACGCTGAGATTGCGCGACAAAGGGGCTCGTTCGGTATTGCTTGCATCGTTCTGCAATGTGGACAAGCGCGTGGTGACGCTGTTTCAGGTGCGCTACTACACTGGCGAGGAACTAAAGGTACTGTTTGGTGTAGCCCGAGAGTCGTTGACTATAGAGCGTGACTTTTCAGAGTTTGACTTGCATGGCGATTGGCGCAAGCGACTGACGAAAAAATACAATACGAATGAAACAAAACGCACGATAGAGTTTTTTGATGGTCCGGTGGCATATGGCGAAAAGATGATAACCCTCTTCGGTATGCGTTCGGACAAGGCGCTTACACTCTTCAATCAGATAGTGGGTGTGAAAGTGTTGGACGATCTGGACAGTTTTATTCGTACGAATATGCTCGAGGAACTGCCGGCTGAGGAGAAGTATCAGGAACTGAAGGACAACTTCCAAAATCTGATGGAGGCTAAGACTAATATCGATAAGGTGAAGGAGCAGATTGCCCAACTGGAACCTATCAATGCATTGACAGAGGAACTGAAGGAGATAGACATACGCATAGTTGAAATGGAGCAGGAGAAGAGTGTGGCAGCCTATTGGTTTGCTGCGCGAACGGTGGATTTGTGCGACAAGGAGTTGGTGTGCTGCAAGAGCGACTTGAGGAAACTGGAAGATAGGTTGAAGGAGTTGAAGGTGCAGAAGGGTGAGCTGGAACAAGAGCAAATGCGCTTGACGGTGGCTATTGAGAAGGACGAGGTGGGTCAGCAGATACATGAAATTGAAAAGGAAATCAATCAGAGAGTGAGGATACGTGATAACCGCAAGGCCAAAGCCGAAGAATACGATAAGTTGGCAAAGCTGGTGAAGATGGAACAAAGTCCTGATGTAGAGGTATTCGAAATTAATCGTGCGACCGCCAAACGCGAGAAAGATGCTCTGCAAGTGACGATTGACAGGCAACTTATGGAAGAGAAGCGTCAGGCACAAAACCGTCAGGATGAAATCAGTAGCAACATAGAAGAACGAATGGCCACCATACGCTATCTGCAGCAGCATAAGAACAATATATCCGGTCGTGTGGCTGAGATTCGTGATGAGATACTGGAAGCTGTTGGTGCAACTACCGAAGAGATTCCATTCATTGGTGAACTGATATGTGTGAAGGATGATGAGCGTGATTGGGAATATTCCATTGAGCGTATTCTTCACAATTTTGCATTGCGGTTGGTAGTGCCGGAGAAGTATTACAAGCAGGTAAATGAGTATGTGAATGGTCATAATCTGCGAGGTCGTATCGTGTATCAGCGATACCAGGGCGCAGAGACTATTCGTGAGTTTGAGGATAGGACATTGAAAGCGGATTCGTTGCTCCGTAAGCTTGAATACAAGCCAATGTGTTTGTATTTGGATTGGCTTGAGGACAGGTTATTTGCTGAGTTCAACTATAGTTGTGTTGATTCGCTTGCGGACTTCAACCATCTGCAAGAGAAAGCAGTAACAAAAGAGGGGCTGATAAAGGCGAGAGGTGGTAAGCATGAGAAAGACGACCGACCAGAGATACGAGGCAAGGAACACTATGTGCTTGGCTGGGATAACAAGGAGAAAATTGCCGTGTTACAGGCAGAGGTGCGTCAGTTGCAGCAGGAAGAAAAGATGACAGCAGCTAAAGTCCGTAAGCTAGAGGAAGACATAAAGAATGCTCAGAAGAAGCGGGAAACCTATTTGACGCTGTTTAGTAAATACGATAAATTTGATGATATCGACTGGCAGTCGTGTGTACTAGTCATTCAGCAAAAGCAAGAACAGAAACGACAACTGGAGGAAGCCAATAATCGGGTGAAGATTTTACAGGAGCAATTGGCGGGGGTGAGAAAAGAAATCGGTTTACTTGATGATGAGAACAATGAAGCTATCAAAAAGAAAACATTATCGGAGAATCGTGAGAATAAGCTCAAAGAAAGGAGAAACGAAAGTAATTCAGCTTTGGCTCAAATAGGCGTAGTTGATACGGATACTTTTGAGTCGCAACACACAGATTTACTGAATGTGGCATTGGAGGATTTGAACGGAAAGCGTGACACGTTACAACATGAGATCGATTTAGCTTTGCAGAAACAGCGTGAAACGAAGAGTCGCAAGAATAGCGATTTGAAGAACCTGATTTATCGCTTCAAGAATCCCGCAGAGGAAATTACCATGAAGTATCACGATTGGCGTTCGGATGTGAGCCGTTTGCCCGAAGCCGTGGAGTTTATGGGCGAATATCAGGCCTATTACCAACGATTGCTTGACGAAGATTTACCAGGGTTTGAATCGCGCTTCAACAAGTATTTGCAGGAGAATATCATCAACAAAGTCAGTGCATTCAATGTATTCTTCCAAAACTGGTGTCAGTCTATCACCAAGACCATCGACCAATTGAATTCGTATCTTATAGGCATTGATTTCAAAGATGCTCCAAAGACTTATATCCAGTTGGTAGCAACCAAACGATTGAATGTGGATGTGAAGGAGTTTCAAAACCTGCTGAGCAGTGCAATACCTAATATTCATGAGATGAATTCAACAATCGATGGAAGCAAGATTCATTTCGAACAGCATATTGAACCGCTGATGTCTCGCTTACAGGTCGAATCATGGCGAAAGTCGGTGATGGATGTGCGTGGATGGTACACATATAAGTCGGAGGAGTTTTACCAAGACGATGGGCAGAAGCGTAACACCTATGAGGCGATGGGGCAGCTGTCTGGTGGCGAGAAAGCACAATTAACATACACGATTCTGGGATCGGCTATCGCTTACCAGTTCGGATTAACCAAGAGTGGATTAGATTCTTCGTTCCGCTTCATTGCAATAGATGAAGCTTTTCGCGCACAGGACGAGGACAAGGCACGCTATCTGATTTCGCTCTGCAAACAACTCCATCTGCAGTTGCTCGTGGTGACTCCGAGCGACAATATTCACATCGTGGAGAACGATATTTCGTATGTGCATTATGTGGAGCGCAAGGGCAACTGTTCTGTGCTCTATAATATGCCTATCAGTGAGTTTAAGGCAGAACGTGAAAGGAGTATGGAAGTATGATAACGGCAGTAGAAATACGTAAGAAGACTGAACGCAAGTATGTAGATTATTTGCGTTCGGTGGTAGCTGGCTCTGAGTTTGAGCCAATTGTGATCCCTTGCGACAAGAAGGCTAGCGCATCGATGGACGAGTATCAACGTGAACTGACGGACATCCGTTCGCAATCGAAAGAGGTGAAGGGCTTTGGTTACACGATTGAGTGGAAAACAGTGAAAACGAAAGCATTGGGCGAACAGGATCTGCCTGAGCGCGTGTTATTCGAGAGTGCATCGGACATTGAGCGCTTCTTGCAGAAGTGTGGTGAAGTATCACAGTTTCGTAAGGATGTGGCAATGTTGCTTGATGAGTTTCCGCAGCTTCGTTCATGGGTGGAACGCTATCCGCTGAAGGTGGTGGAAAATGCTTCCTTTTGGTCTGATTTGCTGAAAGTTTTGCGCTATTTTGTGGCAAACCCTTGTCCTAGGTTGTACATTCGTGAATTGCCCATTGAGGTGCATACCAAGTTTATTGAACGTAACAAGGGAGTGCTTCGTGAGTTGCTGGATATTGTCATTGTAGAGCATGTTTGTTCGGATGAGAAGGTGTTCGAGAAGCGCTTTGGATTGCGATACGATGAGTCATGGGTGCGGATTCGTGTGCTGGAAGCATCGATTGCGAATGAATACTTTTCTGGTGTAGACGATCTTACGATGCCTCAGAGTCAGTTCTGTGCGTTGTCGTTGCCTGTGCAAAAGGTGTTTGTGGTGGAGAATAAAATCAACTTCCTGACTTTTCCCAAGTTGGCAGGAAGTCTGCTGATTTGGGGGCATGGATTCACCATTGGCATCCTCAAGTCTGTTCCGTTCATGCGGCACGCTTCACTATATTATTGGGGCGACATTGATGCACAGGGCTTCGAAATTCTTTCGCAGTTCCGCAGTTATTTTCCCCAGACACAAAGCCTTCTGATGGATCGCACTACCTTTGACACATATTTTGAAGGCGACAAAGGCACACCAAGCAATGTATCAAAGCCTCTCCATCTTACCCCTGCGGAAGCCGCACTGTACGATCATGTCAAGTTTCACAACCTACGTCTAGAGCAAGAGAAGATTCCGCAAAAATGTATTAATAATATATTCAATAGTTTGTTAAAAAATGGCCAGGTAATATCTGAGGTCTAACGGATAGATGTAAAATTATTATGGCAACTTTAGCTGAATTGTACGAATTCCTTGAAACAAAACAGGATGATAGTCATCTTGACAGTAGATTCTCGTATGACGCATTTTTACCGGTAGAACAGCCAAAAGCACGTCTTGAGATTCTTACATGGTGGAAAATTGAACGGCTGATAGAGGATGAGAATTGTAATTTTGATAAGAATTTTATTGTATCTTATTTTGATGAACGTGTTAAAGCTACGAATAACCAGTTATTAAAATACAGATACAATTACTTTATTTCACTATTAACGAATGACAACCGCTATGCTAAGCAATCTATTGATGCTTTGATAGCGGTGATTAACACTTTATTGCCAAAAGACAAAGAAGATTATCCGCATGTAGCAGAAAAGGCTATAGAGGTTCTGATGTCACTGATAAAAAGAGTGAAGTATAAGATACCCGAGGCTACCGATTTGATTTGGGGCGTGTTGGAATCAGACTATGGATACCGCACAAAAATGGTTTGCATAAGGTTGGCTAAGGAAAAGGGTTTCTTTCCAAGTCGTGATGCAAAGAAAATCGTATGTTTGTGCAAGGATTTGTTGTCATTAGTCAAAGATAGCTGGCGTGAGAACTGCTGTGAGTTAGGTTTATTCTATTCATCAAAGATTCAGGGAGAGGCAAAGCCGTACATGAACTTTTTTTATGAAGCGTTGGGAGATATGGAAATGGGGCAATTAGTTGATCCGGCAACTGCACCAAATAATATTGCCATCCCATGGATGAACGAAGATCATTCCCAAAAAGCTATGGCGTTTTATCAGAAGGCGGGGTTGACCCAAAAAAGGAACAGGGCAGAACTGGCATTTCGAGAAAATAAGAAAAAAATGGTAATGCTGCATTTCAAAATTGAGAAGAAAACAGATAAGAAGATTGTTGAGTATTTTGGCAACTTGGAAAAGGAACTACTTGAAGGGAAACTAAGTTGGCTATTGGAGAATCTTTCATGTCCCGTTAGGTTTTTGTTTCCCTCTTACGAACAAATACGCCTACGAATGTCTGCAAGCAAATCTACGGTAGAAAAACTTGGCTTTGAGAATAAGATTATGGACATCAACGGAAACAGCAAGGACGCAGGTAAGGATTTCGATTTGCGTCAGAAATACGGTATATGGCTCATGAATATTGTGAGAAATACTGTTATAAATATGATTCTTACAGCAGTCAACATAAAACAATTAACCTATAGTAAATTGAGGAAATGGTTCCTAAAAAACACTTGTTTTGGTATTCAACTGGAATATACTAGATCAGGTCAAGTAGTTACGACCACATGGTTTTCGCAGATTGATTACGGAGTTGAAGCACTCATTAAACAGTATAATCGTTTTTTGCAAGGAAAACCAACTGATTGGCGATTGCCTGTGGATATTCTTTCCATACGTTTTGAAGGCATTCTGCGTGATATGGTTGGTGATTATGGAGGTTGTGTTACAAAAGTAGGACGAGATAACAGTATTTCTCAGGCATTACTTGATGATCTACTGAGAGAACCATGTTTACTGCAAATATTCAGAAAAGAAGATATTGAATTCTTTGAGTATGTGTTCACAGCTAAAGGATACAATATTCGCAATTACGTAGCACATGCGTTCTATATACCGCAAGATTACGGAATGATAGAGGCAACGCTTGTGTTTTTGTGCATATTGCGCTTGACGATGTTTAGTCCTAAAAGTAAAACAATAACGGCAAATATGAAGTAATTTTGCCGTTATTGTTATAATTGTAGTAGAAATACTGCTGCTTTTATGTTTTATTATTGCGGTATTGTCAGTATGCGGTATCTACTTACTGATTACCTTGGTGAACATAGCAACAATCATATCATTAGTGCTATTCTTCGCTGCTTGGTATTATTAAGATTAATCGAGGGCGATTATATCTGTGGTGGATCTACCTCTTCCCATTCCGAACAGAGAAGTAAAACCCGAAAGAGCAGATGGTACTGCAATGCGATGCGGGGAGTAGAAAGTCGCCCATTTTTATATTAGAGAAAGGAATAATAATGGACATTAGTTCTATATTATGGGGCTTCATAGCCTCTTATTTGGCAGGATCGTTACCTTCTTTGAGAGAATTCATTTCAACGAAGGATAAAACAACGTTGGATGAAAGGATTGAACAATGCTATCAGACAGCATTGGGACGATGGTGTGCAAACGATGCCGTCAGGCAGCGCATTGCCCAAAAACACTTTAATGACCTTAAACAAGTAAAGAAACTTTACTTGACAGAAAAGTGGGAAAAGGAGGGCGTGATTCTGAGTAGTCTTGCTAATTTATGGATTGAGGAATTAAGTAAGGATGAAGTAGTATCCTATTATATTACCACACAAGGAATTATTTTGAAAGATGAAAAATTAGACAAATTGACTGCGTCCCTGACAAATCAAGAAACTAGGAATGGGCAACGGATACGTAGAGGACTGACAAAACACAAAGCGGTAGATGGCTATATTCGCCGTTTCTGCACGTCTGACCAATCGGAGAACAACTTCATATATTACGTGCTTGGGAAAAAAGAACGTCATACATTGGCTGACTATGTTACGGGAGTAGAGGAGACTTCTACCAATAAGATTGTTCTGTATAGCAGTGCTCAGACAGGTAAGACAACAGAACTGAAACAACTATGCTGGGAATTGCAGCAAAGTGGTCTTTACCTTCCCGTGAGCTTTGAGGTTAGAACCAATACGAAACTTAAGAGAGACGATTTGCCGGAATCACAATACGTAGATGGCAGGGAGGTAGTTCTCGTAATTGATGCGCTGGATGAGGTAAACGGCCAGAAATATGAAGACTTGCTGGAGGAAATAGGAGGTTATGCTTACGAACACCCAGAAATGAAAATGGTGCTCTCGTGCCGTAGTAACTTCCGCAGGGAACGCCAATTGGAGTTATTTACAGAATTGTTTCTGGAAGAGTTAAGTATAGACGATGCCAGAGACTATGCTGCCAAACGTGAGGTTAATAGTGATAGGTTTATGAGAAGCGTCTTTGCCAATCAGTTGGAAGACTTCATCAAGAATCCTTTCTTCTTGAGTGTATTGATTGATGCATATAAAGGAAAGGGGAAACAACTTCCTAAGACCAAGGCGGATATATACAAACTATTTATAAAAAGCAGTTACGATAAAGAGGTAAAAGAAAAGAACGTATCACTATCTGCACAACATAGTTTTGAAGAGTCTGTTCGGCTACTGGAAAGAGTAGCCCTTGGGCTATCACTGATGAATGCCCAAAGTCTGAACAAGGAGGAACTGCGTATATGCTTGCAAAACGATGATAACAATGTGGAAGAATGTTTGCGATATGATCTTATTCGCGATGAGGGAGGTCAGTATTCATTTGCACACAACGCATTCCGCGAATGGCTTGTTGCCAATTATTTGAACAGATATGGTATAGAAAGAGCTAAGCAACTAGCCACACATCCCAATGGACGTATCAAGCCAGAATGGTATAACATCATTATGCTGTGGCTGTCAATGTATGGGAAAGATAAGAAAGAAGAAGTGTCTGCCATATTAAAATGGTTGAAGAAAGCCAGTCTGGATTTAATCATCTACATTGACCGAGATATGCTAGACTATGAAACTCGAAACGAAGTGTTCAAAGGGCTTTTATTGGAGTATAAATCGCTAGGCATTAGAATGTCGAACATTATGACGCACGATTATGAGGATTTGTGGCGATTTGCATATTCGACAGATACAGTGGGGTTCGTTGTGGATGAATTAAGTGATACAGAAACAGGAACGACTTATTATTCAGACTTGATGTGCCTGTGCTATTTCCTGAAATGGGATAGTTTGAAGTCTGATAGCGCTGATTTGACTGAAAAACTTTTCAGCGTGTTGGAGAAAAAGACAGCTGAATCACTAGAGAAAGAAGACAAATACCACGATTTGTCATTCTTGTATTTCGATAATCCCTTTTTTACTCAGCAGACCTATTTAGAACGCTTGTTTGCCATTGTAAAGGACTCAAACCACTATGATGCCATCAAATCGATGATAAGGCTGATAGGGGAGGCGGACAAGGCCGATGGATATATAGACTATATACTCGATAAAGAAGGGTATGTTCATAATCAACACAAGGGACATACTACACATATGGTAACTCGAACGCCCATCTATACAACCCTTGCCAAAGTTCGTTCTCTTCAGAGTGTAGAAAAAATCCTTACTCACACGTTCTATCATTCCCAATATGAATATCATGATGAGCAGGAAGAATATTCCAACATGATAAAAGGAGTGTTTGGAAGGGCAAGTGAATTCATCAAACAAGGACATACAGAACTGATAGGGATTATAGAGGCTTATTATAAAAAGGCCTTTAAAGAATATCACCGTCATTTTGATAATAATAGACAGACACAAGAATTGTTGATGGTTATTAGGGATTGTTATTTGACCGCCAGTTTACGAGAAAAAGGAAGAAAGACCTTTTATGAGAGACAGGCAGAACTGTTTGCTCCAAAAGAAGAATCCTCGAAGTGGGAAGATATCAGACAAGCCTATATTATGGCTGCTTTATGGATGACGGCAGAAGATGTAAAGGATGATTTTAAGAAGTTTGCAGTAGACAACAGTACAGACTGGGCCAAGGCCAGTTGGTATCAGGAAATACCCTATGCCGAAGTGGCGGAATGTGCAGAAATACTTTACAAGGAGAAGTTTCCACAGCCTGAAATAATAACCAAAGGGCGGGAGAGACGGCAACAAGCATTTATGGATTTTACAGAGTATCCTGTATTTAAGCAGATTGTGCTAGAAATGGTGACAGGATTGGACAATCATAGTTCCAGAAAAGAGTTCTATAAGAAACTGCGCGATCAAGACGAAGGATACAATCAGTATGCTTTCAGTTTTTTGTTGCTTTTCGTTGATGACAATAATTATTACAATATTGGAGAGATTGTCAAAGGTGTTAAGAACATGGATATTTATGAATCTTTCTTCATGAAGGAAGTGTCGGGAATGATGGATAGGTCTGATATGGATGTGTCTGTAACAGAGGAAATCAAGATTCGGGTTGTAAAATGGGCTAAAGCATCTGTCTTGAAACTGAGCGATGGAGAGCCCATATTCTTCTGGCGAGAAGCCTTGGGACTAATGCTGAAGGGTGAGTTTGAGATTCCTTCTGAGAAACTGCTCTCACTGCTTTGTTTTGGCAGTTATACAATTTCCAGAAAGGATTTTGATGAATATTATAGCCGTGAGTATTCCTTGTTTGAATATATAACAGAGAGAGTAGATTCTGTAACCCTAGCTCCTAAGGTGATAGAAAAACTACGGGCAAATATTGACAATGCAGAATACCCTTTGTTGTATTCATTCTCGAACTATATCATAGAAAACCAAATAGAGGAGGGGTATAGTCTTGTGCTTTGCTTCGCATTGTCTGGTTATTCATTGTCTGCAAACGTAATGGAGACTCTTGTTAAGAAAGGAATGAAAATAGAAGAGATAAAGAAAGCTGCATCGGGCTTGAAAGTGTCTGACAGACTATTCTGTTATTCAACACTTATAAGGAATACGCAGGAATCGGTTTGGGTGAGAGAAAGGCTGGAAGGAGAATACAAGAGTTTTAACGGATATGATTTAGAACATGCGGTACGTCTGTTGATAAGTATTGGCAGCATGGATGCGCTGGACTATCTTGTGACGCGCCCAGAAATGATAAAATATAGGGATGACTACCACTTTAACTATGACAATCCAAACGCCATTTCATCGCTATGCTATTTTATCCGCTACTGCTATGAGCATAAGATTGATGGTCATTTTATGCTGAATAGTATACTTAATTCTTTGGAAAGGATTGCCATAAAAAGCAAGGATGTATTGATGGAGGTGACGCAATACTTACGGCAGTTAACCCAAAGGGGCGAAATGTATAAATATCTGAACCGCTATATTATCGGGTTTGAAGATAAGTACTATGCAGCTTATTCTGGTATTAGCGATATCAATGAAGCTATGCGTATAGCAGATGGAGGACGCTTAACGAAAACAGAAGAGGAAAAAGCTGAAGAGATTCCGTGGAGAGAGGATGAAGGTATTTACATATCTTACAATTGGGAAGGTCATTCAGCACATATAGTGGATTATCTTGGATTTGTATTGGAGAATAGAGGGATTCCTTTTAAGTTGGACAAGAAAGATTGTCCTTATACGGTCAACATCAAGGAGTTTATGAATGCCATAAGGGCTGGGAAAACTGTAATAGTGGTACTGAGCAGGCCTTACTTAAGATCGAAAAACTGTATGTATGAACTATCGGGCATTATGGAAAATGTCAATTATAAGGATAGGATGCTGCCTGTGGTGGTTGATGATACGATAAGAGATGACGATTTCTATGTGGAACTGGTTAAGCATTGGAAAGAGAAGAAGGATAAACAAACAGAGATAGTAGAAAAGTTACGGGACCTTGATCCCGACATGGCTGAGCCTGAAGAAATGAAATTGAAAGAGATAGAGCAAGTGTATGGTCTGTTGAAGGTTATCAAAGAATATATAGATTGGGCAAATGCTGACAATTTGGATGCGTTAAGTTCGTCGCGATTTAAGAAGATCATAGACGAGATATATAAAAGAAGGGGGATAGAACATGAAGATATATCTGGATAATAATGTGCTTGTTGATATAGAATCTGGAAACACAGTCCAAAATTCTGTGTAAATGGAAACAGGATTCAGCTGTAAGTTGATTTTATATCTGGATTCTGTTTTCAAACATAAGCATAAATTGATTCATAATCAATCCCCAGTTATGAATAGGCTGTGTCCATTTCTTCTCAATCTCCATAAGCGATAGGTATACCATTTTCTTTACAGCATCATCTGAAGGGAATGAAAGCTTTGATTTTGTGTACTTTCTGATTTTCCCATTCAGGTTCTCAATGAGATTTGTGGTATAGATTATCTTTCTGATTTCCAGCGGGAACTGGAAGAAAACCGTCAGGTCATCCCATTTGTTCCTCCATGAAAGTATGGCATAAGGATACTTTCCTCCCCTCCCCATTTCTTTTCCAGGTTGTCAAGTTCTGCAGCAGCAACCTCTTTGTTGGGCGCATTATAGATATTCTTCATATCTGCCGTAAACTCTTTCTTGTCCTTATAAACGACATATTTACAAGAGTTTCTGATCTGATGTACCACACAGATTTGAGTGAATAACTAGGGAATACGGTACGGATGGTATCCGTAAATCCATTCAGATTATCGGCATAGGTAATCAGTATATCCTGCACTCCACGAGCCTTTAAGTCGGTCAGAACGCCGATCCGGAAAGAGGAACTTTCCGATTTGCCGACCCACATGCCAAGGACTTCTTTCAGGCCGTTCTGTTTCAGACCGACACAAAGATAGACGGTCTTGTTTATAATCCTGCCGTTATCCCGTACCTTGACGACAATACCGTCCATCCGGACTATCATATAAACCGTATTCAAAGGTCGGTTCTGCCACTTCTGGGCAGCTTGGTTTACCTCGTTTGTAATGATGGAAATGGCAGATGTGGAGAACTATATTTCATAAATCTCACGCATCTCTTCCTCTATGTCGGAAATACTTATCCCTTTGGCATATAGGGAGATAACAAGTTCTCTATAGAAAGCCCCGGCTTTCATGCTTGGGGACTGCTATCGGTTCAAACTGACCGTTGCGGTCACGCGGAATGGAGATGACAGATTCTCCATGTCCTGTATGAATCTTTTTCGGATAACTGCCATTCCGAGAGTTGCCGGTGTTGTTTCCTGCCATGGAATTTTTCTCATACCCTAAATGGTCATCCATTTCACCTTCAAGCATTTTCTCCAATACCTGGGCATGCAATTGCTTGAGGAATTTGCTTACATCGGCTTCTGTCTTGAACTGGCTGATAAACTCCTTACTTAACACTTCGTCAGGTACTGCTTGATTCTTTTCTTTCATAATCTTCTTTATTTGGTAAATGTATAAAATAAAAAATACGGAACGCTATTTTGAACCCCCTATTTCCCATTTACACAAAATATTTTATAGTGCCTTTTTTAGCCAACATCCCTTAGAAATGGTTCTTTTACATAGTCATTGTTTTTGTTTATTTTCTTCTTTTTCTATGATTTTGCATACCTTATCTACCTCTTTTAGTGAAGGCATAATCTCAGGGTCTATCCATGTAAGAAAATCACTGATTATCGTATACATACCCTTCACATAAGAAAAATCACATTTTCTGTTTACAAAACATATCGGCTCATTATGATTGATGCGGTTACGCAGTTCACGAACTTGTACTATAATATCGTTAATCTCCTTACGTCCGAATCCGGGAGGCAGTTTCTTGAAAATCCGGCAGGGTACACCAGCCAAAAGCGCATAGTGGTGTGTTTCATAAAAGCTATTCCAGAAGCCCAGGGTCTGTTCAGCTATTACTCTCCCAGTCGTAACCCTGACACCCCGATCGGCAATTTTCTTTTCTGCTTTCAGAACCTCTTTCAATATATAGTCATTGGTAACTTTTTTCTTTGTCCGCTTGTTCGTATATGTCAGAGAAGGAGCAATCATGAATCCGGTTTTCTGGTTGATAATCCAGTTACCATCGGAAAAATGGTGTGCCAGCGCATAATGCAGTTGGTTACGTAATATAACTTCAAATGAAGACAGTAACGGATGAAACGCTTGTGCTATTTTCATGTTGGCAAAATAGAGCATGACTGCCTTGTTTTTGTTGCGGTTGGTCGCCCTGTAATATTTGGCGACCCTCGAATTGGAATATAATCTGACTACTTTTTTATATTTCATTTTGCATATTCAAATAAAAGTCGTACCTTTGTATCGTAATGCTTGGTAAAGCCTCTGTTGTCAAAACACGTAACCAAGTTAAGGATATACCCGTTCATCAAGAACGGGTTTTTTCGTTTGTGGCCATCCTTTTGTTTTATAATACAAAAGTACGAATAAAAAGTGATAAACAGAAAAATGTAGCAAAGTTATTGGCAGATAGGCGTTTTAGGAAGATGGCTTGAAAAAATGAAAGACAGAAAAGGCAATGAAAAAGCCAATATGAGGATACTCTATGAAATTATAAAGGTTATATAAATCTTCAATATCTCATAAAAGATTATCCTGAGAAATATATGCCTTTGGATTTTGAAGCAATCAAGAATTCTAAAGACAGATTTGTTATAGTAACCAGTATGTATTACCGGTGAATCTGAGTGTTTTGAAGAACGGACAAATAAAGAACGCCTATTGGATATATGTCAGGCATCCTGTTCACTCACCATTTTATGTCCTGAAAAATATATAGACGGTATCCCTATGTTGGATGGAGGTGTATGCGATTCTATACCAGTATGTCGTGCTAGGAAAGATGGCTTTTTAAACAATGTGGTAATTCTTACAAAGCCCAAAGAATACAGGAAGCCAAACAAGAAATTCTATTTGCCGAAGTTCCTTCTACATAAGTACCCCAAACTGAGACACCAGCTGGTGATGCGTTATATCGGCTATAATGAAATATTGGATTATATCGATGAACTGGAAAACAAAGGATATGTTTATGTTATTCGTCATAAAGGCGACATGAGAGTGACAAGAACTACAACAAACTATCATTTGCTAAAAGAACTTTATGACGAGTGTAGAATGGAGGGAGAGAAATTAATACGTGATATGGAACTTATTTCTCAAATTTCCTTTGCAGCAATTTTCAGGTATTTGCAGGAATTTTCATGAGGTGTCCAACATGTCAACGGGCGCATATTTATCACTTTTGCAGTTTTTGCATGAGATGCCATATATGTCATTTTCCCATTGCCATTTGGTCGCAAAATTTAGGGACAGGAACGATATTTGAGCCAAATTTACCCTTTAAAACTGGTTGTAACAAGTTTCAAATGGAAAGTGTTAAAAAGAAAAAAGAGGCCATCTCAAATTTATTTTGAGACAGCCACCTCTCTTTCTTCTGATATCGGTTTGTTGGACTTGGCTGGATTTTATTGGAATATCTTCTATAACGTATCCTTATTAAGTTTCATATGATAAAGCAAAGTATGCAAACTAACGTTGAATCCGAGCCTTTGCTAACACCTGTTTTTTGCTGATTTCTTTATATGAGACTTCTTTCTGCTGAGCTGATTTATAATATCCGGACTTAAAGTGAGGATTGCACTTTTTTAAAGAAAGTCAATCAGTGTGCTGTTAATCCCTTATTCCTCCATACTCTCATATTCCTCGAATATCCTCTCCATAGTATCGGACATATCAAGTGCGTTGATTACATATTCTCCCGTATCGTTGTCTGTAGCCATCAGTGAAATGATTTTTCCTTCATTTACACGATATACGGCAATGTCGTCCTTCTCCAGGAAAGGGTAGTTTTCCCTTGCCTTTTCAAAATATCCGGCACGCAGCAGTACATTCAGATGATTGACTATATAAGGGCTGTGGGTCGATACCATCAGTCCTAGTTTGCGGTCTTTTTTGTTTTTATGGAATACCTCTTCTACTAGGTTGCTCATAAAGGCTCTTTGATCTTCCGGAGCAAGACTAAGTTCGACTTCTTCTATATGGATATGGACATACTTTCCCAATTTGTTCCGGTTGATTCCCGGAGTGAATTTTGTAAGCAGGTCCTGTTTGTACAGATAGTTCAATACAGAACGTTGGAAAGCGTCCTTGAATGAGAACTCTTGGGCGAAGTAATGAACAATTGCAACCAATGGAGCTGATGTCTGGATACCGGAAGATGCGTATCTCAGTTCTATCGGTACAGCATCATTCTGCAAAGATTCAATGGTAAATAGTTTAGGTCTGTTGCCTGATTTACGGACTTTCATTTTCAGATTCAGATACTCCAGCTTCTGTTCTTTAATGACATCCGTAGCATCATTGAAGTCATTGAAGGTTTCGTGAAAGAAGAAGCCCAGGTTTTCTCCCTTTACTGAGACTGCTTTGGATGCCCATATAGGAATCAGGCTTCTCATTCCGGAAACATAAGCTTCTTTGAAGAATATCAAGTCCTTGTCCGGTATGTTAATGTCAGACTGCAGACCTCTGTTGGTATATTTCAGGGTATATTTGTTCCCATTAATTTCCACGGTGTAATATATTTCGGTCTGTGCTGTTATCATTCCCTTCAGTCCATCATGTAGCAGTGAGTTGAAACGGAGCTTGAATGGAGAACGGGTGATTTTCGCATTTTTCAAATACGAACGGATATTTACCATTTTGTAGATGTAACGCATAAGTACTATTACTTTCATAATTATACTCTTACCACCGGCTGACTTGCCTATGAATACGGTCAATGGCTTGATATCATCTATTTCCACTTCTTTCAATGGACCAAAATTCTTTATGATTATAGATTCTTTCATGATAATCTTGTTCTTTTCTATCTGACAAATATAACGCTAATTAATGGTTAACAGATGCTTATATTGTATTTTTATCTTGCTAAATGCTTTGTCTGTTGTTTTACACGGCTGCAATCATTATAAGACATTACCTGTTTTCTTGTATTTTAGTGGGTAATGTTTAAATTTGTAACTGAAATATATTGATTATGTTTAAATTCTCTGAATCTACAAAACGGAAACTGGGTAATGCTATAGTGTATATAGCATATCATACATCAGGTCTTTGTAGGAACAAACTATTGAAACTTCTGTATCTGATGGAGGAACATATGGCTCTGAAATATCATGTTCCATTCATCGGCATGCCATATGAGGTGTGGCAGGCAGGTCCTGTGGCAAAGGATGTCTTTATTGACCTTTCAGACGTACCCTATATTTTGAAAGGCTTTGTCAGGACAGAGTTCAGGGACGGTGGAATTTTTATTGAGGCTATAGCCGATTTTGATGACAGTGAGTTCTCTAAGTGTGAAATAGAGATAATGGACTATGTTCTGGTCAGATATGGTAATATGACAGCATCAGATCTGTTTTTAGAAACCTGTAAGAAGGATAGCCTGTGGTATCGGGCAGCTGTCCGTACCGGGTTACTGGAAACATTCAACAGGCAGGAATGCAATAACTCCGACCTGCAGATTAACTTTGCAGAGGTAATGTCCGATAGTTCGGCAGAGGTGTATTGCGAGAGCTTGAATATACGGCAGACTGCAAATCTTTTAAATGTAGAATTTTATGTTTGAAGGTGTGCCTGTTTCTAGGGGCGTATGGTACGATTTAAATGAGATAACGAATTGTTATTGGCAAGTGGAAGTTAGTTGTTAAATTTTGGTGAAAATTCATTATTCGTAGAGAAAAAGACTGGCTCTATCTTACTATAAGCAATCCATAGATGTGACTCCTTCCTTAGTGAAACCGATAAATGATGGAATATCTACTAATTCGACTTCAGCAATTGTGGCCTTCAGTCTTTCAAGCGTACCGGTAATTTTAAGATAAAGCGTTTCTTACAATTTGTTTTTCGCGGATATAATCTATCATTTCCTTATTAGCTTTCCCGGCCCTTGCAATATCTATGATGGTAATCAGATTCTTTTGAGGATTATCCTTAATACGTGCCCTTGCTTCTTTCCATGCCAAGTCGTGTGACAGGTCTGACAGGTCATAAGGATCTGTATCCTTATATTTGGTAATGGCAGCATCCAGACAACGCTTGTCTGAGCCTGAAATGTAGTTCATATCAGGTTTGGCAGAAGCATAAATTTTCTGTTCATGCACTTCTATTCCGGCAAGGAAATCATTAAAGCTTTCTTCTGTTGGCTTTTCTTTTACAGCCTGTAGGACCCTATAAATATAAGTCGGCGCCGGACCATACTTCAATGCCATAAAAGAGTCTTCTATAAGTACCTTTCCATATTTGACAAGATAATCCTGTTGTGCAAAATAAAGAATTCTAAAAAGCTTTGCACATTCAACTCCTTTGGGGAAACTCTGCATAATATAGAGTAATACTGTCTTTATTTTTGTAATCTGTATAAAAGTTTTCATTTTTATCTATTATAACCGATGTATACTCCCAAATATAATCATTTATTTAAAAACAATAATCTTTGGTTATAGTTTTTATGATTGTAATACCTCCTAATAAGTCTATCCTTCCTGTTTTAACTTGTCGTACTTCCTGCCGGTAGTTTCTTTCTGTGAAGTTCGGATAAGAAATATTCTAATTCTTATAATATCGTGTTTTCAATAAAATATTAATTTTGCAAAAACGAGGAAAATCAGTGTTTTGTCCTCTTTCTCCCGTATCTGATCTTTCTGCGTGATAAATAATTATTTTACTATTCAACCTACCGGAAATAACAAATCGTATTCAAATAGAATTATGACTTGATATTTTACCGAATAAAGATTAGATTTGTATGGTACTTGACACAATGACACTGGAGGAGCTTATAAGAGAAATCAAGACAGATTTTAGTGAAGTAAAAGGACGATGGAAGAACTACGTACGGAAATTCAGGAAAACAGCTCAAAAAAGGACAATGTTCCCGTGGTTGTGGGAAGCGAATATCAAGACACGAAGATTCAACGAATGGTACATTTCTTTTTATGCAGAGTCGAAAAAAGAGGTTGGTATTTTGAATCCCACATTCACAATGTTATTCAAGTATAAAGGACAATTATTGGTAGGTGCAGTAACAAACGACGTGGTTCTTATTTTTACTGGGCATTTTTTTGACAGATACAAAGAAAGGTTCTTTAAAATACATAAGGACAGCCGTCCGGTTACAAATCGGGAAATAATGAAGGTGTTCTTCCTGTTCAACAGTAACTATTGTTTTTACAGCAAAGAAAAAGAGGAGAATGTAAGAGGTTACTGCTATGACGGAATGCTGTTAGGTGACTGGATTGGAGAAGAAGGTGGTTTCGTGAAAACATTCATATCAAGACAGGAGATGAAGATGAATCAGTTTGTTGAATATTTTGAATTTTTTAAGATGTGGATTATAGAAGATATGTTCAAATCCAGGAAAGGTTTTGAACTGAAGAATTCACTCACTGAATACATACCGGATACATATTTTGAATATGGAGAGTGGGACAAGTTCCTGTTTGAGCGTGATAATCTGAGACTGATAAAGGTAGCGGAGGAAAGCCAGGAGATATACATGAAGAACCGGGAGGAATATAGAAGATGTTTTCAGCTGATAGACGCAGTCAATATCAATATGTTTGAAAAGAGAAAACATATTTAGGTATATTATAATAAAAAAATATTCAGAATTGTAGCATATTGGGGAATACCTAATTTTGCTCGGACTATTAATTTCTTAAATAGCTGCATAAAATATAGTATCTAATGATGCATAATGGCTGTGAGGTTAAAGATGTTATGCAAATTCCTCGGGACTTGTTTTATTATTAGTGTCTGATAAATATATTTGATGGGATGATTATAAATATTGTTTTTACGTACAAGTCCTTTCTCTAAATTGAGATTGCTTTATAATTGTGTATATATCAATAAGCTATAAGGTAATCGAAAAGTTTTATTGGACAGCAATAGTTTTATTTATATAAAATTAGTATCTTCGTTATGTAGGGTAAAGAGAGTATTCCTTATAAACCTTCTTCTTCAGGTGTACTTGATATCCTATGCCCTCTTTTAAAAGAGGGCTTTTTTATTTGATAGTATTATCTTAAGATTGGTGATATATGCTTATAAGAACATCTAAGCCATATCTTATTAGAGTTTATATCTAATAGTTGATTAAAGCTATCTTTGGAATATCTTTGAAGTATAAAAAGCTTGTTGCAATATTCTTCACACCCATAGACCGGTGCTTGCAGCACCGGATTAACTCCGGATTAACTCCAGTTGAGTTTGAAACTTTAATGATTACATTTAAGGGACATTTACTGAATGTCTCTTTTTAAACTTGGAACCGTAGATCTGACTTATGTAAAAGTAAAAATAAATATTTCAATAGAATATTATTTGTTTCTATAATAGAATATCATCTGTTGTAATTTCTGACCCGAATATTTTTAATGTATATATTTGTTTATCAGCGTTATAAAATTTGAATATATTCGAGGCTGAGAAATAAAAAAATATTATTCAGACATCAAATATTTATGATTTTGACGGATTTTATAGAGAAAATCTCAAAAATACATCGGGGGACATAATTTTGTCCCCCGATGCCACTATAGAGGACAAACTGGGGACAAAAATGAGGAAAACATATGCTAAAAAGAGAAAATATGGTTCTCAAAACAGCTTATTTTCCATCTATATAAGTCATTTTCTATCAGAAAATTATAGGTTTTTACTGTATAACTATCTGATAATCATATAGTTAGCTATTTGCCGATGCAAAAGTGCTGAAATATATTCTGTAATACCATATCATTTGTCACTTCTCCCGCAATATCGCTCAAGTGGAAAATACAATCCCGAATATCTTGTGATATGAAATCACCGGAAATATTATTAGTCAGACCCTCTTGCACTCGATGGATAGCTTCTAATGCATTGTTTAATGCCTCATAATGGCGTACATTAGTAACTATAACATCATTTTGCGTAATTGTAGGAAGATGGGCAGATGTTATTAGCATTCGTTGAAGTTCTTCGATATGTTCTCTTTTTTTTGCGGATAGGGTGATTGACTGTACATTATCAGGAAAATTGTCAGGAATACTATTCTGTATATTATCCACTAAATCGGCTTTGTTATAAACAAGGATAAGCTGCTTTCTTTCACAACGGGGAAGGAGTTGACCGGCCAACTGTGTTATTTGAGCTTGGGCATTCGTAGCATCAATCATCCAAAGGACAATTTCTGCTTGATCCAACTTTTGGAAAGTGCGTTCGATACCGAGGCTTTCAATTGTATCGCTAGTTTCACGAATACCTGCTGTGTCGATGAATCTGAAAGTAATGCCATCTATATTGACAGTATCTTCTATTATATCCCGTGTAGTGCCATGAATGTCGCTAACAATAGCTTTGTCTTCATTAAGTAAGACATTGAGCAATGTAGACTTTCCTGCATTCGTTTCACCGATAATGGCTACAGGAACGCCGTTTTTGATGGCGTTACCTACGTTGAATGAATTAACCAAACGAGCTATGACTTTCTCTATGTTGTTCGCTAGTTGGCAAAGTTCGGAGCGGTCGGCAAATTCCAGTTCCTCGTGATCGCTGAAATCCAATTCCAATTCGATGAGTGAGGTGAAATGGAGTAATTGGTCACGTAAGGTAGCAAGTTCCTTACTGAAACCGCCCCGCATTTGGCTCATGGCAAGACGGTGGGTCGCTGCAGACGATGAGGCAATCAGATCGGCAACTGCTTCTGCTTGACTCAGGTCCATTTTCCCATTTAGAAATGCACGCTGGGTATATTCGCCTGGGGCAGCCATGCGACAACCATTCTTGATGAGTAGTTGTAATACTTTCTGAAGAATATAGGCAGAACCGTGGCAAGTGATTTCCGTACTGTTCTCACCAGTATAGGAGTGAGGAGCACGAAACAGACTAACGAGTACTTCATCTATAACTTCAGAGCCGTCATAAATCCGTCCAAAAGTAAGTGTGTAAGGCTTGCTGTCCCCTAACTCTCTATTAGTAGCGGCAGGAGTAAAAATACAAGATGTGATTTCGATAGCTTCCGGTCCGGAAACGCGAATACATCCAATAGCCCCGCCCTGGGCGGTAGCTATGGCGCAGATAGTATCTTGGTTCATTATTTACAGCTTGTTTTATGACGCAAAGATAGTGCTTTCTCCTGATTTTATATCCGATAAGATATTTAAATACGTTCGAGTACTTTAAGAATAAGATGGTCAATTGTATTTTTATATCCGGTGTTGGCTTCTTTAATTAATCGGTTGGCAATTACCATGCAGACAGTCATGGCTTTATGCCCCATCAAACGACTGAGGCCGGCCAGTGCGGAACTTTCCATTTCGAAATTGGTAATCTTATAACCGTTGTATTCGAATTGCTCGATTTTTTCGTTCTGATGCGGGTCTGCCAGGGGAACACGCAGTTCACGTCCTTGCGGACCGAAGAAACCGCCGGCAGCGATGGTGACGCCTCGTACCATATCATCTCCCGCTATACGGTCTATCAATTCGGCATTGGCATCAATTACGTAAGGGGCGGGAGCACACATGTTTCCCGACCATCCCATGTGGTTGAGGAAAGCGCGTTCAAAGGGCAGATCGCAAACTGCATTACGTCCGGCATAGAAGTTCAGCAGGCCGTCGAAACCAATGGATTTGGCAGAACATATAAAAGTTCCTACGGGCGTGTAAGGTTGCAAACCGCCACACGTACCGATACGGACCAGTTCCAATTGACGCAGTTGGGGCTTTTCCTCTCTCGTCTGGAAGTCGATGTTAGCGAGTGCGTCCAATTCGTTCATAACAATATCAATGTTATCGCAACCGATACCAGTGGAAACAACGGTGATTCGTTTACCTTTATAAGTACCTGTAATTGTCTTGAATTCGCGGCTCTCCACTTCACATTCTTTATTCTCGAAATGTGAAGCAACCAATGCTACCCGGCCGGGGTCACCTACGAGGATTACTTTATCTGCCAGCCATTCAGGCTTTACGTGTAAATGGAACACGGAACCGTCTTCGTTAATAATAAGTTCTGAAGATGCAAAATACTTTTTCATGTTACGAGGTATTATAAGTTCGTTTATATAGGTAACTTTACCGGTTTATTTGCTTAATGGCTGGTTGGATGTACCGGTTACCGGTTTGGCAATGTTCTCGCGCATCGAAGTGTCGGCCTCGATGTTTTTCATCCGGTAATAATCCATTATGCCCAGATTGCCGCTGCGGAAAGCTTCTGCCATAGCCTTAGGTACTTCAGCTTCGGCTTCGATAACTTTAGCGCGTGCTTCCTGTGCTTTGGCTTTCATTTCCTGCTCGCTGGCAACGGCCATGGCACGGCGCTCTTCGGCTTTTGCTTGAGCGATATTTTTGTCCGCATTTGCTTGGTCTATCTGTAAAGCTGCACCGATGTTCTTGCCTATGTCGATGTCGGCAATATCAATAGACAGGATCTCAAAAGCCGTACCGGCATCCAATCCTTTGCGAAGCACTAATTTGGAAATGGAGTCGGGATTTTCCAAAACCGATTTATGGTTTTCGGAAGAACCGATAGACGATACGATACCTTCACCTACACGGGCAAGGATTGTATCTTCTCCAGCACCACCTACCAACTGACGGATATTGGCACGTACGGTTACACGGGCTTTGGCAATCAACTGGATACCGTCTTTTGCCACGGCTGTGACGGGCGGGGTATCAATCACCTTTGGGTTTACTGACATTTGGACTGCCTCAAACACATCGCGTCCGGCAAGGTCAATGGCGGTGGCCATTTGAAAAGGCAATTCGATGTTGGCTTTCGAAGCGGATACCAAAGCATGCACTACTTTCTCAACGTGTCCGCCCGCCAGATAGTGTGCCTCCAGTTCATCGCGGGTGATGTTGCTCAAGCCGGCTTTATGTGCTTCAATCAGGCCAGGCACAATAATATAGGGCGGCACGTTACGAATACGCATCAGAAACAGTTGAACCAGTGATATGTTGACTCCTGAGACTTTGGCAGACAGCCATAGGAAAAACGGTACATAGTGGAAAAATAGTACCAGGAAAATGATACCGCCTATGATAGTGAAGGCAGTGAGATACATTGTGCTTGGATCCATGATTTTAGTTATTAATGATTACTTATTTAATGATTTGCAATTTACGGTTTGTTTTTCTCCACAAGTATCACTCCGTCTGTAATGCGGTTTACTATAATGGGAGTTTTCTCATTCAGAAAGCCGTCTGTGGATTTTACTTCTACGATATCACCATTTATTTCGGCATACCCGATGAGGGCAAGACGGGTAGTGGTAATACCGGTATCGCCAATTTTTACTTTCTCTTCGGCACTACGGTCTACTTTTGAAGTGATGTTTTTCTTCAAAGCTATCTTATCCAGGGTTTTGGAATGCATGAACCACACTAATGAACCAACGCAGGTGATGACGGATATGGCAAGTGTGATGAATCCGGCTGTTGCTCCTAAATTGGCAAAAGCGTAGTAGTTGGCATAAATGATGCAACCACCTGCCAAAAATCCGGCAATGCTGATGCCTGGTATGATGAATAGCTCTACGAGGAACAGTATAACTGCTGCAACGACTAAAATTGCGATGATGAATATGTCCATAACTGTTCTATTTAATGGTTTGCTTTTCTAATTTCCGCACTTGGATAGCAGTACGGTCTACTTCGTTTGCCAACTGTAGCACTCGTTTTTCCAAATCGAGTATAGCTGGAGCCATTTTGCTTCTTTCGTTCTGGTTGGCACGCGAATATTGGGTGCGCATATTTTCCAGTTTATTTTGTTGCTGGTTATAGCTTTCTTTCAGTTGGAGATAGTTCCTGAATTGCGCTTTTGCTTGCGGAGAGCGGAAATCGGCAGCATAATGATAGATATTCCTGTCATCAATTACAAACTCAAATTCGTGTCGTTTCTTTATTTCCGTTTTTTCCTGCATCGTTTCCTGCAGGCGTTTCCTTGCATCGGCTACCAGGCTTTCATTCGTCCAGGTATCTCTGATGGAATGGAGTTGGGCAAGCTTTATCAGTTTGTTTTTATCCATGCTTTCATAGTTGTATACTTGTTTGGATGAGGCAGGAATGAATACATATACACATACTTTGCCTTCCGGCTGATAACGATCTGATGCAAACCAGCCGAGGTTGTTGAATTCGTCTATAACGTACATATAATCATTATAAGGCGAATTGAAAGGCATGCCTACATTTTCCGGGGTCAGATAAGTGTCTGTGTTTGTATTGTAGCGTGTTACGAAAATATCGTATCCACCCATTGATGCAGGACCGTCTGCTGCATAATAGATAGTGATGCCATCAGCCAATACGTATGGATAACTGGCATTCATGGACTCGTTGATACTGCCGGGGAGCATATTGCCTTTGCCCCATTCGTTCATCATTTTATTGCGCGATAAGATGTTGAGCGTACTGTCTTTCTGTAACTCGCTATAATAGATTTTATTCCCTAACTCCGTTTCATATACAGTGCCGCCTTTGCTATTGGAATTTTCAAAGTAGGTATCGTACATGAACAATTTCCCGGATTCAGGACTGATTTTGTACGCTTCGAGAAAATCTTTCTTGTCTACGACAAAACTGTCGATGAAGCACACTTCTTCTACGCCTTTCAGCAGACGGAGGTTGGCTTTGCTCTTTTCCAGAAGTTTTTTGGCTTCAGCGGTCGAACGTCTTCTTTTTGTCAGTTCTGCAATATAGTCTTCGTAAGTGCCGACGGCATCTTCAAATCGGTAAACGGCATTATAAGCCTGTGCCAAATAGAGTTGTCCGCTGGTGACCCGGCGTTTTACGGCTGTTTCCAGATACTTTATAGCTTCTTCCGCTTCTCCCGTATTCAGACAACATACGCCATACCACAAATTATAATTCCCGTTATTAGGTTGTGATTTTACAAATTTCTTAAAAACGGGCTTTGCCTGTTCGTATTGTCCTTTTTCATAGAGTATTTTTGCTTGGGCAAGGGTTTGTGCTGAAGCATGTATTCCAAAGAAGCCAAACAAGAAAAGCAGTATATATTTATTCTTCATACTAAAAAATCTTTTTTAATGAGTTCAAAAATACGAATTAATCCGGAATAAAGCTCTTTTCCGTAATTCTATTATGTTAATTCTTCTTTAAATGATTCTTTTCAGTTACTTTTGCAGCCAATTTTCAACTGATTTTTATGGCACTATTTACAGAGGAAGAGAAGACATTACGGCGTATAGAGAAACGCTTTGCCAAAGGAGTGGTGGAGTACGGACTGATAGAAGAGGGCGATAAAATCCTTATCGGACTTTCCGGCGGCAAGGACTCTTTGGCGTTGGTGGAACTGTTGGCGCGCCGTTCCCGGATTCTGAAGCCACGGTTTTCGGTGGTTGCTGCCCATGTGGTAATGAGAAACATCCCTTATCAGAGCGATACGGATTACCTCAGAAGCTATGCGGAGTCGCAGGGAGTGCCTTTCGTGCTGTACGAAACGGAGTTCGATGCGAGTACGGATACCCGCAAGTCTCCTTGTTTCCTGTGTTCGTGGAACCGGCGCAAGGCTTTGTTCACTGTGGCAAAGGAACAGGGGTGTAACAAAATAGCCTTGGGGCATCACATGGATGATATTCTGGAAACGCTGCTGATGAATATTACGTATCAGGGGGCGTTCGGTTCGATGCCACCGCGGCTGGTAATGAAGAAGTTCGACATGACGATTATTCGCCCGATGTGTCTTGTGCACGAATCAGATTTGGCGGAATTGGCGGCGATAAGAAACTATCGGAAGCAGGTGAAGAATTGTCCTTACGAGTCGCAGTCGAGCCGGAGCGTGATGAAAGGTATCCTGCATCGTCTGGAAGAGATGAATCCCGAAGCCCGGTACAGTTTGTGGGGGAGCATGAGCAATGTGCAGGAAGAGTTGCTGCCCCGGAAGAATGAAGGCGGGATAAGCTGCTGACAAGTAATTTCTAATCACTAATCATTATATGAAAGCTTTTTACACCATTTTACTTTTAATTGTATCCAATGTCTTCATGACGTTTGCCTGGTACGGGCATTTGAAGTTGCAGGAGATGAAAGTTATCTCCAACTGGCCTCTCTATGCCGTTATTTTGTTCTCGTGGATGATAGCGTTGGCGGAGTATTCATTTCAGATTCCTGCCAATCGCATCGGGTTCATAGGCAATGGCGGTCCTTTTTCGTTGATGCAGCTTAAGGTTATCCAGGAAGTAGTGACGCTCATCATCTTTACAATATTCACTACCGTACTGTTTAAAGGAGAATCTCTGCATTGGAATCATTTTGCAGCTTTCGTTTGTCTGGTACTGGCGGTATATTTTGTCTTTTATAAATAGGATGAATGTGATGTCTAACGGTTGGAACCGGCAGTTTTATCAGGGGAAACTTTTTGTTTTTGCCGCCTGAACTAAAAGTTTTATGCTGATAACTAATGCGTTGGCTATTGTTTGGCTGTTGAATAAACAAGTAGGTGTACTTTCTCTTATTTCGGAGCTGTTGAACTGCTCAGCCGAAATCTGGACGATACAGAACGACACAACGTGTGACAGCTACTTGTAAGGATTTTTATCTGTCATACTTATCTGTCACGCTATAGTCTATTGTATGATAGCTTATTATCTTATTTTTGTGATAGCGTGACAGATGTTTTTAATAAAAAACTTCGCGGAGGATGAAAACCGGGACGAATCGCTATTTTACCGTCATATATTTATCCATTCCTTTCGTGTAGAACATCCGGAGTTCCCCTTTTTCATCCGCATATATGAAGCATGCGTCGAGGTCGGGGTGTGAATCGGCAAAGCGTTCGGCTTCTTCCAGGCCCATGACCATGAAAGCAGTGGCATAGGCATCTGCACTCATGCAGTCGCGGGCAATCACTGTGGCCGACAGGATACTGTGCTGCACCGGATAGCCTGTGCGCGGGTCTATAGTATGGGCATATTTTTTGCCGTCTTTGTAGTAATAGTTTCGGTAATTTCCCGAAGTGGCTATGCCCACATCGGTAACTTGCAGTATGGTCTGCAATTCCTGATTTACGGCGAGCGAGTCGTCTATCGGCTTGTTGATTCCGATGCGCCATAAACTTTTTTTCGGGTTTTCTCCGCGCACCACCACTTCGCCGCCTATATCTACCATGAAATTGCCGATGCCTTTTTTTTCCAGCAATTGCGCAATGACATCTACTGCATAGCCTTTGGCTACGGCGCTGCACGAAAGCATGATGCGGGAATCCTGTTTGATAACTTTTCCGTCGGCGGATAACGATACTTTCGGATAGCCTGTGATGTCCAGCAAGCTGTCTATCATAGCAGAGTCGGGAAATGCGCCTTTCTTAAATCCGAATCCCCATGCGTTGGCAAGCGGGGCTACCGTAATGTCAAAAGCACCTTGGGTCTCCCGGGAGATTTCCATGCTGCGGCGGAATACGTTGGTGAAGAAAGTATCGGGAATGATTTCTTCGTTCCGGTTGATGCGCGTAATCGTTGCCGTATCGTTAAACGGAGATAGAGATCCGTCAAACCGTTTAAGCTCAGCTTCTATCTCGGCTTTCAAATTGCTGTCGTACTGATAGGTTATGTTATAGACCGTTCCGAATATCAGTCCGCTGACAGTTTGATAAGGAACAGCGCGGTTGTGGCGTGCAAGTATTCCGATAGTGCCGAGGGCAAGCAGGGCAACCCATAAAAAATTACGTTGTGCTTTCTTCTCCATAATGAATGTATGATGCTGTATAAATAAATTAAGCGATCTTCTTTTTTTATCCTTCTATCAGACTGCCTTTTATCGGACAGCCTGCCGTTTCTTCGTTTTTCACTCTTCATTTAAAAGAACAAGTGCTCTATCAATATCTTCGTTCCGATAACGATGAGGATAATGCCGCCCCACAGTTCGGAACGCAGCTTGCGGGCGATGCCGCATCCGCACCGGATGCCGAACATCAATCCTGCCAGTGATAAGGCAAACGACACAAATCCTATGATGCCGATAGGGGGCAGAATGGATGCAAAGTTGCAAACTCCCAGAAAAGCGAACGAAACACCTACCGCCAAGGCATCAATGCTGGTGGCTACCGCCAATGCCGCTACTACTTTCAGCTTGGTAGGATCGAACTCGTGCCGGCAATCTTCATCCTTGAAAGATTCCATAATCATACGTCCACCCAGAAAAGCTAAAATGGCAAAAGCTATCCAATGGTCTATACTTTCAATGAGATGGCTGAAAAAACTGGCGCCTATCCAGCCAAGCAATGGCATGAGTGCCTGAAAAAAGCCGAAAGCCAATGCCATTATCAGCATCGGGCGCAATTGAACACGTTTTAATATAATGCCGCTGGCTATGGATACAGCAAAACAGTCCATAGCAAGCCCTATGGCAAGCAACCAGATTTCTAATCCTGTCATTATCTCTTAGAATGGTAGTTTATAAGTTATTGTATAGGTAACCCCGGTTGTGTTTCCATTGTACTTTCCGTAGCCCGGTACGTACCATGGATCACCATGCTCGGCAACAGAAGAACTTATACGGAATTTGAAACGTAACGCCCAACCCATATACAGGTCTTTCCATACATGTGCCCGTATGCCGACACAAAATTCGGCCCATTGCATCGAGCCTTTCATTCCTTTATAATTAAAAGGCAGGCTGTTTCCCCAAATGCCGTCTACCAAATTCGGATTACCCAAACTTCCCCCGTATTCAGGGTCGTTGATGCCTAACGCTTCTACATCATATTTAAAGCTCGTTGCCGCATAGCGTAGGCCAACGAGTATCATATGTCCGTGTTTTTTGTTATAAAGCGCGTTATAGTCCATACCGATACGGAAATAGGGAGCACCGGTTTTATAATGTATTCCTTTGTCGCTCCAAGTATCAGTATTGCCATATCCTAATTCTACAATCGGGAAAAAGCGATTTTTAAGATTGACATCGATAGCTACCTCACTGCTGAAAAAGTCACTCCCAAACAGTTTGCTTCCGGGTCCCCATAAATCTACACTGACAGAAATACCATTGTACAGCGGATAGTGCACTTCCTCTTTGGCCTCTTTTTTCTCCTTTTTGGGCGGAGTGTTTGCCGGCGGGGCGGAAATGTCACTGTTTTGTGCCTGTAATGGAAGAGACAGCAGCAAACAGAACGCCAGACTAATAGAATAGTTTAAGATTTTCTGCTCCATAAATTCCGGCTTCTTTATTTGCAACGCGAATAGAATCAAGACTGTGGCGACTGTATCGGACATCTGTTATGGCTTGTTTCATTTGATAACCGCAATCCATTGACAAGAAGTAAGGTGTGTTGGTTTGGTGAATAACAAGCGTATCTGTCAATGTCTTGCTGTAATGAAACACGAGTACGGTGGAGTCGGCGGTATATCTCAGTGGCAACGAGAGATCGTGCACTTTTTTTTGATTGTTGATGATGACGGAATCCGTGCCAAAGGCAGTAACCGTTAAAGAGTCTAAGGTATCATTGGATACCACTTTGGTGTCAGGATCCAATGTATATAGGTAACATTGCATCATGGCTCGCGTTGTCATTGAACAGTCCGCTTCTTCCGAACAGGATATTACTATACTGAAAACAGGGAAAAGAACAGCCCCGAACATTATAAATCTGACTAATGTTTTCATGGTTAAATCATTTTCTCAATTTGGTACTTATTGCGTTCTGGTGCATTGCGGGATATCAGCTCTCCGAGAAAACCTGCCACAAATAACTGCGTGCCGATAATCATGGATGTCAGTGACAGGTAGAAATAGGGAGAATCTGTCACAAGGCGGTAGGGCATCCCTTGATTCATGTAATACAGCTTGCTGGCGCCGACAATAATGACGGCAACGAATCCGACGAAGAACATCAGCGAACCCAATATGCCAAAGAAGTGCATAGGCTTGATGCCGAAGGTGGAAAGGAACCAGAGGGATATCAAGTCCAGGTATCCGTTGAAGAAACGATTCCACCCGCCGAATTTTGTCTTGCCAAATTTCCGTGCCTGATGGCGTACGACTTTCTCGCCAATCTTCTTGAAACCGGCATTCTTTGCCAGGTAGGGGATATAGCGATGCATTTCGCCGTACACTTCTATGTTTTTTATAACATCTTTGCGATAGGCTTTCAGGCCGCAATTGAAATCGTGCAGGTTCTTTATGCCGGAAACCTTGCGTGCCGTAGCGTTGAACAGTTTTGTCGGTATGGTCTTTGACAGCGGATCGTATCTTTTTTGCTTCCAGCCGGACACCAGGTCGTAGCCATCTTCCGTAATCATGCGGTATAGTTCCGGTATTTCGTCAGGACTGTCTTGCAGGTCGGCGTCCATTGTAATCACAACATCGCCCTGGGCCTGTTCAAAACCGCAATAGAGAGCCGGTGATTTGCCATAATTGCGACGGAACTTTATTCCGCGCACTTTATCAGATTTTGTTTGTAATTGCTCTATTATTTGCCAGGAACGGTCGGTACTTCCGTCGTTAACAAAAATAACTTCATAAGAAAAGTCATGGGCTTTCATTACCCGTTCAATCCATGCAAACAATTCCGGAAGAGACTCCTCTTCATTATATAAAGGAACGACAACTGAAATATCCATTTGCTTATTTACGATTTTACTATATTATACTATACCTGATTTATTTGAAATTTGTCTGTTCTTGTCATTCCTTTTTACGCCTCATTACAAATAAGGCGGTAGGAAGCGCGAGCAATGAACCGCAAAATACATTCCATGACACCAGTTGCATGGTGATATCTATGGGAGTGAGCGATTTCACAGTCTCCAATGTTTCTTGAAACATGTTTGTATAGGCTTCTATGTCCGGTACACCGCTTTTGTTTAAGATATCAATTTGAGATTCGTAGGCATTGATAACGAAACCATGATCGATGAAACGGAAATAAATGTAGTGTGCCACTGCCGTCAGCAATGCGGCAAACATATACATGAATACTGTGAATATCCATGCATGCAAGAAACTGATACTGCCGCTGCATACAGTATTACGATACATTCGTACATAATAATAGCCCATGAAAGGGACACATAACGTGAGCCCTACGAAAAGGAAAGATAAAAACGGAATTGTCAATCCTAAAGGGAAGAGGATGAATTTTAAAATCCAATATCCTCCCAAATAGGTGCCGAACAACATTGCATATTGCATGTAACCTTTATTTTCTGCCATTTTTCTTAGAAATATGGCGCAAAGTTATAAATAATATTGGTTATAGACCCTGTATTCTTGTTAAAGTTGAAAAAAGTTAGGGGAAGGTATTGCAGATTTAAAATTTTTATCTACCTTTGCACTCGCAAAACGGGTAAGTCCTATACGGCCAGCTCCCTTCGAATCCTCCAGGGCTTGATCGCAGCAAAGGTAGTTGGTTGTAGCGGCGCGATATAGATAGCTTACCCACCCGCCTCTTTAGCTCAGTTGGCCAGAGCACGTGATTTGTAATCTCGGGGTCGTTGGTTCGAATCCGACAAGAGGCTCAAAAAAAGAGATATATCAGCGATGATATATCTCTTTGTCTTTATGATATTTCGGTTCAGTTTGAAAACGGCACTTATTTTATTCTTTTGTATCCGTATACAGCGTTATTGCCTATCTCTTCTTCGATGCGCAACAACTGATTGTATTTAGCCATACGGTCTGAACGGCTTAAAGAACCGGTCTTGATTTGACCGCTGTTGGTGGCTACGGCAATGTCTGCAATCGTGGAATCTTCCGTTTCGCCGGAACGATGGGATGTAACGGTTGTGTAGCCATGACGGTGCGCCATTTCGATGGCATTCAGCGTTTCTGTCAGGGAGCCGATTTGATTTACCTTAATCAGTATAGAGTTTGCGCAACCTTTTTCGATACCCATGGCAAGGAAATCTACATTGGTGACAAATAGGTCGTCACCTACCAGTTGACAGCGGTTTCCGATGCGGTCGGTCAGTTTCTTCCAGCCATCCCAGTCGTTTTCGCTCATGCCGTCTTCGATAGAGTCGATAGGATATTTGTCAATCAACTCTTCCAGATAATCTACCTGCTCGTTGGCTGTACGTTTTTTGCCTTTCTCACCTTCGAATTTGCTGTAATCGTAAATGCCGTCGTGATAGAATTCGGAAGAAGCGCAGTCCATGGCAATCATCACATCCCTGCCTGGTTCGTAGCCGGCAGCCTTAATGGCAGCAATGATCGAGTCCAAAGCGTCTTCTGTGCCTGTCAAGTCGGGAGCGAAACCGCCTTCGTCGCCTACAGCAGTACTAAGTCCGCGGTCATGCAATACTTTCTTTAAGGCGTGGAACACTTCTGCGCCCATACGCAGACCTTCACGGAAAGAATTCGCCCCTACCGGACGTATCATAAATTCCTGGAAAGCGATGGGGGCATCACTGTGCGAACCGCCATTGATGATATTCATCATCGGAACAGGCATTACATATGTATTTGTTCCACCGATATAGCGATAAAGGGGGATATCAAGGTATGCCGCCGCTGCTTTGGCTACGGCAAGCGAAACCCCCAAGATTGCATTTGCACCCAGATTGGATTTGGTCTTTGTGCCGTCCAAGGCCAGCATGGTATGGTCGATACTCATTTGTTCAAGAACCGACATGCCAATCAACTTGGGAGCGATGATATTATTAATATTGTTAACGGCTTTCAGTACTCCCTTGCCACCATAACGTTTTTTATCACCGTCACGCAGTTCTAGGGCTTCATGTTCGCCAGTGGATGCACCGGAGGGTACGGAAGCGCGGCCGATAAAGCCGGACTCTAATATTACATCAACTTCTACGGTAGGGTTTCCTCTTGAATCAAGAATCTCACGTCCGATAATCTTTTCTATTTTCATCTTATTTTATTTTAAATGTAAATTCCATAGGTATAACAAGTGAAAATGGAAAATTGTTCAGTCTTTTATTACGAGTCCCAGCAGGCTTGTCAGGTCCATGGCTTGGTGGGTACTGACGATAGCTCCCCGTATATCCGGCAGATTGACGTGAATACCCTCGATATGCGAATCGCTCAAGTCAATGCCCCTGAGCGGAGTATGCGAAAATTCCGCTTCTACTAACTCGCAATTGGTAAAAGCGATGGAAGTCAACTTGCAGTCGTTGAAGTCGCTGTTGCGCAAATCGCAGGTGGTGAACTCCGCCTGATTGATTTTACTCATGGAAAAATTGAGGTATCTCGCATTGCAATCCTGCATCCTGCAATGATTCAGGATTGTTTCTGGCAGATTTGTGCCGACCAGTTTACAGGAAATGAATTCTACCCGAAAAAGAGAGCTTTCTGCAAATGATATGTTGGACAAATCGCAATGCTCGAAACGGACATCCGTAAAGTGAGTAGCTTTCAGTTTACAGTTGTTGAACTGTACATGGCTGAAAGTGCAATTGGTGATACTTTTATAAGAACAATCCATTGATTCTTCCATTTGTTTGCTGAAACATATCCCTCTGACAGTTTCTTCGGTCCTAAGCCATTCTTTGAGTGATTTGGAACTCTCGACTTGACTTTCAAAAGTGGGGGAGATGACCCGTACGGGCGGCATGCTGAAGGGTTTGCCTGTTCTCATGATTGCTGTTTTAAAAGGTCTTCCCTAAGATATTTCCGCCCCATACTGCAAATATTCCCAACAAGATACTTAATAAGGTATATAGGGCGAATAATCCGTAAAATCCTTGTTTAATCAGAATCAATCCGTCGTTGGAAAATGTGGAAAAAGTGGTGAAGCCACCACACAAGCCGGTAGTCAGCAACATTCTTACTTCTGCGGATAAGTTGAAGCGGGCGGATAAGACGTAGAACAATCCTATCAGGAAGCCTCCGATGATGTTTACGGCAAATGTAGCCCAAGGAAAGGAGTAGGGTACTATCCGTTCATGGAGTGCCATTTGCACGCAATAGCGCAATACGCTGCCTGTGCCGCCGCCAAGAAATATGGCTATCAATATTTTAGTCATAATAATTGAAGTCTGGTATTGAGTTGACAAAGATAGTGTTTTCATTCCATTTGTATTTCCGAGTGAGCGGTATTTCTTTTAAAAAACAGGTTTATAATCACTTATGCAAACGTTTGCTTTTATTTCATATCTATTTTCATTTGATAACCTTAAATCAGGAGACTTTCCTGCTTATATTTGCATCAAATAAATTATAAATCATAGCATGAGAAACATGAAAGCAATTTGCATTAAACTAACCTGCTTCCTGCTCGTACTTTCTATGAGTAGTGCAGCAATGGCCGAGAGCATCACCTCGCCCAATGGACAACTTCAATTAAACTTCTCCGTCAATTCTCAAGGTGAACCTGTTTATGAACTTTTCTACAAAGGAAAAGCTGTTATAAAGCCCTCAAAGCTGGGTTTGGAATTGAAGAATGATCCAGGACTGATGAACGGATTTACTCTGGCCGATACCCAAACGTCTACATTCGACGAAACATGGGAACCGGTGTGGGGTGAGGTGAAACAAATCCGCAACCATTATAATGAAATGGCTGTAACGCTGGACCAAAAAGCGCAAGACCGTAATATTATCATCCGTTTCCGTCTTTTCGATGATGGCCTCGGTTTCCGTTACGAGTTTCCTTTACAAAAGAATTTGAACTACTTTGTTATTAAGGAAGAACGTACCCAATTTGCCATGACGGGTGACCATAAGGCGTTTTGGATTCCGGGTGATTATGATACGCAGGAGTATGACTTTACAGAGTCCAAACTTTCTGAAATCTGCGGTCTTATGAAATCTGCCATTACCGGTAATGCGTCGCAGACACAATTCTCTCCGACAGGCGTACAGACTTCCCTTCAGATGAAAACGGCGGACGGCTTGTATATCAATCTGCACGAAGCTGCCTTGGTAGACTACTCCTGCATGCATCTGAATCTGGATGATAAAAATCTGATTTTTGAATCTTGGCTGACGCCCGATGCAGTAGGTGATAAAGGTTATATGCAAGCTCCCTGTAAATCGCCGTGGCGTACGGTGATTGTCAGTGACGATGCACGCGATATTCTTGCTTCCAAGTTGACTTTAAATTTGAACGAACCTTGCGCTTATGAAGATGTTTCTTGGATTAAACCTGTGAAATATGTAGGAGTATGGTGGGAAATGATTGCCGGTAAAAGCACTTGGGCGTATACGGATGACCTGCCTTCTGTTAAGTTGGGCGAAACGGACTATTCCAAAACAAAACCTAACGGACGTCATGGCGCCAACAATGAGAACGTGAAGAGATACATAGATTTTGCCGCTGCCCACGGCTTTGACCAGGTTCTGGTAGAAGGTTGGAACGAAGGTTGGGAAGACTGGTTCGGACACTCCAAAGATTATGTTTTCGACTTTGTGACTCCGTACCCCGATTTCGATGTGAAGATGTTGAATGCATATGCCAAGAGTAAAGGTGTTAAACTGATGATGCACCATGAGACTTCTTCTTCCGTCCGCAACTACGAACGCCACATGGACAAAGCTTACCGGTTTATGGTCGATAACGGTTATAATGCTGTGAAGAGCGGTTACGTAGGAGATATCATCCCGCGTGGCGAACATCATTACGGACAATGGATGAACAATCACTATCTTTATGCCGTAAAAAAAGCTGCCGACTATAAAATCTGTGTCAACGGCCATGAAGCCGTACGTCCTACCGGTTTGTGCCGTACTTATCCGAATCTTATCGGCAACGAATCTGCCCGTGGCACTGAATACGAAGCATTTGGCGGTAGCAAGCCGTTTCATACCACACTACTTCCGTTCAACCGTCTTATCGGCGGACCGATGGACTACACTCCGGGTATTTTTGATACAAAACTGGATTTCATGGGCGACCTGCCTCACGGACAGGTACAAACTACGCTTGCCAAGCAGTTGGCTCTTTATGTAACCCTTTACAGTCCGTTGCAAATGGCTGCCGATCTAGTGGAGAATTACGAGAAGCACATGGATGCATTCCAGTTCATCAAAGATGTAGCCGTAGATTGGGACGACAGCGAATATATTGAAGCTGAACCGGGAGATTACATTACCGTAGCCCGTAAGGCGAAAGGTACTGATAATTGGTTTGTAGGCGGCATTACAGATGAAAATGCCCGCACAGCCGGCTTTACTCTCGATTTTCTGACACCGGGCAAGCAATATGTAGCTATTCTGTATGCCGATGGTAAGGATGCCGATTACAAAGAGAATCCTACTTCCTATCAGATAAAGAAAGGTATTGTAACCAACAAAACCAAAATCTCCGTTTGGGAAGCACGTAGCGGTGGTTTCGCATTGAGCTTGATTGAAGCTACTCCGGCTGAGAAGAAGAGTGTGAAAAAATGGAAATGATTAAGGTAAAAAGAAATTCTTAATTAGGTATTGGTAACCTCCCCGCAGGACTGACTTCTTTGTTTTGGCGGGGAGTTTTTTATTATTTTTAGAGGTGGAATATATCGCTCACAAGGAAACTTCTTTGTACCTTTGTGCCCGTTAATAAAATAACTAATAACACAAGGAACTTATGGGAGGTTTTTTCGGGACAGTCGCCAAGGCAAGTTGCGTGGCGGATTTGTTTTACGGCACAGATTATAATTCGCATTTAGGGACAAAACGTGGCGGTTTGGCTACTTATGATCAGGATGAGGCTGTATTTACACGCTCCATTCATAATTTGGAAAGTACCTATTTCCGTACGAAATTTGAAGACGAACTGGATAAGTTCAAGGGAAATTCCGGCATCGGAATTATCAGTGACACAGACCCTCAACCTCTTATTTTAAATTCCCATCTCGGTCGTTTTGCCATAGTTACGGTTGCCAAGATTATGAACCTGAAAGAGTTGGAAACCGAACTTCTGGAGCAAAATATGCACTTTGCCGAATTAAGCTCCGGCAAAACCAATCAAACGGAACTTATCGCTTTGCTGCTGATACAAGGTAAGACTTTTGTAGACGGCATTGAGAATGTATACAAGCATATTAAAGGTTCATGTTCCATGCTGCTGCTGACTGAAGACGGCATTATTGCCGCCCGCGACCGTTGGGGGCGCACTCCCATTGTTATCGGTAAGAAAGATGGAGCATATGCAGCCACAAGCGAATCGAGTAGTTTCCCGAACTTGGGATATGAAATAGACCGCTATCTGGGACCGGGCGAGATTGTCCGTCTGCATGCAGAAGGGGTGGAACAGATGCGCAAACCTAATGAGGAGATGCAGATATGTTCTTTCCTATGGGTTTATTATGGCTTTCCCACTTCATGCTATGAGGGAAAGAATGTGGAAGATGTACGCTTTGTTTCCGGACTGAAAATGGGACAGACCGATACCTCGGAAGTAGATTGTACGTGCGGCATACCCGATTCCGGTGTCGGTATGGCGCTGGGATATGCCGAAGGAAAGGGAGTGCCTTATCATCGCGCCATTTCAAAATATACTCCGACTTGGCCGCGTAGTTTCACTCCCAGCAGGCAGGAAATGCGTTCGTTGGTGGCAAAGATGAAACTCATTCCCAACCGTGCCATGCTGGAAGGTAAACGCCTTCTGTTTTGTGACGATTCCATTGTCCGTGGAACTCAGTTGCGCGATAATGTAAAGGTGCTTTATGAGTATGGAGCGAAAGAAGTACATATTCGTATTGCCTGTCCGCCGTTGATATATAGCTGTCCGTTTGTTGGCTTCACAGCATCCAAAGGAGATTTGGAGTTGATTACCCGCCGTGTCATTAAGGAGTTGGAAGGTGATGAAAACAAAAATCTTGAGAAATATGCCACTACAGGTTCGCCGGAGTACGAGAAAATGGTAGAAGTTATCCGTGAGCGTTTTGGACTGTCATCATTAAAGTTCAATACGCTGGAAACATTGGTTGAGGCTATTGGTCTGCCTAAATGTAAACTTTGTACCCATTGTTTTGATGGTAGCAGTCACTTTTGATTGACAAAATAGTTATTAATGAATGAAAAAGGGTCGTGAATTGCTTGGCAGTTCACAATCCTTTTTTTAATTTTACGGCAGTAAAATAGTGATTAGGGTTTAGTGATAAGTGATTAATGCCGTTCGGATAAAAGGAGGGCGCGGTTGTAGCCTACTGACCGTTAATCGTTCATCACTAACCACTAATCGCTAATCACTAACTATAATCACTATCATCATGACTTTAGTAGAACGTTTTTTAAAGTATGTAAGTTTCGATACGCAATCGAATGAGGAAAGTGGGGTAACTCCGAGTACTCCGGGGCAAATGGTATTTGCCAGGTTCTTGAAAGAAGAATTGGAAGCTTTGGGGTTGGAAGAGATTACATTGGATGAGAACGGTTATCTGTTTGCCACTCTTCCTGCCAATATAGATAAGTCTGTACCTGTTGTCGGCTTCATTGCCCATATGGATACTAGTCCCGATATGAGCGGGAAAGATGTTTCCCCGCGCATTGTAGAGAATTATGATGGAAAGGACATTGTTCTTTGCGCAGATGAGCAAGTAGTTCTTTCTCCTGCTCGATTCCCCGAATTGCTCGACCATAAGGGAGAAGATTTGATTGTTACTAACGGAAAAACATTATTGGGTGCCGATGACAAAGCCGGTATTGCGGAGATTGTTTCGGCAGTAGCTTATCTGAAAGAACACCCTGAAATCAAACATGGTAAAATCCGTATCGGTTTCAATCCCGATGAGGAAATCGGTTTGGGTGCGCATAAATTCAATGTTGAGCAATTCGGTTGCGAATGGGCTTATACTATGGATGGCGGTGAAGTAGGCGAACTGGAGTTCGAGAACTTCAATGCGGCTTCTGCCAAGATTGTTTTCAAGGGACGCAATGTACATCCGGGCTATGCCAAAAACAAGATGATAAATTCTATCCGCGTAGCCAATCGTTTTATTTCCATGTTGCCCAGCCACGAAACACCGGAACATACCGAGGGGTACGAGGGCTTCTATCATCTTATTGGAATTACGGGTGAAGTGGAGCAGACCACGGTTACTTACATTATTCGCGATCACGACCGTGTCCGTTTTGAGAGCCGCAAGAAAGAATTTGAACACCTTGTCTGCAAAATTAATGCCGAATATGGCGAGGGTACAGCCGCACTCGAACTACATGACCAATATTATAATATGCGTGAGAAGATTGAGCCGGTGATGCATATCATCGATACAGCTTTTAAAGCTATGGAAGCCGTCGGTGTAGAGCCTCACGTAAAAGCTATTCGTGGCGGTACGGACGGTGCGCAACTTTCGTTCAAAGGCTTGCCGTGCCCCAACATCTTTGCCGGTGGTCTGAATTTCCACGGACGTTACGAATTTATTCCTATTCAGAATATGGAGAAAGCCATGAATGTTATCGTCAAGATAGCCGAACTCGTTGCCGCTAACAAATAAATCATAATCTATAACTTATAAGTCACACCATGAAAACCACTCCATTTACAGAAACGCACATCTCGCTGGGAGCTAAGATGCACGAATTTGCGGGATACAATATGCCTATCGAATATTCCGGTATCATTGATGAACATCTTACTGTTTGTCAGGGTGTCGGTGTGTTTGACGTCTCCCACATGGGAGAGTTTTGGGTGAAAGGTCCGCATGCTTTGGACTTTTTACAGACAGTCACCTCTAATAACGTAGCAGCCCTTACTCCCGGTAAGGTACAATATACTTGCTTCCTCAATGAGGATGGCGGTATTGTAGACGATTTATTGGTCTACCGGTACGAGCAGGAGAAATATCTGTTGGTAGTCAATGCTTCCAATATCGAGAAAGACTGGAACTGGTGTATGTCTCATAATACGATGGGAGCTGAGTTGGAGAATGCTTCCGACCGTATGGCGCAGCTTGCGGTACAAGGTCCGAAAGCTATCGAAGCATTGCAGAAACTGACACCTGTTAATCTTTCCGAACTTTCGTATTACACCTTTACGCATGGTGAATTTGCAGGTGAGCCGGATGTTATAATCTCCAATACCGGTTATACTGGAGCCGGTGGTTTTGAACTCTATTTCTATCCTGAAGCTGCAATAAAAATATGGAATGCCGTGTTTGAGGCTGGTGCGGAGTTCGGTATCAAACCTATCGGTTTGGGTGCTCGTGATACGCTTCGCCTTGAAATGGGATTCTGCCTGTATGGAAATGACCTGGATGATACCACGTCGCCTATTGAAGCTGGATTGGGATGGATTACCAAGTTTGTAGAGGGTAAGAACTTTATCAATCGTCCAATGCTGGAGAAACAGAAGACGGAGGGTACGGTACGTAAATTGGTCGGTTTTGAAATGGTAGATCGCGGTATTCCCCGTCACGGTTATGAGTTACAGAATCCGGAAGGTACTCCTATTGGAGTGGTTACTTCGGGCACAATGTCGCCTACCCGTAAAATCGGTATCGGTATGGGGTATGTGAAGCCCGAATATAGTAAGGTTGGTACGGAAATCTGTATTGATATGCGCGGCCGTAAGTTGAAGGCTGTGGTGGTGCGTCCGCCGTTTCGCGGGAAAGTCTGATTTACCTAAACAGGATGATGCGGTTTCCGTGGAAATTATGTCTTGCATGGGACTGACGTTGGGTAGTATGCATATAGTAAAAAAGGGAATCTGTAGCAGATTCCCTTTTTCCGTTTCTTTGAAAAACAGATTATTTCTTACGGTTACCGTAACGACTCATGAATTTATCAACACGACCGGCTGTGTCAACCAACTTAGACTTACCAGTGTAGAACGGGTGAGAAGTGCTGGAGATTTCCAACTTTACCAACGGATAAGTTTCGCCTTCGAACTCGATAGTCTCCTTAGTATTTACTGTAGAACGAGACAAGAACACATCGCCGTTTGACATATCTTTAAATACTACCGGACGGTAATTTTCAGGATGAATACCTTTTTTCATTTCAATATTTGTTTTTTAATTTATATTCTGTTACTATTTTGGTAATAAATAGTGTAATGGTCTTTTTCAGTGCGCAAAGATAATGCTTTTCTATGAAATGAAAAAAGGTTTTTTGCAAAAAAAGCTGGCAATTGATAGGTTTATAACTTTTTATTTTAGATTTTTGCAGGAGATTAATATCATATCACCTATGAGAAAACTGATTGTATTCTTTTCTTTTTGGTTCAGCGCTACAATAGTTGTAGCCCAGAACACGGAACGCAAACTGTATAGCATAGCGTTTTATAATCTTGAGAATCTCTTTGATACCATCCATGATGCAGGTAAGAATGACTATGACTTCCTGCCTGATGGCAGTTACCGGTGGACTGCGAAAAAGTACGAAGCTAAACTGCATAATCTCTCGGACGTGTTGAGTGCCTTGTCGCGTAATCTGGTTCCTGAGGGACCGGCAGTAATTGGCGTGGCAGAAGTCGAGAATCATAGGGTACTGACGGATCTTGTCAGTCAGCCGGCTATGGCTAACTATAAGTTTGTTCATTATGAGGGACCCGACAGACGTGGCATTGACTGTGCACTTTTGTATGATCCGCAACAGTTTGCCGTGACGAACTCTAAACTGGTACTTTCCGCTCCGTTTGAAGGGGATACGGTGCATCTGACGCGCGGTTTCCTTATTGTAGACGGTAGAATGGCGGGTGAGCGTGTGTGTTTCATTGTGAATCACTGGCCTTCCCGCGGAGCGAAATCACCGGTGCGGGTGCATGCCGCCAGGCAGGTAAAGGCGTTGACGGACTCCTTGATGCATGAAGACAAAAAGCTGAAACTCTTTGTTATGGGAGATATGAATGACGATCCGATGGATGAAAGCATGCAGACTTTAGGGGCCCGTAAATATATATCAGGTATGAAAGCCAATCAGTTCTTCAATCCCTGGTGGGAAATACTGGAGGATAAGGGTGTGGGAACCTTGCTCTATCGTGGCAAGTGGAATCTGTTCGACCAGATTGTACTGTCCAGACCGTTGGTGAAAGCGAAAAAAGGACTGCGTTACGACCATAGCGAGGTTTTTATCCGCGACTACCTGATTCAGCAGGATGGTAAATACAAAGGTTCACCTTTGCGTACTCATGGCGGGCGCGTATGGCTGAACGGTTACAGCGACCATTTACCTACGATTATCTATCTGAAAAGATAATATATAATAATGTGTAAATAACAGGCCGGAAAACAAACTCGCTTTCCGGCTTTTTTGTTTATAGAGGTAAGAACGCAAAAGGAGAGAATGAACAGACAGATGCAAAAACTTTGTAATATAGAGATTACAATATTCTGTTAATTCAAGCCAATAGCTTTAAAATAGAATGGATTTGACTGGTGAGTAGAGGTATTTTATTCTTCTCTTGTTCTTCTTTTTAAAGGATAATGCTTACTTTTGCGTAGAATTTTAATTCACTAACAATAAACTTTAAACAAAATGGTTAATTACAAAGATTTAGGCCTTGTAAACACAAGAGAAATGTTTGCTCGCGCTATCAAAGGTGGATATGCAATCCCTGCATTCAACTTCAATAACATGGAACAGATGCAGGCTATCATCAAGGCTGCAGTAGAGACTAAGTCTCCGGTTATCCTTCAGGTATCTAAGGGTGCTCGCCAATATGCTAACGCTACTTTGCTGCGTTACATGGCTCAGGGCGCTGTGGAATATGCTAAGGAACTGGGCTGCAAACATCCTGAAATTGTTCTTCACCTTGACCACGGAGATACTTTTGAAACTTGTAAAAGCTGTATCGATTCAGGTTTCTCCTCAGTAATGATTGACGGTTCACATCTTCCATACGAAGAAAATGTTGCTTTGACAAAGAAGGTTGTTGATTATGCTCATCAATTCGATGTTACAGTGGAAGGTGAACTTGGCGTGTTGGCTGGTGTAGAAGATGAAGTATCTGCTGAACACCATACTTATACCAATCCTGAAGAAGTTATCGATTTCGCTACTCGTACAGGTTGTGACTCTTTGGCTATTTCTATCGGTACTTCTCATGGTGCATACAAGTTCAAACCCGAACAATGCCACGTAGATCCTGCTACAGGTCGTCTGGTTCCTCCTCCTTTGGAATTTGCCGTATTGGATGCTGTAATGGAGAAACTTCCTGGATTCCCTATCGTTCTTCACGGTTCTTCTTCAGTTCCTCAGGAAGAAGTTGATACTATCAATCAATTCGGCGGTAAGTTGGAAGCAGCTATCGGTATTCCCGAAGAGCAACTGCGCAAGGCTGCGAAGTCTGCTGTTTGCAAAATCAATATCGACTCAGACTCTCGTTTGGCTATGACTGCTGCTGTTCGTAAGGTGTTTGCTGAGAAACCGGCTGAATTTGACCCGCGTAAATATCTGGGTCCGGCTCGTGACAACATGGAGAAACTTTACAAGCACAAAATCGTTAACGTGCTTGGTTCTGAAAACAAATTGGCTCAATTGGACTGATAAGGTTAATCTGATTATAAAAATAGGGAGTGCATTTTAATGCACTCCCTATTTGTTTTTAGGTACGGACTTTATGGATTATCCGTGTCTATTTAGTCCGTACCTGATTTATGTCAAACTTGAATTTATTTACAATTCGATGATCAGGGATTCACGCGCTTCCATCTTCAACTCTTTTTCAAAGAGAATTGTTTTGCCGCTTAGAATATCTTTTCCTTGTTTCTTGTCTTTCAAAATTTCTTTGTAGAATTTTAAAGGAACGGTGGTTTCTGAATCTGTACCGTTCAGCATTACGAAAACAATTTTGCCCTCATACTGACGAGCATAGGCATATACGCCGTTTTGTACCATAAACTGAGTCATACTGCCTTTGGCAATCACATCGTTTCCTTTACGCCAATTCAGTATTGTTTTGTAGAAATTGTAGCAATCGTTTTGAATTTTGCTGCGGCCTTCGGCTATCAGTGCGGTTTTTTTATCGTCTGCCCAGCCGCCGGGGAAGTCTTTACGAACATAACCGTCGCTCTTGCTCTTTACGCCGTTCATCATAATCTCCGTTCCGTAGTATAATTGCGGAATGCGTCGGGTGGTGAGCAACAGGGTAGAGGCTTGTTTCAGCATCGGAAGGTTTTCGCCTTCACCCAAAAAGCGGTCGGTGTCGTGATTCTCGATGAAAGCGAGTACCGATTCCGGATTCGGATAAAGAAAATCATATACGAAACTGTTATACACTCGGTCTAATCCTTTAAACCAAGTTTCTGTTTCCTCCGTTTTGGCAATGTTGATTTTATCATAGAAACTGAAATCCATTACCGTCTTCAGATTGCTGTTTTTAGGAGCGGACAGTTTGGAGTCCTTTTGCCACCATGCGGTATATGCCGGTTCGGTTACCCATGTTTCGCCTACGGTGTTATAGTTAGGGTATTCTTCATTCAACTCTTTCATCCAATTGCTCATGGCATCATAATCGGCATAGGGGTAAGTATCCATACGGATACCGTCTATGTCGGCATATTCAATCCACCAGAAACTGTTCTGAACGAGATAACGGTATACATGCGGGTTCTTTTGGTTGAGGTCGGGCATGGCGGTTACGAACCAACCGTCATTCATCTGGCTGAAATCGTATTTCGAAGCATAAGGGTCTACGTGGGGAGTCAGTTTGAAGGATGTCTGCACAAAGTTATTTTCATGGTCGGGGTTGTTGAACCAATCTTTGCAAGGCATGTCTTTTATCCATATATGCTCTACACCGCAGTGGTTGAAAATCATATCCATTACGATTTTAATGCCGCGTGTATGAGATTTTTCGATGAGCTGCTTATACTCTTCATTGCTGCCGAAGCGGGGATCTACTTTATAATAATCGGTGGTGGCATAGCCGTGGTAGGAACCGCCGGTCATGTTGTTTTCCAATACCGGAGTAAACCACAAGGCGGTTACGCCCAAATCGGAAAAGTAATCAAGGTGCTGTTCGATACCTGCGAGGTCGCCGCCATGACGAGCATTTGGGTCGTTGCGGTCTACCTTATATTCTGCCATGCCTGCTATTTGGTCGTTGCCCGGGTTGCCGTTGGCAAAACGGTCGGGCATTAACAGATAGAGTGCATCGGATGCATCGAAACCTTTGTGCTCGCAGCCTTTTTTGGCACGTGCCTTTAACTCATATTCTTTGACGAACTTTTTCTTGCCTTGCGTGAAGGTGAGTGGCATTTTACCGGGTTTCACATTTTTATCCAGTCTGAGGTAGACCAGCAGGTAATTATTGCTTTCCAATTTGACTGTGCTGCTCAGTGAGACGCCGGGATAGTTGACAGATACCGTTGCATTGCCGATGCCTTCACCATATACCATTAGCTGAAGTTCGGGGTTTTGCATACCAGTGTACCAAAATGGTGGATCGATTTTGTTTACGTTCATAGCTGCGTACGTACTGAGGGAAAGTAGGAGTGTTCCTAAAATGAAGAATACTTTTTTCATGATATTAGCTTTTCGTTATTTTCTCCGCTAAATTAAAAAAAATAGCGGAGAAGGCTGTTACCTCTCCGCTATTATCCTTTATGCAGGTTATGCAAACGTTTTCACTGCTTACATCAGGAATCCCAACAGAATACCGGCAGCTACTGCTGAGCCGATAACGCCCGCTACGTTCGGACCCATGGCATGCATCAACAGGTAGTTGGTTGGATCATATTCCAAACCTACTACTTGAGAGATACGTGCGGAGTCAGGCACTGCAGATACGCCTGCATTACCAATCAGCGGATTAATCTTGTTGCCTTTCTTCAGGAAGATATTGAATATCTTCACGAAGATTACACCGGAAGCGGTTGCGATGATGAATGAGAATGCACCCAGACCAAAAATCCACAATGAGTCTGTAGTCAGGAATTCGGATGCTTGTGTGGAAGCACCTACAGTCAGACCAAGCAGAATCGTGATGGTATCAATCAGCGGACCGCTGGCTGTGTTAGCCAGACGGCGGGTTACACCACTCTCTTTTAGTAAGTTACCGAAAAATAGCATACCTAACAAAGGCAAACCGGACGGAACAAGGAAACAGGTAAGTAACAGACCGATAATCGGGAACATTACTTTTTCCGTATGAGAAACTGCACGTGGCGGTTTCATGCGGATAAGACGCTCGTTCTTGCTGGTCAGCAGACGCATGATAGGCGGTTGGATTACCGGTACTAATGCCATGTAGGAATAGGCGGACACGGCAATTGCACCCATCAGGTTGGGAGCCAGTTTGGACGAAAGGAAAATGGCTGTCGGACCGTCGGCACCACCGATGATACCGATAGCACCAGCTTGCATCGGATCGAATCCGATAGCCAAAGCAGTCATATATGCACCGAAAATACCGAATTGTGCGGCAGCACCGACTAGCATCAGCTTCGGGTTAGAGATTAGAGCGGAGAAATCCGTCATAGCTCCGATACCCAGGAAAATAAGTGGCGGATACCAACCGGAAGTTACCCCTTGATACAGAATGTTAAGTACAGACCCTTCCTCATAGATACCGACTTTTAATCCGGCTTCCATATTGAAAGGGATATTACCGATCAGCATACCGAAACCGATAGGAATCAGCAACATCGGCTCAAATTCCTTGGCAACAGCCAAGTATATGAAGAATAAACCTACCAGAATCATTACCAGATGTCCGCCTGTTGCATTGGCAAAACCTGTATAAGTCCAGAAGTCTGCAAGGTTATTTCCTAAAAATGTGATAAATTCTCCCATATTATTCAATAATTACAAGGTCAGTACCTTCGAGTACGGATTCTCCTTTACTAACATTAATAGCGGTAATTTTACCGTCTTTGTCGGCATTGATATTGTTCTCCATTTTCATGGCCTCCAGGATAATGATAACCTGGCCTTTCTTCACGGTATCACCCACATTGACTTTGATGTCAAGGATAACACCTGGCAGCGGAGATTTTACACCTGACTTGCCTGTTGAAGCAGCAGCCGGTTTTACAACTGGAGCAGTCGGGGCAGCTGGGGCTGCACTAACAGGGCGTACTACCGGTTTGACTGCAACTTTCGGAGCTTTTTCCATTTCTACTTTGTAGGGAGTACCGTTCACTTCTACGTGAGCGATGTTGTCTTCAATATCTCCAATAGTAACTTTATATGCGTTACCGTTGATTTTGTATTTATATTCTTTCATCGTTTTATCTTTATTAAAGGTGACTTTACTTTCTCTGAGGGGTTTCACGCAACGTGTAAATCTTTGAACTCCAAGGTGAATAGCTGCGTTTTACGCGGGTAATGGTGAGTACGGTGTCTTCCACATCGTGTACATCACTCTGCATTTCGTGCAATGCCAGGGAAATGGCTGCGAATACTTCACCCGGTGCTTCTCCCAGTTGTTTTTCTTTAGCCTCTTTTTTATCGGTAATGCCCTTAGCGCGCATTGCGTTACGTTTGCTGAGGTTTACAGAAATCTTGCCTATAATCTTGAAAGAGATATAAAGAAGGAGTAATCCGGAAAATACTACACTCATGGCGGAAATAGCCATACCGATACCTATACTGTCATGCTCTTCAAACTTCTCCATTTTAGCATTGCTGTCAATGGTTTTGTTATTGGTGCTTGGAGTTACATACTTATCGGACGCATCTCCTTTTACTTCCCATTCCGGAGTGGCATCACTGACACGTGCATAAGATTGGTTGGCTTGTAATGTTCCGGCGGGTACCACAATCTGGTCCAGTAATTTCTTGCCGGAATCGTATAAGCCGATCCAATTGGCGTTCTGGCTGTCTAACTTAAAGTTGGTATGGAAAGTACCGCGATTAGGTTCTCCGTCTGCCCAAAACAGCGCGTGCTGACGAGGTTTTACCAAAGTCAGGACATCACCTTTCGGGATGAAATAGGTAGCGGTGTCACCCGGTTGGCTGCTGAATTTCAGATAGCAACCTGCAAGGTCGGCGCTGCCATATGATTTGTTGAATATCTCAATCCATGCGCTGTGAACACCGTAATCATCCTGAAAGTTGCTTTCGTTGGTGATAAGCACTTCATTCAGCAACAGTTTAGAGTTTGACTCCTTTTCTCCACAAGAAGAACAGAACCCTAGCACCAGCATCAATGAAAGGAATATTCCGATTTTTGTTTTATTCATAAATTTGAGTTTTTATTTTTTAATTCTCAACTGTTAATTCTCAATTCTTAAAGAGGAATATTACCATGTTTCTTGGCCGGGTTGGTCAATTTCTTGGTTTGCAGTTGTTGCAGGGCGCGGATAATGCGGAAACGCGTGTTGCGCGGTTCGATAACATCATCGATATAGCCATACTTGGCTGCATTGTAAGGATTGGCAAACAGTTTGGTATATTCAGCTTCTTTTTCAGCTAGGAACTGAGCCGGATTTTCTTGCTCTTTGGCCTCGCGTGCATACAGAACTTCTACCGCACCTGCACCACCCATAACTGCGATTTCAGCAGTAGGCCATGCATAGTTCATGTCACCACGAAGTTGCTTACAGCTCATTACGATGTGCGAACCGCCATAGGATTTGCGTAGGGTGATAGTAACTTTAGGTACGGTAGCTTCACCGTAGGCATACAGCAATTTGGCACCGTGCAGGATAACACCGTTGTACTCCTGACCGGTTCCGGGAAGGAAGCCCGGTACATCTACCAAAGATACGATAGGAATATTGAAAGCATCGCAGAAACGGACGAAACGTGCACCCTTTCGAGAAGCGTTGCTATCAAGTACACCTGCCAGATATTTGGGCTGGTTGGCTACAATGCCGACTGATTGTCCGTTGAAACGGGCAAAACCGATAATGATATTCTTGGAATAGTCTTTCTGAATTTCAAGGAACTCTCCGTTGTCAACGATAGCACCGATAACTTCGTACATATCGTAAGGCTTGTTCGGATTGTCAGGGATAATATCGTTCAGAGAATCTTCCAGACGGTCGATGGGATCTGTACAATCTGTGTAAGGAGCTTCTTCCAAATTATTTTGAGGGATGTAGCTCAGTAATTTGCGGATAAGTGCAAGACCTTCCTCTTCGGTCTTTGCAGTGAAGTGAGTTACACCGGATTTGGTAGAGTGTACGCTTGCACCACCCAAATTTTCCTGGCTGACATCTTCTCCGGTTACGGTCTTTACCACTTTCGGACCAGTAAGGAACATGTAGGACGTTCCTTCCATCATTAGTGTAAAGTCAGTCAGGGCAGGAGAATAAACCGCACCACCGGCACAAGGACCGAAGATACCGGAAATTTGGGGAATAACGCCGGAAGCAAGAATATTGCGTTGGAAAATCTCGGCATATCCGGCTAAAGCATTGATACCTTCTTGAATACGTGCACCACCCGAGTCATTGATACCGATGCAGGGAGCACCCATCTTCATTGCTTGATCCATGATTTTGCAAATCTTCAAAGACATGGTTTCCGACAATGAACCGGCAGAAACAGTGAAATCCTGTGCGAAAATGTAGACCAAGCGACCGTCGATGGTACCGCAACCGGTAACCACACCGTCGCCGGGGTAGTGTTTCTTTTCCATACCGAAATTCGTACATCTGTGCTCAACAAACATGTCCATTTCTTCGAAACTTCCTTCATCGAGTAACATTGCTATACGCTCGCGAGCTGTATATTTCCCTTTCTCATGTTGCTTTGCAATCGCTTTTTCACCACCACCAAGACGCGCAGCCGTACGGCGGTCAATAAGCTCTTTAATTTTCTCAAGTTGATTACTCATATTCTTTATTTATGATTTATGATTTCAGATTTATGTTTTCGGATTTATGATTTCAAACCATAAATCTTTATTCTCCTTTTTCGCAAAGTTCCGTCAATACGCCGAGTGTGGATTTCGGATGCAGGAATGCGATGTTCAAGCCTTCCGCACCTTTACGGGGAGCTTTGTCAATCAGGCGGATACCTTTTCCTTCAACTTCTGCGAGAGCGTTTGCCACTCCGTCTTCCACAGCAAATGCCAAATGGTGCATACCGCCGTTACCGTTGTTCTTTTCGATGAATTTGGCAATGGTGCTTTCGGGAGAAGTGGGTTCGAGCAACTCAATTTTCACGTCACCTACTTTCAAGAAAGCGGTTCTTACCTTTTGATCTTCTACGGTTTCAATGTTGTAGCATTTTAAACCTAATACATTTTCGTAGTACGGAAGTGCTTCTTCAATGCTTTTTACAGCAATGCCTAAATGTTCAATGTGCGAAATTTTCATAACAGTTTTTATTAATGTTGGTATTCAATTCCAAATTTTTAAAATCAGCAGTACAAAGAAAGATATTTCTACTTGAATAAAGAAATTTTTCGCCAATTAATTATAAAGGTATTTCTTCTTAAAATGATTTTATAATTGAGACAACCGGTCGTTATTTTATCTATTGATGGTATTCGTTTTTTGTTATAAAAGAGATTCAAAAGCTTTTTTTGTTATATCTTTGTCAGTAGAATTTCAATCGGACAAATATTATGTCACATTTAGCTCCCTTGATCGCCGATTTGGCATTGATACTGATTTGCGCCGGAATAATGACGCTATTATTTAAAAAACTGAAACAACCGTTAGTCTTGGGGTATGTCGTTGCAGGCTTCTTGGCCAGTCCTCACATGGCTTATACCCCTTCGGTGATGGATACGGCAAACATACAGACTTGGGCGGACATCGGCGTTATTTTCTTGCTGTTTGCTTTGGGGCTGGAGTTTAGCTTTAAGAAAATAGTCAAGGTGGGGGGAGCTGCTATAATCGCTGCTTGTACAATTATATTCTGTATGATATTGTTGGGCGTGGCAGTTGGCACGGCTTTCGGATGGAAACGGATGGATTGCATTTTCTTGGGCGGTATGATAGCCATGTCTTCCACTACTATTATCTATAAGGCATTTGATGATTTGGGCATGCGCAAGAAAAAGTTTACCGGGCTGGTGCTCAGTGTGTTGATTTTGGAAGATATTCTTGCCATTGTCCTGATGGTTATGCTGTCTACCATGGCAGTCAGTCATAATTTTGAAGGGACGGAAATGCTGGGCAGTATAGCAAAACTGTTATTCTTTCTTATATTGTGGTTTGTGGTCGGCATCTATTTGATTCCTGTTCTGTTGAAAAAATGTCGGAAGCTGATGAGTGAGGAGACTTTGCTGATTGTATCGCTCGGGCTTTGTTTCGGTATGGTTGTGCTTGCTGCCCATACGGGATTTTCAGCAGCGTTCGGCGCTTTTATCATGGGGTCTATTCTGGCTGAAACGGTAGAGGCGGAAAGTATTGAACGTCTGGTTAAGCCGGTAAAAGATTTATTCGGTGCCATATTCTTTGTATCTGTAGGTATGATGGTAGACCCTTTGATGATAGTAGAATATGCGGGTCCTATTGTTGTCATCACATTGGCGGTTATTGTCGGGCAATCGTTGTTCGGCACATTGGGAGTATTGCTTGCAGGGCAGCCGCTTAAGACGGCTATGCAATGCGGATTCAGTTTGACGCAGATTGGAGAATTTGCTTTTATCATCGCTTCTTTGGGAGTGTCTTTGCATGTAACAAGTCATTTTCTGTATCCTATAGTGGTGGCTGTATCTGTCATTACTACCTTTCTTACCCCTTATATGATTCGTTTTGCAGAGCCGGCTTCCAATTTTGTCGATACGCATTTGCCGGAACGGTGGCAGAAATTTTTGCTGCATTATGCTTCCGGTTCGCAGACTGTGAATCATGAGAGTTTATGGAAGAAACTGATATTTGCTTTGTTGCGTATTACGGTGGTTTATTCCATTGTAAGTGTGGCGGTGATTGCTATCGCATTCCGCTTCCTTGTACCGTTTTTCAAGGGAAACTTGCCTGGGATTTGGGGCTCTTTATTGTCTGCTTTGGTCATTGTTCTGTTTATTTCTCCTTTTCTGCGAGCCATCATGATTAAGAAAAACCATTCGGTAGAATTCGTAACATTGTGGCGCGACAGTCGGGGAAATCGCGCTCCATTGGTAGCTACTATTGTGCTGCGAATTCTGTTGGCAGTTTCTTTTGTGATGTTTGTAATAGCCGGACTGTTTAAACTGTCGGTTGGTCTTGTCTTTGGAGTTGCGGTACTGCTGGTTATAGTGATGATACTTTCCAGACAGTTGAAGCGGCAGTCTATAATGATTGAACGTACTTTTTTTCAGAATTTGCGGTCGCGGGATATGCGTGCGGAATATTTGGGCGAGAAGAAGCCTGAATATGCAGGCCGTCTGCTTTCGCGTGATTTGCATTTGACGGATTATGAGATTCCCGGGGAATCGGCTTGGGCAGGCAAGACGCTGGCGGAGTTGAATTTTGGCAAGCGTTATGGGGTGCATGTCGTTTCTATTCTTCGTGGACGCAGGCGGATAAATATTCCCGGTGCTTCTGTGCGTCTTTTTCCTTTAGATAAGATACAGGTTATTGCTACTGATGAAGAATTGAATGTGTTTGGTGAGGAAATGAATAAGCTTTCAACGATAGCTGCGGACGCCGTGGAAAAAAGTGAGATGATACTGCGTCAGTTGCGTATCGATGCAAATTCCCCGTTCTTGGGTAAAACATTGAAAGATGCAGGCATACGCGAGAAATACCACTGCCTGATTGTTGGAGTGGAGCGAGGAGGGGAAACTTTGCATGCTCCTGACGTGCACGAGCCTTTTGTCGAGGAGGATGTAGTATGGATTGTCGGTGAGAATGTCGATGTGTACAAATTGGTCGGTGAAAATGATGAGAATGTCGACCTGTGATATTGGAATAACGGTTATCTTTGCTTTACGAACATAAACTTTAAAAAAGAAATATCATGAAAAGTGATCCGAAAGACTGTCTGTACTGTCAGAATAATGAAACGTTGCATAATCTGATGATTGAGATTGCGCAGCTTAGTGTGTCACGTGTCTTCCTTTTTAAGGAACAAACTTATCGCGGGCGCTGCCTTGTGGCTTACAAAGACCATGTCAATGACTTGAATGAACTAACGGATGAGGAACGCAATGCTTTTATGGCTGATGTTGCCCGTGTGACTCGTGCCATGCAAAAAGCTTTTAATCCGGAAAAGATTAATTATGGTGCGTATTCAGACAAATTATCTCATCTTCATTTTCATTTGGCGCCGAAATATGTAGATGGTCCCGATTATGGTGGTACTTTCCAGATGAATCCGGGAAAGGTGTATCTGACGGATGTCGAATATCAGGAATTGGTTGAAGCGGTGAGAAGCAAACTTTGAAAGAGAATGAAGTATAAAGTATAAATTGGCAATGAGCATGATTTATGAATGACAAATGGTTATGTAATATCATAGCATAGCCATTTATACCTTATACTTCGTATTTTATATTTTATTTAAAATTTTGTCCATTACCCAGTTTGTCAGTGTTGCGCTTTCGCCATCGCAGTTACAGATTGATTTGCCAAGTAAATGGTCTACAACAGCTTGAATAAGCGGTTGCTGGACGTAAATGGGGTTTTCTACAGGGATTTCTTCCCTTCCTCGTTCGGTGTGTAAGGCTATGGGATCATAGGTAAATACAGAAAAGCATATCATACCTTTGTCTCCGATGATTTCGATACGGTCTTCACGTGCAGACTCATGTGCAACGAAACACCACGAGCCGCTGCCTACCAGGCCGCTGTCAAATTGGAAACAGGCACTGAGGGTATCCTCTGCAGAATATAGTCCGCCACGGTTGCTCTTGTATCCGTTGGCTTCAAGAATATATCCGAACATATCTTGCAGTATGTCTATCTGGTGTGGAGCCAAATCATAAAAATAACCGCCACCGGCGATATCGGGCTGTACACGCCAGGGTAGGTTCTCCTTGTTATAGTCCAGATCGCGGGGTGGCTGGGCAAAGCGAATTTGTATATTGATGACATTTCCGATGGCCCCTTCTTCCACCAATGACTTTACTTTCAGGAAATAAGGAAGATAACGGCGGTAATAGGCTACAAAACAAGGTATGCCGGTTTCTTGGGAAATACGGTTGATACGGCAACACTCTTCATAAGTCACTGCCATCGGCTTTTCTATGTATACCGGTTTGCCGGCTTTCATGGACATAATGGCATATGTGGCATGGGAAGAGGGTGGGGTGGCAATATATACGGCATTTACGTCTTCATCATTAATCAGTTCCTGTGCATCATTGTACCATTTGGCAATGCCTCTTTCTTTGGCATAAGCTTTGGCTTTGGAGATATCCCGACTCATCACAGCTACCACTTCGGAGTGTTCAATTTTCTGAAATGCAGGTCCACTTTTGTATTTGGTCACTTCTCCGCAGCCGATAAATCCCCATTTTATTATTTTCTCACTCATACTTGTATATTATTCTTCAAAGTCGAAATCAAAATCAAAGTCATCCACGAATTCAGGCGCAGTGAAGTCTTCCAGTTCACGGCGATCCTTTTTGGTGGGGCGTCCCGTTCCCTTAGCGCGGTTGATAAATCCGCTGATTTTGCTTATTTCCAACAGTTCATATTGCTCTGGGGCGGTTATGTTCTCCATCATTTCGGGAACAAGCTTGGCGCCTACACGCTTTTCAATAGTCTGTAGTACTTTGAAAGAATAGGTAACCGGCGGTTTGCGTACTTGTATTACATCTCCCGGCTTCACCATTCGAGCTGCCTTTGCAAGTGCACCATTGATACTGATACGTCCTTTTTTGCAGGCTTCGGCTGCAATTGTACGTGTCTTGAATATGCGTACAGCCCACATCCATTTGTCTATTCTTGCTTCACTCATTTCTTGTTGAACTGATTCATTGTAATGTCTATACCGGCGAGACAGAAACTTTTAATGATTTCGCCTGCTGTTTTCAGGCGTTCATCCATTGTTTTCCAGTCTTCGTCCGTAAAGTGTCCCAAAACGAAATCCACTTGTCCGCCGCGGGGAAAATCATTACCGATACCAAAACGCAGGCGGGCATAGTTTTGGGTACCTAATGTGGCTGCAATATGTTTCAGTCCGTTATGTCCCGCATCGCTTCCTTTCCCTTTCAGCCGCAGGGTGCCGAAAGGTAGTGCCAAATCATCTACTACAATCAGTACGTTTTCCAACGGAATGTTCTCTTTTTGCATCCAATAGCGTACGGCATTTCCACTCAGATTCATGAAAGTAGACGGTTTCAGCAATATCAGTTGGCGTCCTTTGACCGACATGGTAGCTGTAAAACCATAGCGTCCGTCATTAAAGGTTATTCCGGCTGCTTGAGCTAAAGCATCTACTACCATGAAGCCTATATTATGGCGGGTTTCGTGATATTTGGGACCGATATTGCCTAAACCGGCAATTAGATATTTCATTTTTATATACTTGGCTTTAATGATAATTCAGATAAAAAGAGAGGAACGCGGATTATCGCAGTTGTCCGCGGATATGAAATCTGCGTCGTCTGCGTTAATCCGCGTTCCGGAATATCTCGTTTGCTTACTAAGAAAGCGCCGATTAGTTGTTTGCAGCAGCTGCAGCAGCACCTCTTGCGGCACGAGTCAGCTTAACAGCACATACAACGGCTTCTTTAGCATTCAACAGTTCCAAACCTTCGTAGCTTAATTCACCTACTTTTACCGTTTTGCCCAATCCCAAATGAGATACATTGACAATCAGTTTTTCAGGAATAGCGTTGTACAAAGCTTTAACTTTCAGTTTACGCATCTGCAGAGTCAGCTTACCACCGGCTTTCACACCTTCTGCCAGACCTTCCATTTGTACGGGAACTTCCATTACGATAGGTTTAGTTTCATCAATCTGATAGAAGTCAACGTGCAGGATAGTATCTTTTACCGGGTGGAATTGAATATCTTTCAAGATAGCATTTACTTTCTTGCCATCGATAATCAGGTCAACCACGTAGATGTGCGGAGTATAAACCAAATTGCGCAGACCTTCTGCCGGTACAGTGAAATGGACGTTTTCACCTGCCCCGTAGAGTACGCAAGGTACACCGTTGTCTTTACGAATAGCTTTCAAAGCTCTTGCTTGTTCCGAAGAACGCTCTGCAATAGTTCTTGCAGTTCCTTTTACTTCAATTGATTTCATTTTAATTTCTTTTTGTGTTACTCTAAATTAAGTAGATTATTGCTTAATTCACCATCACACGATGTGGTTCACCACACGATGTTGCAAAAAAGCGGTGCAAAAATACCGCTTCTTTTTGAATTATCAAAAGGTTTTCCTTTAAAAATCAATATCTATTTTAATTTCTCCGTCAAGCGGAGAATCTTTTTCTTTCTGTTCTTCTGCCGGCTGCACATTGTCAGGTTGTTCTTCATTGTCGTTGCGGCGCATAAAACATCCTTGCTGTTCCTGAATGAAGCCAATAGCCTGTTGCAGGCCATTCATGAATTTTTCAAAATCTTCTTTGTACAAAAAGATTTTATGTTTTTCAAAACTAACCTGTGATTCATCTCCTTCACCCGTTACTATCTTCTTGCTTTCAGTGATAGCAAGGAACATTTCGTCCTTTCTGTTTTTCTTAACATCTAAATAATAGATGCGCTTGCCTGCTTTAATGGATTGGGAGAATACTATTTCTTTGTCGCTCACGTCCAGTCCGCTTTTCTTTTTAAAGTCTTCCATATTATAGCTATCTTGTTGTAATCGGGTTCAAAATTGACGATTTTTTTTAAACTGTCAAAAGAAAAAGCCCGGATAATGATTATCTGCATTAAAAAATGTGATTTATTTATGTAAACTCATTAAAAATATCTACTTTTGCACCTCGTTAAAACACCAGTATTTACTTTAGTTATGATAAACAGAGTTCTTATTCGTCTTAAGATTATACAGATTGTATATGCTTATTATCAGAATGGCAGTAAAAATTTAGATGCTGCGGAGAAAGAGTTGTTCTTTAGTCTCTCCAAGGCATATGACCTTTACAATTATCTGCTTATGTTGATGATAGCCTTGACGAACTACGCACAAAAGCGCATTGATGCGGCAAAAGCAAAGTTGGCTCCCACAGCCGAAGAGTTGTATCCGAACATGAAGTTTGTAGAAAACAAATTCATTTCCCAACTGGAAGTGAACAGGCAGTTGATGGACTTTATTTCCAACCAGAAACGTACTTGGGAGAATGATGAAGATTTTGTTAAAGGGTTATTTGAAAAGATTGTAGCGTCTGATATATATAAGGAATATATGGCTTCTTCCGAAAACTCTTACGAGGCAGATCGTGAATTATGGAGAAAGCTTTATAAGACATTCATTTTCAATAATGAGGAACTTGATATATTACTCGAAGATCAAAGCCTTTATTGGAATGACGACAAGGAAATTGTGGATACATTCGTTCTGAAAACAATCAAACGCTTTGATGAGAAGAATGGCGCGAATCAGCCGTTATTGCCTGAGTTTAAGGATGATGAAGATCAGGAGTTTGCCCGCCGTTTGTTCCGCCGTGCTATTCTGAACTGCGATTACTACCGTCATCTTATTAGCGAAAACACACGTAACTGGGATTTGGACCGTGTAGCTTTTATGGATGTAGTTATCATGCAGTGTGCATTGGCCGAAATATTGAGTTTCCCGAACATTCCCGTCAGCGTTTCGTTGAATGAGTATGTAGATATAGCCAAAGTGTACAGTACAGCCAAGAGTGGCAGTTTTGTCAATGGCACTTTGGATGGAATAGTTAAGGAATTGAAAAAAGAAGGGAAGTTGTCGAAAAACTGATACCTTTGTTGAATAATAAAAATTAAAACGGAATATTTATGAATTTGATGACAGTATTTTTCCTGCAAGCTCCTGCTGCAGGCCCGGACGGAAGCATGATGTGGATTATGTTGATAGCTATGTTCGCTATTATGTATTTCTTTATGATTCGCCCGCAAAATAAGAAGCAAAAAGAAATTGCGAATTTCCGCAAATCTCTTCAAGTGAACCAAAAGGTGATTACTGCCGGTGGCATTCATGGTATTATCAAGGAAATTAACGATAATGATGTGGTTCTTGAAATTGCTTCCAACGTTAAAATCCATATTGACAAGAATTCCATTTTTGCCGCTGCTGCTGATGCAAACAGTAGTCAGGCTTCTAAATAAGCAGATGTGAGCCTATGTTTGATCGTAGGAACATAAGACGTATTTATTTGAATATAACCGGAAAAACAAAGGACTTTCTGCTCAGTGATAAGAGCAGAGAGTTCTTTGTTTTTTTATTTTTCTTCTTTATAGCCGGTGGTTTCTGGTTGTTGCAGACACTGAACAACGATTATGAAGCGGAATTTTCTATTCCGGTCCGTTTGCGTGGAGTGCCTAATAATACGATGATTACTTCAGAGCCGGTCTCCGAACTGCATATAAAGGTAAAGGATAAAGGTACTGTTTTGCTTAATTATATGTTGGGAAAGAGCTTCTATCCGGTTTCGCTTGACTTTTCCGATTATAAAGCTGTTGATAATCATGTACGTATTTATGCTTCTCAGTTTGAGAAAAAAGTGCTGAGTCAGTTGAATGTTTCCACCCGCTTGCTTTCTATGAAGCCAGATACCTTGGAATACATTTATGCAACGGGAATGTCCAAATTGGTACCTGTCAGATTATCGGGGACAGTGGGTGCCGGCCGTCAATATTATTTGTCGGATACGATTTTTAAACCGGACTCGGTTTTGGCTTATGCACCGGAAGGGGTATTGGATACGATAACCGCTGCCTATACCCAGCCTGTCAAACAGGAGAATGTCTCCGATACATTGCGGCAACAGGTGTCTTTGCTTGCGCGACGAGGTGTGAAGTTTGTTCCTGCCTCTATCGAGATGATACTTCCTGTGGACATTTATACGGAAAAGACGGTGGAAGTACCGTTGCACGGCGTAAACTTTCCGGCTGATAAAGTATTGCGTGCTTTTCCTTCTAAGGTTCAAGTAACTTTCCAGGTAGGGCTTAGCCGTTTCCGTGAGATAACTGCAGATGATTTTCATATCAATGTTTCTTATGAGGAATTGCTGCGTTTGGGCTCGGACAAGTATACGGTAAAATTGCGGAATATTCCCGACGGGGTGAAACAAGTGCGTTTTAATCCGGAGCAGGTTGATTTTCTTATAGAACAAATATCTCCTTCATTATGACTGTCAAGATAGGTATAACCGGTGGTATCGGCAGTGGAAAAAGTGTTGTGTCCCGACTGTTGGAGGTGATGGGAATCCCGGTCTATATTTCTGATGGGGAAACCAAACAGCTTATGATGACAGACTCTTGTATTCGCAGTGAGTTGACTGCCTTGTTGGGTGAGGAGGTGTATGCCGGTGGAGTATTGAATAAGTCTCTGCTTGCGTCTTATCTTTTCGGTAGTCCCGAGCATGCCGGGCAGATTAATGGTATTGTTCATCCGCGTGTAAAAGAGGATTTCAGGCAGTGGGTTTGTCAGCGTGCGGCATGCCGGATGGCAGGAATCGAGTCTGCTATTCTGATAGAGGCTGGATTTGCAGATGAGGTTGATGTAGTTGTTATGGTCTACGCTCCCGAGGAGATACGGGTGCAGCGTGCCATGAAGCGGGATGCTTCCTCACGTGAACTGATAGAAAAGCGCATTCGTAGTCAGATGGGCGATGAAGAAAAACGGAAACTGGCAGATTTTGTGATAGTGAATGATGGCGAAACACCGTTAATTCCGCAGGTTTTGGGCTTAATCACTTTTCTGTCTCAAAATAATACCTATCTTTGCCCACCGAAAAAATGAACTACTAATTACAAAAACTGAATATATTATGTTGAAGACTATTTTGTCTATTTCCGGTAAGCCGGGATTGTATAAACTCATCTCTCAGGGAAAGAATATGTTGATTGTGGAGTCACTTGTTGACAAGAAACGTTTTCCTGCTTATGGTAATGAAAAGATTATCTCTTTAGGAGATATTGCCATGTATACAGATACAGAAGAAGTACCTTTGAAAGATGTACTTCTCTCTATGAAGAAAAAGGAAAACGGTGCAGCCGTGGCATTGGATGTAAAAAAGGCTTCTGTGAAAGAGCTCCAAGCTTATTTGGCGGCGGTGTTGCCTAATTTTGACCGCGACCGCGTATATGTGTCTGATATTAAAAAACTGATTTCCTGGTATAATCTGTTGGTAGCAAGTGATATGACAGACTTTGAAGAAACATCTGAAACTGCTGCTGAAGAGGTTAAAGAAGAAACAGCTGAATAATTATACTTCATTCTGAGGTTAAAATAAAAAGAGGGTATGTCAAAATTAACATCCGCTTGCTAATTGTTTCTTTTTAGGCACAGATTCCACGTTCTTTGTTCTTTTTCCGTGAAATCCGCGAAATCCGTGCCTAAAAGAAATCATCAAGTGTATTTTGACACACCCTCTTCTTTTTTTAGCTTGTCAGTTTCTGAAATCCAATTCGTCTTTCGTTGCATTGATATCTACCGTGATTGGTTTGCTACGGTCAACTTCCTGCGACAATAATTTCTTGGACAAATCGTTCAGCAAGTAATGCTGGATAGCACGTTTCACTGGGCGGGCACCAAACTCCGGATCATATCCTGCATTGGCCAGGAAATCTATGGCGGCATCGGTCAATACCAGTTCCACGCCGTTTCCGGATAACATCTTTTGTACGCTCTTGATTTGAAGTACAACAATCTGTTTGATTTCTTTTTCAGTCAGCGGCAAGAACATGATTGTCTCGTCGATACGATTCAGAAATTCCGGGCGGATTGTCTTTTTCAGCATATTCATAACTTCCTTCTTGGTTTCCTCTACAATCTCTTCCTTGTTGGAACCGTTCAGTTTCTCCATTTGACTTTGAATGTATCCGCTACCCATATTGGAAGTCATGATGATAATGGTATTCTTGAAGTTTACGGTACGTCCCTTATTATCCGTCAAACGTCCGTCATCCAATACTTGCAATAGTATGTTGAATACATCCGGATGTGCTTTCTCTATTTCATCGAACAGTACGACGGAGTAAGGTTTGCGGCGTACAGCTTCCGTCAACTGACCGCCTTCATCATATCCCACATATCCCGGAGGAGCTCCTACCAGACGGGAAACGCTATGTTTCTCCTGATATTCGCTCATATCGATACGCGTCATCATCGTTTCATCATCAAATAGGAATTCGGCAAGCGCCTTGGCAAGTTCCGTTTTACCTACACCGGTAGTACCGAGAAAGAGGAATGAGCCGATAGGACGCTTGGGATCTTGCAGTCCCGCGCGGCTGCGGCGTACAGCATCGGCTACAGCTTCGATGGCTTCATTCTGTCCGATAACACGCTGATGCAGTTCATCTTCCAGATGCAATAGTTTCTCCTTTTCGCTTTGCAGCATTTTGCTTACCGGTATGCCTGTCCATCGGGATACTACATCTGCGATATCCTCGGCGTCAACTTCTTCCTTAATCATTGCTTGATCGCCCTGCATTTCGTGCAGCTTTTGCTGGGTCTCTTCAATTTCCTGATTCAGTGCTTGAAGTTTGCCATAACGTATTTCGGCTACCTTTCCATAATCACCTTCACGTTCCGCTTTATCGGCTTCAAACTTCAGGTTTTCTATTTCAACTTTATTCTGCTGAATTTTGTTGACCAGTGTCTTTTCGTTTTGCCATTTTGCTTTATACGACTTTTCCTGTTCTTTTAGTTCGGCAAGTTCCTTGCCGATTTGCTCCAGTTTGAGACGGTCATTTTCGCGCTTGATGGCTTCGCGTTCAATTTCCAGTTGTTTGATTTTACGGGAAATCTCATCCAACTCTTCCGGTACAGAATCTACTTCCATACGGAGTTTGGCGGCAGCTTCATCCATCAGGTCAATGGCTTTATCCGGCAGGAAGCGGTCGGTGATATAACGGTTGCTCAATTCTACGGCAGCAATGATGGCATCGTCTTTAATCCGTACATGGTGATGGTTTTCATAACGTTCTTTCAAGCCACGAAGGATGGAAATGGTGCTTAACGTGTCCGGTTCGTTTACCATAACGATTTGGAAACGGCGTTCCAAAGCCTTGTCTTTCTCAAAGTATTTTTGATACTCGTCCAAGGTGGTAGCACCGATGCTTCTCAGCTCACCGCGTGCCAGAGCAGGTTTCAGAATATTGGCGGCATCCATTGCTCCCTCGCCTTTACCGGCGCCTACCAATGTGTGGATTTCGTCGATGAACAGAATGATGTCTCCTTCCGATTTCTTCACTTCATTGACGACGGCTTTCAGACGTTCTTCGAATTCGCCCTTATATTTGGCTCCTGCAACCAATGCACCCATATCCAGTGAATAAACTTGTTTGTTTTTCAGATTCTCAGGTACATCACCCCGCAATATACGGTGGGCAAGTCCTTCTACAATGGCTGTTTTACCTGTACCCGGCTCACCTATCAATATAGGATTGTTCTTGGTACGGCGGCTTAGGATTTGCAGAACCCGGCGGATTTCTTCATCACGTCCGATAACGGGGTCCAGTTTGCCGCTTCGGGCTGCCTCGTTCAGATTGATGGCATACTTTTCCAATGACTGATAAGTGTCCTCGCTGGATTGCGAAGTAACCTTTTCGCCTTTCCGTAATTCATTGATTGCATTGTGCAAGTCTTTCTCCGTCATTCCGGCATCTTTCAGGATGGTGGAAGCGGTACTTTTTACAGTGAGCAAAGCGAGCAACATCGGTTCCAGTGAAACGAACTCATCGCCCATTTCTTTGGAATATTGGGTTGCCTTCTGAAAAATTTCATTAGTCTCACGACTCAGGTAGGGTTCTCCACCCGATACTTTGGGCAGGGAGTCAATCTGCTTATCAAGTACGAGTGCGATTTGCTGCCCGTTCATGCCTAACTTCTGGAAAATGAAATTGGTAACGTTTTCGCCCACTTTCATCACGCTTTGAAGTAAGTGTACAGGTTCGATGGCTTGCTGCCCCCGTGCTTGCGTCAAGTTCACGGCTTCTTGTACGGCTTCTTGAGCTTTGATAGTAAATTGGTTAAAGTTCATATTTAGTTCTCCTTTCTATTTTTATCAGCTTCATAACACTTTAAAAAGCGCAAAAGATTTGCCAGCAGCAAAAATGAGACAAAATTTCAGTTAATAGAAGAAAATGAATGTCAAATTGGCTGATTTGCGACAAATACCTTTTATCTACAAAACTTTTTGTATCTTTACTCCCTCAATAAATAAATGAGTAATATGGAAAATACCCAAATAAAACTTTCCGAAACGGTAATGGTGATTGATGTTGCCTACCTGAATTTTGTTATAAACGATTTGAGGAAGTATTTTGAACCGTTGCTGGGACGTTCTTTACAAACAGTGGATCTGGCACTTTTTACCATGTATCTGGCTATGGATGCCGGGTTGAAAGGGAGTGACAATGATGTACAGGTACTTCTCGTATATGATAAGCAGTCCGGAAAGCTGGAGCACTGCCTGCCATCCGATTTGAAGAACGAATTGGATGGAGTAGCGTTTAAGGCTTCTTTGGGTGAATTCAGTTTTATGGCTGTGCCTTCAGAGGGTTTTGTGTCTCGTGGAGACTTGTATCTTGATTTGTTGCAGATAGTATTGAATACCGCCGAAGTGAAGAAGCTGATTGTTGTTCCTTTTAATGAGGAGTATGGTAAAGAGGTTGAGAACGTTTTGAGGGAGTGCGCATTGGAAAATGCCGGACATAAAGAAGAGGCAAAAGACATTGTTTATTTCCGTATGGAGGAGCCTGCCGCTCCGGCTGTATGCCGTTGGGAGATGCTGGGGTATCCGCTGATGTCAGTGTTGGGTATCAGGAGTGAAGATTTGCAGAATAATTAATCAATTTAATTCATTGTGTTGTGAGCGATTTTCGTTTAAAGGTATTCCGGTCTGTTGCGAAGAATCTGAGTTTTACGAAGGCTTCGCAAGAATTGTTTGTCAGCCAGCCTGCTATTACCAAACATATACAAGAGTTGGAAGCTGCTTATCAGACACGTTTGTTCGACCGGCAGGGTAGCAGAATTTCGTTGACGGAGTCGGGCAATTTGCTCTTGGAACATTGCGAGCGGATTTTGGAAGACTATAAACGGTTAGAGTACGAAATGCACTTGTTGCATAATGAATATACAGGCGGTTTGAAGCTGGGGGCCAGCACTACCATTGCCCAATATGTGTTACCTCCTTTGCTTGCCAGCTTTATCGGTAAGTTTCCACAAGTCAGCCTGTCATTGTTGAATGGTAATTCCAGAGAGATAGAGGCCGCTTTGCAGGAACATCGCATTGATTTGGGCTTTGTCGAAGGAGTATTCAGGTTGCCTAATATTAGATATACTACTTTTTTGGAAGATGAGTTGGTGGCAGTGGTGCGTACAGGCAGTAAATTGGCTGTGGGAGAGGAGATAACTCCTGATGAATTGTTCCATTTGCCTTTGGTGCTTCGCGAAAGAGGTTCGGGGACATTGGATGTTTTTGAGCGTGCCTTGCAGCAACATAATATAAAGTTATCCTCTTTACAGGTTTTGATGTATTTGGGAAGCACGGAAAGTATCAAATTGTTTTTGGAACATACCGATTGTCTGGGCATTGTTTCCGTTCGTTCCATTACGCGCGAATTGTATTCTGGACAGTTGCGTGTCGTTGAGATTAAGGGAATGCCTATGTTACGCGATTTTAGTTTTGCACAGCCTCAGGGGCAAGAAAGCGGTTTGGCGCAAGTATTCATGCAATTTGCCATGCACAATAACCATAAGTTATAGCACATAAGCAGAAACAATTGGCATGATTGAGAAAAGAAGCCTACCTTTGCGGTCGAAAACAAATTAATAAAAATAAAAAAGTATGGCTTCAACTCGAACATTGGCGAAAAGCATCAATATGTCTTTTCTGCAAAACAACAACAAAATTATTTACGTTTCACTTCTTGTCATTCTTTCTTTTTTCTTGTTTCTTGATTATATTCCGGGAATGCACGCTTATTCCGCATGGGTTACCCCTCCGGTAGCTTTATTTCTTGGTCTGTCGTTTGCTTTGTTATGCGGACAGGCACATCCTAAGTTTAATAAGAAAATATCCAAATATTTGTTGCAGTATTCTGTGGTAGGTCTGGGTTTCGGTATGAATTTGCAGGCTTCGCTTGCTTCCGGTAAGGAAGGTATGGAGTTTACGGTTATCTCTGTGGTAGGTACATTACTTATCGGCTGGGTTATTGGTCGTAAGTTTCTGAAAGTAGATCGTGACACTTCTTATCTGATCAGCTCTGGTACGGCTATTTGCGGTGGTAGCGCTATCGCGGCGGTAGGTCCTGTGTTGAGGGCAAAAGACAGTGAAATGTCTGTGGCTTTGGGTACGATTTTTATTTTGAATGCGATTGCATTGTTCATATTTCCTGTAATAGGTCATGCCTTGAATATGAGCCAGCATGAGTTCGGTACATGGGCTGCCATTGCCATTCATGACACCAGTTCGGTAGTTGGTGCGGGTGCTGCCTATGGTGAGGAGGCGTTGCGGGTAGCTACTACTATCAAGCTGACCCGTGCGCTTTGGATTATTCCGTTGGCAATTGCTACTTCATTTATTTTCAAAAGTAAAGGGCAGAAAATCAGTATACCCTGGTTTATCTTCTTCTTTGTTTTGGCAATGATTGTCAATACCTATGTCTTGAATCTTTCCGAGACAGGGGCTTTAATCGGTGCGGGAATCAACAGTATTGCCCGTAAGGCATTGACAATAACATTGTTCTTTATAGGAGCTTCCCTTTCCCGTGATGTCCTGAAAGCAGTAGGTATCAAACCGCTTGTACAGGGTATTCTGCTTTGGGTAGTTATCAGTGTCAGTACACTGGCTTATATTTATTGGTCTTGATATAAGGCTGCAACGGCTTGAGGATTCAGTATGGTATATTCTTTCTGCATTCTCAGTACATTTTCGTCAGTTGCATATACAAATACACATCTCGCTATCGCCGGGATGTGTATTTCTTTTATACACCCTTCCCAGCATCGCCGAACCGAAACCAATGGGACGTAGGTAATAAAACCTTGCTGCTCCAGTTTCTTTTTGGTATTCAGTTCGGTGTGTGGGTTGGTCAATACGATAAACCACGAATGTGGCTTATCTAAGTGATGGATGATATATTGAAAAGTCATAGTTAGTTGTCTTTTGTTACTGTAAAATTGAAAGTGTGGAAAAATTGCGGTTTATTACCGACTGTCATTGGAAAAACGATGGTGACTGAAGTTCTTCCGTTTTTTCTGAATTTCTTTTTGTGATATATTTTGCTGATACCTTTTTCCGTAATTAAGTTGGTTGCTGTAATTGTGCGGTTTATTTCCTGGTTGTGTTTGATGGTTTCCAAAGGAGCTTCGTCTGTTGTAAAAGGGTAGAGGCTGATGCCTGACGCCCTTCCGTTAACAATGAAACCGGCTTGTTTCCAGTTTAGCCATACGGTTTCATCGGTGTTGTTTTTGATGATGACTTTCCATGCATTGCTGTTCGGAATGAATTGATAAATAATTCCCTCTTTGTTATATTCCAGTTTCCCTTGATGGTTTTCATATGATTTGAATGAAATGCGGCAGTTTTCGTTGTCGATGTATTGTGCATGTGATAAGGTGGGAAACAGGAATGACAATAAAACAATGAGATGAGGTATCCGTTTGTATTTTCGGCTGTCAAAGTAAGTCTGCATAAGGATGGCTGATATACAGACCGGGATTGTAATGAGAATGCAACTACTCAATGTCATGGCATTATATGTATTATCTTTTTATTTATATGAATACGCGGCAAAAATATCATAAATTAATTGATAAAACAAATAAATTATGGATTAAAACGAACTTATATACAGACAAATTATTATTCAAGTAGTTTTAGTGTGGCTAATTAATTCGTATCTTCATTGAAATGGAAAAGAGTAATATATATATTGGCGAGGTTATCAGGAGTGTTATGGCTGATAACCAGATTACTAAGGCTGAACTTGCAAGAAGATTGGGTGTTAGACCTCAAAGTGTCGATTATATGTTGACACGGAAAAGTATTGATACGGATACGTTATACAACGTTTCAAGAGCATTGAACTATGACTTTGCTATGCTATACTCTTTACATGAAGGACAGACAAATTGTGATATAAAAGAATCCTCATATAATGTCGCTACCGCTAAGGTGTTGGTGGAGTTGGAATTAAAACCGGAGGATTTGGCAAAATTGAACTTGAAAAAGAGAATCTCTGATGTGTTGAAATGATTCGTAGGTATATTTATAAATTTGTTTTTAGAAAGAATTTATTGGCTTTGATATAAAGCTGTAACGGTTTGCAGAGATAAGGCGGTATATTCCTTTTGCATCTCTTGCATTTCTTCCTTGGTTGCATATACAAATACACATCTTGCTATTGTCGGGATGTGTATTTCTTTTATACATCCGGCCCAACTGCGCCGAACTGAAATTGTTGGAACATAAGTGATAAACCCTTGTTGTTCCAGTTTCTTTTGGATATTGAGTTCGGCGTGTGGGGCGGTCAGTACAATACACCACAAATGCGGTTCATGCAAATGGTTGATAATATATTGGAAAGTCATAGTTAGTTAGCTGTTACAATAAAATTGAATATATGGAAAAACTGCGGTTTATTGCCGATACCGATTGGCAAAGCAATGTTGACGGACGTCCGTCCATTTCTCTTCAGATTGCGTTTACTATATATTTTATTAACCTTTTTCCCTTTTATTAAGTTGGATGCAGTAACGGTTCGGGTTATTTCAGATTTTTCTTTGATAACATCCGTAGGGGGATCATCGGATGTAAAAGGATACAAACTGATTCCGGAAGCTTTTCCATTAATGATAAAACTGCCTTTTTTCCAATTTATCCGTGCATTCTTGTTCGTATTATTTTTGATGGTTATTTTCCACGCATTGCTTTCCGGCGTAAAACGGTAAATTATTCCGTCTTGGGTATATTCCAATTTTCCCGCCTGGTTTGCATGCGATGAAAATGAAATTTTGCATTGCGTTTTGTCCATATATTGTGCATACGACAATACCGGATAAAAAAGAAGTATCAGGAGTATGAAATGATTCTTGCGTTTATATTTCCAATAATTGAAATATAGCCATAGAATGATAGCCAGTAGACATACCGGTATCGCAATAAGAATGTACGTTATTAATGCCATACACTATTTATGATTTTTTGTTTGTTGCGTGGCAAAAATATTATAAAATAATTGATAAAACAACAATATTGTAAAAATAAATATATAAATAACTGTTAATGCGAAGTGTATAAGATAATTGATTGCAGACGATTGGTTATGGATTATACGTTTCCGGCTTTTATATTACATATCTTTGTAAATGTATGATTTCTGCTGATTTCTGAACATTTTCTTCTTTGCTCTATTATCATTTCGTGTATTTTTGTATTTGTAAAAGAGGTGATAGTCGCCTGTCAATATACGGATAGTGTGTGAAACTAGTAACATAAACACCTCACCTTAGCTCTTCAAATTGCAGGAGTTTGCTCCCTAAACCTTAGGACTTTAGTATGTTATGCTGTGGCATTTCAGTTGTTAAGGTGTGGTGTTTGGGGGGGGTAAGGTGGGGGCTTTTGATAACAAAAAATGTTTTGTAAGATGAATAGTTTCATTTTATGGATTTTTCCGATGATGGTATCTTTTATGAGGATATTATTTTTTTGAATGAGGATAGATAACAAGAAGAACGAATATGAACCATTTGTCATTAATTGCTTGATATTGTGAATATCTGCTTTCGGAATAGTTATATGGTGTCTCTTCTCATATATGTAAAACAAATTTGGATTTTAAGACAAAAGAACAACCAGGAAGTGTCTAAAGCATATTATAAACAAACCAGTTCTTTGTGTCTTAAAATCCAAACTTTTAACCTTTCAGTTAAGGATTACTTCTCTTTTTTCAATTCCTCGAAAATGAGTCCTTCCAGTTCCTCCGCCAGTTCCGGGTTATCGAGAATAACCTGTTTGGCGGCATCGCGTCCTTGTGCGATTTTAGTATCATTGTAACTGAACCAGGAACCACTTTTCTTGATGATGCCCAGTTCCGCACCCAAATCGATGATTTCTCCAGCACGTGAGATGCCTTCACCGAACATGATGTCGAATTCTGCACGACGGAAAGGAGGAGCTACCTTGTTCTTTACAACTTTCACTTTGGTCTGCTTGCCGATAACCTCCTCGCCATTCTTGATAGCTTGGCCACCACGGATGTCAAGACGTACGGAAGCATAGAACTTCAATGCGTTACCGCCGGTGGTCGTTTCAGGATTACCGAACATTACGCCGATTTTTTCACGGAGCTGGTTGATGAAGATACAAGTTGTACGGGTTTTGCTAACGGCAGATGTCAGCTTACGCAGAGCCTGTGACATAAGACGTGCCTGCAAACCTACCTTGTTGTCGCCCATATCGCCTTCGATTTCGGCTTTCGGTGTCAGAGCGGCTACGGAGTCTACAACGATGATGTCAATAGCGGAAGAACGAATCAGTTGCTCTGCAATTTCCAATGCCTGCTCGCCGTTGTCCGGTTGTGAAATCAAGAGGTTATCCACATCTACACCCAATTTGGCTGCATAGAAGCGGTCGAAAGCGTGTTCCGCATCGATGAATGCTGCGATGCCGCCTGCCTTTTGTGCTTCGGCGATGGCATGGATTGCCAGCGTGGTCTTACCGGAAGATTCCGGACCGTAGATTTCAATGATACGTCCGCGAGGGTAACCGCCTACACCCAATGCTACGTTCAGTCCGATGGAACCGGTAGGGATTACTTCTACTTGTTCGACGCTTTCGTCGCCCATTTTCATGATAGAACCCTTGCCGAAACTTTTTTCTATCTTATCCATGGCAGCTTGCAGCGCCTTTAGTTTTTCGCTGCCTGCCATGTTATTTCCGTTTTCAAAATTAAGTTCGTCTTTCTTTGCCATTATTTTAGTGATTAATGATTAGTGTTTAGTGATTAATTATCAATCACTGTTACAGGATTTGTGCGGCGTGGTCTTTAGTCTTTACTTCCTTAGGGGTGATGATGCGCTCAATCACTCCTTCCTCATTGATGATGAAGGTGGTGCGGAAAGTACCCATATATTTACGTCCGTACATGCTCTTTTCACCCCATACGCCGAATTGCTCCACCAGCTTTTTGTCTGTGTCTGCAATCAGGGTAAAGGGCAGGTTGTTCTTTTCGATGAATTTCTGGTGCGACTTCTCGTTGTCTACACTGACTCCGATAACTTCGTAGCCGGCCTTACGCAGGTCGGTATAGTTGTCGCGCAGGTTGCAGGCTTGTGCCGTACAACCTGAAGTTGAGTCTTTGGGATAAAAATAGAGCACTATTTTTTTTCCTTTATAATCGCTCAGACGAACTTCTTCGCCTTTTTCATTGATACCCAGTATTTCGGGCGCTTTATCTCCGATATTCACGTAATTCAGTGTTTAGGGGTTGATTGGTAATAAATGGTTAATCGCTAATTTAAACTTCCAAGTTTCCGTCGATTACTTCATGCCAAGGCAGTCCTTGCTTGTTAAGCTGTTCCATGAACGGATCGGGATCGAACTCCTCTACGTTCCATACACCCGGTCTCTTCCACAGACCTTTGAGGAACATCATGGCGCCAATCATGGCAGGAACACCGGTTGTGTAGCTCACACCCTGCATGCCTGTCTCCTTGTAAGCTTCTTGGTGGCTGCAATTGTTATATATATAATAGGTGTGTTCTTTGCCGTCTTTCAAGCCGCGGATACGGCAACCGATAGAGGTTTCGCCTTCGTAATTCTCGCCCAAATCCTGCGGGTTGGGGAGTACGGCTTTCAGGAATTGCAGCGGAACGATTTTCATGCCGTTGTATTCTACCTCATCAATGCGGGCCATGCCGATGTTTTGGATAACACGCAGGTGGGTCAGGTACTCTTGTCCGAATGTCATCCAGAAACGTGCACGTTTGATTGTGGGGAAATTTTTCACCAGAGACTCCAGTTCTTCGTGATAAAGAAGGTAAGAATCGCGCGGACCGATATTGGGGTAGGTGAGTGCTTTGTGGATTTCCAACGGTTTGGTGGTTACCCATTCGCCGTTTTCGTAATAACGTCCGTTTTGGGTAATTTCGCGGATGTTGATTTCCGGATTGAAGTTGGTTGCAAATGCTTTGTGATGATTTCCTGCATTGCAGTCCACAATGTCTAGGTATTGGATTTCGTCAAAATGATGCTTGGCTGCATAGGCGGTATATATGCCGCTTACACCCGGGTCGAAACCACAGCCGAGGATGGCTGTCAGTCCGGCATCTTCAAAGCGCTTTTTGTATGCCCATTGCCAGCTGTATTCGAAGTGAGCGACGTCTTTCGGTTCGTAATTGGCCGTATCCAGATAATTTACTCCGCTTTTCAGACAGGCTTCCATGATAGTAAGGTCCTGATAGGGGAGAGCTACGTTTATGACGATTTCGGGTTTGAAACTGTTGAAGAGCGCCACCAGTTCGTCTACATTGTCTGCATCTACCTGAGCGGTTTTGATGTTAGGGTTGCCGATTGCTTTTACAACAGCGTCGCATTTGGATTTGGTGCGGCTGGCAATCATGATTTCTGTAAACACATCCGGATTTTGAGCTACTTTGTGCGCAACAACGGTACCTACACCGCCTGCACCGATAATAAGAACTTTACCCATTTTTCTACTTACAAAAGTTTTAAATATGATTATTTTTTTTCAATGAGCAAATATAAGGCTTAATTCTCAGATAAACATTAAAATTCTGCTAAATACTTTGACCAAGTATTGCTATTTCTAAACAAAAGGTTTGCTTTTGGATTATTTTGTATATATTTGTGGTGATAAAATTAACTTAAACAAAAAGTAACAATGAAGAAAGTATTTGTTTCCCTTTGTATGGCGGCTACTGTGGCAGGGCTGTCATCTTGCGCTTCGACTAAAAATGCCGCAACGCTCTCTTCCTTGAGTGGTGAGTGGAATATTATTGAAATAAACGGCAGTGCGGTTGTACCTGCTCCGAATCAGGAATTTCCTTTTATCGGTTTTGATACAAAGACCGGACAGGTATATGGCAACAGTGGCTGTAACCGTCTGATGGGTTCGTTCGATGTGAACGCCAAACCCGGACAGATAGACCTTGGCGCATTGGGAAGTACCCGTATGATGTGTCCGGATATGACAGTGGAGAAAAACGTACTGGCTGCTTTAGGACAGGTAAAGAAGTATAAGCAACTGGGCAAGGAGAATATGGCATTATGCGCTTCTTCCAATCGTCCTGTCATTGTGTTGCAGAAAAAAGAAGCTTCTGCTAAGTTGGCCGATTTGAACGGCAAATGGATGATTAGCGAGGCCGGTGGAGAGACCATCCCGTCGGGAATGGAAAAGCAGCCGTTCATCGAGTTCAATATTGCAGAAAAGACTCTGCATGGTACTGCCGGATGTAATGTCATTAACGGTTCATTTAATGTGGATGATGCAAATCCGGTAGCCATATCTTTCCCGCAGGTTATCAGTACCATGATGGCATGTCCCGATATGGAAGTGGAGAGCCGTGTGTTGAAAGCATTGAATTCCGTTCAGTCTTTCGGTAAGCTGGCAGGCGGCGGTATGGGCTTTTATGATGCGGACAACAATCTGGTAATGGTATTGGTGAAGAAATAACGGACATCGGTCATTATTCAGTATAAGATTACACGGATTTCACAGATTTGTTTTATTCTTTTTCTGTGAAATCCGTGTAATTTTTGTTTGATAAAGGAGCAAACAGCGGGCGTTTTTTTATTTTGACACATCCTCTTTTTCCCTCAGTCCGGCACGTATGCGGCTTAATGATTGCGGAGTGATATACAGGTATGAGGCCAAGTATTTCAGCGGTACATCCTGCAATAGTTCCGGATTCTCTTCCATTAATGTCAGATAACGCTCTTTGGCGGTGGGTGGTGTCCCATAAGCCAGTGTCGAAGCGTCCACTGACAAAATTTCACGTTCAAAAATCTTTCTGCCGAAGTTTGCCATTTCGATAGAGTGTGCAAACAGAGCCTCTAATTTGGTTTTGCTGATGCAATAGGCTGTACTGTCGTTTACAGACTCGATATTGACCTGAGAAGGTTTGTCGTCCACATACCCCCATGAAGAAAATGCGGCATCGCCGGGAGTGGCAAACCATAAGGAATTTTCTGTTCCGTCTGCCAGGTAGTATGCCCGCCATATACCTTTCTTTATAAGGTAGAAATTAGAATTCCGTTCTCCCTTCTCTATTATAAGCTCTCCTTTGGAAAAGGATATTTCTTCCATATGAGACAACAGCTCAAACAGGCTTTTTTCGGGTAATTTATACTTCTTGCAGAATTTCTTTAGCATGATTTCCATGTTGCAAAGATATTGAATTTTCCTTGCCATTTCTTTTCCTGCCCATATAAATAATGAGTATGAAAAGAGTGGTCAATAATTCTGCCAGCGGGGTAGCCAGCCAAATCCCCGGTTTGCCCAATAGTAGCGGAAGTCCGTAAAAGCATAGTGTCAATAAGATAAATCCGCGCAGCAGAGTGATGACAGTGGCGTACTTGGCGCGTTCCACGCTCTGAAAATAACCGATGGAAACTATGTTGATTGCAAAAAACACGAAACCGGATGCATATAAAGGCAAGCCTTTCACTGCTATATCATAGGCGGGATAACTCCGGTCTATGAACATGGCAACAATCTCCCGGCTGCAAAATATTGTAATCAGGGCAAAGCATATCCCGCAGCCAACGGCTGTCTTTAAGGCAAGCAGATATGTCTTGCGTACGCGCAACGTTTCGTTAAGCCCATAGTTGAAACTGATAATAGGCTGTGCAGACTGCGCAATGGCATTGTATACCATAAATATGATAGGAAAGAAGTAGCAGGCGATGCTGAAGGCCGCCACACCGTCTTCTTTCAGATAATGGATGAATACAAGATTGCCTACAAACATCATGCAGGCAATAGCCACTTCACACAGAAAAGCAGATGAGCCCAGCCGGCACATATATCCCACATTGCGCTTCATCAGCTTCATGCTGTTACGGCTGAACTTCACCGGATAGAAACGCAACGCACAGTTGCGCCGTGAAAGATAGATGATAATCATTAACGCTCCTACCGTTGTTCCTATGGCACTTGCGAAGGCCGCACCGAACATTCCCCAGCCGAAAGGGAAGATAAACAGATAATCGAGTATGATGTTCAGAACGGAGGCAACTATATTGCAGAACATGGCGAAGTTGGGCGAACCGTCCAGTCGCAGGAAAAACATGCCCGAATTAAGCAGGGCCGTAAAAGCGGAAAAAGGTACAAACCAGCACATATATTCTACAGCCAAAGGTTTGAGCCGTTCCGAACTGCCTAACAGATGTACCACTTGCGGTGCAAACAGGCAAAATAGGGTAGAAGTGCACATCAGCAGCAGGGAGGATACCACTATGGATTGCGTAATGTTGATACGTGCCGTTTTGGGTTTATTGTGTGACAAGTGGATGGAAGCCACCACAGATGCTCCTACGCCGAACATCAGGCCGATGCCGGTGGAAAACAACCATAGCGGTGCCACGATATTGACGGCGGCAAGGGCATCGCTGCCTATACCTTTTCCCACAAAGATACCGTCGGTAATGACGAACAATGCGGAAAATATCATTCCCAGTACGGTAGGAAGCAGTAATTTGCGGAATAATGCCGCAATGTCCATGTTCTTGAAGTCAATACTGTCTCTCATCTTTTCCATAATCTTTAGTCTTCTATGTTTTATTGTAATCTGTTTCTTTGTTTAAGAGGTTCGGCGGCTAATGCTTATTCGTTCCGCCATGAGGAAGTTTTTGTTCCACCACGGAGAAACTTGTGTTCCATCACGGGATACATTCTGTTCCACCATGATGGAACGGATAAATATTGGCAATGCTCCTTTTTAGAAAGTGTTTTGGTTTTATATCAGCTTTCTTTAGAGAAAATCTGATAAAGTCTGAAAAAAGAGAACCAACATGCTTTCTTGAATCCCTCAAACAATATCTTTTCTTTTTCGGGGGCAAAAGTAGGACTTTTGAGTGGGATAGAAATTAACAAATGGTAATTTCCGACAGAAAAAATATATTTAACTCTGCCAAACTGACAGACAAACTGTCACATTCATAAATCTGCCGCCGTCTTGAACAATTTGGCACGGCGTTTGTCTTTTTATTGGCGTCTGCCAACGAGGCGGACACCGAAACAGAATAATAACAAATAAAAAAATAACGATCATGGGAAAAATTATTGGTATTGACTTAGGAACAACAAACTCTTGTGTTTCTGTATTCGAAGGAAACGAACCTGTAGTAATTGCAAACAGTGAAGGTAAGCGTACAACTCCTTCAGTAGTGGCATTTGTAGATGGCGGCGAACGTAAGATCGGTGATCCTGCAAAGCGTCAGGCTATCACAAACCCTACAAGAACCGTGTTCTCTATCAAACGTTTCATGGGTGAGAACTGGGATCAGGTTCAGAAAGAAATCGCTCGCGTACCTTATAAAGTGGTAAAAGGTGACAACAATACTCCGCGTGTGGATATTGACGGACGTCTCTATACTCCGCAGGAAATTTCTGCAATGATTCTGCAGAAAATGAAAAAGACCGCTGAGGATTATCTGGGACAAGAAGTAACGGAAGCCGTAATCACCGTTCCGGCTTATTTCTCCGACTCTCAGCGTCAGGCTACGAAGGAAGCCGGTCAGATTGCCGGTCTGGAAGTAAAGCGTATCGTGAACGAACCGACTGCCGCAGCTTTGGCTTATGGTATCGACAAGGCGCATAAGGATATGAAAGTTGCCGTATTCGACCTCGGTGGCGGTACATTCGATATTTCTATCCTCGAATTCGGTGGCGGTGTGTTCGAAGTATTGTCAACCAACGGTGATACTCACTTGGGTGGTGACGACTTCGACCAGGTAATCATCGACTGGCTGGTTCAAGAGTTCAAGAACGATGAAGGCGCCGACCTGACTCAGGATCCGATGGCTATGCAACGTTTGAAGGAAGCTGCCGAAAAAGCTAAGATTGAATTGTCTTCTTCTACGAGCACGGAAATCAACTTGCCGTACATCATGCCGGTAGGCGGTGTGCCCAAGCACTTGGTTAAGACGCTGACCCGTGCCAAATTCGAAGCTTTGGCCCACAACTTGATTCAGGCTTGTCTTGAACCGTGCAAGAAGGCTATGAGCGATGCCGGTTTGGGCAACTCCGATATAGATGAGGTTATCCTTGTTGGTGGTTCTTCACGTATACCGGCTGTGCAGAAACTGGTTGAGGATTTCTTCGGTAAAGTGCCTTCCAAGGGTGTAAATCCCGATGAGGTAGTAGCTGTAGGTGCAGCAGTACAAGGTGCCGTATTGACGGACGAAATCAAGGGTGTTGTATTGCTGGATGTTACTCCGCTGTCTATGGGTATCGAAACCATGGGTGGTGTAATGACCAAGCTGATTGACGCCAATACGACTATTCCTTGCAAGAAGAGCGAAACATTCTCTACTGCCGCCGATAACCAGACGGAAGTTACTATCCACGTATTGCAGGGTGAACGTCCGATGGCTGCACAGAACAAGTCAATCGGTCAGTTTAACCTGACAGGTATCGCTCCGGCACGTCGTGGTATTCCTCAGATTGAGGTGACATTCGATATCGATGCCAACGGTATCTTGAAAGTATCTGCCAAGGATAAGGCTACCGGTAAGGAACAGGCTATCCGTATCGAGGCTTCCAGCGGTTTGAGCAAGGAAGAAATCGAAAAGATGAAAGCCGAAGCCGAAGCAAATGCCGAAGCCGATAAGAAAGAACGTGAGAAAGTTGACAAGCTGAACCAAGCCGACTCAATGATTTTCACTACTGAAAATCAGTTGAAGGAACTGGGCGATAAGCTGCCTGCCGACAAGAAAGCTCCGATTGAAGCTGCCTTGCAGAAACTGAAAGATGCTCACAAAGCACAGGATTTAGCTGCTGTTGACTCTGCGATGGCTGAACTGAATACCGCTTTCCAAGCTGCAAGCGCTGAGATGTATGCCCAAAGCGGTGCTCAAGGTGGTGCACAGGCCGGTCCTGATATGAATGCAGGACAGCAAGGCGGTGCTCAGGATAATGGCAAGCATGGGGATAATGTACAGGATGCTGACTTTGAGGAGGTGAAATAAGCACATAGAGAAATAAGAATACAATATCAAATGGAAAGCGTGTAGC
>ERZ1694689.11-NODE-11-length-133443-cov-38.890695_pt1 | contig 133443 bp, 114 predicted proteins | sample MGYA00581724_ERZ1694689 | MGnify/ENA primary metagenome ERZ1694689 (study PRJEB42213, sample SAMN07424469) | human gut metagenome | biome: ENVO:00009003; feature: ENVO:2100002; material: ENVO:00002003 | host: Homo sapiens | place: USA | collected 2014 ...
TAGCGGGGGAGGTTACGAATGATATGGTGCTTCAAAATATCTTTCAACATTTTTGTATTGGGAAATAAGGTACTCTAAACAACTCAAAACATCTTCAAATAACTTGTGATAAGTCCCTCATTTTGAGGGACTTTTATTTTTTAACACTTCCAAGTAGCTTTTTGTTGTTTCAAATTATTGCGACTATTTTTGTACCGTATTTGAACCGCGATGGAATTTAAAAGCGGTGCGATTACGACTAAATGACATTGAAGTCACTTCCTTGGGACACCCTGGGAAAATGCCCAAATGACATTGAGAGCACAAGCTGGGACACCCTGGGACGTGGTGGGACACCTTGGGACACTTTTGGATGACTTCATTGGCGAATTTATCACGAATATCAGCAACGGCTATGGAGATACAGAAACGATGTAAGTACTGCGGAAAGCTCTTTATTGCACATACATTGGCTACTCAGTATTGCTCACGTCAGTGTAATGGCAAGGACTATAAGAGAAAGATACGAGAGAAGAAAATTGCAGACTATCTTGAATCAAACCCTCAGGATGCACCTAGTGCGGTTTCCTCACAAAATTCAGTTCTTGAGGCAAAGAGGTTTCTTACCCCAAGAGAGGCAGCATTGTATTTGGGTATAGGCAAATCTTCTGTTTACAGAGAACTTGCCAGTGGGCTTATAAAAGCCGTTCAGATGAAAGGAAAGACTCTTATCAGACGGAAAGATATTGACGGTTTGTTCGATCGGACAAAAGAATATCAGACACGAACAGGCAAGATTCATGAGAAACGGGAATATTACACAGTCAGCCAGATTGTAAATAAATTCCATACTACCCGTCGTGCTGTATGGAATCGTTGTGAGAAGTATGGCATTAAAAAAGTGTATCAAGGGCGAAACACCTTCTATGACAAAGCTCTTGTGGATATACACTTTGCAGAACTGATTGCTGAAGTGGATATGAATGACTATTACACAATAGATCAAATCATGGAAAAGTTCAGTATGAGCCATGCTGCTGTGCTTTCTTTCGTTCAAAGGAATGATATTCCCCGTATCACACAAGGACGTAAGGTTTACTACTCACGTGCGCATATTGATACCTTCAAAGGTGAAAGAGAGAATGTTGATCCGCTTTATTACACCTATAAGGATATACACGAAAAATACAAATTAAGTAAGGACCAAATCAATTATTATGTCCACAACTATAATATCCCAAACCATAAGCAAGGCCGATTGACAATCGTTGAACGAAATAGCTTTGACAGGATTATAAAAGAAAGAATGAGTACAAGCTTTCTTGACAAAGAAGTTGAGAAAAGAAAAAAACAGAAGAAGACCGATAAGGTTCCTGACGGCTATATCTCAATCAAACAGATTGCTGAACAATATGGTATTACAGAGAAAGCTGCCCAAGCGAAAACCCGTGAAGGGAAACTGGAAAAGCTATTCATCAAACATCGAAACTACTTTAATGCAAATGCCGTAGAACAGTTGTTCAATCGTGATCCGGAAAAGTTCGATGTTCCTGAAGACTATATAACCGCACAGAAGATTGCCGAACGGTTCAAGATAACAGTTCATCATGTACATGGTAGAACAAGGCAAGCCAAAGTTCCGAGAATAACTATCAAGCACATAAACTTCTACGAGTTAAAAGCTGTGGAAGAGTTATTCGGACATCGTGTCCCTGTTTCAGAATCTGTTGAAGGAGATTCTATCGAATGGATTACAGGAGAACAGATTGAAGAGCTTTATGGCTTGTCTACTGCAGCCAGAAGAACTTTGGTTTCCCGTCACAAGATACCAAGTAAAAAGGTTCATGAAACTACATTCTATTCAAAAGCAGATGTTGAATATGCGAGAAATCCAGGACTCAAAGATCAGAAGGATTATTATACAGTTGAACAAATCAAAGAGAAGTTCGGATTAAGCCGAGAAGAAGTTTACAGTCTGGTCCGATACAAAAATATACAGAAGAAACGTGATGGAAGGTTTACTCTGTTCTTGAAGGAAGATGTCATCCGGGCTATCCATGAGCGTAAACAGTAAACTTATTCTAACTTACTCTGTAATTACTCTTTATTATCAGTAGTAAGCTGAGAATCATCTTTGATATTTGCCATTAAATAGAAACAAATTATAAATTCCCACAGATATGCAGAATTGTAAGAAAGTAACATTAAGACTCCGCCATTGTAAGCATGGCAAAATGTCATATTATCTCGATTACTATCCACCTTATCGAGACAAAAAAACGATGAAAACCATACGTCATGAATATTTGGGTATATACATTTACGAGAGCCCCAAGAATTCACATGAACTTGCTTTCAATAAAACTATGGAAGAAAAAGCAGAAATCATTCGATGCCGAAGATTTGAGGAAATCATCAATGAACGGTATAATCTTTATGACAAGCAACGCCTGAATGAAAGTTTCATAGATTATTATGAAAAAGAAGCCAAGAAGCATAATCAGAAGTGGATATATGTATGCAAACATTTCAAGAACTACGTCAACGGGAAATGTTCCTTTGGAGAAGTTGATGTGGAATTATGTCAAGGATTTGCAGAATATCTCTTAGAACATGCTCAAAGTATGCGGACTGGCGAACGACTTTCCAATAACTCGGTTGCCGGATATTGGTCAACATTCAGAGGATTCCTCCGGATTGCATACAGGTCCAGATTGATCAATGAGAATATAAATGACTACCTCGATCGCATAGAATACGAAGACACATTAAAAGAAAGTCTGACACTACAGGAGATTTACAAGCTCTACAACACAGATTGTAAAATAGATGTATTGAAACGGGCATGTTTGTTTTCTTGCTTTACCGGCCTACGTTTCAGCGATGTGAATGCATTGACTTGGGAGATGGTGAAAGAATATGCTGACGGAAGTAAGTATCTTGATTTTCTGGCTGTAAAAACAACGAAACAGAATATTGTCCCCATTAATGATGACGCATTGCATCTGATGGGTAGAAAAGGAACAGGAAAGGTATTCAAAGGATTGTTTTACTATATGACTCAAAAAGTAATGCACGAATGGTTGAAGGCTGCTAAAATTAAAAAGCACATCACCTTCCATAGCTTCCGCCATACCTTTGCAACCCTTCAAGTAGAACTTGGAACAGATATTTACACCGTGCAGAACATGCTTGGACATGCCAACGTAACGACTACAGAGATTTACGCTCGACACGCAGATGCCAAATCCAAGGAAGCATCTCAGAAGCTATCTCTTAGTCTGTTAAAAAGTGTTTCGACAAATAAGAAATCAAGTGAAAATAAGAACTCAAATAAAGAGAACAAAATAATAACAAGTGAAAGAAAGGAAAACAAGAGAAAAGAAAACAACCTCACAAAATATTGAATATCAATATATTAAAATAGTTAACTACTTGCATTTTCTTATAGATTCTTTCGAATTATTCATGCATTTCTCCCTATTTTTGTGTAGTAATTCTTAAATAAATTGAAGTGATTATGAAAACAAAACATAGGGAGAAATTCTTTTTAATCATGGTCAGTAGCCTTACAACTTTGGCTATATTCTTTCCATATACGACATTTTGCGTTAATAATCAAGCTGGCTCAGACAACTCAGTCACAAACACGATTATTATAGAAATCATTATTATTTCCATCATAATAGCATTGTTATTTACACATATTAAAAGAAAAAATAAATCTCAAACAGCTGATGCAGATGCCTTGCCTATACCAGAAGAAGCAATCAGTCATTATCATGAAGTAAGAAAACAACGTGAAGATCAAGAGTATCAACTCAATCAGAAAAAATTTGCAGCTGTTTCTGCCTATGTGCAGCTTATGCTTTCTCCTTATATGAAAGAGTCTGATGTGAAAATAGTTTGTAATAATATAAAGTCTTGGATTACTAACGAGGATGCCGCTATTGTTTCAGTTAGTACGGATGGACGTCTTGGCTCAATTGATCTTCGCCATCTTGTCTGGAACATCGGTGAACGCTTTAACTGGAAAGGAGAAAAGCGGGCACTGTTTGCAAAAATGGTATTTCCCATTGAGCTCAGAGATATTGAAGTCTCAACAATCAGACGCAATCTTCGTCAACGTGGTACTTGCATTATAGACCTTGACATTCCTGAAAAAGGTGATTATAGATTCTCCTTTCAACTTATCTGAAATTACTTTCTATTACATTGAAATTATTCTGTATGATGTTATATCACCGTCAAATAAGCCGGTTCATTTGTGACATGAATTTTAAATATTTCAATTATGGATGTAAAAGAAGTAACATTTAATGACATGCCACAAGTAATTGGCAAAATATTCCAGAAAATAGAGCATGTTGAACAGATGCTCAATAATATGAAAGCCGAGCTCGACGATAAAAAAGACAACATCTCATCAGTAGACCACATTCCTATGACATTGGATGAAGCCTGTGAGTTCCTTCGTATGAAGAAATCTACTATGTACTATCATTTGTCCAAAGGAAACATTCCAGGAACTAAGAAAGGCAAAAACTACATTCTATATAAAGACGAGCTATTAAAATGGACAGAGTTGGGAAGGCTTGAAGTCGATTTAAGAACAGCCGAGGAGATAAATGAAGATTACCTTAAAACTATAAAGCGAAAACCGAATCGGAGAAAATAAACACAAGGAACAAAAGCACAATAGATAACGGATATCAGCCATTTACAGACATATTCATTATCATTATGCAAGCATAACATACACATTATAATATTTTTGCAAACTAGTGTGGGAGAATAATATAATATTTACATCGAAATAACTGCATAAAAACTGTCTGCAATTATATGCAGATAGTTATCAATTATCAAAATATAAACTTTATACAAGAAGAATTATGAGTAAGATGAAAAAATCCTCTCTGCTCTCTCTTTTTGTGTATTCAATGTCCGGAACATTGTACAAAACAAGAGACTGTTACGTCCATAAATGAACTTTGGACAATTTTTCGTGCTGCTTATGAGCAGTACCAGTTGGAAATTCTTAAAGATGAAAAGTTGTATGACCGGTACATAAACGATTTCATCAGTTATCACCTTCCTATCTTCTCTAACGTAGAAGAAGTAGTCCGTAATCATTTCCGAAATATCTTCTGTCTATACGAACTGCTTTCTACCAGAAAAGATTTGGTAGAAAAGTATTTTACCCGTACAGTCTTTGAGGAGGAAGACTTCAACGAAATGCTTTACTCGTTTAATCATTTAGATTGTAAGGTTACAAAATCTAAAATTCTAGCTTCATTTAATAAGGCCCAAATTCAACTAATTACACAATTTGCTAATGAATCAAATCTATTTGTAAATAGAGTTGATGAAAAGACTATAGACGACTTTTTCAAATGTAACCTTAATAATGGGTTGATTGTAACCAATATGGCAAGCATACTTCCATTGCTATATGAGCTTTCCAGACAAAAGATGATACCCTACAACTGGGTATCATTACTTGCTGATAACAAACTGCTTATACCTAAGAAAACTATGAAGTCTTCCACACGTATAGCAATCAGTAGCAGGTTAACAGAACTGAAAGACTCTGTTATTGATTTTCCAGGAAAGGCATACATAAACTTGGTGCAACAACTGAAAGAAATGATATAAAGTAAAGAAAGTACAACAACTGAAAGGAAATTCACCTAACACTCCTCCTAACGCTTTCATCTGTTAGGATAGGCTTCAGTTATTACTAAAATAATAGGGGTATTTTTACCGTCGAATCGATTCGTTCTCGGCGGTAAGCCTCTATTGTCTAATATAATAACTTTTAAAATATGGGAAGTAACAAACTTGAACTTAATATTCTTTTAAAAAGAATAGAACTTCTAGAAATGCAGGTCAAAGAGTTAAAAATAATGGAACCAGAAGTCTTCAATGAACGAATGAGCAGAATTGAAGATAAATTATTTTCTGTCAAAGAAATGTTGACTACTACAGAAGTTGCCGAATACCTAGGCGTGACACAATCCCAAATCTACAAACTCACAATGAATTTGGAGATACCTCATTTCAAACCAAAAGGGAAATTAATCTATTTTGACAGAAAAGAACTTCTAAGGTGGATGCGTAAAAACCATGTAGGGATAGTAAAACAGAAAAATGATAAATAGAAGATTACCATGAAAAAGAAAAAACATAATAAAACGGAGGTTTATACAGATGCTCAATTGACTGCTTTACTTAAAAAGTCAGAGGTTGTTATAAGTTCCTCAAAAAATGATAATAAGAAAGAACTAGGTCATGATAAGAAGGAAAAACAATAATGATAAGGAATGCTCAGTGGAAAGTTCTCTTGAAGTCGGAATGCTGAGCAAAAGTACATTCAACGATCAGGAACTTGACAACTACCTGAGACAAGGAGAAATAAAGGCATCTGAAAAGCCTCCTGTTCCACCACAAATTTTATGGGTTGGAGATTGTACCATAGCAACCTTTGGTAATTTCAGCGCATCCACCGGTAAAGCAAAGAGCAAGAAAACCTTTAATATTACAGCAATGGTTGCAGCAGCGGTAAACAATTCAACGGTTCTTAAATACCGGGCCAGTCTTCCTGATGGTAAACGCAAAATCCTCTATTTCGATACAGAACAAAGTAGGTTTCACTGCCACAATGTGATAGAACGCATCTACCGCCTTGCAGGATTGAGTCTGACAAAGGAAGATAAACGCATCAAGTTTTATGGGCTAAGGGAGTTCACTCCTACTCTCCGTATTGCCCTCATAGATTATGCTCTAAGAACATTTGAGGGTGTAGGATTGGTCATTATCGACGGCTTACGAGATCTCATGTATGACATCAACAATGCCAAAGAATCAACCGATGTGATGACTATGCTCATGGCCTGGACAAGCAAGTACAATCTTCACATCCATTGCGTGCTGCATCTTAACAAGAATGACAATAACACCAGAGGTCATATTGGTACCGAACTTGAAAACAAGGCTGAAACAGTTCTGATAATCAGCAAGAACAAACAGGATTCCAACATCAGTGAAGTCAGGCCTATGCACATGCGAGACAAGGAGTTTTCTTCATGGGCATTTCACATTGACGACAACTCTCTTCCCGTCTTGGATGATGGCTATCATATTACAGTAGTCAAACCCAAAGATAAGCCCTTGACATCTCTGCCAGATGACTTACATGCCAAAGTACTTCGCACTGTTTTTGAAGGTGAGAGCCCACAGAGGTATCTTGAACTGGTGAAAGCAATCAGCCAGGCTTACGCACAAGAAGGCTACAAGCGTGGGGACAATGCAGTTAAGGATATGCTTAAAATCTTCTGTGAGCGCAAACTGATTACCAAGGACAAAGACGGTTATCATTATCATCCTGCACTCCTGCCGTTAAAGTAAGTTTATGAGTTTAAGTTTAACAGGGTATATATATACTAAACTTATATAAGCCCAATTAGACATTATTGATATGCCATGACCATAGATGAAATAAAATCAGTCAGTATTGTACAGTTCCTTGAAACGGAAGGTTATCAGTTTGCCTATATCCATCGAGGTAATTATTGGTATCTATCTCCCTTTAGAGCAGAATCGTCTCCATCTTTCAATGTCAGTCCTACAAAAAATCTTTGGAATGACTTTGGGGCCAGCTCAGGAGGAAACATTATAAATCTTGTTCAGAAGATGCATCCTTCATGGAATAATCATCAAGTACTTACTTATCTTGAACAACAGATTAAGAACCATAACCTCAAATATGCTGAAGATTATGAAGCGATTGTCAAAGAACAACAAAGAAGAAATGCGTGGAATGAGAGCCATATAGCAGAAAAGGGTAATGAAAGAAAAAGTATTACTTTCATTGATCGTATTAGCAACCTCAGTCATCCCAATCTGAAAAGATATATTTTACAAAGACGTGTTGACTTCGAGGTTGCTCAGGAGTTCTGTAAGGAAATACATTATCATATCAACGATAAACATTACTATGCCATAGCCTTTGAAAATGTAGATGGTGGTATGGAAATCAGAAACAAATACTGCAAACGCAGTATCGGAAAGAAAACAATATCCGTAATAAAGCCCAACGGTGAATCACATTCAGAATGCTGCATATTTGAAGGTTTCTTTGATATGCTCACGTATGCAAGTATCAGAAAATGGATGATGGATATACAACTTTGTGTTGAAAACGACTGTGATTATATTGTTCTTAATTCAATTAGTAATATCAAAACAGCACTTCCATATCTTCAGAACTATAATGCAATCCACTGCTATCTTGATAATGATGCTGCCGGTGCAGCGACCATAAAGAAAATCAAGGATGAATATTCAGACAAGGTAATTGATGAATCCATCAGATACCGTAATTTTAAGGATCTGAATGATGTTATCAATGGAATAGTAAAGGAGTAACAAAAATAATAAGTCTGTTCTATTAGTTTAAGGAGGTTACCCACAGGAGAGCCTCCTTTTTTGTGATGTTTTTATTCTAATAGTATGATTTTTATCAGAATATCATACTTCTAAACAAATGTATGTTAATACTGAAATGCAAATCGGCATATTTTTATCGGAATACCATAAAACTCATTTCCTTTGTCATGTTACAGGAGCAAATTGGTTTTCAATTTTATCTTCTGAGTATAAAATATATTTATAATAACACATTAAAATCAGATTGAGAATGCCGGGATTTGTAATATTCGTATTGGTCCTCACCTTTGCTTATGTGGTTTACTTTTCAGTAATGATTACCCTTGACCTTCATAGTAAGAAAGACGAAAAGAAAACGGATGAAGAGACCTTTGATGTCAGCAGTATGGATAATGAAGAAGTGCCAGTTTCCGTGGAAGAACATAATGATAGTCCTGAAGGTAGTGATATGACATACACAGAGCAAGTAACAGATGACGGCCTTCGGGTAGTCATTCCAACAGGCAATAAGCAGACCAACAGTCCCCCCCTGAAGAGGAAGAGTCTCAGCCTACACAACAGACGACTACAACTACAGAGCTCAATAAGGAAAACGAAGAGAACATGGAAGAAATAGAGCCAGCTCCTCAATACAGTTTTTATCCTGATGAGTTCATGCAAAATCTCAACGACAAACACAACAAAAGAAAAATAGAGAAAAGGAATGCAATCGATAAACTGTAAAATCAATCAACTGTTTTTTATTGCCTGTTTCGGATTCATGTTCCTCCAGCCTCAGTCGGCATTTGCTAAATGCGGTGGTGTTGACTACAGCTGGGGAGCTGATGCATTGAGCAATGCCCATGATTTTACGGTCACAATGATGCTCTATGTAGTATATCTTCTTTACGCTATTGCATCCATAGTAGCAATTATCGGAGCTTTACAAATCTACATCAAAATGAATACCGGTGAAGGAGATGTGACCAAATCAATCATGATGCTGGTCGGAGCTTGCCTGTTTATGATTGGCGCAACTATCATTTTCCCTGCATTCTTTGGCTATAATATTGTATAAAACTAAGAATTTATGAATCAAGCAAGTAAGGATAACATGTCTAATTTTTAACTGTAAAAACAACAAAAAATGAAGAAAATCAAGAATTTAACCAAAAGGATTTTCAATGCTAAACGTGTTGGAACACTGGCCATGTTGCTCTTTTGCGGAGTAGCTGCCACTTATGCTCAGAATGCTGCAGGAGACTACACTGCCGGAACAAATGCGCTGACTACAGTTACGGAAGAAATAGCAAAGTACGTTCCATACGTGGTGAAGCTTTGTTATGCCATAGCCGGTGTTGTTGCCGTTGTCGGTGCCATCAGCGTTTACATTGCAATGAACAATGAAGAGCAGGACGTCAAGAAAAAGATTATGATGGTTGTTGGTGCATGTATCTTCCTTGTAGCTGCTGCACAGGCTTTGCCTTTGTTCTTTGGTATCTAACTATTATCCAAGCGATATGGATTCATCATGACAAAGGAATCGAACAATCATCAATACGTCAGCTATCCCATGTTTAAGGGGCTTCAGAAACCCCTTGAATTTATGGGATTCCAAGGCAGGTATATCACCTGGGCTGCAGCAACTGTAGGTGGAGGTATTCTCAGCTTTATCATAGTGTATTGTATCCTCGGATTTGTTGCCGGACTCATCGTCCTTGCTGTCACTCTATGCATCGGTGCTGCACTTATCTTTTTCAAACAAAGGAGAGGATTGCACACCAAGAAAGAGGAACATGGCATATTCATTTATGCCAATGCACATAAGATTTAATCGGTCAACATGATAAATGAGCAAGAGAGTTGGATTTTGAATAGTGTGTGGTTAGGCTCACCCTCCCGTTAGGATGAGCCTAACATAATTTATACGACAACTCTCAGATTGTGAACGTAACTGATAAGTAATCGAAAAATAAATTCAAAGAACAATGTTTCTATACGTCATCTTAACATTTGTGGCAATCCTTATTGGTATGGCTATCTCAGTCATGGCTTTCGGTACTGGAGGGAAACGCAAGAAAATCTTCCAGAATATCTACTTCTCTGTGGAAGAGGTCAACGGTATCGGGGTACTTTACACCAAGACCGGTGAATACTCAGCCATTCTGAAGATGGAAAACCCGGTACAGAAATATTCGGCAGACATTGACAGTTACTACGAGTTCAATCATCTCTTCACTGCCCTTGCACAGACATTAGGTGATGGATATGCCATCCACAAACAAGATGTATTCATCCGCAAGAAGTTTCATGACGATAGTAATGATAACCATGAATTTCTGTCGGAATCATATTTCAACTATTTCACAGGTCGTACCTATACCGACTGTCAGAGCTACATGATTATTACTCAGGAAAACAAGAAGAGCAATCTTTTTTCATTTGACAGCAAGAAATGGCGTGATTTCATGGTAAAGATACGCAAGGTCAAAGACCAATTGAAAGACTCTGGTGTGGATGCCCAATTTCTTGACGGCAATAAAGCCCGTGACTACGTAGACCGCTATTTCTCTATGAATTTCACGGACAAAAATTTGTCGATGAACAATTTCAAGGTAGATGACGAAGCTATTACCATGGGTGATAGAAGATGCAAAATATATAGTCTCGTGGATGTGGACTGCATCAACATCCCCTCTCTGGTACGTCCGTTTACGAACATTGAGGTGAACAATGTTTCCATGCCAGTAGACATGGTATCATTGTTAGACAGCATACCGTCAGCTGAGGTGGTCGTGTATAACCAGATGCTTTTCATTCCAAACCAGAAAAAAGAGCTTTCTCTGCTTGAAAAGAAAAAAAACCGCCATGCAAGTATGCCCAATCCAAGCAACCAGATTGCCGTGGAGGACATTAAAAATGTGCAGGATGTTATCGCAAGAGAAAACAAACAGTTGGTGTATACCCATTTCAATCTTATCGTTGGTGTACCCATCGATACGGATATTCAGCGATGTACCAACCATCTGGAGAATCTATTCAGCAAGTTGGGAATCCACATCAGTAAACAGTCGTACAATCAGTTGGAGCTTTTTGTCAATTCATTCCCTGGAAATTGTTATTCCACCAATCCTGAATACGACCGCTTTCTGACCCTTAGTGATGCAGCAGCATGTCTTATGTATAAGGAAAGGATTCAGCACAGCGAAGAAACACCGCTGAAAATATACTACACCGACAGACAGGGAGTCCCTGTTGCAATAGACATCAGTGGTAAGGAAGGCAAGAACAAGATTACAGATAACTCGAATTTTTTCTGTCTGGGTCCTTCAGGCAGTGGTAAAAGCTTCCACATGAACAGCGTTGTACGTCAGATGTGGGAACAGAATACTGATGTGGTTCTGGTTGATACAGGTAATTCATACGAGGGACTTTGCGAGTATGTAGGTGGCAAGTATATCAGTTATACCGAGGAGCATCCTATCACGATGAACCCTTTTGCTATCAAACATGAAGAGCTGAACATCGAGAAAATCGGTTTCTTGAAGAATCTGATTATGCTTATCTGGAAAGGCACCCAGGGAGTAGTTACCAAGACGGAAGACCGGCTTATTGAGCAAGTCATCAAAGAATACTTTGACGAGTATTTTGTGAACCGTCGTATTGAGAATCTCTCGTTCAACACCTTCTATGAATACAGTATTGTCCGCATTCCACAAATCATTGAAGAGAATAAACTTTCCGGCATTGACTTGGCAGCCTACAACTATCTATTGAAGGACTTCTACAAGGGTGGAAGCCATGAGGTGACGCTGAATGAGAACCTGGACACCAAACTGTTTGATGAGACCTTCATCGTGTTTGAAATCGACTCCATTAAGGATGACCCTCTTCTATTCCCTCTTGTTACGCTTATCATCATGGATGTATTCATCCAGAAGATGAGAATCAAGAAGAACCGTAAGGTACTGGTTATCGAAGAGGCATGGAAGGCTATCGCCTCTCCCATGATGGCCGAATATATCAAGTATCTATGTGCGCCCGTAAAGGTTGCATCGTAAATATCTCTTTGGCAAGAGATTAGGAAAGTGTTCTTTGAAAATGACCTATCATCAGCCGACTTATCTGTTTCGGGAAAACTTAACCGAGCAGGGAGTGTAGCATGTCGGAAAAGTCATAAGTCAGTTAGTTACCAAACTGCGACTGAATGGCGAGATGAAAAGATAGATATGAGGATAAAGTCCGAATTGATTGAACGATAGTCCGAATGGTCCCCCTTGAGGCTATGGCGTAAGGTAACTATCAATCGCCATATCGTGATACTACTTCAGTGTATAGGAATGAAGGTAGCAAGAACTTATCACGACACAACCGCAGTAAGCGAGTAAAGGACGGAAGTCGTATCCGACAATCTATCATGCCAACAGTTACGATGTAATAAACGGGGATTACCTATCCCGAAGTGCCGAAAGGCTATTAGGTTCGACCTATGAAAATTCGGAGTGGTAACGGAGCTTCCATAGTAGTTTGAGCAAGGTAACGCCTTGTACATGGCGAAGGGAAGCAGCTAATTATTAATACAATTAACGGAAAATGTGAGAGACATTATGAGAAGTCCAGAAAGAGTATTAAACAGTCTATCAGAACACAGTAAGGATGCAAGCTATAAGTTTGAACGTCTTTACAGAATTTTGTTCAATGAGGAAATGTTCTACGTTGCCTATCAGCGTATCTACGCTAAAGAGGGTAACATGACTAAAGGTTCAGACGGTCAGACCATTGACAACATGAGCCTGAAACGAATTGAAAAGTTGATTGATACGTTAAAAGATGAAACGTACCAGCCCCAACCGTCAAAGAGGGTGTACATACCGAAGAAAAACGGTAAGAAAAGACCTCTTGGCGTGCCGACTTTCAATGACAAGTTGATACAAGAAGTAGTAAGAATGGTACTGGAAGCCATATACGAGGGAAATTTTGAATACACCTCGCATGGTTTCCGTCCCAATCGAAGCTGCCATACTGCATTAACTCATATCCAAAAGGAGTTTAATGGTGCAAAATGGTTTGTGGAGGGAGACATAAAAGGCTTCTTTGATAATATAAACCATGATGTATTGATAAACATTCTCTTGGAGCGTATTGCGGATGAACGCTTCATCCGATTGATACGCAAGTTTATGAAAGCGGGATATATCGAAGACTGGCAATTCCACAATACTTACAGTGGCACACCGCAAGGGGGTATCATCAGCCCGATATTGGCTAATATATACCTTGACAAGCTGGATAAGTATATAAAGGAATACACAGCCAAATTCGACAAAGGGAAGAAACGAAAATTCAGTAGAGAAAGTATGGACTTTGGCAATGCAAGAAAACGTATTGTGCGAAGATTGAAGTTCGTAAAAGACGAAAGGCAAAGGACAAAGCTAATCCTTGAACTGAAAGCAATAGAACAAGGACGGGCTAAATATCCCAACGGCGAAGAAATGGATGCCGATTACAGAAGAATGAAATATGCAAGATATGCAGATGATTTTCTTGTGGGAATTATCGGAAGCAAGCAGGATGCGCAACAGATAAAAGAAGATATTAAAAAACTTCCTTGCTGACAGACTGGCATTGGAGCTGTCCGATGAAAAGACACTTGTCACTCACACGGAAAGACCGGCCAAGTTTCTCGGATATGAAATCACTGTAAGAAAGTCCAATGACCAAAGACGGGATAAACGGGGTAGATTGAGAAGAACCTATGGTAAAAGGGTCTGCTTGAATGTCAGTACGGAAACAGTCCGTAAAAAACTTTTCGATTGGGGAGTCTTGGAACTGACAAACCGTAACGGAAAGGAAATATGGAAACCGAAATGTAAATCGGGACTGATATTCAATGACGACCTTGAAATCCTTGATAGTTATAATCGGGAAATCGTGGGGTTCTATAATTACTACTCCATAGCCAACAACTGCGCCCATGCCTTGAATAATTTCAAGTACATCATGGAATACAGCATGTACAAAACGTTTGCAGGCAAATATAAGTGCCGAACACGTAAGGTAAACAAGAAATATCGTAAGAACGGTAGGTTTATCGTAACGCACATGACTAAAACTGGTGTAAAGGAAAGATACTTTTACGACGGTGGCTTCAAACGAAAGAAGCCCACCTATAAATCGGAATGTGACATTATGCCACGAACAATTTATACTGCGGGGCGGACAAGCCTTGTTGAAAGGCTGAAAGCCCGTGAGTGTGAATTATGTGGAGCGACAGACGACCTTGTTATGCACCATGTAAGGAAACTAAAGAACTTGCAGGGAAAGGAAAGCTGGGAACGACACATGATTGCCCGTAAACGCAAGACGATTGCCGTGTGCAGGAGTTGTCACAAGAAGATACATGACGGAAAGATAGACTGAAATTAGTGGAGAGCCGGATACGCTGAGAGGTGTAAGTCCGGTTCGGGGGCGAGCATTTGGAAACCTACCATAGAAATATGATAAGGCGCTGGGTGCTTAGCCTACACAAGACAGCCCGTAAGTTCTGGGCTTCTGTCGGTGTGGTAACGCAGGAAATACAGGATATTGTAGGAAGTCCTATTGTCAAGGAAGCTATCATCAATAACTCAGACGTGGTAATGCTGCTCGACCAGAGCAAATTCCGTGAGCGATTTGATGAGATTAAGGCCACACTCGGTTTGACAGATGTTGATTGTAAGAAAAATTTCACTATCAACCGCCTGGAAAATAAGGAAGGACGAAGTTTCTTCCGCGAGGTCTTTATCCGACGTGGAAGTGTCGGGGCCGTATTTGGAGTTGAAGAGCCACGTGAATGCTACATGACTTACACTACAGAGCGAGCTGAAAAGGAAGCCTTGAAACTCTATAAAAGAGAGTTGAAATGTGACCATCAGCATGCCATAGAAGCCTATTGTCGGGATTGGAGTCTTTCAGGAATAACCAAGTCTTTGGCCTTTGCACAAAAGGTGAACCAGGCTCAACATGTTCTTAATCTCAAAACAAAAACAGAAATGTAAAATTTGAAAATGAAACGCTATCTGATAATACAACTTCTATTTCTCTGTGCTATAGTGCCTGCTATGGCACAGTATTACAGTGTAAATTATGATACTCGCACTGTAGCGGAAATGTCGGCGGCTTTCGGTACAGAAGCTGCTACAGAGGCGTATTATACTCAACAGATAGCCAAGATCAGGGAACATTATCAGGCAGCGGAAGTGGCTGCTGCAGGAATCTTCAGTTCCAAGTTCCTCGACCGCAGAGCTCTCACAAACCTGGGACTTTGGACCAGTGCAACAGAGAACTACTATTACCGCCGTATATACAACATGGTGTCTGCCAAAATTATGCCCAAAATATGGACTGTTGCTGGCATGATGCTTAAAAGTCCTCATAATGCCCTATATTGGGGTAGCTATCTCTATAAGATCTGTGATGAGGTAAAGACTTTGTGTTATCAGTTTGAGTCTATTGTTACCAATAGTACTTTGTCATTCAAGGACATCGTATTTCTTGAAATCAACCAGGAACTTGCAGCAATTCTGAAATTGTCAGAACTAGGCAATGTGGATTGGAATGTTCTGCTTGAAAGCTTCTCAAATATTGGTACAAACTTCACAAAGGAAAACCTGAAGCAAGACATAGATAACCTCTATGCGATGGGCGTTAGCCTTGCTTCAGCTGGAGCCGACAATGCTGTAAGTTCCATTCTTGGGCACAGTTCCTTTAACGGAACCATCATGGACAAGACAAGCAGTGTCATTGAGATAGCCGAGAATGTGTACGACTTATACGGCAATCTTTCCCAAAATGCCGGTAACACCTTGTTGCAGTTTATTGGTGGAGAGGAAGGCATCGCCAATCTCTTCTCTTTGTCGAATTACAACACAACGGCATGGATTACAGACTATGCCAATGAGGCATTCGGCCAGTACTACACACAAAGGTGGTATATCTACCGTGTAGATGCTGGTACCATTAAACTTTGCAACTATTATCCTCCTGAAGATAACAATTCCGTTATCAACGGTAATCATTGGTACAGAATCAGCACTACAGATGAAAACTTTTATCCATCCTCCGCACAGCGTGAGGCTGCACTCCAGAACTCCGAGAATCATGCAGGATACAGTCGTTCACAGATAGCCAATCTGAATAAAGCCAATGATGGCTATACCTATAGCATCTCATATTATATACTCGCATACAAGATTAATTCTTCAAAGAATGGATTGTATGCAAAAGCATACGCTTACGAGATTCATGCTACCAAAAGTTGGAATCGTAAGGAAGTAGCCTATGAAGACATATTTGATTCATACACTATGGACCTGAATACCTTTAAGGCTGGTATGAACGCACGTCTGTCTGAACTAAACGATAATGAAGAAGGCTATACCTATTATCTGGGAAGTGACCCAAAGAAATACTACCAGACTACCAATGCCCAGAAGATTTCAGGATGTGAGACAGCAACCATCAGCGTCACTTGTCATGACGGTGCCAAATTAGGAGAAGGCTCAACACAATACAAATGTTCCGATTGTGGAAGCAGTGTAAACAACCATACAAAGCAGTGTTCTATGGCAACAAGTGTTTCCGAAGGAAGTATCAATACATCTGAAATAGACTCCAAGATAACGGAATTGAAAGGAAATATTGTCTCAGTACAATCAGAAATAACAGCACTGGAGACAGAGAACGCTGATCTCCTGAAAAAAATCCAGTCAGCAAGCGTCGAGGATGCTGCAATATACAGGCAGACCTACAATGCAAACAAAGATAAAATATCAAGCCTAAAAACTGAAATGAGTTCATATGAGACAGAGCTGGATCAGTATGAACAGGCAAAGCAGGAAGCTATCGACGGTGAGAATGCTGCCACGGATGACTACTACCGCATACCGGCTATCATGCAGGATTGTAAAACAGCCTATAATCTGTCGTGGAACGGTTCAGGTGCATGGGAAGGCAATACATTTGTTCGTACTGCCTCCATGCCCAACATCAACGGTACCATAACCTTTAAGGCAACCATATCCATAGCCAGGAAACCAAAATATTTCCTTTGGATTAAGATACACCGTGCTATCGTACAGATTTCATGGACGCTTACTACTGAGTACAGTGACACACAGGTTGTTGAAGTAGTTAATCTCGATCCGTCCAAATCGGATGCGGAAAAAGCCAACGAGGTCAATTCAAAATTATCAGAAGTGGCCAGAGAATTTCCGGATTGCACTCCTTCTGTGGAATATGCCAAAAGTACTCCTGTGGAAGTCGATGATACCGGTGATACCTATCATCTGCTCTGGTCAAGCGACAGACTTGAAATAGCCCGTCAGATTGACACGAGACTCACCAATATCTATGCCGACCTTGTATCATTGGAAAAGATGATGCACTACAAACATTCCATCATAGATATGCTGAAAAGCGTGGTCCCATATATCAACGATGACAGTGGCAGAAGATTGACCCTCATTGAACAATGTAGAAAACACTGGTTGCGTCAGGCAGCCTCCAGTGCCCACTCAGATACATATAATGGTAAATACGATGAAGATGAAAGCGACAAGGAATAACATATTGCCGATTGTTGTTTGCCTTTTGGTATTGTTCCCGTTCACTGCCAAGGCTCAATATGGTTTTGATGTAGCTTCCATAGAAGCCTATATCAACGACCACAAACAACAACGAAGTCTGCTGCTTGTTCGATCCACACTGGAGGCGAGCAACAAACTTCTGCATGAGTACAGCAGTGATGCCAATATCGGCTTTAGGGACATCAATCAGGAACTTGACAGATACACGCGTGCGTTTGACGTTATTGATATTCTGTATCAGTCTCTAAGGACCAGTCTCAATATCTATAACACCTATGAGAACATCAGTGATCGTGTGGGTGATTATAAAGACATGCTTGAAGACTTCAGGAGGAAGTGTCTGGACAGAGGAAACATTGTAAGCACGGATACCTTGATAATCACAGTCAATGTCGGGGCCTTGGCAAAGATTGCCGAAGAAGGAGACAATTTATATCGTTCGGTCAGTGATTTAATCCTGTATGCTACCGGTGCGGCAGCCTGTTCTACAGCGGATCTCTATCTCATTCTAATAAACATAAACAACTCACTCGACAATATCAGGACGCATCTGAACAGGGCATACTTTGAAACCTGGAGATACATTCAGGTACGCATTGGATATTGGAAAAGACAGGTTTATCGTGCAAAGACCAAGGAAGAGATTATTAACGATGCTTTTGGCCGGTGGAAAGTTGCGGGCTATTTAGGCTATTAAATAACAATTTAAAACTCAACAGATATGGTACATTCTATCAGTTATCGAACAACATTGTGTTTATGTGCAATGCTGCTTTGTTTCAAAGCAGTTGCCCAGTCTTATGTGACATACAATCACGATGCAACAAAAATGAATCAGATTACAGTTCAGGAAATAGGTGTTGGCGGACTAACTCCTGCTTTCTACTACACCCTCTTTCATAACAGCTACCAGAAATCGGCAGCGAGTAAAAACAAACTGAGCTTTAGAACACTGGCTGGTATAGAATCATACCAACAGATTGATTTAGCTGACAGCATTCAAGCGTCACTGACTCAGCGGGCTGAAATTGAGGCTCTCAATATTGCAGATAGACAGATTGATATTGCCTGGCTTGCTGAAGGCAGCAAAGTGAATAAAAAGCTATCAGACTTTGAAAAGAATATCAACCGCATCATCAGTTCTGGAGGTACTGCAAATGATAAAACGCGATGGAACGAATACTACAAGATGTTTCAGACAGCTATTAAAGAAACCCAGGACGCTTATATGCCAAACGCCCAAAGGAAAAGACAATACCTTGCGATATATGCTGACATAGAGCATCAGAATGAAATTCTCATAGCGTATCTGATTCAGTTAAGCAACAGGAACAAGACAGCTTCCTTGTTGGCTGCCCGCTTGAACAGACGAACTGATGTTGCTTCTCATGCAACCGAAGCATTTAGCCGTTGGCGAGACGCCGGGCAACTAAATTCAGGAGGGCACAATTAACAGAGAATTATAACATAAAAAGGAAACTAAAACCATGGCAGATTCAAATATACTCTCAGATTTCGGTATCAATATTCTTGAAGAAGAGATTGATGACGTGATTTTCCAGACAAACGAGTTCCTTACAGATGCCACATTCACAGGTTCACAAGGACCGTTCTGGTGGATTCTCCAAATGTGTATGGCTCTCGCTGCTCTGTTCTCTATTGTAGTGGCTGGAAATATAGCTTATAAGATGATGGTGAAGCACGAGCCTCTGGACGTGATGAAACTGTTCCGGCCATTGGCAATATCCGTTATTCTGTGCTGGTGGTATCCACCTGCAGATACGGGAATAACTAACAGCGGAAGCAGCTGGTGCTTCCTTGACTTTCTTTCTTACATTCCTAACTGTATCGGTTCATATACTCATGACCTTTATCAGGCAGAATCCTTACAGATAGAAGATAAGTTTGAGGAAGTTCAGGAACTCATTTATGTCAGGGACACTCTCTATACATCCTTGCAAGCTCAGGCTGACGTAGCACATTCAGGAACGTCCGATCCGAATCTTATTGAGTCCACGATGGAACAGACCGGTGTTGAAGAAGTGACTAACATGGAAAAGGACGCATCCAGACTATGGTTCACCTCACTCACAGCAGGTGCAGTGGTCGGACTGGATAAAATCATTATGCTCATCGCTCTGATAGTTTATCGCATCGGTTGGTGGGCTACTATCTACTGCCAGCAAATCCTGTTGGGAATGTTGACCATCTTCGGACCGATACAGTGGGCATTCAGTCTTCTGCCCAAATGGGAAGGAGCCTGGGCAAAGTGGCTCATACGTTATCTGACCGTACATTTCTACGGAGCCATGCTATACTTCGTAATATCACGATATTTTATAACTAATTGTATATCAGTCATCATATTAAATAGTTTAAGGCTTACGCAACAAAGTTGCAACAGAAATATCATAAAATGTTGCGCGTGATTTTAAGATGTATCTCTCGCCGGTCAAAATCAAACTCTGAGAGTATGATATGTTAATTCACCATTTTTAACCTATGCTGTTTATCCGGCATTTGATGAAGCAAACCTACCTCTCTCATGGGCGAAAATTATCTGGCAGGACTGGCAGATAAATATGTGGCAAAGTTACAAATTTCCTGTCAGATTAGCCGCCTTTGCTATGAACAAGATATTGCAAAAATTATCCGGCATCCTTGCCAGATAATCATCTGACAGAAAAAGCCGAAAATGCACACATTGGAAGAATAAAACAGACTGTCCATGTTGTCATAATACATCGCAAAACAGGCTGTTAAACAAGGAATTGCGTGTTTGTTTGCAGATTCTTTTCGCATTAACTTTGTACTGACAAATCGAATCGGAAGCAACCACAACCGACAAAAAATAAATCAAATTATAAAATAACGACTATGTGTAAAACAGAACAAAAACCGAACGAAACCGCCCTGCTCCGAAAGGTGGTGGACGGACTGAAACAGGAGCTGGAGAGAGTCAAGAACGTGGTTTACGCCTCAAAGGAGGTTCTGAATCTGGAGGAAGCCGCCATGTTCTTAGGCATTTCCAAAAGTTCGCTCTACAAGATGACACACAATCAGGTCATCCCGTACTTTAAGCCCAACAACAAGATGGTGTATTTTGAGAAGTCCGAACTCCTGAAATGGCTCAGGCAGAATCCTGTCGCCTCACAGGGGCAGATTTCAGAGGAAGCACATACCATCATGCGTAATCTCGCCAAAAATGATTAGTTCCCTTTCTTCAAACACAGACACAATCCGTATATGACTGAAAGCGAAAATCCACACCTGTCTTTTGACAATCTCCCCCGGTCGGTGGCAGAACTCCATGAGAAGATAGACCGCCTGACCGGAATGTTCGAGCAGATCGTTTCCTCAACCGCCGCCACTCCCTCGCCGGAAATCATGACGGTTGGGGATGTGTCTGCCATGCTCTGCAAGTCCGTTTCCACCATCTATGCGATGACTTCCGAACACAGGATTCCATACCGCAAGCAGGGCAACAAACTTTATTTTCTTCGTTCCGAAATCCAATCATGGCTTATGGATTCTGTTGTTCCGAAAGATACACCCAAGCGCAGACGGAAGCCGCAGAATGATGAAATTTCTACGGATAATGAGCGGAAACCGGAGAGCAAGCCGGACGAAAATCCAAGTGAAAACAGCGCAATTTCCGCACAAAATTCCTCGGAAAATGTTGATGGGGATAACAGCAAAGTCACCGCTTCGGAGTGTGAGAACAAACCGTATTCCATCGAAAGCCGGACACATTCAAGAAGCGGAGCGACCATCTTTGCCGTGCTTTTCTCAAAGGAAATTGAAGCTGTCGGAGAGCGGAAATTTGTGCAGACGGCACGGAATTTCAACGGCTATTGGAGCGATTTCGGCAAGGGCGGCTATATCTTCAACTCGCAGCAGGAGGCCGAAAACTTTGCAAAAGCGATAAGAGGGAAAGAAGAAACAAACCGAATATCGCCCCAACAATCAGCATCGGGAAATGACGACTTGACCGCAACTCATACGGAGGGCAAGCCGTCAACCATGCAGGACGAACAGACCATATTTGGCGGTATTACCTCTTGTATATAAATGGCAGACACAGCAGAAAGGGGCATTTTAACAGGGGAATGTTTTAGGGCTGGCAAGTTAATGTTTTCGTCCACGAAAACCACGCCACCAATGGCGACCCGACCACACAGGAAACGGCAAGCCGCAAATTCAGCCCTAAAAAACAGAAAGGTTTAACGGATAAAAGAAAACGGATATGACATATCAGGAGAACAGGAACAAGGGAGGCCGCCCCAAAGCGGTGAAGGGCAAGGCTCGGACAAAGACCATATCCACACGGCTCACGCTTGCCGAGTGGAAGGCAGTCATGAAACGGATAACCGATGCGGGCAAGAAGCCTTCGCACTTCCTGCGCGAACTGTTGCTGCACGGCAAAGTCGAGGCGGCACGGACGCAGGAGGACAGGCGGCAGATAAGGATGCTGGAAGGTGGGTGCAACAACCTGAACCAACTGGCGAAGATGGCGCATCAGCATGGCTTTTCTCTTTTGAAAGGCAAAATCATGGACTTGCTGGGCGAGTTCAACAAAATCATCGAGAAGATATGATGGGCGACTTGAAGAAACGGGCAAGTTTCGCCAGAGTGGTGAACTATGTGAATAACCCGAAGAAGGCACGGCTCATCGACAGCAAGGACGTGAGGCTTGATGACAACACCTCCATCGCAAGGAGTATGCAGGGACAGGCGGACGACAAGCCGGGACGCAAACTGAAAAATCCGGTGTACCATATATCGCTGGACTTCGCACACGAGGACGCGCCCAAGCTTACGGATGCCCTGATGGTCGAAATCGCCCGTGAGTATATGCGGCGCATGGGTATTGTGAACACCCAGTATATAGTGAGCCGCCATACCGACAGGGAACACCAGCATCTGCACATCGTGGCGAACAGGGTGGACAATGACGGGAAGACCGTCAGCGACAGCAACGATGATGTGCGAAACGTGAAGGTATGCAAGGCTCTCACGAGGGAATACGGGCTACACTTCTCCAAGGGCAAGATGAACGTGAAACGTGACCGCCTGCGTGGAAAGGACAAGGTGAAATACCAAATCTATGACGCTATCAAGGCGGCATTACCCCATTGTAACTGCTGGTCGGATTTGTGTGATAGGTTGGCGAAACAAGGCATCGGAGCGAATTTCAAATACAATAGAAATGAAGGTAAAATCATCGGAGTGTCGTTCACGAAAGATGAAATCTCGTTCAGCGGCTCACGGATAGACCGGAGCATGAGCTTTTATAAGCTGGACAGGCTGTTCGGAAGCCGCATTGTCGAGGGTATGGAATGGAAGCCCCGTGTGCCGGACAACAGCTTTGACGGACGGACACCACCAACCATGCAAGGCATGGCAACGGATAGCCATACGGTAGGTACTTTTATAGAACAACCATCATCAGCCGGAGCGGAAACGGACGGCAACGGCGGCAATCTTGCTGAATCCGGCTCGAACATCGTTCAAGTAACTATCGGCGCACTCATAGAGTTGTGCCTGCAGCCGCACCAAGCCAAGGTGTCATCCGGCGGCGGAGGTGGAGGAAACGAAAGCGGCTGGGGCGATAATGACAACGAAAAGGACAAACTTAAACCAAGAAGGAGAAGAAGATGAAGGACAATTTACAGAACATAGCCGACCTTATCGGGGCATTGGCGGAGGACATTGAGGCAATCAAGGAGAAACTGGACGCAAAGGATAGCCCGGACAAGAGCGAGGCATTGAAAAGGCTGGAAGCGAAGCTGGAGCCTGTTATACAGTTCTTCAATGGCAATGCACCGGAAAATGTCAATGTCATTTTCGGAAGCAAGGAAGCCATCGAGGAATACAAGCAATCAATAGGTGATGAGGCGGTAGCGAGTCTGCGCTTATATCTAAATGCCAACGACAAGGAAATGCGCAAAAGCGGTGTTCCCACTATCAAGGAACAGCTCAACATGATTCTGGAAATGCTTACAAATCACATTGAGAATGACAGGCTGGCTTCGGAAAAGCCGCAACCAAAGCAAGGGTTCATGCGGGAACTGTGGCAGACAATCCGCCCGGACAAGGCAATAAACGCAACAAGGCTGTTATGGAGCAGAGTTCCCGATGGCTGGCACAAAAATCCTTATGTATGGACTGGTATAGGCTGTACGCTCGTATTCTTTGCCCTTTTTGCCGTCAGTTGGGTACAATGGCATGATTACCGAGAGGAAAACAGACGGTTGAGAACGGTCGCAGACAAATACCGGGTGGCTACGGTCATGCTCAATGAACTGCATCCGGGATTAGCTGTGACTGTCGGGGCTTATGAGAAACTGACGGAAACGGTCGGCGTGGATTCCACGCTGACCATATTTCGGGAACAGGTCAAAGCCGTTAAAAAGGAAACCAAAAATAGAAGCAAATAATCAGTCCCTTTATAGGGGAACATTGGTTCATTCTCTTTATAGGCTGTCTCTTGTAATGGCAGCGACAAAGCAATCTGAACTATTGTCTTTGCTTCGGCAGTGAAACTACAATAGAATCACTGCCGCCCCAGTTTTCCCACTGCTTGATAAACTCCGGTGTGGAGAGGTCATAATCTATCCCGTCTTTGAATCCGTCAACGATGAACTGAATACCGATACCCCGCCGACTACAAACGTTAATAAATCGGCTTACATCCTTGCTTGCCGCCATTCGGTCGGCAAGATAATCCTCCAAAATATTTTTCTCGGATGTCGTCAATGCGCACAGATTTGTCCGAACTGGTATAAACCGGGGATGTGTCATACGAACAGTCTATTTTTAGTAAACCGTCTTTATTTACACGGGGAACACCTACTACTTTTACTACCTCGTTTAATGGTGGAAGCGGACAGCCATTTGATGTCCATTCGCACATTTCAATCGGCATTATGGCATCCAGCCAGTCGTATTCTGTCAGTTGTTACCAGTCTTCATTGTAACGATATGAAAGGCTGTCAACCCCGTCGCTTACGCTTATAATTATAGGCAAGAAGCCTTGTGTGCTTTCCGGTATATAGGTAAGACAAGCGATAGAATCAATCAGTTGTGCAACAACGGGTGAATGGTTATAACAGGCTGGGAATTAAATATAGCATCAATTTCTTGCTCCCGCGCAGGTAGTTGTACACAAGAAACAAGTAGTCCCCACAATTAAAGAAAATAAGTATTTAATATTTCCGAAATAAGTATGAAATAAAATTTATGGAATTTTGCAGCGAAAACAAAATGTATAGAACACAAAAATCATGAAATGAATTAATAATTATCTTATGTTATGAGGAGTGCATTAACAAAAAAATTAATTTTGCTGCTCGTGGTTTGCATAACTGCAATCGGAGCAGCAGCACAGACAAGAACGCTTAGCGGTGAAGTTGTCGAAAAAAGCGGAGACCCGTTAGTGGGTGTCAGTGTATTCAATCGAGAATACAAGATCGGGATAACGACTGACATAAATGGTAAGTTTGAAATTACACTTCCCTCCGGCGTAAAAAAACTGACTTTCTCCTATATAGGCTATCAAACTTTGGAAATAGATTTGAAGCCTAACGAGAATAAAATAACCGTAACAATGACTGAAGACGCTCAGGCTCTTGATGAGGTCGTAGTGGTGGGCTATGGCACACAAAAAAAGGTTAATCTCACAGGAGCGGTCTCGGTAATTACAGATAAGGAGCTTTCCGATCGTCCGTCCCAGTCACTTACCTCAATGCTTCAAGGCACGACTCCCGGACTTAACATCACGACGGGGTCCGGTCTTCCGAACAAATCTCCATCAATCAATGTACGTGGCACCACTTCAGTAAATGCCACCAATCCTCTTGTTCTGGTAGATGGTGTTGAAGGTGATCTTAGCCAAGTCAACCCAAGCGATGTCAAGAGTATTTCAGTTGTCAAAGACGCTTCAGCCGCAGCCATATATGGAGCTCGTGCCGCATTTGGTGTTATTTTGGTCACCACTAAGGCTGGAGAAAGCGATGATGCAACAGGGAAAAGAGCCAGGACTACAGTTCGATACAGTGGCAGATTCGGCTGGGAGGCAAACACCAACAGTACAGATTATGAGGACCGTGGTTATTGGTCTGTCTATACTGCCAACTTATTTGCCCGAGCTAAAGACGGTAAAAATATCATAGACTACACAGACGAGGATATGGCTGAGTTACTGGCACGCGTCAACGACCGTACGGAACATCCGGATCGTCCGTGGGTAGTTGAAGATGTACGTAATGGAAAAAAACAGTGGGTATATTATGGAAACTATGACCATTATCACATGAATTTCAGTGATAACCGGCCTAAAATGCAGCACAATATATCACTGTCAGGCGGCATTGGCGATGTAAATTACTTCGTATCCGGAGCGTATGAATACCGTAAAGGCATCTTGAAAGTTAATCCTGATACCTATAACAAATATAATCTTCGGTCTAAAATAGAGTTCCCTGTTACAAAATGGGCGCGATTTTCCAATAACACATCACTTTACTCTACTTCCTATAAATCTCAGGGAAACGGCAGTATAGAAGACACATTCGGATATTCTGCAAATGGTGCATTTGCATGTTATCCCAACAAGAATCCGGATGGAACATGGATATACTCAGTACCTTATCAGAGTACAAAAATGGCAAATGGCCGTCATATTATGATTGGAGAGGGCTCACATCGAAATCTTGAACGCAATATGAGTTTTGTAAATACTTCCCGTCTTATAGTAACCCCTATCAAGCAATTAAGTATTACAGGCGATTTTTCATACAAATTTGATCAGGACCGTAATTATTGGCGTTCAAATCATTTGAATTTCAGGATGTATCCTGATTCCGAAATGGACTTTTACGGGATTGGAGCCGGACAAAACAAACTTACTGAACAGGTTTATACATCGAACTATATATCTGTAAATGCCTATGCAAATTATAATCAAAGCTGGAATGATAAACATAATTTAGCCGCAACATTTGGTTTTAATTATGAACATTGGCATAAAAAAAATCTCAGTGCAGTAGGTTATGAGTTGTCATCAGATGACCTCGATGACTTGAATCTCGCAACAACCATGTTTTCAATGGGAGGTGGTCAGAACGAATACAAGCTTGCAGGATGGTTCGGACGTGTCAACTATGATTATGACGGACGTTATCTTGCTGAGATTAGCGGACGTTATGATGGCACTTCCCGTTTTGCTTCCAATAACCGTTGGGGATTCTTCCCTTCCGGTTCCGTAGGCTGGAGAATATCCGAAGAAAAATTCATGGAATGGGCACGCCCGTCACTTAGCAATCTGAAATTTAGGGTTTCATACGGAAGTCTGGGAAACCAGAACGTATCTTCTTTTTATACGTTCCTTCGTATGATTACTCTCAGTAACTTTGACACATTCAACTTTGGTTCTGATACAAAGGCGAAATATTCGTCTATCGGAGCGCCGATAGCACAAAACCTTACTTGGGAAACGGCACATCAGTGGGATATTGGTGCAGATCTGGCGATGTTCAACAATCGTCTGAATTTTACCGGAGACATTTATGTGCGAAATACTGTTAATATGCTTACCGATGGTATTGAGCTTCCCGGAGTATATGGTGCCACTCCTCCGCAGATGAACACGGCGGACTTGCGGACAAAAGGATATGAACTTTCTGCCACATGGCGTGATAATCTGAAGATATTCGGTCACAACCTTTCTTATTCTGTTTCTGCCAATCTCAGTAATTATGATGCACGGATAACACGTTATGATAATCCTGAGAAAGTATTTGCAAAGAAATACTATCCGGGCATGAAACTTGGTGAAATATGGGGTTATCATGTAGATGGTCTGTTTGCTTCTGATGAAGAGGCAGCCCAATATTCATCTCAGGTCGATCTTGGAGTTGTTGCCAAGAATCTTCCTCAAGGGATATGGATGGCAGGTGATCTTAAATTTGCTGATCTTGATGGAGATGGCAAGATATCTATAGGTGAGGACTCTGCTTTGAAACCGGGTGATAGAAAAATCATCGGGAATGAACTTCCTACCCTCCAATATGGATTCTCCGGGTCCCTAAACTATATGGGATTTGATATTTATGCCTTCTTTCAAGGAACCGGCAACCACTATTGGTATCCAAATGGTTATAACTACCAATTTTGGGGTTCATTTTCGGATCCTGTGGCAGGATATATACCACGTAACTTTATCGACCAATGTTGGTCGAAGGACAACCCGGGTGCATATTTCCCCCGTCCTCTCGGACAGTCAGCAAAAAATGGTCAGTTAAGCTTTGTAAATGACAGGTATCTTCAGAATATCCGCTATATGCGTTTCAAAAATCTGACAATAGGATATTCTATCCCCGAAAAAATACTTTCAAAAGTATCAATCAAACAACTGCGCGTATATTTCACAGCCGAGAATCTGTGTTACTGGTCTCCCATAAAGAAACATTCCAAATATATTGATCCGGAAGCCGCCTTCAGTCGCACCAGCAATCAACTTAATGCGATGTATTATCCTTGGGCAAAAACCTATATGTTCGGAATTGATATAACATTATAATTAACAGAGAATATGAAAATAATAAAATATCTGGTTTTCACCGTAGCTGCCACTCTGATGTGTGGGTGCAACGACGATCTTGACCTTCTGCCGAAGGACAGAATATCATCGGAAGAATATTTCCGTACAGCTTCAGACCTGGAGCTCTTCACGAATCCTTTATATAATAACATCCTTCCCAAAGTTCAATACAAGGATCAGAGCGACATTTATGTATGTCAGTCGCTCTCCGATGAGCTGATGGGAGGCTCCTATCGTACCGTCCCCGCTTCAGGCGGTGGATGGTCATGGACAGACCTCAGACGTATCAACACTTTGCTTGGCAACATTGACAAATGCGAAGATTCCGATGCCGCCGAAAAATATTCAGCTGTCGCCAGATTCTTCCGTGCGTACTTCTATGCTGACAAAATCGAACGATTTGGCGATGTGCCTTGGTACGATGCCGAACTCAGCGATACTGATCCTGAACTCTACAAGCCTCGCGATTCACGCGAGTTAGTGATGCAGAAAATGCTGGAGGATCTCGATTTCGCAATCGAACATCTTCCCTCCCGCAAAAATGAGGCTGAAGCCCCCTATAGAGTAACCAAAGGTGCTGCTCTCGCTTTCAAAAGCAGAGTATGTCTGTTTGAAGGTACTTATCGCAAGTATCACAACTTACGGATTGAAGGACATGACGCAGACTATTACTTAGCCCAATCGGCTGATGCAGCAGGCAAGCTGATTGACAGTGGTGAATATTCGCTTTATTCTACCGGCTCTCCCTCTACCGACTACAATATTCTCTTTGCAGAGGATGATGCCAATCCGAACGAATATATCCTCGCCATTAGCTACCGCTATGCAATCTTTAACAATTCACATGGCTCAAACGCACACATGCTGTTGAGCAATCAGGGACGTCCCGGCTATACCCGCAAGATGGTTTGTATGTATCTTAATTCAGATGGAACCCGATTTACTGACCGTCCCGGTTGGGAGACAATGGGATTTAATGAAGAGACTGCAAACCGTGACCCCCGTTTGGCTCAGTCTATACGTACCCCCGGTTATACACGAATCGGAAAGAAAGAGATTCTCGCTCCGGACCTCGGCGTTGCAATCACAGGATATCAACCTATCAAATTCGTACAAGATCCCACGGCTGCCGGAGGCAATACCGACAGGGCAAGCTATTCAGTAAATGATTTACCTGTCATCAGATATGCTGAAGTCCTTCTGAATTATGCAGAGGCAAAGGCAGAACTGGGGACATTGACGCAGTCGGATCTTGACCGCTCCGTAAATCTGCTGCGTGGTCGTGTCGGTATGCCCGGGATTGACATGGAGATGTCGAACGCTATCCCTGATCCATATCTTTGCGACCCTAAAACAGGTTTCCCAAATGTTGAAGGTACCAACAAGGGTGTCATACTTGAAATACGTCGTGAGCGTACCGTTGAACTCGTACAAGAAGGCTTCCGTTGGTCTGACCTTATGCGATGGAAAGCAGGATATGCAATAAATGACTCTGATGATAAATCATTTTCTCCATTTATGGGAATGTATATTGCAGGAGCCGGAGAATATGACTTATCCGGGGATGGGAAAGTTGACGTGATCTTTTATAATCAGGGTACTTCTAAACCCCATGCCGGAGTTGGAGTTCAGGTATATGCTCTCGGAAAGGATATATTGTTGTCAAATAATAATCATGGCTACATTTATTACCACAGGAGTGTTCCAAGAGTTAACTTCAATGAGCAAAGAGATTATCTTTACCCAATTCCTATCCATGAACGCTCGCTGAATAAAAGCTTGACACAGAATCCCGGATGGGATGATGGTTTAGGGTTCTGATAGTTTTAAATTCTTCTTATAAAACAATTAAACAACTTATAAAACAATGAAACAACTTATAATTATTACCCTCATCTTTCTTGTCGGTCAAGTAAAAGCATCAGGGCAAACATATTACACCGAGGCTACAAATCGTGATATGTTACATCAGGCAAATCGTACAGGAGCCTCCACTCGCGTCGAGTTCATACTTCCCGATTCCATCGGAGGATATATTCCACTGAAGGCGGATCTTCATCTTCATACATATTTTTCTGACGGACATCTGTCGCCGTCTGCTCGTGTCCGGGAAGCCTGGCTCGATGGTCTTGATGCTATTTCTGTGACTGATCACATTGAATATCATCCCGCCGATACTGATATGATAGGTTATCTGGGAGCTACACTCCCTGATGGTATCGAGGCTCATAATGTGAATAAAAAAACTAATGTTAAACCAAAGCAAGATCTGAACAAATCTGTTGAACTTTCCAAGAAAGCTGCCGTCAGCTATGGTCTGCTTATTATTCCCGGTACAGAAATCACACGTGAGCCAAAAGGTATCGGACACTATAACGCTCTGTTCACAACAGATAACAATGGCATATATGACCCAAATCCTCTCACCGCAATTCGCAACGCCAAAGCTCAGGGAGCTTTGGTGATGCATAATCATCCCGGTTGGCGCCGTGAATCGATTCAACATCCGGATTTTGAACTAAAAGCATACGGCGAAGGGCTTATTGACGGAATAGAAACCAACAATGGCACAGCATTTTGTCCCGGAACTATAGACCGGGCAAAAGAAGACAGCTTATTCGTAGCATCGACGACCGACCTTCACAATACATCGTTTGAGGAATATATTGGTAGAGGACTACGTCGGGACATGACGATAATCTTAGCGAAGGACCGTTCTCTTGATGCAATTAGAGATGCTCTTGAAAATAGACGTACCATCGGATATGGTGCAGGAGGGACATTAATGGGACAGGAATACCTTTTACGTCAACTCTTTATGAGTTGTGTTTCCATCTCTCCCGTAAATGGCCATAATATCCAACTCAAGAATCCTACTTCTTTGCGTTTTATCATTCATCCGGATGGAAAAAATCCTATTGTACTCCCTGAATTTAGTTCAATAATTTTGTCTGACAAAGACCGCCGGTTCTCTGTAGATAATGCCTGGACAGGAGCTGATTCATTTTTAAGAATATCATTATAATCAAACTGAGATAACGAAAAAGCCAATAAATATCCTGTTTTTTACGTTGATGCTTGCGTTTTTTCTGCTTGCATCAACGATAATGAGCCGATAACGGCAAAAGCGTAAGCATTAACTCAACTACACGTTAAAGGTGCAGCATATAGCAGCGTCGGCTACAACCCAATCAAGTTGTAGCCGACGCTGTTTTGTTTTGGAGGTCTCACTTTGCAAGCTGTCTCAAAACACGCACAGATTATTGTGGCTACTCAATCAATGGCTATCATTGACGGCTTCTCGGCCGATGAAGTCACGGTGATTGAGCGAGATCCGGACATGCAGGGCACATGTGCCCGGAAGTTGACAGAAGAAGAGTACCACGATTGGCTTGAGGAATATACCCTAAGTGAGTTGTGGAACAAAAACATGATTGGAGGGCGTCCGGTATGAGATACACCATTCTCCACATACTCTGTGAGGGTCAAACAGAAGAAAGATTCGTCAAAGAAGTCCTTTCCCCATACCTTCGGCAATTCAATATCTACCCGAAAGCGATATTACTTCTCACTTCAAAGAAGAAGAATACCCGGGGACTGTATGTTGAGCTATGCACAGGCCAAACGCGACCTTATGATATTGAGACGACAATATCGGGACAACGACAATGAACGACACCTGTTCACAACGATGTTCGACTTCTATGCCCTCCCTGATGATTTCCCCTGTTTCAAGAAATCATCCCATTACTCAGACATACGGGAGCGCATATCATTCATTGAGACTGAATTTGCTAAAGATATGGGATTTGACGCCTTCATACCCTACATACAGTTGCATGAATTTGAGTCGCTTCTTTTCGTCGATATAACAAGACTCGAATCAGATTATATCACATATTGGTTAATACCGCCATTCAAAGTCCTGTCAAGCATCTTGTTATGCTTGTTTGTCTATCCGCATCAAATTTCCGTACTTTGCCTTGAAAAGAAATTGGTAATCCGGTTTACCGCTTCAATCTTGGTTCCCATTACCACATCGGCATAGACCTGCGTGGAGTTGATGCTTGTATGACCGAGCAGTTTCCCCACTGTGTAAAGGTCGCCCCCGGCAGCCAGTGACAGCGTAGCCATCGAATGGCGGCTGGTGTGGAAACTCACATTCTTTTCTATCCCTGCGGCAACAGCCATCTTTTTAAGACATCTGTCGCAGGCACTAAGGCAGGTCATATCAAAGACTTTTTGTCCCGGCTTGCAGCCGTTTCTATCCGGCAGCCATTTCAACGCAGACTGGTTCAATGGTATCGTTACCTGTTTCCCTGTCTTTTGCATGGCTTGAATTGAAATAACCAGTCCTCCATTGACCTGTTTTATATTTCGCCATGTCAGTACGGAAACATCGCTATACCGCAGTCCGGTAAAGCAGCAGAACAGGAATGCCCGTTTGGTTGTCTCGTTGGTTGTCGGAGCCTCGATTAGCGCAAGAAGTTCCTCCCTCGTGAGATACTCCCTTTCTGACTGTTGTTTGGATATCCGCTCGTGTCTGCCCAAAGCATAGAAAGGATTTTTATCCATCACTCCCTCTTTTACCGCAGCATTGAGCATACGCACAAGTGTACTCTGGTGCAAATGCAGCGTGTGGAGTGACAATTCTTTGGGATTGTCGGGCGATTTGGTATTCCGGTAGGTGTTCTTCATGAAGTCAAGCAATCCGACAATAAACTTCTTGTCGATTTTAGACATCAGGAAGCGGGGTCTGCGGCGGTGTTTCAGATACTCCTTTATTATATTGACACAAGAACGGTAGTTGCGGTACGTTGCCGGAGAATAGGACGGATTGCGTCTAATTCCTTCGATATGGCAGTCAAGCCAATCCGCAAAAATCCGTTTGGGCAGTTGCTTTGTATTGTCGTTGTCTGCCTCCGTTTCGTCCTCGTCAATACCGAGCATCCGCTTTGACTTTATCTCATTCGCCTTTGCCATAGCCGCTTCATTGAGTCGCCTTGCATCGGGTGCGTCGTCCGGCACAAGAAACAGGTTCAGGTACTCGATCCATCTTTTCCCCTTTTCATAGAAATCAAGGTATATGGATCGGCTTCCCGTTTTCAATATCCGTGTCCTTATCGTTATTTTCATCTGTTTCCCTCCGTTTGTGGTTGCTTTGAAAAGAAGTCATCCACAAGATTGACCGTTTCCACTTTCTTTTGGTCCACAATCTTTGCATAGATGGCGGTCGTGTTCACATTGGCATGACCGAGCAGCTTCGATGTGGTGTATATGTCCGCACCGAGTGTGAGCAGCATGGTAGCTGCGGTATGTCGGCTGCAATGATAGGTTATATGCTTGTCTATCTGTGCGTTCTGCATCCATTTCTCTATGTTCCGCTCAATGTTAGAAGTCCCCGTCGGCAATGTGAAAATCGGTTCTTCGGGATTCTCTTTGGGGTTCAGGCAATCGACAGCCTCTTTTGATAACGGCACGTTTATCAGCTTTTGGGTCTTCTGCATCTTTATCCTTATATATAAGGTCTTTCCATCGGGGGCTTTGACAATCTTTCCCCATGTCAACGACCGCACATCGCTAAGGCGAAGCCCGGTGAAACAGGAGAACAGGAACGCACGTTTAACATCCTCATGGGGGCAGGGCGCAGCCATCGCTGCTTTCATTTCCTCCAATGTGAGGTATTCCCTCATGCTTTCGGTTGGCTGATACTTCTCCTTTGCACTGATGGACTTCAACGGATTTGCTGACAGGATGCCGTCACGCACGGCTTTGTTCAGCGCACCGTTCAGGACTGCCTGATGATGATGCGCCGCACCGTTGCTGATGACACTGCCATCCTTGCGCACCCCGTTCTTCGCATAGCGCAGAAAGTCGATGAAACCACGGCAGAAATCCACATCCACGTTTGCCAAGACAATATCCGGGCAGTTGGCTTCTTTTAGATACGTTTCGATTTTCAGCCGCAGGTCACGTCTGCCTTTGAGGGTGGATGTAGAGAAACCGAATTTCTCCTGCTCATACTCCTTAAGGAAATCCACAAGCGTTATACACGACCGTTTCACCTTGTCCCACTGGCGCACACCGTGGTTCTGCAGTGCAAGGATGCGCTCGGCTTTGATTTTCTCGGCAACCTGCCTTGCATGGTTGTTCTGCTGGCGGTCTATCGGTGTCGTTTCGGGCACAAGGTACAATCCGAGAGACTCCACCTTGCGTACCCCCTTTACATAGACATCGAGATACAGGCTCATGTTTCCGTTAGCCAACTTTCGCTGACGGATGCGGACAGGTTCTTTCACCTTTTGTACTTTCTTCGGTCGTGCCATGATGTTTTCCTTTCCTTATATTTTTTCTTTTCACAGGCAGATTTACCCCTGTTTTTACGCTGCAAAATTACCAAAATTTTCTGTATTACGCAACAAAAATACAACAAAATATCGTTAAAACCATTACTTGATATACTTTCTTGGACAGAATCGGAAAAGATAATTAAATAGCTAATATACAATATATTCTACCGATTTTATTTCTTTTTATGCGCTTATTCTTTCTTTGTAATAAGCCTATACTTCGTAGGATTCTATGTACTGCTCCTATTTGACATTGTCTTGTGCATACAGGTGGAGAATCTGACCGCCATTACAGAAAGCGAACAGACTATGGCTGCCTATCTGCAAAACTCGTTCTTCTCAGCCGGCTATCTCATGGCCGCAAGTATTGTGGCACTGAAATGTCTCAACCTTGTACCTGATTTGGCCGCATGGATGATACCGGAAGGTGATACAGCATTCTCAACTCGAAACTTCGGTGAAGGAGTCGCACAGCAAGCCAAAGTATCAACCCAAGGCATGATTAACAAAGTATTGTAAGCAATAAATCAATATGAAATATTATGGTAATTAAGAATCTTGAAAACAAAATCAAACTGGTGCTGATTATATGTTCCCTTTTCCTTGCAGGCTGCATCATCATCTGCATCTCCAGCATTTGGACAGCCCGGACAATGGTCTCGGATGCCCATAAGAAAGTCTATGTATTGGATGGCAATGTGCCTATCCTTGTTCATCGGAGCACTATGGACGAAACACTTGACGTGGAAGCAAAGTCTCACATTGAGATGTTCCATCATCTGTTTTTCACCCTGGCCCCAGACGACAAATATATCAAGTACACAATGGACAAAGCCATGTATTTAGTGGACGAAACGGGTCTTGCCCAGTATAATACATTGAAGGAAAAAGGATTCTACTCGAATATTATGGGTACGAGTGCTGTGTTCAGCATATTCTGCGACAGTATAAAATTCGATAAGGAAAAGATGGAGTTCATGTATTATGGCAAACAGCGTATTGAACGACGGACAAGCATTCTTACCAGAGAACTGGTCACTGCAGGTCAGCTGAAACGTGTACCAAGAACTGACAATAACCCTCACGGATTGCTTATCACAAACTGGAGGACACTTATGAATAAGGATATTGAACAAAAGAACAAAATGAACTACTAATATGGAATGGAAAAAGTTATTTGTCGGAGAGAAGATGCCAGATAAGGATGATCCGAAATATAAGCAAAGATACGAAAATGAAGTCAATGCCGGTCGCAAGTTCGCACGTATGATGAAACTTGATGTGCTTGCCGGAACGGTTCAGAACTTTGCCAACAATCACAGAAAACTGTTTCTAGTCATTGTGTTCGGACTTATCATACTCTGTCTATGTCTGAATATCTACAGAATGGCATTTGTGTTTAACAGGCAGCAATCCGTCCAAAGTGCCACAGAAAGGCAGGAGCTGATATTGCGTAAACATTACAACAAGGGCAATGAAACATCCAAACGTTTTCACGAAGTACTTTCTACCGTCAATGACGAATCTAATAATAACAACGTAAACATAAAGAATGATGGACGCACTGAAGAACATTAACTGGAAGCAGCCAAAGTACATGATTCCAATAATCATCTACTTTCCCCTGTTGTTTGTCGGTTACTTTGTCATAGATCTGTTTCATACGGAGAAGGCAGAGACTCCTAACGGACTCACTACGACTGATTATCTGAATCCGGAATTGCCTGATGCCAACATGAAAGGCGATGGAATTGGCAAAAAGTATGACAATATGCTTAAATCATATGGGAAAATAGATGACTATACTGCTTTAGGAAACATTGACCGTAATGAAGAAGACAACAAAGAAGAGTATGATTCAAAATATTCAGAAGAAGAGCTTAAACAATTGGAATCTCAGAAACAGGAAGCCGAGAAACTCGCTGAGATGCAAAGACAACTACAGGAGAGCGCACAGAAAGGTCAGGAAGTCGCACAAGGCGACGGTACTTCTGAAGAAGACCGCTTAGCCATCAGTAAACAACGTGAGCAAGAAGCCATGGAGGAGCTGAACCGAGCTATTACCCAAGCCAGATTACAAGGTCAGCAGGCTACAAATTTGCCGACTGATACGGATACACTTACAAAGATGAATGAAAAGAATCTGGAAGTGTCCGATGAAAAAGAAAAAAACGATGAACCCCAGGAAGTGGTCAAGAAAGTCAGAGTAACGTCCGATTATTTCAATACTATCTGTGAGAATGAAAAAGAACAGAAGTTGATTAAAGCCATCATAGATGAAAACATCAAGGCAGTTGACGGCTCAAGAGTCCGTCTCCGATTAATAGATGATGTGGAAATCAATGAAGTTGTTGTTCCCAAAGGATCATACCTTTATGCAACTATGAGCGGTTTTGGCTCACAGCGTGTTAAAGGCAATGTTACAAGCATCATGGTAGATGGTGAGATTATCAAAGTAAACCTTGCCCTCTATGATACAGACGGATTAGAAGGACTGTATGTTCCAAGCAGCCAGTTCCGTGAAACTACAAAAGATGTGGGTAACGGTGTGCTAAGCAATACATCAACACTCACCAATACAACCACATCTGGAAACAGTCTGGCATCATGGGGAGCGCAAGCTATTTCCAATGCAGTCCAGAAAAGCAGTAATGCCGTCAGCAAGGCAATCAAAAAAAAATAAAGCCAAGCTCAAATATGGCACTTTTGTTTACCTAATTAATTCTCGTTCAAACAACAAAGGAAAATAATTTAAACACATAGATATTATGAAACTGAAGACTTTTAAAAGAATCGGCGCATTGGCGGTATGTGTTTTGGCAACCCTCCCCTCTATGGCTCAGCAGACGTATCAGGAAATCGAACAGCTCACCGTTAATGAGAATGTGACAACTGTTATCACAGCCACAGAACCAGTACGCTTTGTCGACATCTCCACGGATGCCGTTGTTGGAGACCAGCCCATCAACAATACCATCCGTCTTAAACCTAAAGAAGGAGCTGACATACATGCCGATGGAGATATTCTTGCCATTGTGACGATTGTAACAGAACGCTATCGTACACAATATGCACTCATCTATACTACACGTATGCAGGAGGCAGTGTCTGACAAACAAATCCAGCCGGCAGAGAAAATTCCATACCACAACCCGGCAGTCTCAATGAGTACAGAAGAGATGACCAGATATGCCAGAACGATATGGAACTCCCCTGCGAGAATACGTAATGTGAGTACCAGACAGCATCGTATGACTATGCGGTTGAATAACATCTACTCAGTTGGTGAATATTTCTTTTTGGATTTCAGCATAGAGAACCGCACCAACATACGGTTTGACATCGATGAGTTGCGCATCAAGCTAAACGACAAGAAAATATCCAAGGCAACCAACACACAGATGATAGAGTTGACTCCGGTCTTGGCACTCGAAACGGCCCAAAGTTTCAAGCATGGATACAGAAATGTCATAGTTCTGAAGAAGATGACCTTCCCCAATGACAAAGTCCTGACTATTGAACTTTCTGAGAAACAAATCAGTGGCCGAACCATCAGCCTTGACATCAATTATGAAGATGTGCTGTATGCGGACTCTTTCAACTCATGTCTAATGATGGAGGAATAAGCCATGAAGAAAATCATCTTATCATTGATAATGGTACTCAGTTGTACCATTTCTTCATTTGCACAAAGTCACAGTGACCGTTTATCCTTGGGAGTTGGTGCACTTTATGAACGTGGGCTGGATGCTACCATCGCATGGGAACATGAAACACGTCACCATAACGCTTGGGAGTATTTCATCAACGGCTACATTAAATGGGACGAATGTGCTTCATGTGGTCATATCTGTCCTGATTCATTTTGGAACAACTATCGGACATGGGGAATTGGAGTCGCATACAAACCTTGTTTAGTCAGAGGACGTAACCATTACGGGAATCTGCGCATAGGAGCTTCTGGAGGCAGTGACACAGATAAATTCATTGCCGGTATTCATGCCGGTTACGAGCATAATTTATCACTCCGTCATGGCTGGGGACTGTATATTCAGGCCAAATGCGACCTTATCGTCCCTGACCGTAAGGATTTGTTCCGAACTGGTATAGTAATAGGATTTAAAATACCCACATCAAAAAGATAAAGAAGATGAAGATATTTCACACCATTTGTGCCGCTTTCATGGCGGCAACCATAGCATCATGTGATGCACATCAGGACTTTCCGGATACCTCAATGAAGATTGGAGACATCCTGTGTACCGATGGAAAGGTCGTCAGATATGAAGAAATGAAAGCACAGGAAAAGACACCCATAGCCGTGGTTTTCTATGTCAATCAGAAAGAGGATATTGAAGGTACTGGATATGCAGTCTATCTGAAAGATATAGAGCCTTGCGCCTACTCTGATAGTATTGGAATAAAGCATGATACTTCCGCAGACCTGGCAGCCTTCGATGGGAACAGCAATACCCATGCCATGTATTCTACCTATACTTCGCCTGCAGCCGAAGCTGTTTTTGATATGTGGCAATATGGACAGAGCGCCTACATCCCTTCCGTTGCTCAGTTATACCTGTTGTATGAAGTAAGAAATAAGATTAATGAATATATCCGTAAATGTGGTGGAGATGAGATACAGGACAATCCTGATGAATGCTGGTACTGGACATCAACAGAAGTAAAGGAGCAGGAAACCGATAAAGCATGGTTGTTCTCACTTGCCTCTGGAGCCATTCAGGAAACACCGAAAACACAAGCACATAAAATCAGACCAATCATCACATTATACAACTGATTAAAGAACTGCTTTAATGGAAGAAACTAAAGAACTACAGACCACGTATAAAATATTCCGCTATCTGATTTACATATCACTGATAGTGGAATTTTTCGAGTATGCCATTAATCCTGAACTACTGGATTATTGGGGTGGCATCCTGTGCGATATTCATGACCGTATAAAACGGTGGTATATCTATCAGGACGGCAACCTTATATGGAGTAAAATAGCCACCTTTATACTTATCTGCATCACCTGTATAGGAACACGTAATAAGAAGCATCTGGAATTTGATGCTCGTCATCAGGTATTCTACCCATTATTTGGTGGACTCGTTGTATTGATATTGTCTATTTGGCTTTACGGCCAAAGTATGAGCATGAAATTCTATACAATCAGTTTGAACTACTGGTTGTATATGGTTACGTCAATCATCGGTACAATATGTATACATGTAGCCCTTGACAATATATCCAAGTTCTTAAAGGAAGGACTTCTGAAAGACCGTTTCAACTTTGAGAACGAGTCATTCGAGCAATGCCAGGAATTGCAGGAAAACAAATACAGTGTCAATATACCCATGCGCTATTATTACAAGGGAAAATTCCGCAAAGGATGGGTGAACATTGTCAACCCCTTCCGTGGTACGTGGGTTGTCGGTACACCAGGTTCAGGTAAGACTTTCTCAATTATCGAACCATTTATCCGTCAGCATAGCGCAAAGGGCTTTGCCATGGTTGTGTACGATTATAAGTTTCCGACACTTGCCCAAAAATTATACTATCACTATAAAATAAATCAGAAAGCCGGAAAAGTTCCCAAGGAGTGTAAGTTCAATATCATCAACTTTGTAGATGTAGAGTATTCCAGACGTGTCAATCCTATCCAACAGAAGTACATTGGAAACCTTGCTGCTGCTAGCGAAACTGCTGAAACTCTGTTGGAATCACTGCAGAAAGGTAAGAAAGAAGGCGGTGGCGGTAGCGACCAGTTCTTTCAGACTTCAGCCGTGAACTTCCTCGCTGCTTGCATCTACTTCTTTGTCAACTACAAGAAAGTACCTTACGACAAGGACGGCCATGCCCTCATTGCAGAGATGACCACTGAGCCGAAAACACACCGCCCCAAGCCTACAGGCCGAGTATTTGACCAGACAGGCAAGGAAGTGGAACCTGAATATTGGTTGGGGAAATACAGCGACATGCCTCATATCCTATCCTTCCTGAACCAAGACTATCAGACCATCTTTGAGGTATTGGAGACTGACCCTGAAGTAGCTCCCCTATTGGGGCCGTTCCAGACAGCCATGAAGAACAAGGCGATGGAACAGTTGGAAGGTATGATTGGTACGCTGCGTGTCTATACATCCCGTTTGGCCACCAAGGAATCCTATTGGATATTTCATAAGGATGGAGATGACTTTGACCTGAAGGTGTCTGATCCGAAGAATCCGAGCTATCTGCTTATAGCGAATGACCCTGAAATGGAAAGCATCATCGGTGCCTTGAATGCTCTGATTCTGAACCGCCTTGTAACCCGTGTGAATACCGGCCAAGGTAAGAATATCCCTGTGAGTATCATCGTGGACGAGTTGCCTACTCTTTATTTTCACAAGATAGACAGACTGATAGGTACGGCCCGAAGCAACAAAGTGAGTGTAACACTGGGCTTTCAGGAACTGCCGCAGCTCGAATCCGATTATGGGAAAGTGGGTATGCAGAAAGTTATCACAACAGTTGGTAACGTAGTCAGTGGCTCAGCAAGAGCAAAAGAGACTTTGGAGTGGCTTTCTAACGACATCTTCGGTAAGATTGTCCAGCTAAAAAAAGGTGTAACCATTGACCGTGACAAGACCTCCATCAATCTCAATGAGAATATGGACAGCCTTGTTCCGGCAAGTAAAATTTCTGATATGCCCACCGGATGGATTTGTGGCCAGTCTGCCCGTGATTTTATCAAGACCAAGACAGGACGTGGTGATAGCATGAATATTCAGGAGTCTGCCGAGTTCCAAACCTCCAAGTTCTATTGCAAAACTGATTTCGATATGAAGAAGATTGCCGAAGAGGAAGCGAACTACAAGAATTATCAGATACCGAAATTCTACACTTTCCCTTCAAAGGATGCCAAGGAACGTATTCTGTACCAGAACTTCGTGAGTGTCAATCTTGATGTCAAGAACATGATTGACGAGATAACAAAATTTAAAGTAAAATGAGTTTCAGGATAATAGCAGCTTTTGTCATATTCTTATTTGGTATGAGAGTTAACGCCCAGACGGTAATGCCGTCTGAGCCACTTTCTAAAGCCCTAACTATTTTTGAGCTTCCACCTTTTGAAAGAGCAGTCTGTTGTATCCGCTTCTATGAGGGTTTACATAAAAAAAAGGATTATCCGTATGTAGGATATGGCCATAGACTGCGCCCGGGAGAAAAATATTCATCCGACATGACTGCCACAGAAGCAGAGTTTCTTCTTCGCAAAGACCTCAAAGAACTATGCTCCTTGTTTCGTCCCTATGGTAAAGATTCACTTTTGCTCGCAGCGTTAGCTTATAATATTGGAGCTTTCAAGCTTTTAGGATTAGACGGTAAATACCCAAAGAGTATAATCCTTAAAAAACTCGATTCAGGAGACAGAAATATAAAAAATGACTATGTGAAGTATTGCCACTGGCATGGCAAAAAGATTGCTTCCATCGAGCGAAGACGATATGCTGAATTTATGCTCTTATTTGATTCCTAAAAAATAATATCAGCTGTGCAGATAGACTGCACAGATTTTTCATATCTTTGCGTATATGTATCATAAAAAATATACGAGATGGCAAAATTTACAAATGAACAGCTGACTGCAATGGCTCGCCCAGCTAGCGAAACTGAAGAGCAAAAACTAGAGAACGCAGAAAATGCAGTAAAAAATGCATTGGCAAATTACACATTAGCATCCGGAAACTATGACGTTTTTGGCCAAGGTTCGTACGCAAATAACACAAATATACGGAATAATAGTGACATCGATATTAATGTATGTTATACAGGAGGTTTTTATTATAAAATTCCTGAAGGGAAAACTAGGGAAGAATATGGATTAACTAATCCTTCGACTTATTCTTATACTCAGTTTAAAAATGATGTTGAAAGAATACTAGTATCTCATTTTGGTAGGAATAATGTAGTACGCAAAAATAAATGTATTCACATAAAAGAAAATACATATCGCGTAGAGATAGATGTTGTACCTACTTGGAAATATAGGAGATATGGAGACTATCACTATCATTATGATGAAGGAGTAATATTGTATGCAGACAATGATGTCAAAGAAATAATCAATTTTCCAAAGCAACATCTGAAGAATGGAGTGTTAAAGAACAATGATACCTCTCGCAGATTTAAAAGATTAGTAAGAATTGTCAAGAATTTACATATTCGGATGAAGGATGAGGGGTATTATAATAATGCAAACATAACATCATTCCTGCTGGAATGTTTGACTTATAACTATCCTAATAGCAATTTTCATATCGCCCAAGAATGTGATTGGAACCAGATTTTACGAGAGTATATTTATTATTTCTGGTCTAAAACCAAAGAAGATTCTCAAGACTGGACTAAATGGGTAGAGGTCTCAGAATGTCTTTTTTTAATGTTTGGACACAAATGGTCAAGGCAAGATATAAATTCATTTATGTATAATTTATGGAATTATTTAGAGTATAATAAGTAAAATGGGAAACTACAATTTTAAGAGATTCATCCAAATACTTGGAGGAACATTTATTGCAACATTTATTATCATAGGGTTGCTACGTGGACATTATGGCCAGTTGTATATAAATGTATTATGGCAAGATTTTGGAACGTCTTTGTCAATTGTTTCAATAATTGGTTATTGTCTTAATAAATGGATGTGGAAATGGTCTATTTTTCAAGGATGGCTTGTCCCATTCCCTTGTTTAGAAGGAGAATGGGAAGGACATATTTTTTTTAATTGGAACGGTACAGATCAAGAAAAAAAGATAAAAATAAAGATTAGACAAACATTTCTTCAAATTCAGGTTCTCATTGAAACGAATGAGAGCTATAGTAACTCTATATGTGCCTCATTTGATTTTGATGAAATGCGTGGGCACAAAGAACTCATATATAGTTACATTAATGTACCTGATGTGACAATAAGAGAACGAAGTCAAATACATTATGGAACAGCAAGGCTGAGGTACAAGGAAAAGGACAAGACATTGGAAGGAACTTACTGGACAGATCGTAAGTCTGTCGGTGATATGATCTTAACTAAATTACATTAAGAATCTCACTTACATGAGTTTTCCTTTTTTTAATTTCTCAAATTCACATTAAACTAGAATGAATATGCCGAATGGGAACCTCGTTAGCGTGACAAAACTACATGTCCAATGAACGGATATTAACTTAAACTTAAAAATTTTCTCTCAAAAGCAATGAAACTTTTGGCTTATTTTCCATTACTATATTCATGTATAACAGCCTTCTGAGCCTCATTCAAGGCATCCCATTGTGTTCCCCCAGGAGTTAACACCATACCTATTATTGCCTTTCTGGTTTCATTTGGTAATGATTTCCATTGTTCTTTTTCCTTATCAGAGAATGCTCCTGGCACTAACATATTCAAGACATCCAAAGCTGTAAGTTCGTTATTCGTTGCTTCTGACAACGACTTCTTCACCTCTCTTTTGGTCGCACAGGTATCAACGGATAAAGCAAAACCGGTAGTGTCATTTGAGACTGAGACTCCACAAAATCCAAACATTTTAGCAAGCAAGTCTTTGGGGATAGTAAAATTACCATTTGCCCTTTTGTTTGCCCTGCTTTTGGATAGAGAATTGTGAACCATCGTCTGCGTCTTAGGCAAAGCCATACGAACCTGTGACTGAGCACAAATTCGAGGGATGGCCACAAACATTGCCAATACCATTATAATTAAATACCTACTCATATAAATTCCTTAATATAATTTACAAATTTACAAAGAATTAGCTTAAATGAATTACATAAGTCAATATAAATGCAGCTTCCTCTCTAAGCTAAATTCCATTATCTCCGAATGTTCCAGCTGATACAATGTAAAGCACCACCTTCCTCTGCTACTTCAGCCATTTCAATTTGATGAATCTCGCAATCAGGGAATGCTTCATGTATATATTGCCAAGCAATAGCATCCTCTTTAATATTGAATATTGGCATGATAATCTTGTTTCCGACTTGCAGGAAATTGATGTAAGCCCAATTTAAGTCAGTTCGTGGCGAACCAACCTTGTTCGCAAATCGCATCTCTGTGACTTCAAAGCCATATTTTTCAAGAATGTGTCGGATAGCAGCAGCTTCTTCCGGGTATTGATCTCCATGATTACCCATCAGGATACTGTTGCCACCACACCATTTGACAAACCCATCCGAGTGACCGTACTTGTCTGTATCACGAGCATTAAAGTCACCGTGCATTTTCCATGGAATTATAATCACGGGATGTCCAAGTTCTGACTCCAACTCAGCTTTGAACACTGTATCCTCTTTTTCTTTACCATTCTCTGTAAACACCTTATCTGTCATCACAATATAAGGGCCACATGGGACCATATTTCCACCGTCAATTATTAGCTTTGTTGAACGAAAGTTTATCCCCATTCCACGTAGTACATTAGTACATTCGGTTCTTGTTTCAGCATCCTCTGGATTGTTGCTCTTCATCAGATAGTCCGGATAATATTGGTACTTCAAGAACTCATTCTCATTCAACTGAATAGGCATGTAGTCGCGTGCCCAATAATCTCTGGTACATTTCAACTCTTTGGGTTCTATGTCGCAATCCTTCAGAAGATTAGTCAGACGCTGATAAAATTCCGGATGTCCATCCTTCTTATCCTTCAACCTGGGTGACAGATAGATTTCATTTGTTTCATTGTCATGTAGCAACTGGTCACACCGCGAATATCTGTATCGCTTATCCTTAAAGGTGGAAAACTCTTCGTGTAACCCTTTTCGGTCTGGATGTGATAGATATTCTCCAAGTATATAATCCACTTTACTTTCAATAGTCTGCTTACCGGTTAGAAGATTCAATCTGGGTTTACAAATATATCCAACCATACCGTTATTGCGCTCTACAAGAGTAGGAAAATTATAGTCCTGTTCAACCGCATGATGGAGTCTGAAAAGCTCTGCACAAGCCCAAGGTCCTTTTAAAGATTCGTTTTTATCCTCACTGACTAACTGACGGATCAGAATGCCTCCAAAGCAAGAGCTATCATCCAATATGTACTTATTTACCTTTTTCCCAATGCTGTCAGTCCCGTCCTTTTTACAAATCTCACTTGGAAAATTCAAATCTATACCTCCAAAATCGTTTATATACCAATACAAAGAATCAGAGAAACGAGGATGAGTGATTATGTCCCGATGATGCTTATTATAGAAATAAAACTCAATCTCTTTGAAAAGATAGATTTTTTCTCCCTTTTGTATCGCAAAATTTTCAAACAGTAATTTAGCTATTTGAGTAAACCGCGACTCTATCTCTTCTGCACTTATTTCAGCATTTAGAGACATTAAATCTTTGAGCTTTGTTATCATTTATATTTATACTTTGTATATTAATTCTCCAATATCAAATAATGCACTAAATTACAAAGAATTCACTTAAGGTATTGACGAAATCGTCATTTATTTTGTTTAAGACGTGATATTTTAGCGCAAATAGAACACGTTTAGACGGAAAAACTATAATTTTGCCATATACAAAAAAATATAATTGTTAAAAGCATGGATAAACAACCGCTGAATCGAATAAAAGTGATGCTTGCAGAGCGCATGATAACTAACAAGGAATTAGCTAAAATGCTTGGTAAAGACCCTGCAACTATCTCTAAATGGGTAACGAATACTTCGCAGCCGACTTTAGAAAATCTGATAGAAATAGCACGGTGTCTCAAATGTGATATGAATGACCTTGTCCGTCTTGACGATGTTGTTCCTGTAAAACGTGATGAATAATATAGCAAAAGCCCAATAAAAACAATGCCTACAAACAAGAATGCTCAGCTTCGATATCAGATACTTGACCGCTGTTTCAGCGATTATCATCATAAATACACAATTGATGACCTCATAGAAAAAGTAAATGAGGCCCTATTTGATTTGTGTGGTACTCAAATCAGCATCCGACAAATACGCGAAGATATAAAGTACATGCGTGATAGAGTTACTTACAATGCTCCGATTGAGGCTTATCCATTCGATGGCAGGAAAAGTTATTATCGCTATTCGGACCCGACATTTTCTATCTTCAACAACGAACTATCTACAGAAGAAGTAGCCTCTCTTCGTTCCGCAATCGACATACTAAGTCGATTCCGTGGTGTGCCGAGCAATGCCTGGCTGGAAAATGTCATATCGAGTTTGGAATATCGCTTTGGCATTATGCCTAATACTGAAAATATCGTTTCTTTTGACCAAAATGAGCTATTGAAAGGTACTGAGTTTTTGGGAGAGCTTATCGACTCAGCAATGAATCATCAGCCTCTGCAGATCCTCTATCGAACATTTTCCGGTAATGAGAGCACTTCTATCATTCATCCGTATCATATCAAGCAATTCAATAACCGATGGTTTTTAATCGGATTGCAAGAGGGAGATCATGGTAATTACATCACCAATAAAGCTCTCGACCGTATCGTGAAATTTTCTAGTGCCCATGTACCCTTTATACCGAACAAGAGTATTGACTTCAGTGAGTATTTTAAAGATGTGGTTGGTGTCACCCTTCCTGATAATCATCCGGAACCGGAAGAAGTCCTTTTGCGATTCGATTCTGCTCGTTTCCCTTATGTTGTAAACAAGCCAATTCATCCGTCACAGATTGTAATCAATGAGGAAGAACATATTATAAAGCTCATGGTTCGTCCTAACAGAGAATTGGAAGCATATATTTTTTCATTTGGGCATCAGGTAGAAGTACTTCAACCGCTGTGGCTAAGAATGCAAATTGCAGAAAAAATAGAAGATTTACATAAAAAATATTCCAAAATGCAGGAAGACTGCACATTGTGACCATAATATTGCAAACAGCAGCATGAAAAAAAACAGTTCAACATATAGAATTTTCGAACATATTCGTGATGTGGACATCTCGGAACAAGACATATATGATTATGATATAGATATACTTAACCAACTACTCATAGATCATACAATGTCAGCCAAAGCACGTGCAGAAGCCAATGACCAAAACAAAGTTGTAAATATATTTTGGGCTACTTCTGATTACGAAGGCACAGTCATGGACGAAAAAGGGCACGTAATAGTAAAAGGATATCAGTACAAAGATGAAATTAAGCCTGAAAATATAACAGGACGAAATCAACGTATTGTTATGCCTCGCGTGCTCAAAGACAAACAAGCACAAATAGACCGAACAAAGGATAAAGCTGAGGTTTTCACTCCATCATGGGTATGCAATGCACAAAACAACCTTATTGATGAAGCATGGTTCGGACGTAAGGAGGTTTTTAATCAGGAAATAACAAATGAAGATGGCTCTCACACATGGATTCCTACATCTGGCAAAATAACTTTCCCTGAAGGCGACTCCAGAAAAACGTGGAAGAAATATATTGTTGACAATCGGATGGAAATTACATGTGGGGAAGCACCATATCTTGTAAGTCGTTATGACACCACAACTGGAGAAAGCATCCCTATTGATCGACGAATAGGTCTTCTTGACCGTAAGTTACGAGTCATTAATGAAAATGTGGACAATGAGAAAGATTGGTACACAATGGCAGAAAAGGCCTTCAAACATACTTACGGTTATGAATGGCAAGGTGACAATTTACTTTTAGCACGTGAAGCTTTGCTTTATACATACATTGAATATTTCATGGACAAATTCAATGACAAAGACGCTGAAGGCAATTATGTAAAAGATGCCAACGGCGAGTTTAAAGTACCAGACAAGAGAAAGATACTAAATGCAGCTCGTTGGATTTCTTGGAATATCTGGCAGATGGATGGATTAAAAATGGTTGTTCCTGATTCATGCGACAATCAGTATGAAACAGACTTATTTGGATTAAAGAAAAAAAAAGTCTGTGATGCATGTTCAAAAGGAAAAATGATCGGTCATATCGGAGTCAAATGTATTATCCGGGACTGGAACCTGAAAAAGCCAAAGAAGTGGAAACCTAAACCAGGGGAAGATCCTCACTCCCAACCTTGGCAGAAAATAGAATTCAGTTCTCTATTTTTTGGTCGTAACATGGAAACAGAAGAGGAAGAAATAAAATAAATAACATATAAAGGTAACTGATAGATATGATGTATACCATAACTCAATCGCGTCTCCTGTATGTACTAAGCATCAACGACAGGATTCATCGTGGACTTCTTAAAATCGGAGAAGTTTTTGTTGACAACGAAGTTGCCGACAATCCCAGCCAACATGCAAAAACTGTTCGTGAAATTCTTAACGAACGGCCTTATATGTTAGGCATTACCTATAATTTAGAATATGTAGAATGTACTACATATGAGGACACAGAATGTTATGATGCATACAAGGTCCATTGTAAGCTTCATGCTATGGGCTTTTTATCAAAAACTCTTGCCAAGTATAAAGATCCTATTTATGAGCAGACAGAGAATGCTGATATTTGGTTTGCATGCACAGTCAGTGAAATACAGCAAGCTATTCAACAGATAAAGCATGGTAATGGGGCAAGTTATGGAACCATTCAGTTCCGTCCGGAGCAAAAAAAAGCCATTAACTCTACAGTAAAACATTTTCTGAAGAATTCTAAAAAGGGAAGGCATTATTTATGGAATGCTAAAATGCGTTTTGGTAAAACTCTTTGCGGACTGGAAGTAGCTAAACAGTGTGGATTTCGTTCCACCCTTATCATTACGCATCGTCCTGTGGTTGACAAGGGATGGCATGATGATTTTAAAAAGATATTCCTTACAGAAGAAGCTATAAATTCATATAAGCAACAAGGATTGGAACCTGCTTACGGTCGTCGTATGATGGATGACAAAGATTCCAAAGGTGATTTTTTCTCTTTGACTCAGGATGTTGATAGTGGAAAAAAGATTCTCGTGTTCTTTGTTTCTATGCAATACTTACGTCTGTCTAAATTTGTTGGTGGAAAGGAACGACGACGCGATCCACTAAAGCAAGCCATTATGGAATATAATTGGGACTTCGTGATGGTTGATGAAGCGCATGAAGGCATTGATGCTGCTGCCGGTTTGCGCGTAATGGATAAATTGAAAAAAGAAAATACCTGCATATTGTCACTCTCAGGCACCCCATTCAACTTGCTTGACAAGTATGACGAAAGTGAAATATTTACATGGGACTATGTCATGGAACAGAAGGCAAAACAGACATGGGAGGAACACCATTTTGGTGATCCTAACCCCTATGCAGACTTGCCACGTATGCAGATTCTTACCTTCACCTTGCCCAAAATGCTGCGCAATAAAGCTATCGAAAACAACGAAATGTTCAAATTCCATGAGTTTTTTCGTGTATGGACAGAGGAAGACAAAACTCAATATCAAAATATGATCGAAGCTGAAACTGACACCTTGAAAAAGGCCGAGTATCAAGCTAAGTTTGATGAGATAGAAGTTGGAAAATTTGTGTATGAAGCCGAAATTAATAAGTTCCTTGACAAATTAGTAGAGGAATCAGATACAAGTTGCTATCCTTTCTCTACCGATGAATTTCGTGAGCATTTCCGCCATACATTCTGGTTGCTACCTGGTGTAAAGGAAGCTGCAGCATTAGAAAAACTATTACATGAACACGACGTTTTCGGTACGGAAAACGGAATGTTCCAAATAATAAATGTAGCAGGAGATGGTAACATTGAGGATAAGGATGGTAGTGCTCTGACTGAGGTGTTGAATAATATCCGAGGGAATGCTCAGAAGAATATCACAAAGAAAGACTATACGATCACACTGTCCTGTGGAAAATTAACAACAGGCGTAAGTGTGCCCGAATGGACAGCAGTTCTTTGTATGAAAGGCTCGGAACATACCCCGGCAGCCAACTACATGCAGACAATTTTCCGTGTGCAGACACATGCTGTACTTGACGGACGTCAGAAATCAGACTGTTATGTTTTTGATTTTGCGCCTGACCGAGCTCTTACTGCTGTTGCAGAAACAGCTAAGATGGCAGTGTATGCACAGACTGAAAAAGGTAAGAAACAATTAAAGCAAACACAAAAGAAAGAAGAAGAACATCTTGCCGCCTTTATAAAGCTATGCCCCGTACTTTCTATGGACGAAGGTGAAATGGGTAAACATTTCACTGCAACTCAAATATTCGAGAAATTATCAAACGTGTATATTGAAAGGGCTGTTCGTAGCGGTTATGCGGATAACTCTATCTACGATCCAGAAAAATTGATGAATCTGACTCCAGAGCAAGAGAAAGCACTTTGTGATGTTCATGATTTACTTGGTTCCATGCCAGCTTCTTGGAAACCTGAAACGATCCAAATAAACAAAAATGGTTTGGGCAGTGCTGATGCAGAACAAGTGAAATATATCTACTATCTTTCTGTAAATAATTCCTTACCTTCTCAGCCTACTACATCAGCAAACACAGATGATAACGGAAGACCAATGACCGAAGATGAAGGTTGGGATGAAGTGATGTGTTCACCATCACAGATGTTCCCATATCTGTTTGTCTCACATAGTCAGCTTGTAGATGGAAAATGGAGTAGCTTTTCAAAGCCTGTACTATGGAAAGAATGGGTGAACGATGATAATGATGACAAGACCAGCGAAATCAAGAAAAAGAAAGAACAAGAAAATAAAGAAAAACGCGCCCGCATGTCGGTGCTACGTGGCGTAGCTATCCGTATTCCATTACTTGTATATGGAGCAGAAATTAACGATGACGCCGGAGAAGAAATCACTATTGATAACTTTGCAAGCGAAGAAATCGTTGACCAAGCTTCATGGGATGAGTTTATGCCAAAAGGTTTCACAAAGGAGACCTTCAATATATTAAAGGATTGTTTCGATCGTAGTATATTTACTGGGGCAGCTAAGCGCATCCGTGCCATGGTGAAGGAAGCCGATAATCTTTCTACAGAGGATCGCATCAATAAAATTGCTACTATATTTTCATACTTCCACAATCCCGATAAGGAAACAGTGCTTACCCCATGGCGTGTAGTAAATATGCAACTATGTAATTCACTTGGAGGCTGGTGCTTTTGGAATGAAGAATTCGATGCAGCATTCGAAGAAGAGGATAAATACGGTGAAGTCGTGCCGTCGACTCGCTTTGTAGATAAAGGGAAAGTAACAAGGGATGTCTTTGGAGACTACAATGCTCGAATTCTCGAAATCAACTCTAAAACAGGTCTTTATCCTCTATATATGGCCTATTCAATATTCAAACAAGTAAAAGAACCTGCCTATTTTAAAGAAAAGCTAACAGGTGAGCGTGGGAAAAATAAAAATGCTGAACAATACTACCATCAAGCTGGCAACGACCTTGAGATTTGGAAAGACGTTCTACAAGACAATATCTTTGTCGTCTGCCGGACACCAATGGCTGTAAGTATTACCAAACGTACTCTTGCAGGATTTCGTAAATATGTCCGCATGAATGTGAAATGTTATGAGCGTGAAGTGAATGGTAAAAAACTTGACATGATTTCCATTCTACGTTCTTATCCTGAACTTTTCCACGAGGATATTGTTCGTGGTAATGATTTCTGGAATGTATATAACTCTATTCCAAAAGCTAATAATGAAGATATAAATAATATGAAATTCAAAGCTGTGGTGGGAAATCCACCGTATATGTTGACATCTGTAGCAAATAACAGACAAACCCCAATATATCATTATTTTTATAATTCTGCAGAAAAACTGAGTGATGTTTATTCATTCATTACTCCTGCAAGATTTTTGTTTAATGCTGGTTTGACTCCTCCAGAATGGAACCAAAAGATGCTATCAGACAAGCACCTTAAAGTTGTTTATTTCACTCAAGATTCCACAGAATGTTTCCCGAATGTTGATATAAAAGGTGGAGTAGCCATAATGTATCGTAACAAAAATGAATTGTTTGAACCTATTGGACAATTCATTCCAAACGGAGACCTCCATCAAATAGCTTTAAAATTCAAGAATGATGCCAAACATAATTTACCAAGTATAATGTTTGGTGGTCGTTCTGATTTGAAATTTAATGATGAATTTTTAAAATCATATCCAAATTCCAAAGCTGACAGATTAGCTTTTATACAAATAAAAAGAAGTTCAGTAAAAGAATTAGGAACAAATGAAGAGTATGAACTTAAAAGTTCTACATTTGAAGCACTTCCCTATGCATTTAAAGATTATACGGAAGACAAGAACGAACACTACTATCATTTATTAGGATTAATAGGTGCTAAACGCGAATGGAAGTATATTGAAAAAAAATACATGTCGCCGAGATATCCAAATAAGAATAATATTGATAAATATAAAGTTTTTATCCCTAAAGCAAATGGAAGTGGTTTTTAGGAGAAACTCTAAGTAAATCTGAGATAGGAAGACCCTACGATTCTGCAACCTCTACATTTATAAGCATTGGGGCATTTAATAGTGAAGAGGAAGCCAAAAATTGTGCGAAATATCTAAAAACGAAATTGTTAAGATGCTTATTGGGTATTTTGAAAAAAACACAAGATAACCCACCTTCTGTATGGGGTTATATTCCTTTACAAAACTTTACAGCTATATCAGATATAGATTGGGAACAATCCATATCTGATATAGATAGGCAACTATACAAAAAATACAAGTTGACAAATGATGAAATTGAATTTATTGAATCTACGATTAGACCTATGGAATAATGATAAAAAATGATTTATGAAAATTTCTAAAAACTACCCTGTTTGCATAGTGTCTACCTTATGGTGATCACATACTTATACCAGATGGCTTGTGCCATTTGGTATAAGCAGGACTAATACTTAACTTATTGAGCTGTAACTATGTAAATCGGATACTAACAGCAATTATGTTAAAGCAATTGATTACGTACGCTCGTGAACTTTAAATGAAGTATAATATTAATAACTTTGACAAACCGTAATAGATATTTGTTTATGGATGAACAAATTAATTCATACGATCAACATGTCTCTTTCGTCAGATACCTGATGGAACGTTTTGATGGTGACCAAGAAGAAGTAACCAAGATTGTTGATGTGGCCGAGCAAATTATTCCAAATTTGCTTCACGACTACTTTGGAACCTCATATAAGTCTGTATACGATATTCAAGAAATCAACGACGTTGAAGACTATCGTCGCAGAATAAAGCTTCATCCTATATTGAAAAACATAGACATAAGTGAAGATCCAAGATATACGGAGGTGCTTAAGTGGTATAAACTCTTTCTAAAGGCAGCATCATTAAATTCTATCCCTATTTGTACACCAGGTGAAATGGGACTGCAAGGAGTACTTGGATCATCAGAAACTGCAGATGGAGGAATCTCTAACAAAAAAATTGTCACCATCTACTTAGAAGGTGAAGAGGGAGAATCCCAACCTAAGGTATATCGTGAACGTAATAGACAACTGCGTCAGACTTGCATTAATTATTACAAATCAAAACATGGCGGACGGATAATATGCGAATGCTGTGGCTTTGACTTTGCAAAGACTTACGATATAAATGATGAATACATCGAAATACATCACCTCCTTCCATTTTCACAAACAGAAGGAGAACATCCTGTTGATGCAGTAAAGGACCTTGTTCCACTATGTGCCAATTGCCATAGAATGATTCATCATGGCATGGGCGGAAATGGAAACTGTATGAGTTTAGAAGATTTAAAGAAAATATATAAAGGAAATATTAAATATGAGTGAACAATTATCAGCAAGAGAAGCTTTTGATAACGCAACCTATAAACAAGCTGCAGACAAAATCAGACAGATTCTTTCAGCTATTCGTAATAACCCAGCCTCTTCAGCAAAACGTTGGGTATGGGAACTAATGCAGAATGCTAAGGATATTCCCAACAGATTTGGCAAAGTATCTATTGAAATAGATCTTATGTCAGAAAATAAGTTACAGTTTAGGCATAATGGTAACCCATTCGTAATTAACAATATAACAGGTCTTATTCGTCAGGTGAGTTCAAAGAATTCTTTGAATAGTGACGAGGAGACAACCGGTAAATTCGGAACAGGTTTTATATGTACACATTTACTTTCTGATGTAATTGATGTAGAAGGAATCTTGAACTATGATACGTATAGAAAATTCCGACTTTCTTTGGATCGTAGTGGCCGAAGTTCAGAAGAATTAATACCTAGAATTAGAGAAGTAGAAAAGGCATTTTATAATCCCGAGATTTATTTTGAAGAAATTCCTAACTATGAGGTTAACCGAGTTGAAAATGACTTTGATACGGTTTTTACTTATCACCTGACCTCAAAAGAAAAGTTAGAGTCGGCACAAGCTGGTTTAAATGATTTAATCAATACATTACCAATTACCCTGGTAACTCAATCAAAAAAAATCAAGCAGGTTCATGTTATTGACAGAGTTGCAAAGACAGATGTGATGTATAAATGTGATTCTACTGACTTAGATGAATATGTAACATTTTCAAAGATAGCTATTAACAACGATGAAAAACTTTATTTGTCATATATTACAGATAAAGTTGCTCTTACTATTGAAGTTTTACAAACAGAGGATGGATATGAATTAATAAAAAGAGACAGCAAACAGCCAGTGCTATATAGGGATTTTCCATTAATTGGATCAGAGAAATTCTATTTTCCTTACACCCTCAATGGTTTCAGACTATTCCCAACAGAAAAAAGAAATAGTATTCCTCTTAATGGCGAAGACAATGAAGAAGCCAAAGATAATCGTGCTATAATTGAGCACGCAGTTAATGCTGCTATTAAATTTAATGAATGGCTTATAATTCATAATGCGACTAATCGTTATCTATTGGCATATTCAAGAAAGCCAGAGCCTGAAGTTGCTTATGACGAGCGTATAGCTTTACCATGGATTAAAAACCTTCAAACAAACTGGAGAAAACAGCTGCTGTCACAACCGTTGGTTGAACCCCCCAATAGTATACATGAACTCAAAGATATATCTGTTCCGTGTTTTGCAAGTTTTGGAGAATCTAATGCAAAAACTATAAACGAAAAATTCTTTAACCTGTTAGAGGCGTTCTATTTAGGAAGAGGATATTTACCCCAAAAAGAGCATCTCCATGGATGGCTTGACGTGTTGCGACCTGAATACACCACATGGAATGCAGATTTAAAATATGAAAAAAATAATTTCCTAAAGGATTTGCAAGATGTCAAGTCTGTCGAACAACTATGTTCTAAATTAAATAAAAGTGAACCAGAAATATACAATTGGTTGAATGACGTTTATAGTTTTTTGATAGAACAAAACTGTCTAAAGGATTTCGATGATTTTTCAATCATCCCGAACATGGAAGGAAATTTCAGAAAACTATCTAGTCTGAAATCTGACTTTGCGAATCAAATTCCTTTAAAATTGATGGATTTGTATAATAAATATAATTCAATAACTATACAAAGTTGGATGATAAATAGAAAGATTAATTCTCTGACATTAGGCAAATCATTAGAAGAATATTCTTTGAAAGACTTTATTGGATGGGTAAATTCAGAGATAGACTCTGATCACCAATTTAGCCTAAATGGAAGTTTGTATAAAATACGATATTTTTTGGCTTATAATATCATTGAATTATATCCAGACACAAATGAAGATAATGACTATATTGATTACAGAAAAAAACTATACAACTTTAGTAATACTAAAGGGGAGCGTAATGAATTTAGTCCAATATCGGTAGTCGATCATGATTTATGGCGTGAGGCTGATAAATATTGGTTTAACCACAACTATGAAAACATCGCTAAAAGTGCATCTGTAAAGAATTTGGCTGAAACCTATTTTAAAGAGTCCAAGAACATAGATGAAACATTGTTATGGTTAAATGACTATATAAGTTTTTATCGCGAAAATTCAAAGGGAGACTTCATCAAGGATAAAAAAATATTCCCTGATCAACGTTTGGACTTTAAGAGTCTTAATGACTTACGATATGATGACAATATAGAAGAAATTTTCAAGGATTTAGCTAATTATGCAGTTAGCATTGACTTTTCTAAGGATAAATATAGACACTGTCTCCTCCATCGTTCTATAAGCGGATACGAAAAGCACAATCCGCTGACTCTTAAAGAAGTATATGAGTTTGTGAAAGGAGTATTTGATACAAGTAGCGCTATTATTAGAGATACAATTGCTAAATATACTATATCCATCATTCCAAAGACAGATGATTCTGGTTCGCAGGAGGTTAAACTTTATAAATTTGTAAAAACTTTATTTGGGGATACTATACCCGAAATTACTTATACTGAGTACAGTTCTGGATTTAATTGGGGATTTGCCCAGGAGTTTTATTTGAAGAAACTGTGCTCTACTATTTCTGAGTCCATAAATTTGCAAGGTTTAAAGAATAAATCAACTGGCTTTTCAGAATATAGTGAACTGAATTTAACTGAATGGGTTGATAATGTTATCGAATTTCTACATTCATTTAAAAATAAAAAATATTGGACAATCATTACAGATTCAGAAAAAGGGATTGGGATATGGTTAAATCAAGACAACGAGTTCTGTCGTTTCCAAGATATAAGAAAGGATGATAATATACCTGAGAAATTAAAAGAACTCGCAGCAAGCAATAAGCATGTTGCACATAATTTTAAATATGACCTATATAGTCTTAATGCAATACATTCATCATATTTAGAGACCAAAGCTATAACAATAGAAGAAATCGGAGAATTTATTGATGCTAAGATTAAAGATTATGATGGGGATAAACAAGACAAGGATTTTGCTGCCCTAATATTTACTATAGGTGAATTGTGTTCAAAATATCCGAATCTAAGTAAATCAATGGAATACTACACCGAGAAGAAGAACTCTTTAATTGTAGGTTCCCTTGGTGAAGGGGAAACTCTTAATCTGGTGGGGTCAATTATTCAACATGGAAATGATAAACTGCTTGCTGTTAAGGAAATACTTGATAACAATTCCATTGAAGATCTTAATAACATAAAAGCAGTTTTAAGAAAATTTCCAGCAGATAAGTATGACAAACTTAAATACCTTATAAATGACTCTACAATAACAGACACTTCTATAAAGGATGGTGAAACTCCGTTAGGTGAAGATGACGAAAAAGATATTGTTGTAGTTCCTAAAACTTATGAAATTGAAGTTGAAAGTTATGATGGACGTATACAGAGGATTACTACAGATCAAGAACAGTATGCAGGTCTTTCGCTTGAAGAAATTGAACGTTATGTTTCAGAAGCTAAAGGTGCTGTAGTTAAGTATTTTAGAGAACTTGATGAGAAACATAATCTTGGTCTAAAGTTCGACAATGAGAGAATTGCCAAACATTCATTCAGTCAGTTGTATGGAATTTCCGACAAGAACGGTAAAGAAATACCAATTGTTGTTCACAGTTATAAGGGACCACAATACAGATACTTCGACCTCAACTGGTATGATTGGCAACTATTATCTAAGAAAGGCTCTATGCTTTTTGTTTTAACAGTCACTGGTCTTCAGTGTATTCCACTATATGCACTTCCTGTAAGAAGCTTTAATTTTTCGATTAATAACGAAATGTCAAATGAAACAAAAGCAATATTACTAACCCTTGCCTCAGTAGGCAAATGTTACTCGGATTTAAGTTTTGATTTTGGTAATAATATGCCACATGGCTTTATTAATCCAATCCCATTTGATTATGTACCCGAAGAATTAAATAATTGTATTTCATCTATTAAGGGAGTCTGTGACCAGAATATTCCTCAAATTGCTGATGTATATAATTATGGTAAAAATATTCCACTTATCAGAAGTACAGTCGGATATTCCTCAATAATGAAGGAATATGAAGAAACTGGAAATATGCGAGATATATTCGATGCACCTGCAAATAATATTGTTGCACCATCTGTTGGAACTTCATTTATAGACTAAAATTAAAGTAATGAACATCGATAGAGATAAACATTGGCAGTTCCTTGAAGATGAGCTTAAAGCAGAAACTGAGGAATTTAAAAAGACATATTTGACTACAGCCATCTCCTTGCTAAAATATAGCCAGGAGATGTATGTAGCTCAATTCTTAGCATTTAAAGATGGAGAAATGATTATGAAATTTCCTGTCAGTCGTGCTTTGCCGAGGAAAGGAGATTTTCTGGTATGCATGGTACTTCCTCGTGAGTTACAAGACTATCGCAATTGGGGAGAAAGGACATATCGTGATTTATATAAGGCGCGATACAATTCTACAGAATGTGTGTGTATATGGCATTCCCCAGCCAATGATCCTCGATATTCATTAGTAGGATTCTCCAAAGTGAGTGTTGACTTCGCCAACTATATTAAAGGAACCCCAAATATAGTACTAACATTTGCTCCTCAAAGGCCTCCGATTGACTATGTTATGAATCTTCAAAAACTTGTTGAGGATAATTATAGTGAGGGAGTATCAAGTGTCTTGGATGCCCAATATAATATAAACGACTGGGAGCCGACTCTTATTAAAAAAAATGACATCTCTGGTTTTGTTTATTCTCAGTTAATGTTGACTGATACCATGATACTTCAAGGACCTCCAGGTACAGGCAAAACTTTCATGATAGCCGAACTCTGTGTAAAATTATGTGCGGAAGGACATTCGGTGCTTATCACAGCTCTTACAAACAGAGCTTTAATGGAAATTGCAGAGAAGCCTTCGGTTGAATCTTTATTGAATGAGCATAAGATATACAAGACTAATATTACAATAGACGAAATGCGCGAAATAGGAAAATTGGAAACCATAAAAAACATCACCCCTATTCCAGGCAGTTTGGTCTTATCCACATATTATATTACAAGTGGGTTTGCTGCAGATCTATCAATTGAACAGCCATTTGATTTTGTAATAATGGACGAGGCAAGTCAAGCTATCTTACCTATGTTTGCAGCCAGTAGAAAAATTGGCAAGAAAAATCTATGGGTTGGTGATACTAACCAATTATCTCCCATTGTAACATTGAATGGAGATAGAATTAGAATTTGTGGATACAAACCTATTGTTGGTGGTCTAAAATTGTTGGCTGATAACAGTAATTCGCCAATATTTCAATTGACCACGACATATCGTTTTGGTCAAAGAGCAGCTGATTACACAGGTATTTTCTATAATAATACTCTTGTTGCGCAAGAAACAAAAATATATGATGATCTTCCTTCAATGTGTAAAGTATTATGTAAAGAGGGAGGTCCAACTCTAATTCTTACAGATATGCCATCTGGAAATAGTACACCGGATTTTGCCATATCTATAGCATCATTCATAATATCTACTATATTAAATGATGACAAAGAAAAAGAGATTGCAGTGTTAACTTGTATGAAGAAGACTGTCCGTGCCCTTCAAATGGCTATTACTCAGAAAATAGGAAGTCGAAAAAATCTTATCGTAGATACAGTTGCACGAGTTCAAGGATTAACAACAGATATAACTCTATTTTTTGTACCAGACTATTCTTATATCAGGACACTTGAACCACATTTATTCAATGTAGCAACGAGTAGAGCAAAAGAACATACTATTATCATAGCAGACAAATATGTATTTGACTGTGCAACTTTAGATAAAAGAGTAAGAAGCTATTTAGAAAGATTGAAAAAAGAAAAAAGTATTTATGTACCTGATCTTGATCACGGATTGGGAAAAGGGACAAGAAACTTAGATTTTCAAACGAATATTGGAAATTTATTATTACCTTAACAATATGTTAGAGACTAAAGAAGATATACTTTTACGCAACTGTCTTGCTGATAAAGTTGAACAGTTTAGACAGAATATAAACGATGGCCGGCCATACGTTTGGGAACTCCGTCTATCTATGGGGGAGTTTTGCAAAATTGAGACAGCGATAGCCAATAGTATTTTTTCACATTCAGGCGACTACCATCATTTGTTAAGTGAAGAATATGCTGTAATTGTAGTTATTTATTTGGCTGAATGGTACAAACGCTTCTATAAGGGCATAGATACTGCAGATGAAAGCAAAGTATTATCATTCTCAACAGACGAGTTGAAGAAACTATATATCTTAGCAAAAATAGACAGTAATACTTTTGTTTATAATGCTTCAAAAAATCCAGATAAGACTTCATATCGTTGGCTGGAATCGTTGCAGGTTTTGGGTGGATTAGCTATACAAGCTGAGTTAAAGCGTAATGAAAATGATCCACTTTTACTTCAGCTCTGCAAGATTTTTTATGGAGAGGAAACTGACCTTGACGAGCTAAAAGACAGAAACCGAGCTGTTGCACTTAAAGAGTCAATTTCACGCAGACATAGTCTATATCACTTTCTAAATTGTATTCTCTGCAAAGGAAAGGAACTTCCATTTGCTATATCAGATACAAAAGACGAAGCAACAGGTATTCCTCAGTTACTTCATCGCATACAGGTAGCTAATAAACTTGCAAAGAAAAATAAATTTGACTTCGAATGGATAGTAGCCTATGCTGCCAGCCATAATCGTATGGTGCGTCATTTAAAAGTAAAACTTAAACCTGAAGAAATAGGTGGTGGGAAAAAACAATATATCGGATATGACCGTTTAATGAGTCCTGAATGGGGAATAGAACATCCAGAAGAAGTTGGAAGAATATGTTTTTATCTTCGATTTAAGGATGAAGACCAATATCTGCATACGAGCGATAACTCTGACACGCCAATATTCAAATATGATAATACAGGTAGTGAGTTGACCGGATTCCTATCAGTCAACAAGATTGATGAGAATGTTTACACGAATATCCCAGTAGAACACTTTGACAAAGTGGAGATGTGGATAAAGTATGACATAACACGTCCGGACGGTAGAAATCAGACTCTTTCCCGTATGGTTCAAGTAGAGAAAGTAGCAGACTATATGCAGGTGTATACCATCCCCAAAACCAGTAATAAATTCACAAGTAAAAGAAACTCGCAAACTGCAACTGCAGTCATATTTTCTACTGCCTACCACTTAGCAAAAGACTACATTAACTTACCTGTAGTGTTTGCACATTTTAGAAATGGTGATAAATGCAGCCAGAATTATTATTGGTGTCCCATCAATGATAAAGTAATATTGGTTGGCCCTGATGGAAAGGAAATTTTACCTCCGTTTTTCAACCGAAACGGACTATATCAGGTAGTTACAAAGCAGTATATTAAGACTATTAAATACAAAGATAATTACTTTGTACTCTATAAATATATTGATACAGATTATGATGAGGATGAAATGCAAGAAGATTGCATTCCAGTTCTTTTTGGTCGAAGTGGGCTTGAAGTACGGCATTATGCTACAAGTCTTTCAATAGAGGGAGAACCTGTGTCAGATTATGAGCTTGAATGGCAGAAGAATGGGCGATATGTGGACTGGAACCTGGAAGAGCCCAAACAAGGAGCTATACGTCTTCGCGTAACTGTGAAAGATATTGTATTTAAACCACAAGTGTATTATGTTCCTTTTTCTCCAAGCTGTTCTGAGCAGGCGCCAATATGGCGTGACTTTGAGCATATGCGTATCTGTACTGCTCTTGAAGGAGTTGAAGATATTCAAGATGATTTCAAAAAACTTTGTGACGTTCAAGAGCCCGACACAAAACAGTTGGTAATTGGTAATAAAAATGCCAAGATTTTGATTGATGTATATAGACCTATTATCTTACGTGAATTGTCACAAATAAATAAAAAAGGTCATAAAAAAATTGTAGAATTTTGCGGAAAAGACAAAGACTTGTACGTTCCGCTCATAAATTGCAGTCAATTCTCACTACGTGATTTCTCTGAGAATGGGGTTAAGGAATACCAAATAAAAAGTAACAGTACGTTCTACTATGCATTTCCTACTTTCAATGATCCAAATCTGTCAGTGGACAACTATAAATGTGAGTTAAAGGCTTCTGAAATTACAAAAGAACTTCCTCTGGATTATCTCAAAATATATATATCAAGAGTTCTTGACATTCAAACAGAATTATATGCATGGAACTACATGACAGAGCCAACACTTATTGCAAATGCTAAAGAATTGAAAGAAGATGGGATTGTTTTTCAAAGCCTTATATCCGATGATTCTCCCCGGCATTATGCTCAGCCATACATCAGAAAAGCGAAAGCCGGCTGGGGCGGAAAAAAGACTCAAGTAAACACAGATCCTCTTAATTGTTTTGAAACCGTATCTTTACATAAAGTTTACTATTTTCTTTTTACTCCGCTTATTAAAGTGGTTAAGAGCAATAATCAGATTAAAGACATTTTGTTTCCTCTTATGAAAAAGCGAGAATTTAAACTTACGGACTCTGATATAAGCAATCTCTATAGATTCGCCGTGCAATTCCACTTTGACTGGATGTTATTACCAAGAATTTTATGGGTAAGCTCTATCGAAAAATTTGCTCAAGACGAACATAGCCGACAGTCCTGTCAGAAGGCTGTTTTGGACTTTTTCAGTAAGACTCCAAAATGTACAGATAATAAAGAAAAAACGTGTCTCAGTGAGTTCCTGAAAATCTATTGGTCTTTCAATTCCTATCCTAAAGTAGATGATATAGCGGAAAAGTCTTTACAACTTATATTAGATAAATCTGACGCTTTGGGTAAATATGATAATATGAAAGATTTTCTTAAGGTTTACGACCCATGCAGATATAAATTCAGCGAAATGAGTCGTGCAATTGTTATAACAGGTTAAAGATAAAAAGACATGAAGCAACAATTTAGATTTGCCGAATTATATAGAAATAACCGTAATGCAGTAGAAAAAACATTAACTGCAATATGGTGTGGTGAAGCAAGAAACGAAAGCCAGAAAGGATATGTGAAGCAACTTAAAGAAATAATCCCTGAGGTTTTTGCTCCAAGAGATGCTATGCCCCTTGTCCAGTGTATGAACAGCTATGAATCTGTTTATCCTGAACATGAAGCAGATGCAGAAGAGATGCTTGGTACTTTGTGGAAAAAATGTATGCCTTCTACAGACATCTACTATCTTCCTTACGAACATCAATACCAATGCTGGAAGACCTTACTTAAAGATAAGTCTCCAGATGGTAAACCAATGAGTATAGTTGTAACAACAGGTACTGGTTCTGGAAAGACGGAGTGTTTTATGTTACCTCTCGTCCAGGATCTAATCGATCATCATGCTTCGGAGCAAGTTCAGGCCATTTTCCTTTATCCATTAAATGCCTTAATGGAAGATCAAAAGGCACGTATGGAAAAACTATTGGAGGGAACGAACCTTACTTTTGCCGTGTACAATGGTGATATGCCAGAATATCTGCCTGACGAGAACGACAAAAACTTTAAAAAAATACGTAGAAAAATAGATGCAATTAGGGGTATTACAAGGGATAAAAACGGAAATATTATCGAAGAGAAATATAAACACATTATAGCGACACGTGCTGAATTACGTCAGCATCCTGCAAACATTCTCTTAACCAATCCAACTATGTTGGAGTATATTCTATTACGTGACAAGGATAGAAAACTAATTCACGAAAAGCAGGAAAATGATACAGAAGGCACCTTAAGATGGATTGCTCTTGACGAAACACATACCTACACAGGAGCTGGAGCGACCGAAATAGCGATGCTTATCAGAAGGGTACTAATGGCATACGGAGTCACTACTGATGACGTTAGATTTGCCACTTCTTCTGCCGCTATTAGTAATAATAGTGAGGATGCAAGAGAAGAACTCACTGAATTTATAGCCAAAATTACAGGTTTACAAACTAATCAAGTAAGATATGTTGACGGAAAACGTAAAGGATTAGATGTGTTGCCAGAAGAAGACAAAGTTTACTGGTTAAAACTCATCAATGAAAATCAAGACGGCTATATCAGACTTGATGAACTAATACCGGATGGTACAACTATAGAAGAAAAGTTGGAACATCTGGATGTTATGTGCGAAAAAGCAGAAGAACAAGGGCTGGAAGATTTGCGTGTAAAGGTGCATTACTTCTATCGTGTTCCTAATCATGGCCTATACGTTGATCTCACAGATACTCATTATCAAGAAGATGGTAGTTTCCGTGTATTAATGGAAAATAAACCTTACAGAGAAGACGACGAGGTACCTTTGTTGGAAATGAGTCGTTGTAAACACTGTGGGGAATACTTAGCCATTGCAGAGGAAATTAAGCTAAAAGACGGCATAGGTTATCAGCCTATTTCTATGGATGACAGTGACATGTTTGATCTTGATTATGTTGCGGAAGAAAATAGAACATTATATGTTTTTGGAACTACAAATAGTAATGTGCCAAGGTACGACAATAACATTCCTTATATAGTAAAAGGGAACAGATTGCTAAATATTACAGCAAGCAATCCTGCGCCAAAAGGCTGGAAGATTATTGCAAATGCTCATTGCCAATGCCCATACTGCGGCACAAAGCTAACTAAACAGTTGAAGCAAGATGAAGATAATCCTGATGTGATACAGACAGATGAAGAAGATGCTAAAAAATTACAGAAGTTTCGTGTGGCTCCAGACTTCATCTCCAGAGTAATTGCTCCTTCCACATTGGATTTAATGACTGAGGGGAAACCTAAGGATAAGAATAAAGTTTGTCTTCACAAAGGTCAACAATATATCAGTTTCGTAGATAGTCGCCAGTTAGCCGCAAGTTCTACAATCAAACAGAATCTTGAAGAAGAACGTCTTTGGATTTATGGTACATTGTACCATAAATTATGTCGTATGGCTACCTGTAGCAACATGAACAAAGAAGAAGCACATAAATATTATCAGGACATCTACGATAACACTTCAAGGAAGGATCCTCGACACAAAGAGGCCGACCAAAAACTTGATATTTTGGAAAATGATGATACTGATGCTATACAAAACCTGCTTAGTGAATTGAAGCCAAAGAAGTTTCTTTCATGGCAGGAAATTCTTGATGTACTTATAAATGACAATCTTTCAGATATGTTCTGTCAACAGTTTGCCGAGCGCTCTGAACTAAGTCCTGAATTAGATGAAGATGGGAATATTAAGCCAGAAACAAAGCGAAAATACATTCTCGCAATCATGGTTCAATATCTCTCAAAACGTCCATTAACTGCTGCAGCACCTGAAACAATGGGATTATTCACATCCTATTATGATGTTCTGCAAAAGGCTTTGTCGGATAATTTGCCTGAAGAGGTTGAGAGTTTTAATAGAAATCTTTCTAAACAAAATCAGATTACCCAAAAGGATTGGTATGCCTTGATGAAAATATTCTTGGACTACACAGTTCGCTCTAATGAATCAGTGTATTTAAATATGGGCGACAAAGATTCTATTGACATTTTTAAATGTGTACGATTTGCAACTGAAAAAGCAAGTCGCCGTCCGGCACGTAAACCTGTCATTAAAGACCAAGGGGCGAATCGATCACGTATTATCAGATTATTGGCAAAACTTATTGCAACCGAAAAGCATATCACTATAACTAATGCAATAAATAGCTATAAGCATGAAATTCAATCTGTTATAGATTGCATGTGGAATGAGCTTATAATGAAATATTCTCTATTAGAACACAGTACCCATTATGATGATGAATTAAATCAGCAAGTGAAGGATAAAGATGAAATCATTAATGATATTCACCACACCCCTTACCGTCTAAACCTTACAAAACTCGGTTTTAAACTATATGAGGATGTTTATTTGTGTGACACAAATCCAGTAGGAATCGAACATCATGTGGAATGGCTACGTCCTATAGAAGTTACCTTCCATGGCTATTCTCCTTACCTCATTGAGGGTGAGCCACAAAATCTGAATAAAGACTGGCACGAAGAATGGACTCCATTTCCATATCATATCCATAGCAGCAACCCTCATCCGAATGATAAAGAAATTAAAGCATGGGCCTCAGAGAACAGAAAAAATCTTTGGAATAATAATCTTTGGGGAGAGAATGGAACGTTCTCAGATCGATTGCTTCAGATCCACCAATTCCCTGAATTATTTATTCAAGCAGAACATACTGCCCAGGTCGATAAGATGATTAGTCGGCAGGTTCAAGAAGACTTCAAAGACCATAGAATAAATATTCTTGCCTGTTCAACAACTATGGAAATGGGTGTGGATTTGGGTGATTTGGAATTGGTTATGATGACATCTGTTCCGCCAATGCCTTCTAACTATAAACAAAGAGCAGGACGAAGTGGACGACGAGGTCAGGTACGTAGTGCATGTGTAACATTATGTGGCTCAGATGCTGTAGGTATAAGGACTCTTCTTAATCCTATGGAGAATGTTATTATGCGTAATGTCAATAGTCCGACTGTTGACCTAAACAGCGCACAAGTTATTCAACGACACATCAACTCCTTCCTCATACGTGAGTTTGGTGTATTTGGTATGGCCGGAGGAAGCATCACAGAACAGGTTATAAACTACTACACTAACTATCAGATTGTTTCGGATGGTGATAGCAATCACTTTAAAATAAAGAAAAAAAAAGGACAATGCTCCAGTTAGTCCTCTTGACGGGCTTGGCGATGAGACAGGCACACCTTATGAAGCATTCAACAACAAATGTAGCGAGGCTTTAAGTGATGACCTTAGAAGAAAAATTCGTATTTTACTTGATGGAACCATATTCAGCAGTCGTCCACCTCAGTATGTGATTGAACAAGCTCGTAAAATGAACGAGAACTGTTATGCAGAGTTGGAACTTCGCATTCAGGATTATGCAGAACCATATAGAAAAGCAAAAAGTAGCAAGCAACAAGCCTTCTTTGAGATGAAATTCATAGAACCACTGGCTTCCCGACTCCTTTCCTATTGGGCGACTCATCGTTTTACTCCAAATGCAAATATGCCAGTGAACGTGATCGAATTTGACATCAATTCGTCATCCAGAGATACATATACATTAGTTACAACCTCTAACCCATCATATCCTTTAAGAACTGCTCTATCGCAATATGCACCTGGTAATCCGATAGCACGAGATGGTATGGTACGTATTGTACGAGGCATTAGATATACGAACTTTTTCAAGCCGGAAGTAACTTTCAAAAAACTATATTTCAATCGTGAACAAGTTGTTATTGATACTAAAGACGAGCTTGATTCATTTGAGAAATGGAAAGTAAGCGCAAGTGCAGAGCTTGACCTACTTCAACCTGCGGAATTTATTCCAGATATGAATGAGTCTGCAAATCGTATTCTTGATAAAAATTTATATACCCGTGTAAGTGCACAGTTAATTGGAGCAGAAGAATGGAAACAAGACCGTATTGAACCCCATTTGTTCGATACTCGCAGTAGTAGAGAAAGTGGTAACGGACAGATTCTCTATTACAATGAAGGCATCGGTTATGGATATTGTCACTGTACCAAGTGCGGTAAAACCGTGCTTGAAAACTGGCCTGCAGCATCTTCAAGTGACCCTGATAAGCTTCCCAATGAAATGAATAATATTTCATCTAAAGATTCTGATAAACCAGATTATCATTTTTCACTTATCAAAAAAGGACATAAACCCAATAAATGCCTTGGTTGTAGTAATCCCGATTATATCAAGAGAAATGTTGTTTTAGGAGATATGATTCAAACAGACTATACAGAAATAAGAATACGTCATTTCCAAAAGAACTGGATTAATAACCGTAGTGAAGAGGAAAACTTGCTAATTACATTAGGCTTACTATTTACCAGAGGTTTATCGGAAGAACTCAATGTGGAACGTACAGATATAGACTTTACTATTACACCAAATAGCCATATATGTATTTTTGATGCAAATCCAGGAGGTTCTGGTTATTCTAACCAATTGGCAGCAATGGATTTAATGAAGTCTGTAATAGAACGTGCCCGGACTATTTTGGAAGCTGCTGAGAAATCAGGAAACAAAGATGCATTAATTGATAAATTTACCTTACATTATATCAATCATATAGACATTAAGGCAGCTAAAGACTGGATTGATGAAGAACGTACCGCAAGAAAAGTTTTACCAGATACTGTTAAGGAGGTTTTTGGAGACAACGTGACTGAAGCCTCTCTTGCAAAATTGGAACGTTGTTTCGCCTTATCACAAAATGAGAAGTTCATCTTTGTGGATGATGACTATACCAATTGGGAATATGAAGCTACGGATAGCTGTTGGAAAGGACAGTTCTTCAACTATTTTGCCCCTCATGGCCAGCAAACTACATTCTGTGTAGTAGAAAACACCAATAATATCATGCCAACTCCGGCTTTGTCTATGATGCGATCAATTAAAGGATGGACAAATGAAGTAACACATATTAAAAATCCTTTTATTGACAAAAAACTGTATCCTTTGGCATACATTGATGGAAGATTGTTCTTTACTAACAATCCCAACCATATTACGTTAAATGATAAATGGGGTAATGGTACCATTTACTATATACGTACTAATAATTTTGCTATAAAGGCAAAGTTCATTAAAACTGAAGTGGAAGATACAACTGCAAAAATATTCAAGTTGGATGGAACTGCCCCAAGTATTATAAAATCTTCTGAACTTGCCAGTCTTATAGAATCGAGAGCAGACGAGATTATTAACTCATTTGTCGACTTCTGCAAGACTAATAGTAATGAAACTCTTAAAGTTTCATATCAAGATGAACATCTGAAAAGCGTGCTTTCTATGGTGTTAAGTCTTCAGACTATAGGTTATTTCATAAAAAAAATAGGACTACCTTATTCTTTGGAGTTTGTAGTTGAGAAATATTATGAAGTCAACAATAAACAAAATAATATCGGAGCAAATCAACCGACTTCAGAAGAAAGAGATAATTGGTTAAACATGATGGGGAATGAACTTGTTGAAGACTTGGAACATGATAAAAACATAAAAGGTACACTTATCCCTGTCGTTTCATCTCCCAAAAGAGCACTTTCGCATTGGCGTGTGCTTACGTTCGAATATGCCGGTAAGAAACTTTGTATATATCCTGATGGTGGTTTTATGAATGGATGGTTTATATATAATGACCCAAAAAAGTCACGTCATATATATGAACTTTCAACGATAACTTATGATACAGAGATTTATCTCTTAAGAAATCAGGACATAAAATTTGATATAACAATAGAAGAGTAAGAATGAAGCAATATAAAGTTATTGACCAACTCTGTCTCATAGGAGGTCAACTCAAGTGTAAAAAACCATCCAATCGTTCCTTTCAGAAAGCCCACTTCAAACAGGGCGATCTGGATGGAGCGTGTGGTGCATATTCAGTCTCTATGACACTTAATATCCTCGGAGTATTTGAAGCGGAAGAATTATACTCTGATACATATTTTGATCGCCGTACAGCAGAATGGAAGCTCATAAAAGCATTGAATGAAAACGGACTATATCGAAATGGATTAAAATTAGAGAATATTCAAGAGATCCTGACAAAAAATTACTCAAAGTATGTAAATGTTCAATGTGTCGACAAGAAAAACGATATTTTCAATATCACAAAACAGTGGATAGATAAAAATGTCCCTATAATATTAGGCATAGATTACGATTCACATCATGGTCATTGGATTGTTGCCGTTGGATATGCACTCAACGAAAACGACGAGCTTACGGATATTCTGACTCTTGATCCAGGAGTAGACTCACCTATGTGTTGTTTATGGAACGGTATTATCAATATCAATAAGGAGCCAAAGAAAAAATATGGGTACGAATACAATACAAACAGATTTGATTTAGTCGATGTCGCAGAAGCAATCATCATTACAAGAAAAAAATAGTTTCGATTGATTTTTATAGGCTTATCTATTAATTTATACGGCCAAGAGTATGAGTAACAATAATAAATATCTTAAATATGCACTTAATGCAAAGGGTGAACTTGTACACATAGATAGTGTACCTAATGGCAATGACTGTGGATGTGTTTGTCCTGCTTGTAAGAAACCACTACAGGCAAAAAATAACGGCACCCACAGAACGCATCATTTTGCCCATCAGCCAGGAGTTGACTGTCCAACAGCATACGAAAGTTCCCTTCACCTTTTGGCCAAAAAGAAAATTCAAGAAGCATTTTATGAATCCCAGGTAATTAATATTTCATTTGAATACAAATCCTATTGTAGCATGAATGATACTTGCATGTACATGAAATACGGCGACTGTGCGGAAAAAACTATAAAATCATTTAACTTGAAAGATTATTATGATAAATGTGAACAAGAAATATCCTATAATAATATAAACAGAAGATCCGACCTAAAATTCTCATCATCAACACATCCTGATAAAGATCCATTATATTTAGAAATTTATGTTACACACGCAAGTGATGCAACAAAGCTACACAGCGGGAATAAAATTATTGAAGTTAAAATTGAAAATGAAGAAGATATTGATGAAGTAATTAAAAACGGATTCATTGAGAGCCCGAAGCAAGACGTATTTGAAGAAGCTGAAGTTCCATCCCTGAATATATCATTCTATGGGTTTAAGAATAGTGACTATAATCTCATTAAACATAGCTCTTATATTTGCATTTCCAGATATATATTATATTCTTCAGGAAAATTTATCTGCAAACAGGAACATTGTAAGTGTAATGAACTACGCAAAAGCAGACCTGACACACTTTATGAATTTTGTTTTCACAGCAATCAGGCTTTTGAGCTTCGCGATATAGCCAAATGGCTGGGATATAAGAGGTTTAACATAAAAAACTGTCAAATGTGCATGTATTGCGTAGATAGCTATAATGACACAGGTAAAATATGTCGTTTGTATAGGCAGTTAAATATACCAAGAACAGAACGTCCTCTTAATACATCTCGTGCGAAAACATGTACTTCATTCGTTTTGAATCAAAAAGAAATGAATGAATGCCTTCAAAAAGTTGACAATAAAGAAATACCACCTATAACTGAGCTCAATTAATCCTTACTAATTAAACTATTTTGTAAATTTCTTCAAATATTTTTCTATTGTGCAGATAGACTTCACAATAGAAAAATACATTTGCAGTGTAATCAAAAATAATTCAAATTTTTACGTTATGTCAAAGTTCAAGTTCTTATGTGCTTTATTTATGGTGGTTGCCATGAATGTAAACGTCAATGCACAAAGTTATCTAACCAATAGCTATAAAGGATATGTTGATGCCGGTTATTCCATTGGTATAGGAGATTATGAATTCGGAAGAGTGGAAATCAATACCTCACATGGCTACCAATTCACTCCATATTTCTTTTTAGGAGCTGGCATTGGACTACACTTCATGCCGTCATACGAAACAAGTGGAATGGATATTCCATTGGATGTAAGAGGCAGTAAGGTTGATATTCCTGTGTTCGCAAATATCAGAAGTCACTTTAGCAAAGGGAAGTTTGCTCCTTTTGTAGACTTGAAGGGTGGTACATACATAACAAATGGCGGTGGATTATATGTCATCGCCTCAGTGGGTATCAGATATGCGCTGAACGATAAACAAGGCCTTAGTCTATCCCTCGGATATACAAATGAAAAATTGGAGTTTGAAGTATTTGATGGATTTATTGGCTATGACAGCATGGACTACACAAGAGACAAAAAACAGTATAATACGGAAGCAATTGCTATCAAGTTTGGATTTGATTTCTAACATTAATAACCAAAATCGATAAACAATGAAGAAAGTAATATTTACGGCACTGATGTCACTTTTTCTATGCACTACAATAGATGCACAAATTTTGCGAACAGATGAACTGGAAGACTACGCAAAAGAGAAGTATGGAGAAAAATGGGTTGATGCAGCTGAAAATCATGGTCAGCAACTCCAGCTGGACAAAAACAACGGTATAACATACGTTCAGATTATTCCTGCAGAGGGTAAAACAAAAGATGAACTCTACGTACTACTCAACTATTGGTTTACGGCCACATTCAATGATGCAAACTCTGTCATTAAACTAAATGACAAGGAATTGGGAACTATCATTGCACAAGGATATGTAGCAGACATTGCTCAGCACGCTGGCGGAACCAATAGCTATAACGTGAATATCAGGCCGGTCATTAAGTGTGATATTAAAGATGGCAGAGTAAGAGTAACCTATACTATTCCGTTCTATTCGGTTAATGTCGCTGTCGGTGGAGGATGGATTGGAGCTTTAGGCGGTACCATTCCAACACGTTCGGACGAGAACTGGACATTAGACACCTGTTTCCCTTTTGTTAAAAAAGACTCACACAAAAAGACATCAAGCAAGGCCCTTGTTATGGCTCATGCCTACTCGAATGTTGTTATGGATAAGATTGAAGAGTGCATAAAGAATGGTCTAACAGGTAATGAGGACGACAACTGGTGATATTTTATTTTAACGACACAATAGTCCGAACACAGTTCAAGAGGATGATAGGGTCAATAGCCTTACCATCCTTTTTTATTGTAAGGTGCAGATGGGGGCCTGTTGACATACCCGTATTACCAGACACCCCTATTATCTCACCAGCCTTAACATATCGTCCGATTGTAACCTTAGATGATGACAGATGACAATAGCTGACCGTGTAGTTGCCAGTCAGAATTGTGATGTATCTGCCAGAACGCTTATCATGAGCAGCCTTCACCACTTTCCCTGGAAGCATGGAAAACACAGGTTCGTAGCGTGCCTGAAGATCCACTCCATTATGCATACAATATTTATGTGTTACAGGGTGACGACGCATTCCAAACTCTGAGTTTATCTGAACACTCTTTAATGGATAAGCCATATTCAAATATTGAAGAATATCATCAGATGTATGAGAAGAGGTACCTACATCCTCCCCGCATGAATTTACGACATTTTTATATGATGAAACATTCTTCAAAGAATCTTTCAACATCAGATTATCCACAAGAGGAGAAGCATTAGTCTCTTGTGGATTTTTTGTTTTGTTAGCTGGGTGATTATACAAACATCCAACCGTATTAAACTGAGCTTTTATTGTAGTACCTGACATCAACGACAGAAGCACCATCATGAGTATATTTCTAATATTCATGAGGCAAAATTACATATCTCCATTACCATGAATTAAAACTCATATACTTCAAGTGATTTTTCTAACTTTATTTATGCTAATAGTATGATTTTAATCGATAAATCATACTTCTTTCATAATGATATATAAAACTTAAGGTATGATATACCCATTCTTCTGATTCTCTAATCACACCTTTTATTTTTGTTTCTGAATTAACTATTAATAAAGTACTTCATAAGAAAATGAAATACTGTTATAGCAAAAATAATAACGCATTAAAAAAGGTAACAAATGATTTACAACTTTGATGAGAATGAAATGCCCTACGGCACTCTCGAACGTTTTGGACTCACACAGGAGATGATTGAAGATCTGCCGACTGATGTTCTGCATAATATTCTCAATGGCCGGCATTCTCCAGTCTTACCTATATACATCATTGCTGATGATGGTGAGGAAGTAAAGGCACGAACTCGCTTCTGCCTTGTAAGAACACCAGAAGGCAATGTAGATGTTCTCTTCTTTCCGAAGCTTGACGAGTATGATTTCAAAGTCTTCAATGATCAGCAGAAGCAAAGCCTTCTTGCTGGCAAACCCATCATTGGACATTTGGAAAGTGACGAAACGGGGCACGAGCTCGGCACCAAATGTTTCTTCCAACTTGACCAGGACAGCAAACAGGTACTGAGCGTACCAACCCCTGTCATAGGCAGGAACATTCAATACCTCACCGACCGCTATCATCTTACGGGTGCTGAGATGCAGAAACTGCAGAACGGAGAAATCCTTTCCATCATTGATAACGATGAAGAAATTTCCATCGGTATCGATCTGAATTCAAATACGGGTATCCGTCTCGCTGCAGGTAATGAACAGGTATGGCGCAGAGAAGCCAAACGGGAATGGGACAAATACAACTTCGGCATTTTCGGTTGTTGGATCATGGATGAAAATGGAAATCTTGACTATATCCATGAGGAGGACTACACCGAAGAAATATGGAATGAGCAAAAGAAACAAGGTATGCGCATGATGCAGCGATAAACCAAAGTACCAACCATCAAAAGCAAATTCAATATGGCAAATATCAAATACTATCCAGAAGACGAGCTTGTACAGAAAGTACAGAGTGGAGAATACGGTTGGCTCGATTACATCAATCACCACTCACCGGAATGGCAGGAAGAATACACCGAATTCTGTAATGAAAGGAACCTTGTAGTTAACGAAGAATCAGCCGAAGATTTTATCGAATGGAAAGGCGAGCTTGTTGAAACTGGCGAATAATCAACATTTAAAATCAATCACAATATGTCAATCAGATCCAATGCACTACCAGTAGGTAGAGATTTGTCACCTGAGCTGCAGGATATTCTCCGTCGCAACGGTATGCAAGCACATATCATCCGACAAGGAGAAAACTATCTTCTGGCTGTTCAAGGGCATGACTCACCTCTCCTAACCTATCATATCAGTGCCAGACAGATAAGAGACTTGGCAGATTGGGGTACAAACTCGGCTAACAAAAAAGCCTATAACACCTTTGCTGATTTAGTGAAGAAAGACTTCTATATGCCGAGAGACTTTGTCCATGCCCGTAATGCCAACGGTCGTGTAGCCATGGGACTTCATGGCTACCGGATTGGTGTTGGCGAATACGGCAGACTGCCGTGGGACAGACAACGTGCCTTTATGATGATGGACCCGTTTCATGGACGATTCTTAGGATGGACACCACGCAATCAGGAAGGCTTCCACATGCGCCGTGTCGGTGGTGCCATGTTCCTGCTGGGAGCCCCTATGGTTCCGGAACGTCCCGATGGAAGAATCAAACCAGGTGAATTACTCAATGGAGGCTATGGCTTCTATTATAAAGGAGAACAGCAAAATGTGGCACAGCAGCCCTCACAGGATGTACTCGCAGGTTTGGAAGCTGTAATTCCACCTGTTGAAATACCTACCCGTCCACAGGAGCTGGCAAAAACGTACAAGGAACTTATCACCTCAGACGTATACTTCAGTAACGAAAAATGGCAGGAATGCCTGTCTTCTCATGGAGTAATTATAGATGCCAACAGCAAGACACTGACCATTCAGTCGGCTACCACCCAGCATGATCTTGTTTACGACCTGACGGATGAAGAAGTTACCCGGCTTACAGACAATTCCATCAAGAATGTACCTGTACAGAACCGTCTAGACATCATCAACAACGTCATCAAAAATGATTTTTCAGATAGATTGACGATAGACATGCTCAATTCCAATGAACAGATAGCCCTGAATCTTACTCCTGAAGTGGAAGCAGAACTGAATGCCAGACAAGAAGTAGTGGCAGAACATGCGTTTCCTCTTACTCAGGGAAATGAATATGTCATTGCGGAGCAGGAAGACCGAAGCGTAGCCCATGTGGATGGCAACAGCCTTTATGACATAAACCAAGATAAAGGTTGGTTTCGGGAAGGAAGAAACGGGCGTGAGGTACAGGTGGACGACATCAGAGTTGAGCCTGTACGAAACGAGCAAGGAGAAATCCAGCAAGACGAAAAAGGCAATGCTATGTTCCGTATGACCGCTGTTATCAATGGCGAAAGCATCAGTCACGAGATAAGCCAAAAGCAATATGAAAAGTTCATGGCCGTAGATGACTATCATCGCATGAAACTCTTCTCTAAAATCTTTGACGAAGTAGACATGAAGAATGCGCCGGGACATGGAAGAAATATAGGTGCCATGATTGGAGGTGCTCTACTTGCAGGCCTTACTGTCATGCGAGAACTCGGAAGAGACCGTTATGCTCCGGCTGTGTTCGTTGAGCACCATCATGCACCTGGCCCGCACGTCTATTTCAAAGGAGGTGTGGACTCACCGCAGGATCTTGCATCAAGAGCATTTGATGCAGGACTCAATGCAGCTGAGCATGGAGTCGGCTTAGGACATGGAAGATAAAACTCAATAATCATCATAGAACACAATGAACGAAGAGCAGAAATTTGAAGACTATCGCAACCGTCTTAATATCAGAGACGTGTTGACGGATGCAGGTTATACGCTTCACAAGCGGGACGGCTTGCGCTATCCTGCCTATGTGCGTCTGGATAATGATGGACGCAGAATCAGGGGTGACAAATTCATTGTCATGCCCAATAAGAACTGTTGTTTCCAACCTCCAACGATAAAACTGTATTCTGTCACATCCTTCATTTGGGAACACCCGAATCTCTTTCCTGAATACAATCAAGGTATGAAAGAGTCTGCTCTTGTTCACAAAGTCTGTCAGCGGCTATTGAATATTCCTGTGGAGCAACGTAACCAGAATGTGCTTGCTCCTACCCGTGATGCAAAGCCTTTCAATATCAAAGATTATAAGGTTGAGCGTTTTCATCCTGATGAAACAGACTCCCAGAAACCTTTTTACGCATTCTTCAAGTCAAGAGGAATCGATTTTGCTACACGTTGTGCTTTTCACCGTAACTTCTTTCTTGCTTCCAAAGCCGCAGACAACGGAGCAAGTTATAAGAACCTCTCTTTCCCCATGTATATACCGGGGCATCCTGAGAAGTGTGTCGGTTTGGAAGAAAGAGGCTATCCACGTAAGGACGGCACTGCACGAAAAGGCATGGCAGCCGGGACAAACGCAAGTGAAGGCCTGTGGATGGCAAGTCCGAAAGACACGGAACTGAAGGACGCAAAAGATGTATATGTGTTTGAGAGTGCATACGATGCCATGGCATTCTATCAGTTGAGAATGAAGAAAGACTCCGGACTGGACTACAAAGCAAGACAGGAGCTGAAATCTGCCGTATTTGTCTCTACCGGTGGAAATCCCAGCTACGGACAAATACAGGGAGTGGTCAAGGCTGCTCCCGGTGCGACGCTCCATCTTGGCTTTGACAATGACCTGGCAGGAAGACAGTTCGTCTACAACTTTGAATCCATCGTACAAAAGATGAATCCGTTGCATTCTGAATCCGTTGCATCGGACATGAAAGGTTTCATTGAAACTTTCAAGGAAGGTATCACATCTACCAAAGAGCTGCTTGATATTGATGATGACAGATATGTGGAACTCCCTGAAGGACTACAGAAGCTTTACATCGCTTATGACACTGCAAGAAATGAGGCATGGGAATACCATTATTCTCCCTTTCTGTGTAAGGAAGACAAGCAGGAAGCGGCTGACAGGATGAACAAAGCCTATCAGGAGTTTAAACAGGCCCTATTTCAAAAGCTCCATGTGCAGGACGGACAAAACCTGAATCCAATAGGAATAGTACGTGAACTGCCGTCTGAAGGCTATAAGGATTTTAATGATGAACTGTTGGAGAAAAAGCAATACTCAATGACCGATCTCGTTGAGACAGACTTTGACGAAAATGGTGTTTCTCTCACTGAAGAGAGAGAAGAAGAAAATGAAGAAACCAAGAAGAGCGGACTAAAACGATAAATGATATGACAGACTCAAACAGACGGTTCAGCATAATCACATTGCACCCTCACTGGGCGCAATACATTATCTCACAAGGCATGGCATTTCTTATCAGTTGTGCCCTGTTCTTGGCAGCCGGTCACGAAAGCATCACCTATAAGATGCCTTTTGTGGTACTCGGGGCAATCATGACGTGCATCATGCTCTACGGTTGTCTTTATCTACACAAACTGAGCTATATCATCACATCTGAACAACTGATTATCCAACATGGTGTACTCATCAGGAAGAGTGACTACATTGAACTCTACAGGGTGGTTGACTTCAGTGAAAACCGCGGTATCGTGGAACAGCTGTTCGGATTGAAGACTGTCTCGATTTTCAGCGGAGACCGTTCCAATCCCAAACTGGACATATTTGGAATCAAGGAGCGCATTGATGTTGTAGGAATTATCCGTGAACGGGTTGAGTATAACAAACAAAGGAAAGGTATCTATGAAATCACGAACAGATAATATATCGTCAGAAGCCAAGACTTCCAAAGGATTTGCTTACGACAGCAGATGGATGATTATATCGGCCATTGCTTTGGCCTTGTTCTTATTCTGTCTTGAAGGTCGTGCCCAATTGGTATCCAGCAATCCTATGGAATATGTGGCATTAGCAGAAGGTAATGAGCTTATCAACAGTCAGATTAAGAATCAGATTGAAGATCAGCAGAAGACGGCACTACTACAAAATACCATTGCAGCAGAATTTACTCAGATAAGGCAATGGGAGAGAAAGTACAACAGCTACCTGAAAACCGTGTCTGGTTATGCTTCCACCCTCAAAGCCTGTAGTCATCTCTATGATGACGGTGTAAGGATATTCATCAATCTTTGTGATTTGAAGAAAGCCATATCACAAAACCCGCAAGGAATAGTGGCTACAATGAGTATGAATAATCTTTATATCGAAACAGCGACCGAACTGATCACTGTATACAGCATACTGAAAGATGCCGTAGCCAAAGGTGGAGCAAGCAATATGCTTACAGGTGCGGAACGCAGTAAGATTCTTTGGGAGTTGAATGACCGTCTGGCACAATTCAACAAAAGACTTTCACAGCTCTCCATCAGCATCCGCTATTACACAATGGCCGATATATGGAACAGAGTCACAGCAGGAATGATAGACAGGAATACCGCTGAGATTGCCGGTCAAGCTTTGGACAGATGGCATAGATGCGCACGAATAGTAACACCATAAAAGATTATCAGGATAACACAATGAAACGCTTATTGCTGTTTTTTGCCATGCTTATTTCTCTCACCCTCCCTTTTGAAGGGCTGGGTGGGAGTTTTCTCCGGGCTCAGGGCAACGACCCTGTTTTGGCCGGAATGATTCTGGCATACACAAATAAGGCAGAAAAAGAACTGAAACAGCAGGAACAAATGATGCTTCTGGAATCTACAGGTCATCTGTGGATAAAGGAAGAGGTACAAGGAGTAACTGACCTGCAAAAGGAGTTCAACACTTATTTGGACAACTTTCATAGCATAATCAGTTATGCAGCACAGATATATGGATTCTATCATGAAATAGACCGACTCGTGAAGCAGCTGGGAACTTTTAATGACCAGCTCCAGCACCAGGCAGGAAATGTCCTGGCAGTAGCATTGTATTCGAACAGGAATAAAATCTATAGAGAACTTATCATGAATAGTGTTGATATAGTCAATGACATCCGGCAACTGTGCCTCTCCGATACCAAGATGACAGAGAAGGAACGACTGGAAGTTCTCTTTCCCATCCGTCCGAAACTTAAACTCATGAATCAAAAGCTCAAAAGGCTTACGAGAGCTGTTAAATATACTTCACTCTCTGACATATGGGCGGAGATAGACTACAATGGCAGAAGTGAGGTGGACAAGCCCAATATTGTACAGAAATGCAAGGAAAGATGGAAGAGGAACGCAAAGCCAAAGTAAGTATTCAGGCATAAAGATAATTCAGGATAACAATTTAACAATCAAACTTTAAATATGGGTTGGGGAGCATTATTGAAAGCAGCAGTCAGCTTAGGAGGAAGAGCTATAAAAGCTGTAGCTAAATCGGCAGGGGGTGCAGTAGTACATCCACAGCAAACGCTAAAAGGATTAGGAAGTGCCACCAAGTCTGCGGCCATAGGTGGAAGCCTGGGTTACATCGGTTGGGAAAAACTGACTACAGACAAAAGCGTAGTGGGTATTGTCAGCGATGCCGTCATAGGCGAAGAAACAACACAAAAGGTTGGAGATACAGTTTCGAATATAGGTGAAGGTATGAAAGAGGTGAAAGACTCTGTAACTGGTTTCACTGAAAATTTCAATGATGCCATCACCAGTGCAGACAGCAAATGGAGCGGTATGAGCAAGTTCCTACAAGGTATTTTCTCCGGGAACGGTGGAAACATGATGGGGAACTTTTTCAGCAATGTAGGCAAAGGTAATGTCTCCGGTCTGAGTCTCATCGGACTTGTAGTGGCTGCACTACTTGTTTTCGGAAGATTCGGATGGATGGGCAAGATAGCTGGAGCTGTGCTTGCCATGATGATGATAGGAAACAATGTAAATATGAACGAGGCACTTGCCAGTGAGAAGAAACGACCTGCTACACAAAGTCAAGACGAAAGTCAACAGTCGGAGGTTGCGCAAGGCACTGGTGGCGGCAGACGAAGATGATAGTAAAATTTATAAACAGATATAATATGCAATATACACAAGAAATGATTCTTCGTTCAGACAGTGGATACTGTATGCCCTACGAAGAAAAAGGCCGTGATGTACAGATGAGTCTTGGCTACGGTAAACAGAAACATCCGCATACAGGGGAACCTTTTTTTCATCATGGTGTGGATCTCAAGGCTAACCATTATCTTCTTTCAGCAGTTGCAACAGGAAAGATTACTGGACTTGGGAATGATGCCGTACATGGTATCTATCAGGTGACACGCTATGGAGACTACGAGGTAAAATACGCACACCTCTCGAACGTTTTTGCCAACTACGGAAGTGAAGTCAAGGCCGGTCAGGTTATTGCCGTAAGTGGCGAAATACTCCACATGGAGGTCAAGTATAAAGGAGAAGAGCTCAATCCTCTGGAGTTCCTGACCATGATATACAGTAACTTGAAAGTCATGGAACAAAATGGGCAACCAGGTGCGGTACCACAATTTGTGACACTGGATATGGATGTCAGAACCATGTATGACAAAGACAGCAAGGAGATAGAGAATCTGATGATGCGTTTTTTTCCGGACTACATGAAAGACATCAGTCTTGGAGCCTACACGTTGCCGGAACATACACAGTTCACTTTGAGAAATATTCTCTCACTGTCGGCTACAAAAAATTACTTCTATGAAACCATCCCTAGTATGGCCAATCCATTGGGTATGAGCGCACGAAGTATACCGATTGCAGAACGGGTACAGAATCTGCTTATCGGTGATTTCCTGAACTATCTTGCCCTGCGTCATCAGATATTCCTTTCCTGTTTAAGTGATCACGAAAAAAAAAAGCACATGAACTGGCCATAGCAACCAGTGGACTTATTGATCCATTGGCAGAGCTCGATATTGATGTTCAAAGCTTCGATATTCCCCGTATGGTGAGCGTGTATCCGGATAAGTCCGGTATCAGATGGTGGACGATTAACGAATATAAAATACTATTGCTCTGTATATCAGTGGATTACAATTAAATTTGCGACAACGAGTAACAGAGAAGTAACAGCAACAAATTTTTATAGATATATTGCCGCAAATGGTTGAACACATGCAAAGATAGTAAAAAAAGCGGGATTTCGTGCAACGTCAATGAAATGAGGGGAAGAATCCAATTTTGGGAACGGACGGACCCCGGAGGTGTCTGAATGTGCCAGACCGACACAGTCTAAAATGACCGCTTACACACAAATGGGGATGTGCCGGGACTCCCTTTTCAAAGAAATTACCCCTGCCACAGATAGTTGTAGCAGGGGTAAACTTCCTATTCGGGCATTGTGACACCCTCATCGGACATTCCCCGAATAGTCCCGTGCTCCCGCGAGATGATCTCTTCGATTTTACCAAGGACGGTTTAAAGCATCGGATGGAGTAATCGAGAGGAAGTTTTTTGGGAATCGTATATGGCTATCAGTTCGCTTTAATCAAAGAATATCGAGAAATTCCAATATGTACCCATCATACGCATGGAGCCACCACTGGGCCAACAGACCGATTGACAATGTCCAGAACATCAATCCCCAAAACTTGACCGGGTCGCAATCCTTTCCGATAATATACACGACAAACAGCGAAATGAGGGCCAACACCCCAAGCAGCACAAGGATATATGAGAGCCAGATGATGCCGACATTGGAATGTTTGTCCAAGCAAGTCATAAATGCTCCGAATAATCCGGATGCAATCATCAATACTACTATGTAAGTGGTATTGTTATCTTCATCTTCGGGCATGTATCCTTGAATGAGAATCGTCAATCCCGAAAGTGCCGTCAAGACAAGAAGTACTATTCCTAAAATATATAACATACTAAAACCTGAATGAACAAATGCAATCACCAGTCCCAGTCGAACCGTTCGATATCCTCTTCGACAAGCAGATCACCGGACTGCACCTCGATAAAGGTCAGGTCGGAGACGGCCTTTATCGTATGTCTGACACCTTTATTGATTGTAACCGTATCACCTCTGCCGACAACCGACATGACACCGTCGAGTACCAGCATACCCTCACCGTCTATGAATGTCCATACTTCATCGCGATGGCGGTGTACCTGATAGCTGATACACTTGCCGGATTTGATTTTCAGTTGCTTGGTAAGGGATTTGTAACCGTCGGGGAACTCAACTGTATCGACCACCTTGTATTCGCCCCAGCGACGCTCCTCGAACATCGGCCGACGTTGCAGGCGGTCGGCATAAGCCATGATGTTTTCGCTCTTGCCCTTGTCCGAAATCAGGATTCCGTCGTTCGATGCCGCAACAACCAGATTCCGTGCACCGATGCACATGATTGGCAGTTCGAGTTCGTTGATGACATGCGTATTCCCGGATTCATCATCCATAACGACATTGCCGATAGTGTGTTCCGACAGTTCATCAGTCAGCGTGTTCCATGTGCCGAGGTCTTTCCACTCTCCTGCAAAAGGCACGACTGCGACCGACTGCGCCTTCTCGGCGACCTCGTAGTCGAAACTGATTTTCGGGAACTCCCCGTAACGGGAACGGATTTCCGCAAACGTGCCGGCTCTGATGTACCGGGCCACGATATCCGTCATATACCCCAACCGGAAAGCGAATACCCCTCCGTTCCAGAATGCACCCTCGGAAATCAATCTCCCGGCCGTCGGCACATCCGGCTTCTCGGTGAAACGGGAAACCCGGTATATTCCGGACTCGTCATTGCCGGGCACCGGTACAACATACCCGTATTGGGCTGACGGATAAGTCGGGCGGATACCCATCAGCACCAGTTCGGCCGCATCGTTCTTCACGGCTTCCGCCATCCTGCGGATCGTTTCGAAATAACCGGCTTCCGTATAAGGGTCGCAGGGCATGACGATTACAACTTCATCTGCGGAGCATTTCCGTTCGCAGGCCAAATACGAGCTTGCAAGAGCGATAGCAGGGAAAGTATCCCGGCGCTCCGGTTCCGTAACTACGGGAATCCCGTCGCCAAGCTGGTTGATGACGACGTCCCGCTGCGACCGGCTCGTTGCCACGGTAATCGGATCGCAGATACCGGCTTCCCGTAATTGCCGCACCACACGTTGCACCATCGACTCTTTCGAGCCGTCAGGCGCGGTCAGCAGCTTGATGAATTGTTTGGAACGTGTATTATTGGAAAGCGGCCACAGGCGTTTGCCCGAGCCGCCGGATAATAATATGATTTGCATAGATTATATCCTTTTATGAGTTTACATCACAATGTCCGGATGCGGGTGGAGCCGTTCTGTCGCAGGTTTTCGCCTATGTGTCGCCGGTGTCGTTCAGCCCGAGGGCGTTCAGCTTGTTGTAGAGGGTGGACTTGCAGAATCCCAGCAGCTTGGCGGCCTTGCGCTTGTTGCCGCCGGTCTGCCGCAAGGCGCTCAGGATGCGCTCCTTTTCCTCGGCCTCCCTTTGCAGGGCGAGGGCGGCGGATTCCGCCTGCTCCTTCTCTTTCCGCAGGGCCTCCTCCCGTTCCACCAGCCGGTTGTGCGCCTCTATGGCGTCGGGACGGCTGCGGCGCACGAAGCCTCCTACGCTGTTGTACTGCAACCCCAGCCGGTCGGCGATGGAGCGGAGCGGCTCGGTGGTCGTCTCGTACAGGCGTACCGCCTCGCCGTATTTCTCCATGCTGCGGGCGAGGACCTGACGGCCGTCCGCCAGCCGCGTCATGCCCAGACGGGCGGCAAGCTCCGGCTCATGCTCCCGCACATACTCGCGGAACGTCTCGGGATGCAGCCCGAACTCCCGGGCCACCTCCGCAGTGGGGCGTCCGGTCTCTTTCAGGCAGGCTATGGCGCCGGCATACTTCGCGGCGGTGGATTTCAGGTACTGCTTCGTGCGGGAGAGGTCGACGGCCTCCCCCTCGCGGCACTCGTACCCGCGGTGCTCCACGATCAGCCTGCGGTTCCATATCCGCAGGTGGTTGCGCAGGCCGGTCACGGTGATGCCCGTAGCCTCCGCTATCTGACGGTGCGTCAGGGCGGTGTCGCGGTAGAGCCGCAGGGCCTCGCGGTACTTCTCCGTCTGTCCGGCCTTCGGCTCGTGGCGGGAGCCGTTGCCCGTCAGCGCGCCCCGCACCTTGGCCCCCGACTTCGCCCGCTCGCGCTTGTCGGCACGCTTGCGCACGAAGTCCTTGTGGTAGAACAGCAGGTGCTCCCGAAGTCCGGAATACGATAGGCCGTAGAGGTCGGCGGTGCGGCGTATGGTGTCGTCGGTGGTGCGTAGGTGTTCCACCGCTTCGGCGTACTGCTCCTTGCACCAGGGCTTGACACCCCGGTGCTGGTTGTCGTTCATGCCCAGCCTGTGGCGTTCCCGCTCGCGCCGCTCGATGATTTCGGGATAGTGGTTCCGCAACTGGCTGCCCAGACCGGAGGGGTCCAGGTGGAACATGTAGGCTATCTGCGAGACGTTGTACTCGATGTAGGCGATGTCGTCGCAGGCGCGGATGGCCTCCCCGTACTTGGCGCGGGAGGCGGCGGTCTGGCCGGAACGCTTGCGCAGTCGGGTCGCCGCCGCCTCTTCGGGCGCAACCTCCATGCCGTAGCGGGCGAACATCAGCTCGCGGTGGCAGGAATGGAGGAAAGAGCGGAACGCTGTGAACGGTACGCCCGTGCGGGCGCAGATTTCCCTCACCGGCAGGCCGGTCGTGCGGTACAGCTCGATAGCCTCGCGGTACTTCTCCTCCGTCTCAGGGCTTGGGGTTCTCATGCCGTGCTTCCGGCTTTCAGTCTTCTTTCCCATCGTGTTCCTGTTCCGTTGATGTTACGGGCCGTGATGACGGGCCGGGTATCTTTCGGACATGTACGGATGAACCGCACAGCGCGGCGGCTGTCTCGCGGTGTGTCACAAGGATGACCGTCCTGTCGCGCACCTGCCCGGAGAGGCGTTCCAGCAGGAGGCGTTCCGTCTCCCCGTCCAGCGAGGAGGTCGGCTCGTCCAGCAGCAGTACCCTGCCGGGACGGAGCAGGGCACGGGCTATGGATATGCGTTGCGCCTGCCCCTCGCTGAGACCGGCGCCCTGTTCACCGCAAAGGGTGTCCATGCTGTCGGGCAGGGTGTACACAAAGTCGGCGGCGGCCGCATGAAGGGCCGCACGCAGCTCCCCGTCGGTCGCGTCGGGATTACCCATCAGGAGGTTGTCGCGTATGCTGCCGCTGACAAGCGTGTTGCCCTGGGGCACATAGGAGAGGTTGCACCGCGTGAGCGGTGATACGGCGGTATCCCTTTCCTTGTCGTAGAGCGTCACCTGTCCGGCGTCCGGCGACAGCAGGGCCAGCACCAGCCTTATGAGGGTGCTCTTGCCGGCCCCCGTCTCTCCGACGACAGCGGTCAGGCTGCCCGGGGCAAAGTCATGGCTGAAATCGTCCAGCACCTTGCGGTTGCCCCCGGGATAGGCGAAGCTCAGGTGCGTCATGCGGACACCCGGCACACCGTCCAGACGGACCGGTGCTCCCCGCTGTTCCACGGGAACGGCGGCAAGCTCGGCCAACCGTTCCGCCGAGGTGACGGTACGGATGAACGCGGGTATCTGCCGGCTGAGGTCGACCATAGGACCCTGTATCTGCGAGACCAGTTGCAGGAAGGCGGTCATCACGCCGAAGGTCACCGTACCGTCGCGCAGGCCGTACACCCCCCAAAGGAAGGCCGTGGCGTAGCCCGCCGCGAAACCGGCCAGCACCACCGCGCGGGAGAACGCCGAATAGTCCGCACGCCGCATGACCTCCTCCCGCAGGCCGGACTGCAAGAGGAGCAGCCTGCCGACTGCCCGAGGCGTGAATTCCAGCGTGCGGACCAGTATGCGGTGTTGCAGGTATTCCTGCATGTGGCTCTGTATGCGGCCCTCGGCCGTGCGGATACGGCCGGAGAACGCCCTCATCCTGCGCATATAGGCCTTGCTGAGCAGCAGGGCCGCCGGCATGATGAACACGACGGTGCAGGCCAGACCCACGGACATGGATGCGAGAAGCCAGAGCGCACCGGCCAGCTGTACCGACAGTACCGTGACAGCGGGAATGCCTCGGCACAGCGTGTCGGTGACGGAGGCCGTGTCCTCGACCATCCGGTTGAGGATGTCGCCCGTATGCAATGCCTCGCGCCCGGTCAGGCGGCTTTCCATCTGCCGTTCAAAGAGGGCGCTGTTCAGCCCGTTGCGGAAACGGATTTCCGTGCGGCTGCCCAGCCGCGTGCCGGCCGCCGACAGCAGCGGCCTTACCGCCAGGCACGCCACCAGCAGCGCGACAAGCAGGTCCATGTCGCCGCCGCCTCGTCCCGTGGCCGCGTCGATAAGGCATTTCGACACCCACACCGAGAACAGGGATACCCCGGCATGGGCAATCCCCGTCAGGCTCCGGGCCATGACAGGCAGGCGGTATCCGCCCGACACACGCCACAGCCACCTTATGCAGTCGTTCGTACTCATATTTCTTTTCATTTCCCTGTGTTCCCTTTCCCGCGCCTCCAACGCCTCCAACGGCGGCACAGGGCCAGAATGTACCTGCGGACGGGCAGCAGCCCCTTCCAGAGGCGTACCCTCCGCATCTCCTGCGGAGAGCGGCAGACCACATACCGCCCGTCGCGTATGATTTTCACTACCGTGGCGCACACGTCCTCCGCCCGGCACAGCTCCGTGCCGCATACGTTTCCGTCCCCCATGAGGACGAAGGCGTCAGCCGCCGTACTGTAGACACGGTGCAGCACATAGCCCCTTCCGGGCAGGCGGGCCAGCACGATGTCGTCCACACGCACGCTCCGGCTTCTTTGCAGGACCACGCAGTCACGGCCGCCCACGATGAAGGGGAACATGCTGTCCCCCTTGGCACGCAGTGTCACCGTATGCCCGGAGGAAAGCAGGGAAACGACATCGGCAAGCAGCATGTCGTTGGGCAATGTCACTTTCTCTTCCTGTGTCATGGGATTATGCGGCCCGGGTACGGGCCGTAGACAAGAAGATTTCCTTCCCGGTTACGCTTAATCGGGAAGAAAATCCAGACAAAACAAACAGGCGGATTCAGTGCGTACAGCCGGAAATCTCACATTCCACGGCTGTGGTAGAAATCCGCCAGGGGGCATCTTAACTTGTCTTTCCACATCTTTTCGGGCCGGTGTCCGGCAGCATCGTATCCGTATCCGGTTATCCCTGTATCGTCCGGCAGTGAAAATGTAAGGAAGACGGACTCCTCCGCCTTCCTTACATCCCCCGCGCTTTTCACAAAGGGCGGGGAGGCTCTCTCATCTTCATGTCCGTCCCGCCGGATTCATCCGCAGGAGGGACACGGATGACCCGTGCGCTTTTCGCAAAGGGCACAGGGTACCAACATTCCTTTACTGTTTCCTGGCTATGTCTGTTTTCCGGCCGGAAAGCGGAAATAGCCGGCCTGCCCGAAATCCGGCGCCGTGACGGGCGGCCGGAAACCGGCAGGATTTTACAGGGAAAGGCGGGATGTCATTATTCGCCGCGTGTGATAACCGCACGGCTCAGACGCGGGTCGTTGTAGAACATGTTCTCCACGCCGCCCTTGTAGTCGATGCGGAGCTGTTTCTCGCTGACACCGAACTCGTTCACCAGACAGTCATATACGTTCTCGGCACGTTCCTTGCTCAGGCGCTCGTTGCCCTTGCGGTTACCCGTGCCCGCGTCGGCATAGCCGGTGATGGTATATACGGCATCCGGGTCGCCCGACTTGATGATTTCGGCCAGCAGTCCCAGGTTGGCGCGCGCCTCGTTGCTCAGTTTCGTCTTGTTGATCTGGAAGATGACGAGGTTGGCGGCGGCAATCTTCTTCACGATGGTCTGTGCCTTCTGCCTGTCACCGTCGGCAAGGGCCTTCTTCAGACGCTCGTTCTCGGCGCTCATGTCGTTCAGCTTCGAGCGCATGCTCTCCAAGTCACCGTAGTTGTAGACATATCGGGTGACGGTCTTGCTGCGGCCCCAGCCGCGGTTCTTGAACTTGTAGGTCAGGCCGATGGTGGCGGAGAGGTTGCCCTCGCCGAAACGTCCGCCGCCCTCGCCGTCGAAACGGTCGTTGACGAACATGCCGCGCACGTCGAGGTTCAGGTCAAGCGCGTCGGAGAGGCGGAAGCTGTTGAAGACACCGACATTGGCGCTCACCTCCTTGGCGGAAGGCGAATCGTACACGCGTGCCCAGCCGAGACCGGCATACGGGCTGCAATTCCACACACGATTGGGGTTGTAGCCGCAGAGCAGGTTGGAGAGATTGAACAGCACGTCGGCATGAAGGTTGCCCATGTTGTATTCCGACTCCTCCAGCCAGTGGGGGGCGCCGCCGCCTTTCACGGGGGTGCCGTTGCCATGTGCCGAGTCCTCGTTACCGCCCGGGTGCTTGGTGGCGCCCCTGCTCTTCAGGCCGCTGTACATGAGGCGTACACCGATTCCGGGAGTGAACCATTTGCCCACGGCCACATCCAGTGCCGGCGCCAGACGCTTGCCGAATGACTGCTGCTTGTCGTGGTCGCCGAAATAGATCTGGGCACCGGCACCCGCGCTGATGAACCAGTTGTCCCAGAAACGGTTGGTCTCCACTTTGTACTTGTCCGTACTGTACTCCACCTTTTCCTCCACTGCTTCGGAGGTCTGTGCGAAGGCCGGACAGAGAGCCAGGGCACATACGGCAGTTAAAATGTTTCTCTTATTCATATCTGTTAATTGTTAAATAGTTGAATTCCAATATAATTGTTATTTCAAACCGTTGATGGCGGTATTCATGTTGTTCAGACGCTCGGTATAGCAGGCCTTCATGTTCTCTATGACCTTGTCATAGTCCAGACGCTCGTCGCCGCTGAAGTCGATGTACCAGCCGTATCCGGTACGCTCCCGCGACTCTATCGGCCATATCCGCTGGTTGTAAGTGTCGGAGAGCCTGTTGGCCTCACCCAGCCTGTCGATGGTGGCGGTCACGCCCTGCAATACGGGATAAAGCGTCTGCCAGCGGCTCTTGACTGTGGCCCTGAACGTGGCGTCACCAAACAGCTGCGGATACCACATGTAGGGCGCGTCGCCATCGTTGCCCCCGGTGTAGCTGTACTGCGTGTAGAGCAGCGTGTTTGTACCGAAACTCAAATTGCTGTGACCGTAGCCGCGGTTGATCGCATTGATGTTCTCGATGTTGGGGAAGGTCTGGTAGTCGAAGTCCCACACGGGTCCGGCGCAGAGCTTGCCGGTTCCGTCCTTGTACATGTACACGCTCTTGGGGTGGCGGTACTCGTTGTTCATCGTCAGCTCCTGCACTATCCAGTAGTCGGCCACCGAGTTGATGTCGAGTTTCTCGTAGGCACCCGTATAGTTCCCATCATGCAGCTTGGTTTCGATGTCCTGTACCCAGTTCTTCACATAGTTCCATATCGTATTGTCGGTTATCACGTCCTTGCTCTGGCAGGGCAGGTTGCAGTACGAGGTACGGAACTTATTGTACTCGTCGTAGTTGTCGTCGAACTCCAGCAGGTAGCCGCAATTGGCGGTGGTGGCGGTTCCCCCATCTTTCACAACATCCTCGAAACCGTCCTGTATGGCCAGACGGTTCTTGTCTATCTTTATCTGCTCGCACAGGAAGTAGTTGCCCACATGCACGCCGTTGAGCACCAGCTCCACGCTCTTGCCGTGCGGTTGCCAGGGCAGGCCGGGAGCGTCCGTGCCGCTGAAAGCCGCGCGCACCTTGTCGGCGATGTCGAAGGCCACGCCGTTGCGCATCAGCGAGCGGTCTATCCAGTTGGCCAGCAGGCACCAGCGCTTGTGCTTCTTCATTCCGAGGACTTCCGTCTTCGATGCCAGCTTGATGGCAAGGGGCTTCTTGGGGAAGTTGCTCGTCGAGTTTCCGCGCAGGCGGAAGCCACAGTTCATTTCCGCCAGCGAAGCGACGCCGTTCTCGTAGATGGCGATGCGGTCGGTCTCGGTGAAGTCGGCACTCTTGGCGGGCACCGTCATGTCGAGGAACTGCACCGAGCCGCCGGAGTTGCCGGTCATCACCACCACGGGAAGGCCCGTGTTGGTCACCGTCACCACATAGTCGCGGCTCATGCCTCCCGCTGTCACCGTATAGGTCACGGGCGACCTGAAATCCTGCGCGCTCACGCCGCTGGTCTGCTCCGCACCGTCCACCGTCACAGTGGCTCCTTCGGTCACGGTGAAGGTCGGCACTAAGGTGAAGTCATAGAGATAGGGTATGCACCCGCTTATCTCGCCTTGGGGATTACCCTCTTCGGTGGTGACGGTCAGTTCCTGCCCCGTCACGCTTCTCACCGTGGTTTTGCTGCCGTCGTAGTAGGCCTCCCTTGCCAGGATCTTGCCCTTGTTGCGGGCGGCCTCAAAGCCGAACGAGAGGATTTCCGGCTCTTCACCGGCGGTGATGTCCTCTATCGTCAGGCCGTTCTCCTCCACCGTGGCGGCGGCGAGGTGAAGCGGGATGTCATAGCAGCCTCCCGCCGCGAGGTCCTGCCGGGCCGTCACCCTGAAACTTATCCGGTGCTTGTCCGTGGCAAGATGTATCTGCAATACCTGTCCGCTCCTTATCACGGGGGCGATGCAGGCATAGGCTTTCACCTTGCCGGTAAGCGCGGGCTCGTCGGTCAGGTTCACTGCCAGACCGGTAACGGCCTCGCCATCCACGGGAGCAAGCCCCGCGTCGAGGTCGGTCAGGTTCATGGTGAACTCACCGGCCCAAGGCTCGGCCTTTCCGTCGCTCTCCTCCGGCTCTTCCACATGAATGCTCACCAGACGCTCGTCGGTGCTGACGCCATCCACGCCCGAGGCGTCCACCTCGAAGCGGAGCATGGCCACCATAGGGCGGAAAGCGAAGTGCCACGAGTCGCCGCGCCGTGTCACCGTGGAGCTTGCCTTGATGTCGTTGTCGGAAATGGAGGCCGCACCGGTCCAGTATTGTTCGACGGCGACTGTCACGGGTATGGCCGCCGCATCCGTGGCATCTTCCCGGTAGGGATAATAGGCATGGAGCGGCGTGTCGCCCGATGTCACCTCACCGGTGAAGGTGGCGGTGGCGGCGGGTTCGGTATGGGTTCCCTCGAACGGGGCGTTGACGGTCGACTTGCCGAACACGCCGATTTGGTCGTCGACCGACCAGAGGATGCCGGTGACACCGGCGGTGGAGCCGGCCTCGTCGATTTGCGAGCGCGAACCGGCCTGTGAGCATGGGGCTGTTTCCGCCGTTATCTCAATCCGTTCTTTTCCCCCGGACAGCACATCGGTGTCGGCACACCCCGCCGCAAGAACGGTGATGAGCGCCGACAACAGGCAGCCGGAGGAGTATTTCTGTATTCTCATGTCTTTTTAAAGATTTGTAAGTAATGTCGATGCGTTCCTATTCCACGCCGAAGCCCACGCCCTTGTCGGTGTAGCTGCTGTCGTAGGAATTGCCCCCGGTGGAGCCGGAGGTGGAACCGTCGCGCACGCAACGCACGCCGTAGGCATTAAGATTGTACGACGAATACTTCGTCTTGACCGTACCGACGACTCCGGCATTATACCCCGTTCCCGACAGTCCTTTGTCAGGCTCGGTATAATTACCCGAACCGGTAAGCCAATAGAAATGATAAAGATGCATCGACATGGCACTGTAGTCATTGATGTCGCTTGTACTGAGCCAAAGGTAGGAGTTCAGGGCATAGTCGCTGCGCTTACCGGACGGATTGGGGAACCTGCATCCGCCCATAGGATAATATCCGCCTTCGGTATCGTCCTCGGTCTGCCGGAAGTAGATGCCGTAACCGAAGATCTTACTCTTGTTGTCGGAGGTATTGCAGGCGAATCCGATGCGGTTCCGGTGGATACCCTTGGGTAGCCAGCGTTCCGTAGTGCCGGACATCTCCGTGCTTACAATACATTGGATGTAGTCATAAGTAAGATTCGGGACCGTCACACCGTCTATCGTGCGAAATCCGGTGACTCCTTTCATTTGGATATCGGTTCTGTCCGGCGTGATGAAACGGGTGAAAGTGGCGCTGTTCGCCACACGATAGCCTACAGGAGAGGGGTCGTAGATGGTCTTGACATCCGTCCATCCTCCATCGGTGACGGTCTTTTGTGAGGAGTCGCCCCACAGGAGCCGGTTGTCCTCGCCCAGCCAGCTCGAACAGTCGCCTACGGCCGGCTTGTTGATGATATAGCCGGGGCGAAGCACCGATGCGGCAATGGTGGCTTCGGTCAGGGTGGCGGGCTGCCACACGGGATAGGAAGAGGCGATATCCGTCGCCACGCCATCCACATAATAGACATCGCTGTTGGGAATCGGGTCTTTGCGTCCCCACTGGTAGAGCATATAGCTGCATACCTTGCGTTCCGCTTCGTCGGTACGGACGGTCTGCAAGCGTTCATCTTCGGTACTGAGAAATGCGCCGAGGTTACGGTCCATGATGGTGAACGAGCTGCCGGACTTCGTGGTGATGACATTATCGTGCGGCAGCGTGTCGCCGGTGCCCCAGATGTGCCAGCTCCACAGGATGTCGCCCGTGCATCCGTCGCCGCTGTAGACGGCAATCAGGGCGTTGCCCGTGTTCCCGGTGGCGGTGTAGTACACCCGTCCGTCGTCGGCAAGGCGGACGCTGCCCTCGTCGATGAAGCCCTGCGTATCCTGCCACAGCACTTTGGCGGACTTCGGATTTATCTTCGACGAGGTGACATGGAAGCCGGCGCCGGGGATGATGCCCTTGTCGCCGTTGCCTATCTGACGGGCGTAGAACGAGTGCTCGCCGGCGGTGGTTATCATGTAGCAGTTGGCGGTCTCCTCGGCCGGTTCATCGGGTTCGTCAACATCCTTGATGACGGCACCGTTGTTGGCGAGCACCGTGGCGTTGAGCGGGACATCGTAGAACGCGCCTCCCTCCATCGTGCCAAGCAGCGTGGCGGTGAAGGTCGCGACATGCCGGTCGGTGGTGATGACGAAGTCGAGCTTGGTGCCCACGGTGCATCCGGGAGCTGCCACGGCGTATGCCGTCACCTGACGGGACAGGGCGGGCCGCCCTGCCATGTCGACCGTCAGCGTGGCGGCGGCATCAACCGGTGTCAGGCCTGCGTCAGGGTTGTTCAGGTCGCAGGTGAAGGCTCCCGACAGGCTGCCCGTGCCGGCTGTCATCCGTATCGACAGCAGCGTCTCGTCGGCGGCCAGCCCGCTGACTGCGGAAAGGTCGATTTGCAGGCGCAACAGCGTGACCATCGAACGGAAACGCATGCGGTAGGAACCGTCGGACTGCCGTTCGGCCAACGAGGACGCCTTGAAGTCGTAAGCGGCCACCGAAGTGACATCGGAGTAGGTCTGCACGGCGGGGATATTCACAGGAACGGCCGCAGCGTCGGCCGCACCCTCCGTATAGGGGTAATAGGCTGTCGACGGGGTGCCGGAGAAAGTGCCGGAGTAGGAGAAGGTTGTCTCGTCGGCGGCAGTCTCATTGGCGGATGTGAAGCATACATTGGACTGCGATGCGCCGAATACGCCTATCCTGTCCCCCGGACTCCATTGCATCACAAGGCTGCCGTCGTCGGCGATACCGCCCACCTGCGACCGGGAGGAGACACCGGAGAGTCCGGTGTTGACCGCCCGGATTGCCGTCAGGGGTTGTGCGGAGGGCATGTCGCCCTCCGCCGTACAACCCGAGAATGCGGCCGCGGCAAGCAAGCCCGACAGCAAAATCGTTATCTTGATTTTCATAAAATAGTATCTGATTGTTTATTATTTGATTATCGAACCGCCGGGACGGTAGGATGAGTCATGGGTGGCCTGCGGTGAAGCGGACGGTTCCACGTCGCGGACAGGACGGATTCTGAAATCTCCGCTATATTCCTTATAGAGGGACATATATGGATTTGTTTCGGGAACTACCAAAAATGGATTCGGCTTTTCTGCTTTTGTCGCGGTAAAGAATGTACCCGACGCATAATATATGCCGTTCGTAGGCATACCCAGCTCGCTCCAATATCCCAGCATCAAGGCCAGCTCGCGCTGGTTGGGCACGCGCCACTGTCCTTTGTCCTTGCCGTCGGCATCCTGCGTATAGTTGGCGGCGGCGAGGTTGACCAAGGCCTTTATCTCATCCCGGGTAAATTCAGACTTAGTTCCACCTTTATTGGAATCAATAACGGTGGAACCGCCGTTTTTGACCAAGTATTTATATTTACGGTCGCTCCAAGAATAATTCCTATCACTTTCGAGTGTCACATAATTGCCGTTGTCGGCAATTATGTATAAATACTGAGTGGTATTCCACTGCCCCCAACTAGTAGTACCTTTTACTGTTCCTCTAAATGTCCAGTATGTACCGTCTGTGCTTGCGTTGGATTCGGATATTTCTGTAGCTTTACTAAGGCTATTCGATGTTCCCATGTAGTATTTACGACCGGAAACTATCTTGATTTGCACTGTTGCAGTAATATTATCTGAGGTATTGTCGTTACTTTGGACAAGTGAAATCTCCGGTACATATGAATTTTCAATAGAAGTTATATTCAAATCGCCTGAAGCCACCTCAAATGCCAGCGGAACAGTGTTACTATACTCACGCTCTTTATGATTTGCCGCGTATTCTCCTGTCATTATTGAATTACGGACACATGAACTCGACAGGTTGGATAGCGTGATTATTTTACCGCTGCATGTAGAGAACGTTGTCGGTGTTTCGCTGTATTTGCTATCGTTCAGGTTTCGGACGCAACGCATGTCCCTGTCTGTTGAAATTGTACCTTTATTATCCCATTTATAGTCGCCAAAAGACGCTCCCTCGATAGCCCACCATACTGATGAGTTACCTCCCGTGCTGGTGAATAAAACGCCTTCCGGACCGTCAACATTTGTTGCATTTTTCAAATTTGTGGCATTGTACGGACGATATGAACCGAGGTTGTTATCGCCCAACCAAAGAGCAATGCACTGGTTTCGGGCAGGCACATACCACTTCAGTTCGTTGTCCGAGATTTTGCCGTCATCATTCGTGTCGCGGTTGCGTGACATGGCGGCCAGGTAAGACTTTTTATAAGAAGCGGAGAAATTGAATTTGACATCGGCTTTGCTGCTTTCATTAACCGAGACTACCCAACCGGCCTGTTGGTCGTAATTACTATTGCTGTTTTCTTCGTTAATCAGTAATTTAGTGTTATTCCAGCCGTTGGTATTGTTTAAGCCGTCAGGCATGGCATCGCCTCTCGGCATGCCGGTCTCATCCTTATTCCACTCGTTGTTTTTCTCGATACCGAAAGGATTGTCGACAGAGCCGTCGGTGGGATAAACGGTCCAGATAGAGGCCTGCGAGAAGGAGATGATAGTGTTCTCCACAACGGAACTCTTGCCGTCGGCACTGATGTGCTTTGTGGTACAAATGTTCATCGTACGCCCGCCGGAATAGTTGACAAATTCACTTAACTGTGCATTACCGCCGGTGGGATTCTCGGTATAGAAAAATTCGTCGATATAAGCCGTAGTGTATAAATTTCCATCCTTGATAATGAAGTGCTCACCGGTGTTGTCACGGTCGCTTGTAGAGCCATTCAAGTTGCTGATTTCTTTCAGCAGTCCGTGCACATCGGTACGGACGGATTCATCCAAGCCGCCGAATTTGCCGAAGGTAAGGTCGTCGAGAACATCGCCGGACTGTGGCTTCGTGAAGTGAATCCATTTATAATCCTTGGAGTCGTCGCCGACAGTCATATCGGCGCTGATGCCATCTGTTGTACGGCTGTAAGGCGTTTTGACATAGAACATCGGATTTTTGAACTCATCGACAGGTATTTTCAGCAACACCCTTTCAAAATGGGCATCCAGGTCGAGCTTGATGGTACCGTCGTCCATGCGGACAAGGTCGCCCTCGGCGCCCGGTTGCGGTTCTGCGTCAAAGTTCTCGGCAGAAGCCTCGGTGATGATGTTGTTCACACCTTTGACCTTGACATTGTAGGTGTACTTCACATTGCGGCGGATGGTGAAGTTGTCGATGCCGCCACGGGTAGCGTCGAAGTCTCCCAGCTGGATGGTATATTTCACGTCACCGTCGTATATGGCGGTCTCGTCGGACGACGCATTTCTCGGGCCGTTGTAATGGCCTTCGATAACGATGTATGTGCTCTTTTCGGGTGCATACTTGAACTTCTCGTTGGTTTCGCTCTCGCGCTTCTCACGCATCTTGACATCCGTAAAGTTGGAGTCTTTCGCCCTCTGCACGTTTTCCGGCATATAGAACTCGAAGCTGTTAGGAGTGCCGTCCGAAAAAGCCAAGTCCTCAAAGTCGGAGAAGCTGTTGTTGCCCTCGTAGGACAGATTGCCGGGCTTGGTGCCTTGGTCTCCTCCCCAGCCAGAGCGCTCCATGAGCGTTGACGACTGCGAGTAGTGGTAGATGCTGTAGCGTTCGGGAGTGAAGGTAATGCCATCTACTGTACTGATATTGAAAATCACCTTGGCTACGGCGCGGCGCAGATGCACGCGGGTTTCATCGGTATTGCCGAAGGAGTTTTCACCCTCGTATATCTCGATGCTGCCGTCATCGCGGCCGTATATGCCGGTCATGGGCGTATTGTTAATGATATCGAGGACGTTGGCACTGGACTCACGGGCAAGTATCGCGCTTTTAAGCTCGTCCAGCGACTTGGAGGCGTATCCTTCGGCGTCATACGAGCAGAAGCCGTTACCCCAGTTGGCCAGCGCGTAGAGGTAGTATTCGCCGCTCATAAGCTCGTTATCGTTTAGATCGGTCTCTCCCGGAGATATGGTTACCGTATAGAGACGGTTGGAGTTATCATTGCCATCACTGCCGATTCTCCAGGAGCCCAGCTGGTCGATAACCTTTGCAAAAGCAGGTTTAGAAGTGTCCGACTTCTTATAGAAGAGGAACATCAGCTGGTTGAGGGCGGTTTCCTGTTCCACCCCGGCTCTCGTGACCACCGCATCGTTCAGATCCGGCACCACCATCTTGAATGTCAGCGAAGCGGGAAGCCCCTCTTTCACTCCTTTTTCCGCGATATCATCGTCGGAACAGGCCACGAACAGCAGGCAGCCCAGCAGTATCGGGAGGGCAGCCCTGACATAATTCTTTATCGTTCTCATAGTCGTTTCTCCTTTCCTTTATTCAAATGTCACATCATTTTCAACTGACACCCATTTGTCGACTTCAACTTCCGCCGTTTGTTTTTCCTTAATGGGCTGTGAAGCGCTGCAAAGGCTGTCTTCCAGTTCCACCTGAGTCCTCTTGGTCTCGGGTGCCTCGTAGGATTTCAAATCCGTTTTCTTAGTCTCGTTCATATTCTTTATAGTTTAAAAGTTAATGTATGTCATTTCTTTTTCCTGTGTTTTCCGTATCCGTATCCATAGCCGTAACCATACCCATAGCCGTATCCGTACCCGTATCCACGGTGGCGGGGGTCCACCCCGTTGAGGATGAGGGCCATGTTGCTGAGCTTGTTCTCGCGGTACAGCTCCTCCATGTCGGGCAGCTGGCGGCGGTCGAGCCTTCCGGCGCGCACCACGAAGATGGTGAGGTCGCTGATGCGGTTGCTGATGGTGGCGTCGGCCACGACACCCACCGGCACGTTGTCGGCGATGATGTAGTCATAGCGCCGGCGCAGCTCCGCCACCAGCTCGTCCAGGCGGCTGTCCATGAGCAGCTCGGCGGGGTTGGGCGCCACGGTGCCGGAGGAGATGATGTCGAGGTTGTCGTGTTCGGGGTCGGCATGTATGATGTCGTCCACGCCGATGCTGTTGTCGGCCAGGAAGTTGGTCACGCCCGCCGGGTGCTTGTGGAAGTGGCGGCTCAGGGTGCCCTTGCGGATGTCGAGGTCCACCAGCACCACCTTCTTCTTCGTGAGCACGAGGCTCATGGCGAGGTTGCGGGAGATGAACGTCTTTCCGGCGCCCTCGTTGAACGAGGTGAAGGTGATGACCTGCATCGGTCTGTCCTTCTTGGCCATGAATGCCATGTTGGTGCGCAGGATGCGGAAGCTCTCGGAGAGCATCCCGTCCTCACCGTCCTTGGCGACGCCCGTGCGGGCGGCCTCCCTGTCCTGTGGGATTTCCCCGAGGAAGGGTATGCTGACCGCTCCCTTGAGGTCCCTGCGGCTGTGCACCCGGGTGTCCATGAAGAGTATCATGAGGAACACCACGCCGGGCACTGCCAGCCCGACGAGCACCCCGAGCAGCAGGATGCGGTTGCGCACGGGCGAGACGGGTCCAGCGGGTCCGTCCACGCTGTCGATGGTGCGCGCGTTGTTGTCGGCCATAGCCTGCGAGAGGGCGTTCTCCTCGCGCCGGTTGAGCAGGAACATGTAGAGCGACTCCTTGATTTTCTGCTGGCGCTCGATGGAGAGCATCTCGCGCTCCTTGGTGGGCACGGTGGTGAAGCGCGCCTGTGCCTGCGCCTGGCGGCTGCGGGCGTCGTTGCGCTTCATGTTGATGCCGACGATCATGTTGTCGACGGCGCGGATGATGCTCTGCCTCAGGGCGTGTATGGTGTTGTTCAGCTCCTCCACCACGGGGTTGCTGTCGCTGCTGTCGTCGATGAGCTTGTCGCGCTTGAGCTTCAGGGCGTTGTACTGGCTGATCTGCCCCTCGATGCCGGCGTCGCTGATGCCCGTCCCCGAGGGGATGAGGTCGCGCTCCCGGGTGGGGTCGGTGAGGTAGTCCTTGATGAACCGCGCCAGCCTGAGCTGGGTCTCCTGCTGCTGCGCATCGGCGCTGTAGGCCTGCTCCTCGCCCGTGTAGCGTCCGGCCAGCGAGCCGATGTCCATCACCTGGTTGTGCTGCTTGAACGACTCCAGCTCGGTCTCCACGCCGCCCAGCTCGCGCTCGATGATAATGAGCCGCTCGTTGATGAACTCGGAGGTGTTCACCGCCACCTGGTTCTTGTCGTTGATGGCCTCCTCGTTATATACGTTGACCAGCGTGTTGAGCACGTCCTCGGCGCGCCTGGGCGAGGCGTCCTTCAGCGAGAGCACGAGGATGGAGGACTCGTCCTCCTCCTGCCGGATGCCCATGCTGCCCTGGAACCGCCCGGCCACGGCGTTCAGCGGGTTCTTGGTGACGCGTATCTCGCGGCCCGTCCACGACTTGCCCCAGTGGTCGGTGCCGGTCACCAGGATGCGCTCGTCACCGACTTTCAGCGTGTCGTTGAGCCGCACGTCGTAGGATTCCTTCGCGCTGGGAAGCCCCTCGAAGGCTGACAGCGTCACGGTATTGCCGCCGCGCGGCGTCACGGCGAAGGAGATGCGGCGCTCGGGCATCACGTTGATGAAGGAGACGCTCACCGGCGAGAGGTTGTAAAGCTCGTCGGTGCGCAGGCCCTTCTCCATGCGGTAGTCCACGTCGGCGTGCAGGCGCTGCACCACCTCGCGCATCAGACGCTTGGAGCGGAACTGCAATATCTCGTTGGCCACGTTCACCTTGTTGATGTAGTTGTCGTAACGGTCGAGGCCGGCCGTGGAGGTCTTGTTCGACGGGTCCTTGATGATGACCGTGACCGAACGGAAGAACACCAGCGGCGAGGTGGCGTAATGGTACCATGCCAGCCCGCCGAAGACCAGTACGGAGAGCACGAACCACTTCCATTTCGACAACAGGTAGACGGACAGGTCCACAAGGTTGACGCCCTGTTCGTTCTTGTTGGATTGACTGTTGCTTTGCATGATTCGGAATATTGTGTGTTTACTTGGTTGCCCAGATGACGGTGCAGACCGCCGAGATGAGCGAGAGGATGCCGGTGGACACCTTCCATGCCTTGTCGCCGCTGTCCTGCTTGTTGTACTTCGGCTCGACGTACACGATGTCGTTCTGCTGGAGGTAGAAGCAGGGCGACTGGAATACATCCTTGCTGCGCAGGTCGTGCATGTACATCACCCGCTGGCCGTCCTCCTCGCGGATGACCGCCACGCGGTTCACGCGGCCCCGGGGGCTGACGTCGCCGGCACGGGCCACGGCCTCCAGCAGGGTGATGCGGTCGCCCTCGGCGGAGAAGGTGCCGGTGTGCCCCACGGCGCCCAGCACCGAATACTTGAAGTTGAGGAACTCAAGCGACACCAGCGGTTCCCTGATGTACCCGCCCGCGACGATGCGGTCGCGTATCAGGGAGGTCACCTCGCTCACCTTCAGCCCCTCTACATGGAGCTTGCCCAGTATGGGGAAGTCGATGTTGCCGTCCACATCCACGCGGTAGCCCCTGGGGGCGGACGAGGCGTTCTCCGTGACCGAGCCTCCGGCGTCCACGCGGAAGGAGCCGCCGTGCACGTTGAACGGTATGGCCAGTTCGGGGTTCTTGCTGCTCACGGTGATGTCCAGACGGTCGTCGGTATGCACGACCGCCTCGTACCTGATATCGCAGGGGTAGCCGTGTCCCGGCTCCATGTCCTGCAAATAGACGAATTTCTTCGAGGAGGCGCAGGAGCACAGCAGGAATACGACCGCCGGTAAAATCAAAAAATGGATCTTTCTTTTCATTGCTGTATAATTTGGTTTAATTCTTCAAGACAGAGCCGCGCGGCCTCCCGGTCGGGCAGGCATTCGAGCCATCCGACGGGCACCAGCCCGGCCACCCGCACCAGGGTGTCGTGGAGCGCGTCCTGCAACCGCGCGTCCCGGCGGACGGCGGAACAGGAGGGCAGCAGGGCGGCGAAGGCCTCGGGGCCGCAGAGCGGGGTGAACCGGTTCTGCGGGGACTGTTGCAGGCGGACGATTCCGGCCACGGGCGCGCATTCGTTCCTGTAGCAGGGTGTCTTCCCGCTCCAGGGGGTGCCGTAAGCGGTCACCGTGCCGTCCTCCACCCGCAGCACGGGGTTGTCGTCGTTCAGCAGGCGGCAGCCCGGGAAGGCCTCCATCCACCGGCGTGCGTGCGTGCTCTTGCCCGTACCGCTCCGGCCGAGGAACAGGTAGCCCCGCCCCTCCAGCGAGACGCAGGAGGCGTGGACGGACACGGCGTCGCGGACGAGCGCGGCCTGCGCGTAGAGGATGCGCAGCATGGACGAGAGCGCCTCGCCCAAGTAAGGGTCCTCCGGCCGCAGGAAGGCTGCGGCGTTGTCGAAGGCGGGGTCCGAGACCATCACATGCACGGCAGCACCGGCCGAGGGGCCGTAGCTGATTTCCGTGCGGTAGCCGTCGGGGGTGCGCAGCAGGCGCACATGCCCCATGTCGTTGGACGACTCGCCCAGCAGCTCCGCGCGCTCTCCGCCGCCGGCAAAGGGCAGCGTGGCGGCAAGCAGCCGGAAGATACGTTTCCCCTCCGGGCACGCGCCGCACCGGAACGGGCGGAAGGAGGGCAGCAGCGCCTCCGCGTCCCAACCGGAGGGAAGGGAGACGGAGAACAGAAGTCCCGCCACCCTGAAAAAATATTCGTTTCTCATCTGAGGTTTCCTGTTATGAGTCTTATCGAGGTCCAGAACGCCTCCCCGCGCGCGTAGGCGCCGGAGAAGTCGCGGTGCCTCCAGAAGGAGAGGAAGGTGTGCAGCTTCCGCTCCCAGCCGGCACGGGAGGCCTTGGCCCGGGTCTTGCCGTACTGCCCGAAGTTGCCCCCCTCCAGCACGATGTGCAGCAGACGGGGGGATGTGCGCGCGTCCGTGCCGGCGTAGGGAAGCACGTCGCGGGGCAGCCCGAGGTGTTCCGTCAGGAACGTGTGGAGCTGCGCGCTCCACCTGAGCAGACCGGTACGCCTGTAGGCGGCCTCCAGCTCCACGGGGGAGTAGCTCCCGTGCAGGGCGTGGTAGGCGCGCGCCATGTCGCAGAACTGCCGCAGGCCGACGCCGTGGCCCATGATGTGTTTCAGCAGGTGGGCGTTGAGCAGCAGCAGGTCCGGCAGGGGCGCCGGCACGGGGAGTGTCGCCCCGTCTTCCGTGCGGATGTCCGTGAAGCCGTGTCTCCCGACCAGCGAGGATAGGTAGCCCCGCAGCAGCGGGTTGTGAAGGTCGAACAGCCGGGTATGGTGCTCCACCTCCACTCCCTGCCAGCTGTAGCAGACGCTCCCGTCAGGGTGCCTCTCCGTCCGGCATCCGGCACGGCGCACCAGCTCCGCGGCCTCGCGCTCCTCCTTCTCCGAGGGGAAACAGAGGTCGATGTCGCCGCATTCGCGCAGCAGGGGGTGCTCGTAGAGGGCGGCGACGCCCTGGCCCTTCAGCAGCACGGGATGCAGGCCTTCGCGCCCCAGCAGTTGCAGCAGCAGCCGCAGCGCCGCGTCCATACGCCTGTTCTTCCGCTCGATGCGGTCGGCCTTCGCCACCCAGTGTATCATCAGGGCGTCGGCGGGCAGGTACTCCTCGGGCAGGTGGTGCAGCCCGCGGAAGACGATGCCGGCCACCGTCTGGCGGACCGACATGCGGTACACCTCCCACCACTGCGCGTCGGTGAGCGGGAAGGGGGACAGGTCGTCCGCCTCCCTTTCCCACAGCCCCGCGCGCAGCAGGCTGAACAGTGCCTTGTGTTCCGTGGAAAGATTCATGAATCCGTCATATCTTTATGCAGGTGCTCCGGGCGGAGCCTGCGGATGTCTTTGTCCTTCCGGTGCGTTTGTTCAGTCATCGGTGTGCCGCCTGACAAGCAGCCCCATCTTCTCCCATTCCTCTATCTGGCGCTCCACGTCGCGCAGGGCGCGGCCGTACCCGACATCGTATGTCGAGCACAGCTCCTCCGCCAGTTCCCCGGGGGTACGGCAGCCGTCCTTGCAGACCGCCTCCCAGAGCCGGGCGGCGGTACCGTTCAGGCTGTACACGTTGGTCAGGTTCACGCAGCTGTCGGAGGCCTCCACGATCATGTGGCGGCTGCCTATCCTGCGGAGCTTCAGGTGCGGCTTCGGTATGAGCTTGATTTTGTCGCTTTCCATCCTGTCTCAGAATTTCTTCCCCGTGAGTATGGAGAACACCGTCAGGAAGATGATTTTCGTGTCGAGCCACAGCGTGCGGTTGTACAGGTAGTCCAGGTCCATGCGCAGCCTTTCGAGCATCTTCTCCATCGTGTCCGTGTAGCCGTTGTAGAGCGTGGCGGCCGAGAACAGGCCGGGGCGCAGCTGGTAGAGCAGCGCGTAGGCGGGGTTGATGTACATGATCTTGTCAACGAAGAACCTGCGCTCGGGGCGCGGGCCGACGAAGCTCATCTCGCCCTTGAGCACGTTCCACAGCTGCGGGAGCTCGTCCAGATGGTGCTCGCGCAGGAAACGCCCCACGCAGGTCAGCCGCCTGTCGTCCGCACCGCTGCACAGCGCCGGACGGCCGTCGGACTCCGACGAGGCGATCATGGAACGGAACTTGTACAGCGTGAAGGTCTCCCCATGATAGCCCACACGCTCCTGCCTGAAAATGGCCTTGCCGCCATCCTCCCACTTGATGGCGATGTAGATGATGAGGAACAGCGGCGAGAAGACGGCCATGCCGATGACGCTCGCCATGACGTCCAGCACCCTCTTGGTGCGGCAGGCGGCCGGGGACATGACGCTCCGGCAGCATAGACCGCCCTCCAAGTCCTTCATCATTTCACTTGGGATAATTTTGGTTCTTTCCATAGTCTGGTATAAATCTCTAATACGTTGTCTATCATCCTTCCCCGTGTGAAGGTCTCGCGGTAGCGCCTCTCCGCTCCAGCGGCGAACCCGGCGTATGCCCGCCCGTCGCCTGCCACGGCCATGACGGCCTCGGCCAGCGCCCGCGCGTCCTTCGGCGGCACGTTCAGCCCCGAGACGCCGTGCCTGTTCACCCACGAGACGCCCGAATGGGGGATGTCAGCGGACACCACGGGCTTGCCGCACGACATGGCCTCTATCTGCACGATGCCGAAAGCCTCCGTCTTCTGCACGCTGCTCAGGCAGAAGACGTCGCAGGCCCCGTAATAGGCGGGCAGCTCCCCGTCGGGGATCCTGCCGAGCAGCCTCACCCTGTCCTCCACGCCCCGGGTCTCGATTTCAGCCCGCAGCTCGCACATCAGCGGGCCGGAGCCGCCTATCAGCACCACATAGTCGTCGGTCAGGTAGCGGGCGGCCTCTATCAGGTAGCGGTAGCCCTTGTAGGCCACCAGGCGCCCTAAGGAGAAGATGATTTTCTTTCCGGGATACTTCCTCCGCAGCGCGTCAACAGCTTCCGGGTCGGGAACGACCGGGTCGACGCCGATGGGCAGACAGGCGGTCTTGTGCCGCACGCGGACGAGGCAGGGGGATTCCGCCGTATAGACGGGGGTCGTCCCCACGATAAGGTCGGCGCGTCCCAGCAGCCACTCCTGCAAGGGGCGGTAGAGTCTGAGCAGTGTCTTCTGCTTCTCTATGTCGCTGTGCCAGTGCAGCACCACCTTGCCCCTGTAGCCGGAAAGGAACAGCGCCAGGCAAGCCATCGGGTCGGGATGGTGCACATGGATGATGTCGTACTCCCCGCACCTTTTTCGCAGGGAGAATATCATGGCCGGCGAGATCATCGTGGCGGCCACCTTCGCCCAGGTGCGGCAGCCGATGAGCCGGGCGTGGGCGTTTACGGGTATGGTACGCGAGCCGCCCTGAGACAGGGCGCACAGCATGTCGCAGTCGACGCCGCGCTCCGAGAGGCCGGTCATCAGGTCGTACATCACTTTCTCCACGCCGCCGCGCACGGGGTGGAACTTGCCGAGTTGGAGTATCTTCATTTGTTTCGGGTTTCTTGTGTTCGGGCCGGTGAAGGCCGGTCGTCACCTGCCGGTTCCGGGGAGAAGCTCGTCGTAAAGCCTCAGATAGTCGGCATACCGGTCCTCTTTCCGGAAGTGCGCCAGGGCGTAGTTACGGCATGGCTCACGGAAGGATTCCTTTCCCCTGCTTTCAATGGCGCGTACCGCGCGGATGATTCCGCACAGGTCGCCCTGCCCGACGATGCGCCCCGTCGCCTCCGTCACGGCTTCCACGCTTCCCCCCGTGCGGTAGGTGACGACGGGGGTTCCGCAGGCGATGGCCTCCAGGTTGACGGTGGGGTAATTGTCCTGCCAGGTGGGGTTGACGAAGGCAGTCGCGGCGGAGTACAGCTCCGCCAGCTGGTGTATGTTTTCCGTGCGGCCGATTCCTACGATGTTTTTCGGAAGCCGGCTCCGGGTGTTCCTGTCCACGCCGACCAGCACGATTACTTCGTCCTCGTTCAGCATCCCGGCCAGACGGATGAAGTCGTCAAGCCCTTTCTCCCTGCTCCACACGCTGGCCACGCCGAGCAGGATATGCTTCCCGCCGATACGGTATCTTTCCTTTATGTCATCCCCGCTGAACAATCGGAATGTTTCCGTGTTTATACCGTTATGGATGACGCGCATGTCGTAGCCGCGGAGGAACGACCGCTCCATTTCACTCTTTATCCATTCCGACACGGGGACGATGACCATACGGCCGGCCGGTACGGAGGTGAAGGCTTCGCGCTTGTCGGTGTGGTTACGCTGTGAGCGGTCGATGAGCCAGCTGGCCGGGAACTCGCGCCGCTGCGGGCAGTCGCCGCATCCGGTCTGCCATTTGCCGCATCCGGCGTATGAGTAATAGAAGCAGTGCCCGGTGTAGAGCCAGCAGTCATGCACCGTCCACACCACGGGGGTGTCAATCCCCGAGAGGTAGTCGAACAGGATGCGGTAGTTCAGGAAATAGCCGTGGATGTTATGGATATGGATGATGTCGGGTCTTATCGCCTCTATCCGCCGGATGAACCTTCGGGTGGCGCCTGCCGATGCCAGTCCGTGGCGGTCGGCCAGGCGGGTCGCGATGCCGTGCCATGCCACGCTCCACCTGTCGCCCACGGGTATGGTGTGCGACTTGCAGGGGAGGATTCCGTCACGCCCGTAGCTGTAGGCGATGTGGCTCTCCCAGCCGTTCTGCATGGCAAGCTCGCCTATCTCCTGCATGATGCGCCCTGTGGAGGTGTTGGTCCGCAGCACGGGGTTGATTTGAAGCAGCTTTCTCATTTTTCGGTCAGTGAGGTGAAGAGGTTGAGCCATCGGGCCATGACCGCCTCCTCGGAATAGGTGTCTGTCACCTTGCGGGCGTTGGCGGACAGCTCCCTGCGGTACGCCCCGTCCGACATCAGGCGCGTCATCGCGGCGGCAAGACCTTCAATATCCCCGTCAGTTACCAGAAGTCCGTTCACACCGTCTTCTATGATGTCTCCCGGGCCGCACTTGTAGTCAAAGGAAACCACCGGAAGCCCGCAGACCATAGCCTCTATCATCACCATCGGGAAGCCCTCGTAATGGCTGCTCATCACCAGCATGGAGCTATGGGCGTATTCATCGCCTATGCTTGTCGTGGGACGGTTGATGTGTGCTGTCTCTTGCAGTCCGGCCCTGTCTATCATCCGTTGCAGCATATCGTGCCATTCGCCCTGTCCGAAGATGTCGAGCCGCCAGCCGCCATATTTATTCGTTTGCTGCACCAGCTCCCATGCCTGAATCAGACGGTCGAAGCCTTTCTGGTAGTCGAGCCGTCCTACGGCGATGATCCGTTTGTATGAAACGTCAGAGCATCTGTCCGTCAGGGGCATGGCGGCGTTGGGTATCACTTCAATATTGGGCAGACTGCCCCAATAGCCTCTGTCCTCCCGGGTCAGCACCACGAACCTGTCGAAGCGGCGCACAATACGCTCGTCCTGTTTAGTGCGAAACCGGTCTATCAGCCCCAGTATCCCCTTGCGCCCGTATTGCAGGCGGAAGAACTTGCAGTAATGCAGCTCCAGCACCTTGCGGCTGCCATCCTTGATATCGGGGATGAAAGAGGACTCCGACGGGTAGAGCGACACCACAACATCGGCCTTCTCCCTTTGCAGCAGTGCCGTGAGCGCCTTCCTGTGCCTGCGCCTCTTACGCAGGTATCCGGCAATCTTCCCGAGGGGACGCTTGTCGTTGTCGTCGGAATAGTTGATACCTAAATCCACCATTCTGACGGCGTCGGGGAAGGGATAGAACGGAGGGCGTCCCTGCTGGTCGGTAGTCACAATCAGCACCTCCCAATCGGTATGCGCACATATCCAGCGTACTTTATTCAATAAAACACGCTCCATACCGCCGGGGTTATAGAGAGAACAATGACAGTAAACAAGTTTCATTGAACTTATGGGTTTTCAAGGTTCTCAGACAATTTTTCCGTCTGCAATTCTACCGGTTCCTTATCAAGCAGCAATAGCAATGCGTAGATAGGGAATATATCCGATGATACCTTATACCAGCCTATAAGGTTCATCAAAAGAATCAACCAGAATATTATTTTGTACTGAGGCATATTGGCAGAGCAACATTTTGCACAATTGACAAAATACAGACAGAATGCGGACAAGCCGATAAGACCGAAATAAAAGATAAAACGACAATAACCGACATCAGTCCCCATATAATAATCGGTAGAAGCAGGACCTATATAATAGGGATTGGAATTTATCGGATTGTTGAAGTATCCATCACCTATCAGCCATGTCATGGGATTATCCGGCCATATCCACATACTCATAAGCTGACTGTTTGAACGTACTTCCCACTCACCATTTTCAACAAGCGAGAAGAACCCCTCAAAACCAAACCGCAGATTTTCATAGAAAGTGGGATTTGTCCGGTAGAAGTAGACTATTACAGGTATGAGCAATACCGATGATACAGACACGACCTGCCAAAAGCATTTGTATCGGTCTTGCGATTCCGCTTCTCGTTTATATACTGATGTAATAATCCAATAAGCCAGCACGATCATTACACCTATCGATGTTGTTCGCGCTATCATTGAGCCAAAGATGCTTATAATAACAAATGCGCTGAGATAGAGCGACGTTTCCCAATAAACATTTATTTTTCGCGATGGGTGCATCGCAAAATAGGCGAGAAGCATCAGGACAACGCAGAATTTCAGACCGGCCACATCAAGCGCACATCCTATACCATACAAACGACCTTCAGGTTTCCCCATAAAACCTGTCGACACCATAAAACTGTCGACCCAACCGGCAACCGATGCATTGACATTGATAATCTGGGAAAGAATGCACTGGCACACACAAACAAGCACCAATATATTGGTCAACAATCTTAATGTCACTTTGCCATAAACCGCCTCAATGCATCTAATCACAGTATATGCACCTCCCATCCAAACCCAGGCGGATATGATATAGCCGGCGTATGTATAATCTCCCGAATCATTAACCAAGACGGAAACCAGCCCGACAAAAGACACCAAAGCAGCCCATGCGGATACTTTTGCAAAAGTATCTCCAACCTCGGCATTGCGCCTCATCGAACTATTGAATGCAAACAGCAGCAACCCGATTGAAGCAAGAATCAGTTTTGTATTGACAGACGGAAACAACGAGCAGTTAAAAGGGAAGTAATACAAACTCGTTATGACAACTACCGCTATCGTACCTATCACATTCATTTGCCGTAAACTATTCCGTAAAATATTTTAATCACCATGATATAATGAAGCCATACAAAGGGAAACAGATGCTTGGCCGCACACCATTCAATGAATTTAATACGCGTATTCACACCCTTTGTCTGCCAGATCAGCCTGTTTGAATCGGGGAACCATTGATGCCAACGTCTGTAAGAAGAATACTTGCCGTCAAGGAGAAACGGCCATTTCATCAGTTGGCAAAGAGCGGCATTCTCCGATGCCCAACCGGCATCAGGGAAGTTTTCGTCCATATACCTTTTCAGCCGGTCGCAGTTATAACGGAGTTCGGACAGCTTCTTTTCATCATATACCGCTGTCATTTGCCTTTCGCTCTGTACATAATTATACAGTGGTTTACCGACGTATGCGCATTTACGGGCATGAAGAATCACCATGATCATCGTCAGGTCTTCTCCCATTGCGTTGCCGTCAGGAAAGGTAATGGCATTGTCTGTATATAGCGAGCGACGACATATCTTATTCCAGACATTATACTTCATCGAGCCACGGAGCATACCGCGGACAGCATCTGTCGGAGTATCGAAAAAAGGCTGTTTGAGCAGCCGTTTCTTATTTCCGAATGAAATATAATAGTCCGACCACGCGAAATCAGCATTGGCTTTCTTTACCGCAGCATATAAATCCTCCAACATCGTTGGCTCCGCAAAATCGTCGCCATCAATGTGAACGATATATTCACCCCGGGCGGCTGCCAAGCCCGTATTGCGTGCAGATGGCAAACCTTTGTTTTCATTATGGCTGATAATCCTTATCCGGGATTCCAACCGGGGATATTGTGAAATAACATCCCGAAGAACCCCAATACTGTTATCCTTCGTGGCGTCGTTGACAAATATAAACTCCACGCTATTTGTCATCGTCTGGTTAAACAGACTCTCGGCGCAACCTGTGATGTATTTCTCTACGCCATAAACCGGAACTATAACTGAAATGTCAGGGATAGCCATAAATTAAATAAATATCCAAGCCGGAACAACAATATACCTTTTTTACCCTCTGTTTTTCAATGCGCCGAAAGATTCTTTCGCAAGTGAATTGAAAAGATCTTTTTTATTTGCCTTGTAAATAAATCCGAAAAGAATTCGGTAAAAAGGGAAGAATATTGTCTTAGGTGAATTCTTAAGAATATCACGATAACTAAGTTTCCGAAAGCTATCAATATCCAAGAAAGCGGCCTTGTCATGTGAATATGCTCTTAATGCGGCTTCTCTGACACCGAGCCTCATGGTACGGAGATGCTTCCAGAAATAGCCGACAAATGTTATTGACCTATAGGGATGTACAAATTCCTCCGCAACAATAAATCTGTCTGCGTCGTCTGCATTATATTCATCCATTATCACTTTCCTGAAATGCACCTTGTCGCTCATTCTGAACATGATTGTGTCTCCAACACCATTAAATGGGGGAAGCATCAGAAGAATATCCGAAGGATGTCCCATTGAAACGAGTGTCTTGTCGGTTTCCAATACGTTCACACCGGATAGAGCCATTGCAGCCTCGTCATGCGAGAATGCATACTTAGCCCACTCTATATAGGCAGGATATGCCATTTTCAGGAGCCACGATGGCATCATGGGGATTACCGCCCCGATTTTGAGAGAAATATAACGATATGCCGAAAGATAATACTGGAACACTTTGCCGAAAAGCACTTTGGGTGTAATCCTCATAGGCTCACAGTTCCGCATAAAATCACACCATTCTTTGAGCTTATTGCTAAAATAGACCTGGTCGGCATCGATTTTCAATGCATAATCAGCCGTTACTTTCGACAAGGCGAAATTACTGTAACTACTGAATAAATGCGGATTGTCTTCCGGCAATTCCTTAATCTTCTGAAATTCCTCCCGGGATAAATTAAAAGCCTTGACTTCATAGGGGTATGCGTAGTAGCGTATCTTGTCGGGATATTTGGCCGCCACTTTCTTTATTTCCTCCGCGCTATTGTCTGTGCAGTCGTTATAGACTACAATCAGTTCGTCCAAAGCATCTATGCATGATTCGACGCAATCATGGATGAAGTTTCCTTCGTTCCTGACACGCATTATTCCGGCTACCCATTTCATAAAGTCGTGATTTAGAGAATCTTCTTTATTTTCAGTCTCATTTTGCCAATGGAATCGAGTATGCCTCCGGCTATCCGCACGTACAGCGGTATATTTTCGCGCCGCGTCTTTCGCCAGTCGGCTACATACTTATAGGGCAAATGCAGCCGATATTCGCTTATGCCGCATAATGTATATGCTTCCGGGACTTTTATTTTCAGCTCATCGTCCAATTTATACAACAAAGTCCGGTCTAACCTCGGATTGTCAACCAATTGTGTTTTATAGTGCCCCATCGCATGTTTCGCCAATTGCCGGACTGCAAATTCTTTGTACAGACCAGTTGCCCCGGATTCAACATAGCTGTCAACCAAGGCCGAATAAACGAAGTAGCGGACCGCCAACGATTTCTTAAAAACCTCGGATGATACCGACTGTCCTTCTCTTCCTATCAGATATCTATATACCGGCTTATCAAAATAAGCCAATGTGCGGACATTCAGGATAGGCATGAATACCCATTGGGTATCCGTGTAAGGCATTCCTTCGAGTTGCCGATAGCCAATGTCTCTTATCAATCCGAGACGATAAGTCACCGCCGGCAGCAGTATTTCGGATATTGTGTCAGATGCCACATAATCGCAGAAACTGACTATTTTGTTTCGGGGAAGGTCGTATGTATACTCAACAGCGTTCCCGTTTATGTATTCCTTTTTATAGTCATTGACTATTAAATCCGCATCTGTCGTTTTGAGAAATTTGACAAACTCTTCAAACTCATCGGTATAGAAACTGTCATCCGCATCGAGTATCCTCACATACTTGCCTTGGGCGATTTTCAATCCTGCATTTATGCACGAGCCGTAGTGTCCGTTCTCCTTGTCTATGACATTGACAATCCCGGGGAAACGAGTTGCATAACTGCGGGCTATTTCAAGAGTTCCGTCCTTGCTTCCGTCATTGACAACAATCACGTCAAGCGGCGAGGGATTATCTATTGAAAGCACGGAATCAAGCCCTTTGGCAAGATATGCCTCCATATTATAGGAGGGAATGATTATACTCAGTATCTTATCCATAACAAAAATATCATGTGTTTTTTGCAGAGCTGCCTGTCAGTAAAGATAACGCACGCTCCGCGCTTCGACTTACAAAGGAAACCATGTACTTGAGAAGTACAGCGGCAATGAAAGACGTAATCAGTGTCACGGCGGCGAACGCCATACCGTCCAGCGAGGTGTGTCGGTTCAAATAGTCCATTACAATTCCATGCACCAAATAGACCTCATACGAAACCGCCCCCCCAAAAAGAACAATCCTGTTTTTTGCTGCTTTGCTACAGTCGAGCGGTACAAGTACGGCAACCACCCATAGAGGCAACAACGAATAGGCAAGAACAGTTGAGATTATGTTCCCGAATAATGCCGAACAGGCGATAAGCACTGCAAATAGCAGGAAACAGGCGAAATTACTGGCAATATAACCCTTCCTGCTTGATATTATCCGTAGAATGGCCGATTCCCAATTCTGATAGAAGGCTCCAACGGCAAATGCCATAGTGCAAGCCCACCAATTGCGTCCATATCCCATCCCGGCTGTAAATACAACGAGCAAAAGAGGTCCTGCAAACAAAACAGTACGCCGAAGTGACGGTGCTTTACATTTCGCTCCAATCCAAAAAAACATATAGCAATAGACCAGGGCAAAAACAAACCAATCATTTGGAATCAACGATGGCCCCGATACTCTGCTAATGTGGTCAAAGAAACTATAGTCTGACCAGTTGCCGTTCAGCACAAAATAGAATAACAACGCCCCCATATACGGAAGCAGCAATGCCTTCGCAATGCGGTGCAGGAAGAAATTGCGGATATAACCGACCTTGTAATGCAACGAGTATGAAAGTCCGTAGCCGCTAATGAAAAAGAAAATACCTACAATCAGCGAACCCCATCGTTGAAAATCATGCAAGTAGATACTATACGATGACAAGTGGCTCAATACTATTCCCAGTGCTAAAAACGGTTTTAGCACTACGACTTTGTCTTTATCGAATGGCCGATAATCCTGAGATTTCAGGCCGACGAGAAACAATATCGCTATAATGATGGTAAACGCAATCATGATTTATCTGATTCTCGAACGAAAGCATCTGCCAAAGCCTGCGCTTCTTTTATATTATCTTCGATAGAACAATACGTCCAACTTCCGTAACGCCCGATGGAATAGATACCCGTTTGCGCGAACTGCTTTTTCTTTTCGGCTACGTCGCGTTGTGACGCTTCGTTGACATGGACATAGGCCGGATTCATGATGATGCTCTCATGGTCGACCGGTGTCTGGCTGTCGTTGAGAATACCGGCCCGCCTTAAGTCATTCAGGACTCTCGGAAACCATTCCTCCGGGTTTATTGCCGCATTTTTATCAAAGCCCAACTCTACATAGAGCGACATACGATCCGTTCCCAGTATATTGTCATAAAAGCCGACCCGATAGAAGCAATATTCTTCACCGGGGAAATATATCCAGTGATTGGATGTGTCCTCGCCCTTGCGGTCAAAACCTATGTTGAAAACAAGAACTTTGTTCCAACTGTATATACTCCTGTCATAATTGACTTTCGCGAGGTCCAACAGCCTCACAAAAGGTATAGTGGAAACCAGCCTGTCGTAGTGCATGCAAGTACCGTCGGTCAATGTTACAGTCTTTGCTTGCGAATCGACAGCGACAACTTCGCTTCCCGTTTTTATTTTTCCGACAGGAACTTGGCCTGCTATCTGGTCGACATACACGATTGCTCCACGGCGTGGATATACGAAACTGCCGTTGTACGATGTATTCGATGGACGCCTGAAATTACGCACTATCTCCTCCTTTTCCGCATACGGGAAAAAACGCCCCATAGCGTTACTGTCCAGAGCGTCGAGGTCGGTGGCATATAATTTTGTATTGTATGGTATAAGGAACTTCTCGGCTATCGATTTGCCGAACTTGGCGTAGAGCATCTCCTTGAACGACCGATAGTCGTTGCCGCCGGACTCGAACAAGTCGACAAGACAGTCGATAAATTCTTGCTGCGGAAGCTGGTGAATGTTTTTTTGAAAAGGGAAGTCGATGAGACAGTCGCCATATTTTATATGAGTGCATTTATCCACTTTTACGATATCAGACTCATCAAGGCCCTTCATCACCATATCCTTGATGTGTGAATCCCGGAAATGGAAGAAATGCCCGGAATAGTCCCACACGAAACCATTGCGACGAGTCGTGCGGCAATACCCGCCGATTTCATTCTCCGTCTCAAGAATAAGATAGTCACTGTCACCTTTGAGGAGTGCATAACTGAGTCCGGTAATGCCCGCTCCGATAATCAAATCCATATAGCACAGAATAAAGTCAATGTTTCTTTATTTTCTCTCTCAGTGTCGAGTGAATCAGCAAGTACACCCATGAGAATATATGTGTCCTGTCTTTAATGACAATTCTCTTCAATAAGCCCGAAAGACGGCTGCAATCATAATCTCCAAGATGCAATTCACGGATTTTGTCAAGATAACACATCCGGGGGTGATGAGAAAACTCCGACACCAAGCTGTCCGTAAACAAGTCCTTGTAATCTCTTACAAATTTGGTTTTACAATTCTTGCCGACCACTGCTTCCAGATTCGGCAGGAGTGCCTCGTACAACTCTATTATCTCTTTAGGCTTCCTGACATATTTCCTTTCCCAGTCCGGGGCATAATAATAATAACCTTGTTTGCCAACGGATTTTACTCTTCGGCAGTATCTCATATACTGATAGAAGAAGACCTCGTCCTCTTGCAGCCTTATGTCTGGATTAAAAGCCAGTGCGTGACGCCTTATCATATCCAGCCTGTATGCCTTGATAAAAGTATATCCTGTCATGACAGAACCTGCGAGACGCTCAATATATTTTACAGGTTCACCGACATAGTCGAATCCGCAATAATCTTGCTTTGTTTCCAGTCCGAATATATTCTTATCGCACCGCATCCCTTGCTGAATCAAATCGTAATCCTCGGCATCGTTCAACTGATAATTCGCAAGCCAGTCAGGAAATGCATAGTCATCCGAATCACAAAACGTCACCCATTCGCCACAGGCAAGTTCCATCCCCCTATTTCGGGCGGAAGACAGTCCTTCATTGCGCTGTTTATGGCAGACGCGGAATTGTTCATACTTCTCGGCGTATTCATCACAGATTGCCCCGCTTGAATCTCTTGAACCGTCGTCTACCAGGATTACTTCGTAATCGCAGTATGTCTGATTCACGAGGCTGTCAAGTGCCCGGCGAAGCGTCTTTTCCATATTATAGACCGGGACTATCACTGAAATTTTCATGAGCCAACTATTAGAGATTTATTATATTACACGTCACCCCAATGTCTTAAAGAAAGGATGGTTCAATTCTTTGAGACCCCTGAGATAAAGGACAAACAAATGGAATAACCTTTTCTTATAAAGTAATCGGCTGAACCTTATCGGTATTCCGAAGACCGACACATATTGGCGGTAGGAATCATTTCCCCACACAGAGAACGGCGCATCAATTTGAGATTCTGTCAATTTATGCTGCAATATCTCATGCTTCATATACGCACTGAATGCGTCACACAAGAAAACGACAAAAAAGCGGTTCTTCTCAATTTGTAATTTAGCTTGTAAAATCTCGGTAACACGTTGAGCATCCTGAGCCAAGCGTATGAAATTCGCTACAAGGTTTTTCCGCGATGACAATCCACAACCCGGCTGCCAATAGTGATATAGTTTTTTGTCCGTTCCGTAATAATCGTTGATGTGACAAAAATATTCCAATACAAACAGAGAATCTTCGCCACTCGAAATATTTTCATTGAATCGGAGATTTTCTCTTGTAATAATTGCGGATTTAAACAACTTGCAATTCGTCCCGATGAACGAATACCCGGAATATTGACCGCTTATGAACAAATATCTTATGCCATCCTTATTTTGTATGCCATTGTTGATATTGCTATTCCAAACTATATCAGAACCGTCTATCTTGTAATTACATACGCTAAGGTCGCATCCTTTCCCGGCCAATAAGTTTTCAAGATAATCAGGCTCTACCCAATCATCAGCATTAATAAATGTTAAAAATACCCCACAGGGTTAACGATTCCTAAATTTCTCGTAGGAGAGACGCCTCCGTTGGATTTGTGGAAGACGCGGACGCGGCTGTCCTTTCCGGCGTATTCGTCGCAGATGGACGGAGAGCCGTCGGTCGAGCCGTCATCTATGAGCAGCAATTCGAAATCGGTGAACGTCTGTGCGAGTATCGAGTCCACACACCTACGCAGCCATTTCTCCGCATTGTACACCGGAACTATAACAGATATTTGGGGATTATTCATTGTCGTTAATCTGTAAGGCATCTGCAAGGAAATCCAAACTTACAGAGCGAGACGCGGAAAGTCGACGCTCAACAGCCGTATAATCGGGAACTGTAAATAGAGAATCCTTACGCATTTCAAATTCTTCTGAGGAAAAGACAAGTCGGTTTTCAAGTCCCGCATCGCCATCGAGTCCGCGCATCAGTAGTTCCTTATGCAAGGGTCCTGGAAATGAAAGAAATGGCCTGAATAATCCCACACGAATCCGTTCCGTTTGGTAGTCCTGCAATAGCCACCAATAGAGTTGTCGTTCTCAAGGATACGGTAGTCCATGTTTCCGGCAAACATCGCGTAACTTAAACCTGTAATATCGGCACCTATAATTACATCCATCAGAAATGTTCAGCTTAAAATTAAATGCTTTTGCTTCTTAATATTAAAGTTTGTTAATTTTATAAAATACAAAATACATAAGTCCGGGATGTCTAAACATTACACATACGTTAAAGATAATTTGCCTTATATAGCTGCCCTCACCAAATTTACGCTTAAACAGAGGACTATATGCCGGATGATTGACCCACTTATATAGCGTCAGAGATTTTTGCTTCGTAGTCTTTTTATCACAAAGTCTGATATTGATTATATCATTGAACGTCCAGGATGACAGGCGATAATATATCAGCATCATACCTTTTCCGAACTTTCCACTTAGCTTCAATATTTCATGATATATACGGATAACCCATCCTTCGGGGAATAAATCAGCTTTCTTCGTCAAGGAATTTGGATTAGCGGTATTATAGTGATATAAATTATCGGTAATCGCCACAATCCCCGCCTCTTCAACTTCGCTATCAAATCTGATATTTTGAATATACTGAATATTAAAAAGAATATCTTCGCCTACTCTGAATGCTTCATCAAATCGAATATTTCCTTCTTGTATTATTGAATTTAAGAACAATTTATTATATGGCGTCTGGAAATACGGACAGAAGTATTTCAAAATAATTACTGCCGATTCTTCAATACTCTTGGAAATAATCTTTCTTTGCTCATTTAAAGCATGCCTTTCAATTACAACAGTATAGCAACATTTATCGTTGTCAGATAAAACGCTCAGATAATTATTTTCAACCCAATCGTCCGAGTCACAGAAAGCTATATATTTCCCTCTCACGTTGTTGAGTCCGAGATTGCGGGCCGATGAAACGCCTCCATTGGATTTATGAAACACCCTGACGCGAGGGTCTTTCCCAACATATTCATCGCAGATAGTGCCCGAATTGTCTGTACTGCCGTCGTCTATGAGCAGCAGTTCGAAATCTTAAACGTCTGCGCAAGGATGGAGTCCACACATCTACGGAGCCACTTTTCCGTATTGTATACGGGCACTATTATTGATATTTCAGGCATTTTCATCATTTAAGTGCATTTTTTAAAAACAGAACAGACCGGTTAATGTATGGAGCCAACCGCTTCCTTGCCTCCTCACCGTCAAATTCCGGCAGCAAACACTCTGTTTCTTCCGCATATTTCTCAAGGCCTGCAATTTTCAATAAATTAGAAATTCTGCCATCCTTCATTCCATCATACGCATAAAACGGTTTGTCGAATAAAATGGAAAAGACAACCGCATGAAACGAAGCGGATACTACATAGCGTGCATGTCTCATCAGATTCAGGAACTCCAAAGGGCCGACTGCCGTATAGTATTTGAATCCTTTGATCCTGCCATATAAATTAGTGGCATCCGGTAATGTACACACTACTTTCAGATTATGCTGTCTGGCCAGTTCAATAGCGCGTTCATAGACAGGTTTCATCATCCAATTGGCATACCACGGAGTGTAAAGCAATATATAGTCATCGTCGATAATAGCCTTCTCTCCGATGAAATCCAGCCAATCTTTTCTGTCAAGTAATAGTGTGGGGTCGGCGGCAATAGATATGTCAAGGTCATCCGAATCCCCCATTATTTCTTTAATTCGAGCGAGCGTGGCCTCTTCTCTGACGGAAATCGCATCGTATTTCTTTATATTTTCCCTGATGAACGGGAAAAACTTCTCATCGATACTGATGTGTGGAACTCCTCCCATGCTTGGAGCGTAAGCAATTCGTTTCCCGGTTTTCACAAAATCCAAGAAATAGGATGTCATAAAATCAATGCAAATGGTGTTCCAGATTTGATCACTGCCGGAAATGAAGAAATCATAATCAAGACAGTCTTCTTTAAGAGCTTCTGCCGTAGAGTATGTCCGGGGACTGAGAATATATTTATCTTTCAGGAACTTCTCAAATTTCCAGTATTTCCTGACATCGTCAATCGCCAAAATCGGATGAATTATGGCTTTTGCTTTCTTGCGTTTGCCCGGTTGCAATAAAAAAGGCAGATAGTATCTCTTCTGAATACTTGTCCGAAGATTGATAATCTCACATTCATGGCCCAATCTCAATACCGTCTGCTGCAAGGCGTAGGCTTGCAACATGGAACCGTAGTTATGCGATGCATGAAATGTGATGATGCCTACTTTCATATCTTGTAACGGTTTAGCTTATGGATTTTTAGTCTCCTGACTGTATTCAACAAAAAAACACGCTCTCCACGGTCAAGCCCAATGGCATAAATACTTGTTAAGATAGAACCCGTACTTACCACTGTGGTCAACACCAAACACAGCCAACCGTAGCCAAGCCGGCTATGAGCAACAAACATAATGAGACCGCTGATTATTGTTACTGACGCGACGGGAAGAACAACCATTCTACAATAATGCCGTATTGACAATCCAAGTTGCTTTTTACAAAACAAGAGTCTCAAAACATTACTAATTGAAACAACAATCAGAGACACAATCAGAGGTATGGATATGTGGTATCCGGCTCTGAGGAACAGCCACGACACAGGAAGATTGACAAGGATGAACGAACCGACAACAATCTGATACCACTTGATATTGCCGGTAGCCATAAGTGCGGTTATCATTGGTCCGCTCAATGTACCTATCAGACAATCCAATAACACAATGCGCGTAAAAAGGACGGCATAAGCGGGGACATCAACCAGCCACAAATCCAATAAGAAGTCGCATTCGAACAATACCGGCAATGCAATGATATATATCAGATAATACGAGAATTTTGAGCTGCGGCACAATAAGCTGCATGTCTGCTGTTTGTCATCTGAAGCATAACTTTTTACCAACTGCGGATTTACGGCATTCTGAAATCCATTCACAAGCACGGTAGTAGCGTTGATAACCTGCGAGGCAATCCCCCGGGCGGCATTCACAGCCGGCCCGCCGAAAATATTCAGCAATACATTGGTTCCGCTATCCTTAAACAGCCATGCCACCGTGCCGAACATATTCCAGCCGGTAAATCCGGCTATGGATTTGAATAACCCATGATCCCATTCCAATGAGATATGGCAACCGGGGAAATTCCTGATACAATACACACGATATATGACACATACCGTCAACTGAACACAGAAAAACAGAAGCGAATACGTTATCAGCTTGTCGATAGGGGAAATCAATAACAGATATACAATCAGCAGCTTTGCAAAAGCCTCCCCCATACCGACATAAGCATAGACGTGCATACGTTCATAACTTACAATGGAAGCATTATATGGTGTTTGAAGTATACCGACCGCAACCGAAGCAATCGACATCTGATAAATTGCATTGGCTGCCACCATCCGGTCTACCGGTATATTCAGCTGAGTATTCACAAACCACAATCCGATGGTTTCTCCAAGAAGAACGAATATCAAAGCAAGCAAACCATGAATAATACATGTCATGGAAAACACATGCTTATAATTGCCTCCTTCTCCACGGCCAAGCTCAAACGTGAGAAATCGTTGAGTTGCGACCGACATAGAACCACTCAAGAATGTGAACATGGCTATCACACCGCCCACTACGTTGAGGATACCGAAGTCATCGACTCCAAGTATTTCAAGAATCTTTCTTGATGTATATAACGATATAACCATTGAAACGAAAGACCTCAGATAGAGGAATATCGTGTTTCGGGCCATACGTTTGTTGTCGGCGGTGCTCATCTGCGTATTTTTCTTCCGACTATCTTCAAAAGAGTCTTAAATTTATGATTGGCAGTGGCTATAAAGACAGACTGCTCAAATGGAAGTATCGTATATGAAGTGCGGAACACCCTGTTTCGCATGCAGTCCTTTACCGGCGACTGCAATTGGTCATTTCCTGTTACCGCTTCTTCGACGCTACGCTCATAGATATACATATCCGTCTTGATTGCATTTATCAGCATCTCACCTTTTACGGAGGAGGGCAGCAATACGCTGATACCGCCTTCTTCGCTTTTCGAAGGGAGCTTATCGGCATCACGCAATCCCCAAAAGTCACCTATCGTGATGTCGCTCACTCTTTCCTTGCGTGCAAACGGGCAGTGATAGCAGCTTTCCCTATATGATATTCCGTCCAGAAACGTCCTAAAATACGTATCTCCGTAAGGTTCGGAGGAATACACTGTACCGCATCGAGATGTTATCTCGATGCGGTACAGCTGTCCTTTTCTGAAGGACAGCTGTACCGCAGGACGGCCTTTCATGATATGGTTGATATGTTCGTGCAGCATCTGTAATGACGGGACACCGTGACAAATCAAATCTACCAAATACAGATGTTCCGGGATTCGCTTAATGTAGTTTTTCAATCCTGCCACCTGGCAAGGAGTGCCGATAAACAGCACCGGCTTTCCTGCCTGCAAATCGGCTTTTACTTGACTGAACAATCCCCGCACATCGCTTTGCACATACTTGGAGCCTTGTAGTTTGGACAATTCAGACAAAGCATCCACACGGATATGGCGAACGTGTATGCTTTCAGAGGTGCATCCGTAAACGACACCGCCTTGTCTTATAATATAAGACGAAAACACATGAGCTGCCCCACCGGACGAACTGGCAAGATACTGTTCCCTGTCTTTGTTCCATGCCGCATAAGCGGTGAGAGGGCTATTCAGTTTTATATTTCCTTCCTCAAACGGACATACTTTCACACAAACTCCACAATCGACACAAGTTACAGTATTAACCTTTGGATAAAGAAATCCTTTTCTATCGGGAATCATCTCTATGCAATGCTTCGAACATGCTTCCGCACACACATTGCATCCGCTGCAATCCGTCTTTTCTTTGGTTGCTATTGATGACATTTTATATTTCATTTCACGATACAAGCAAGCACAAATCAGCACTTACCATTATTCTGTGTCCATTTTTCCCATAGTTATGGGAGATACCGGTCTAAACGCTTTTTAAAGTGATTATACATTTCATGAATGAAATATTCAAATTTCTGCTGTACATCACTTTCGTTCCAGCCTGAAACCAGAACATATCTTATTCGTTCGTCTTTTGCAGGAATTGGATGTTTTTCCAATAGATTAAACAATTGGACAGCAAGTTCGTACGTTTCAGGTTCAAGTTCATTTAAGTTGTTCTTGATGTAGTTCAGATTTTCAATAAATATATCGTAAACGGCATCTTGAAATATAAATGTCGGAGCGACAATCGTCATTGTATCCTGTTTTACAAAAGAACTCAGAGTATTCTTTTTATCTATTTCATTTTTAAACGGGTCCATATATACGGTAGTCTTATTCTCCCGTACATTGAACTTACCTTTATAAGTGATTATCTGATAATGTTCTTTTAAAGATTTCACTTTATTGTATATATGATATTGTTTCAAGACCAAATCTTTTTCAACTTCCATCTTTATTTGTAATGCAATATTATGCTTGTAAACCACTTGTGTTGCAAGCATTGTACAAATGGATGTTAATACAATAAGTGTTATTTCATGAAACCAACCGTTTTGAAGCTTTTTTCCCTTTTCCATGATTAGTTTTCCCAGTTTCATTTTCTATCATATTTTGAACGTGTATTCTTCTTATTTATCAGTCTTTTCCACCATGATACTTTCTGGGAACGTTCAAAATCATGTATTTCATTCAAATAGCGGTTATAGCTCCATCGGTTGTGCACCATCTCGTATATCACGCCCCAGTCGGGAAGTCCGCCCAAGTTGCGGTCGTCGATGTACATATCGGCAGAGACCTTCCGGCTGCGGAGTGCCGACATGTCGGCCTCTTCTTCGGGCATGTTGCTGTTCACGGCATAAAACTCCAGCCCGCGCTTGCGGCAGAAATCCACCGCTTCGTCCAGAAGTTCACCCTCCCGCACACTCCACAATATCAGCAGGTGCCGCTCCGCCTGCAATTTTTTAAGCGTGGTAATAGCAAAGGGAATCTCCCTGCCTATCTGCGGATACTTGTGTTCCACTATCGTTCCGTCGAAGTCTACCGCGATTATCATATTCTCCGGTTGTTCCGGCCGGCCTGTCCGAAATGGTTGTCAGACCGGCGGGAAATGTATATGGGGTTTTATCGGACTATCCGGATATATTCGGGATTGACATCCACACCCACGGCAAGGAAACCTTTCAGTTCGACAAGCAGACGCTTGACCTTGGAGCCGCGGGTGGTCATCAGGCGGCCCTCGTATCCGTCGAGCGTGCCGCCGATGATGCGGATTTTGCGTCCGTACATGGCAGGAGTGACTTCTTCCGGCAGGTAATATTGGGGGAATTCCGAAGCGTTCACGGCATTGATGAACCGCTCCATGTCCGTATCGGCAACGGTCATCGGTTCGCGCCAGGTATTGCGCAGCCAGCGGTACTGGAGGGTCGGCGTCTTTTCCACGACGGCGTCAAGTTTGCTCTGCGTCTCGTGGACAAAGAGCAGATCCTGTATGAACGGAACCTCCTCGCGGACATGAATGCCTTTGCGTATCTTCAGGCTCCATTTCATCGGGACGAAGATTTCCATCTTCATTTCTTCAAGCTGCTTGTAGGCGGGCTGCCTGGCGTTCACCCTTTTCAGGTCGCGCATCACATACCACCGTAGCTCTTCCTTGTCGTCATGGGATGCCATATTTCAGTTCAAGGCAATTTTATCAATCCTGCAAGATTTGTAAACTTATTATAAATCAAGCAGTTATAGCTAAATCTATTAAAAGTTGGGGATTTCTCCCCGTTTTCGTTTCCTTGCTTTGGTCTCATAGCAAATCAACGTATGTTCGCCTTTCCATCGGCTGATTCTTAGGCATATAATCGCCTGTATCTTGCACTTCTCTCAGGGAGAGAGGTATCGGGAATTGATTTATGGCGTAACTGATTGTTTAACAGTTATAAACTGATTTTTTATAAATCGGATTTGCTCAACATTTGATGTGCAAGTCTCGCAGAAAATGAAAGCAATTGAAAATAAAAAGTCGTTTTTATAGCCATATTTACAATAAATTACGTAATTTTGCAACCGTAATACCTCTCTCCCTGAGAGAATTGGTTTTTTACTCAACAAATCTGTCGCTTCCGATATTTCTCTTCACAAGAGAAGTAGCCGTTTTATATTCCCTTATATATCAAGACATTATAATACACAGGAAGCCTTGTTTGCTCAACATTTGTCCTTATTTTGCAATTTCACTTTTTTGCATAGGGGAAGAGTTGTCCTTGCCATGAGGAGGGGATTTTCATGCTTCCGGCTTGGAAAATCCTTCTCTTTCAATGAAAAGAAAGTGGCGTTTTCTTTCAGTTTTTGACCGTATTTTCCTATCTTTGCATCCGAAATACTTCTCTTGTGAAGAAACCGTTCAAATCATTGCCGGGCAGGGATAATATACAAATGGGACCGTAGGGGTACGGAAATGAATCGCCGTAAACCGGACCATTGCGGGAAGGGCCAAGGTCGGTTTACGGGAAAGTGTCAGCCGTTTTTTTATGTTACAGGGACTTTAAGATAAGGCTGTTGGCCTTGTCCACCACCGACGTGTCGAGCGAGGCGAGGTAAATGCGGGTGGTGGTTTCGGAGTCGTGTCCCATAGCCTCGCTGATAGTGGAGACGGGTATGTTTTTGCTTTTGGCTATGCTTGCCCATGCGTGGCGCGCGACATACGTCGTCAGCGGTATGCCCAGCCCCAGCTGTTCACCGAGTTTCTTCAGTTTGGCATTGACCAGATGCGCGGCGTTCTTGTACTGCCTGCGGGCGTCCTTCTCCATATCCCGGATAATCGGCAGCAGGTAGGGCGTGCCGGAGGTGTCGTACTTCTCTACAATCTCCTGCATCGGCTTCTCCCACTTGATGAAAAGCTGCTGCCCGGTCTTCTGCCGGCGGTAGGCCAGCACCCCGTTCTGCAAATCCTTCTTTCTTAGGTAGGCCATATCCACGAATGACATGCCGCGCGTGTAGAAGGAGAAGATGAACAGGTCGCGGGCGTAGTCCGTCGCCGGCGTGAGCGTCAGGTCGGCGTCCCGTATCTGACGGATGATTTTCAGTGGTACGGCGCGTTTGACGGTCTTGTCGATACCTGTATAGACATGTTTGAACGGGTTGCGCTGCACGGTCAGCTCCTTCTCGACCGCCCGGTTGTAGACAGCGCGCAGCCCCCGCATATAATAGGAGGACGAGTTCGGGCATATCCCCCTCGCTTTCAGGAAGGTCTCGTACCTTACCATCAGATCGGAATCCATTTCTTCCGGAAGCACGTCGCTTTCCCCGAGGAAACGGCCGAAACTGTTCAGGACGGTGGTGTAGCGCTCGGCCGTGCGGTTCTTGCCGATTTGCCTTAACTGCCTGACAAGCCCCCATGCGAAAGACATGAAGCCTCCCGTATCCGAAGGTGTGAGGTAGAGCCGCACCACGTCTTCCGCGGTATAGGCACGTCCGGCACGGTCCAGCCGGGAAATGATGTATCCCAGCCGTGCCGTGTCCTCCGCAATCCGTGTCCTTAACGCCGACAGATAGGCGTGCCGGCTTTGCCCGGCATCCGGCGGCAGGGATATGCCGGCGTGCGGCCCGTCCCATTCCTGCGGGTACACTCTGTAACCGGTATGGATCTGTCTTGCCACCCGGTTGTGAATCACTTGGTAGAATAATGTGCCCTCTCTCGCTTCGGAAGAGGATGCACGGAATTTGGTTCTCACTGTTGCCATAATTATGTATATATTGGTTATTGTTTCAGCTTATGGCAGACGAAAACAGTCAGTGCGATGCAGAGTGCAAGAAACCCTGCCGTGCCTCCGAGCATCTTCCACAGCATGACACTGTGCATGAACCGGGCGTTGGCCATGCAGGTGCAGATGAAAGCCGCCAGAAGGAATATGACCGCCTCTATCAGGCACCAGAAGGCGGTGTCGGAGATTGTCACACGGTCTCTCATCGAGAGGCGGTCGAGCATTTTTGCGCTTTCCCTGTCAATCCTCCCGGCTATCTTCCGGCAAATCGCATCCCCTTCCCGCTCAAGCGTCCGTCTGGCTTCCCCGCTGACGGTAATCCTGCCTGCCTCACGAAGGGAGGAGACCGCCCCGTCCAGTCGGGGCAGGGCTTCCGATAGCCTGTTTTCGAGCTTTTCCACGTTGGCACCAAGAATGCGGACGGCCTTGTAATTGTTCTCCAGCGCGTCGGCCACGCGGTCTTCCTCCTGCATCCTTTCGGCTGCCGGGAGTGCCGCGTCTATTTCCGAGAAATCGAATCTGTCCTTACCCATAGCTTCTATCGTTTTTGTCCGGTCTTCGGTTTCCTGCCGAGCATCCTTGCCGCCTCACGGGCGCATCGGCGCGCCCATTCCCGTTCGTCCTCGTCCTCGCGTCTTCCCCAGGGCATGTCGCCGGTACTTCCGCCACCGCCGCCCGAGGGTGCGGCCTGTGCGGACATCATCCCGATGAACAAGGACACGGCGAGGTTTGTCAGCTCCTTGTGGTTCGCCACCTCGCGGTAGTCGAACTCGTCGTCGAACACCTCCATGACCCTTTCGGGGATGAAGCGGCGCAGGCTTTCCCCGTCGATGTCGATACGGTACGGGATGGTGCCGGGACGGTAGTCCGTGTATCGCGGAACCGGTGCCGTTCCTTGTGCCCGGAACGGTGCCGCCGGTACAGGCTTCCTTGCGGCGGGCGGCGTCGGGACGGCCTTTGTCCCGGGAGCCGCGTGCAGCTTCCTCCATGTGCTTTCGAGCCTGCTTGCCATGAGGTTGCGCCCCCTGCCGAGTTCGGAAGCCTTGTATCTGGCGTTGCCCTTTTTCAGCACATAGCCGCGTAATACCTTCCTGTTGTCTTTCAGTTCCCAAAGATCGTATCCCTTGCTCCGGAGTATGGCGGCGTATCCGTCCCATGACCAGCTTTCCAGGGATTGCAGGGCCTCCATGCAGTCACGGTTCACCTGCCCGATGTTCGTATCCCGCACCTCGGCGGCGGTCGTCCAGCCCCGTTTCAGGGCCACACGCTCGGCCGCCCGCTGCGCGCGCAGATGGATGTCGTGGTCGTTGTTGACACGCCCCTGCCCGTCGATGCGGCAGAACGCGCCGTGAAGGTGGGGAACGCCGCTTTCGGATTCCTCGTGCAGCCATATCGAACCCTTGCTGCCTCTGAGATTGGTCTTCGGGGAATAGGTTCTGCCGTTCTTGTCACACAGTTCGATGTTGTCGAACTCGTCGATGAGGTCGTCCCACAGCTTCCGCCAGTCGTCGATAGTGAAGTCCTTCGTGTGCTCCGGCGCGGGGCTGACCTCGATGCGGATGACGGAATTTTTGACCCGTCTGGACTTCGCCAGCGTCAGCCGCATGGAATCCCATATCCCCGTGGCGTCCAGACCGGGCGGCAGCAGGTTGTCCTTGACATGGTATATGCGCTCGGGATGTTTCTTGTTCCTCGATTCCCCCGTGATATACCTGATGTCGTTTATCCCGTGGGAGATGGATTTCGCTTTTGCTATCATGGTTCCTCCTTTCCGTCTTCATCGTTCCTTGTCCCGTCGGGCAGGCGGTTGGAGAGCTGTACCTTGTCGAGCACGGCGGTGATGCGCTCCGCCAGCCTGCCCAGTTCCTTGAGCCACCCGAGCATGAACGGGTAACTGCCGAACATCTGTCTGCGCTTCTCGGGGGCCATGCCGCGGAGCGCGGACGTGTAATTTATCAGGTCGCTGCGGCAGCCTATGAGGGTCTCCATGACGGCCTCCTGCCTTGCCGTCAGCCTCGCTTTCGGCCTGTAGCCGGAAGCCCTTGCCAGTATGTAGTTGCTGACGGTCATGCCGCACTTCTCGGCCAGCCGCCGGATATGCTGCTTCTGCCCCGGGGTGACCTTGGCGCTGACATACTCGGTGCGCCTGTCCTCGGGCGGGAAGGGTGTATTCTGCTTGTCTTTTGTCATATAACGTTGTCTTAAAAGGGTTTTCAAAAGGTGCGAGCCTGCGAGCGCCGCCACCGGCGAACCGCCAGTGAGCCGCGAGTGCGCCAAGGTAATACCGACCGGAGGGAGGTGTCACCTTGGCATATCTCATAACAGAAAGACGTTCCGGCCTTACTTTCGGGATGCCTCCGCTGCCGGACGGGATGCCGTTCAGGAGCTGTTCGGATGCCATTCGGGAGCCGTTACGGGGCGGTACGGCAAGGGTTACTGACATAGTTGCCCTGCGTGTCCGTCCAGCCCTCTATGCAGGTCACGGAAGCTACGGACGCGGTTCTGGAAGCGGTTACCGCTATCAAGCCCAGCCTCTCCATTGCGGCGAGCAGGTTGCGGACTTTTTTCCTCCCTGTGTTCCATTCCTCCGCGAGGCCGGTTTCCGAAAACTGGAACTGTCCGGCCTGCAACTCCTGCGGCCTGCGGAACGAACCGTCCCTGCCGGGAGCCGATCGCATCCGTGAGAGCAGGTCATAAAAGAGCGCGTGGTTGCCGACGGTGTTGCCGCCGTTGTCTCTCGTTGTGCCGTTCAGCCATTCGACTGCCTCCGCGGCAAGGTGGAAGCGGATTGTCCGGAATCCCTGCGGCTTTCTGAAAGGATATGCTTCCTTGTTTCCCGTATCTTCTCGCATCATTCAGGTAGAGATAAGGGAACGGATAGCGGAGTGACCTGCAACGGCTTCGCCGGAATGCCGTGAACGGAAGTTTCCTTGTCCGCCAAGGCTTCATCCGCCGCCCCGTTCCTGTCCGACTTCAATTCTTCCCTCCGTTCGTGACGGGTTGGGATTGCAGGTGCTGCCGTGCCTCCTCCACCGCCTTGAAGTCGGATGTGATTTTCATCAGCGCGACACTGACACGGCAGAGCTGGCCGATGTCGACAAAGTCCTTGACGGCCTCCATGAGCTTTTGCGCACGCTCCTGACGGTGCTTCATCACGGCCTCGTTGCCTGCCCCGTTCTCCCTGGTAAGCCCGTGGTTGAGAAATCGGTTGACGGCCAGCATGTCGGCCGCCCCGATAGTGTCGGTGTCACCGTCCCCCGTTCCGTGGCCCACCATTACCCGGATGGAATCGGCCTCGTAGGGGGAACAGCCGCGAAGGAAGTCCAGAATAGTCTGCGCCTTCGCGCCGATTACGGACCTGCCCTCTCTCTTTTTCTGTTCCCTGTTCGCGGAATCCTGAACCGCAGTATCCTTGATACCCGGCTCCTTGTTCGTCAGATTGTCCATGTACATTTTCTTTTAAAAGGTTGGTAAATCATCTGTTCCTCTCACGCCCCACCAGATAGCGTGCGGCCCCGCTGTCTATCTCGTCCTGCGATTTCACCCGCACCCGTCTCAGCCATGCGTCGAGGTCCTCCCTGGCGAAGAAGCACAGCTTGCCGTTAGGCTTGTAATAAGGGATGGCACGGCGCATCATCAGTTTGTAGAGATAGCTCGGCCTGAGTCCGAGATACTTTGCGGCCTCGGTGGTGGTCATCAAATTGCGTTCACTTTCCATATACGTTCGTTTTAAGATTGTTCCTTGTACTTTCGGAAAACCGGAAGATGCTGTCTGTCAGCCCTTTCTTTTCTTCTGTTTCCGATGCAAAGTTAAGTTTGACCCGATGTGCCCCAATGGGGGACGAATGGGGAAATTGCATAAAAAAGAAATGCGCCATACTGCTGGTTTTCAACAGTATATCGCATGGCTACGGCTTGTATATGTTGTGCTGAATGGGGAAACGGCGGGCGGCTATGGGGTGCTGTTCAGCCTGCGGGCTTTTTCGATGGCGCTGTCAATGGATTTGCGGTATTCCCGGTTCTCCCTTGTGGCGCCTTGCGCGCACACGTCGTTGCGGTGCTTGTCATAATATGACTTGGATATGCCGCAACGTTGCAGGAACTCCTCCGCCCAGAGCCTGCCACGCTCGCGCGGCCTGATGGTCTGCGAGACGGAGAACACCATGTAGCAGATGCGCAGGTTCTCTTTCGGTCGCACGGTGACAGGACGTGAGGTGGGTTTGAGGTTCATGAAGTTCACGAAGTCGCTGCCCGAAAGGTAGCCGAACTGGCAGTCGTTGCACACCCCGTAGATGAACAGGCACAGGGCGAGGTCGACGGTGTCCGTCCACGCGGATGTCTCTTGCAGCAGGGCGGTCCGGTTCATGGCTCGCCCTCCTTCATGCGACGGATGTCGGAGATGATGCTCCCGGCGATTCCTTGCAGACGCTCCACCAGCACGTCGAGGAACATGGGCTTGAAGCAGTACACGCAGAAGGTGCGGTCGCGTTCCTGCCGCCACTCCTTATATAACAGGTTCACGCGCGCGTGGGCTTCGTCATACCTTACCTTTGCCGCGTCGCATTCCGCGTCGAGGGTCCTGTATTCCTCCGAATCGTGCGGAAGCAGGTCGAGCCGGTTGCTCATCGCCGAATAGTCGCGCCAAAGCCGGGTGGCGGCCGCTTTCGCCTCCTCGTGGCGGAGTTCAAAGGGTTTGAGGTGTTCCTCGAAAAGGGCCTCGAAGTCCACCGGCTGCAACGGCGCACGGTCAAGCGAGAGGTAGGTTTCAGTTTCCGAACATAGGGAAGTGGAAAATCCCAGAAGCCGCTCCGCATCCTCCCGGAACAACAGTCCGGCTTCCTTGACAAGGCTGTTTGTGTCGTGGAAGTCACGGTAGAACAGGGATGGCGGCAGGGCCTGTTCAAAAGTGATACGGTCTTGCCTGCAAGTGGCAAGCAGCATGTTTACCTCTTGCAGCCGTCGTGTTATCTGTTGTATCATCATTCTTGAATTTTATTGTTTATGATATACATGAGTATCGCATGAATACTTTCAAGTATTCGCATGGAGTCAGGTATTTTATTATAAGCCAATTCCGGAAGTTCTTTCATATAGACCGGTTCCAATTTGCTCCATACATTTTCCAAAGCGGAAAACAGGGGTGATTCGTCCAGGTTTCGTCTTTGCCATCCTTCCGGTTTGCTGAACTGCTGTCTGTCATGGGTGAACAGATTGTGAAAGTCATTCAGAAAATCGGACGAATCCAGATACTGTCTTATTTCCTTGTCATGATACAATACAAATAGTAGAGGTCATAGAAATGGCGAATTTTCGCAAACAACTGTGAATGGTGCTCGTCGGCCAGCGAACATCTGATTAACGACACAAGCTTCTCGGTAAGCGTCCTGCGCTTATCCAACACATGTATGACAAATGGCTGCATGTCATATTCCTCTATCAGCTGTTCATTGCCCGACTGCTGTAGGAATGTGGTCAGGAAACTTTGTATCACACGCTGTCCGGATGGATACGGGTTGGCAAAAGAATTGATCTCTACAAGTATCTGTCCCGGATTGATGGATGTGGCGGCCAATGATTCCATAATCTGCGGATAGTGATAATAGGCCTTATAATAGTGTGAGCCCTTGCTTGTCTTTCCGGGTATGGGAATCTCGTCCAGTCCCTCTGTCATGTTGCGGGCGGTTTTGCGTATCAGATTTTTCAGTTGGTTGCCGCTTAGGGTCCATGCGTCAGATATGGCCACATCTATATCCTCGGAAAATCTGGCCCCTATGCCGTATGCCTTGGACAGACTTGTCCCTCCTTTGAACACTGCCCGTCCGTCCTTGTCATGCTCCGCCATCAATTTCAAGGAACGGCTGACCCAGTAATCCTTCTCTATAAAGAGCGGGCTGATACCCAAACCTCCGTCCGTTGCCGGACGTGATGCGAAGTTGATGGCATCCTTGAACAGTTGTCGGTCTGTGTGCAGTCTCATACGATGTTCCAGTTTTTAGTCGTCGGTAATATGGTTGAAGATATTCCCAGTTTGTACCGGCTTACGGGGTTAAGTGTTTCCAACAGATCTTCAACAGGGAAATCCAGGTATTCAAGTATGGCTCCAAGCTGTGCCCTGACATACGGCTTGTATGCCCTGCACAGTTCCAGCAGCCGTTTCCTGTCCGTTTCGGACAATCCCTTTATCCAGACTGTCATCTGCGCTATCGCGTCATCGGTTGTCGAGCCGGGAATCTCCTTTATCAGACGGAGCGCGTCCAAAATGACTAAAAGCGGTATGTCGTCTTTCACTATGCGATTTGGCTGCAACAGGAAAGTTATTCTATACTGTCCTCTGGATAACGGACGACGGGAGACATTCGTACCCACCATGATAACAGAAGATATTTGGGTGGTCAGGGCCAGACTTGCGAAAGCCCTTGTCCCGGTGATGTACCCTATGGTGTTGCCGTCCTTTTCAAGAAAGTCCCTTACGATTTCCTTTTCCGGGGGAAGCAGCTCCCCGAATCGGGATGTCCGGGGTTTGTAGTAACGTCCTTTGGAGATACGCTTTATTATACCGGCATACTCGAACTGGTTGAGTGCCTTGATAAGGGTTGCGCGATATTGACGTGGTATGTCAAAATCGGAAGCCGAAACCACCACGCCTTCCGGCATACGGTCTATCTCCTGCTTAACCTTGTCTCTTATAACCATTGTCGTTTTCAATTTTGGTGCAAAGTTACTAAAATAATTCTTGTTTTCTGCGCAAAAAACAAGAATTTTAACTGTGATGACAAAAAATCAAAGCGGCATATATGACTTGAAGAAGTATAAAAGTACACAAATCTGAATTTATCCCATTCTTTAAGTGGCATAAATTCAGATTACATGCCTGACAGACATGAATATGCCGGATTTGACCGGAACAAGTCCCGAACAGGCTTAAAGGAATTAAATCCCCGGCACATAGAACAGTCCGTCATGAGGGATGACCGGTACACGAAAAGTTACCGTCAAGGTACAATATTCTGTTATCAGGGTAACATTTCGCGCGTCTTGTCGGTGTTGTCAAGGAATCGCCTGCTCCTGTTGATTTTCAGTTTTTTTGCGCTTTGAGAACCGACAAGGGTACAAACGGGTTATAAAATCAATCTTAAAACGCTGATTTTCGCTCCACCGTGGGAATTTATTATAGGAAATTCACTACCTTTGCACCCGGATGGGGGCGACTCTATCCAAGACATACGAAAAAAGGAAGAAGCGTTATGCTTATCTTGTAGTTTGGAAATGTAGGAAACTTTCAAATTAGATACAAGGATAGCATAGTGGTTCTCACGCTATAGCGTGGGCTGCTATTACTACATCTGTATCTAAAGGTTTTCCTACAACCTCCAAACTAAGACGTGGCATTGCAGTTCCACACTTGAACCAATACAATAATTTTAAGTTCTTGAATTACAGTATATTTAATTT